>Ga0208542_1000262_pt1 | contig 24538 bp, 26 predicted proteins | sample DEB08_DNA_3_FD_185495 | JGI IMG/M metagenome (GOLD analysis project Ga0208542, IMG submission 185495) | Aqueous microbial communities from the Delaware River and Bay under freshwater to marine salinity gradient to study organic matter... | ecosystem: Environmental > Aquatic > Marine > Coastal ... | reverse complement strand
CGAGGAAGTTCAACTATACGCAGATCCGAGGTGTCGGTCAAATCCAGACGGCCCGTTTTGGGGTGACGTGCGTCACCCCTCCACGACCACCCCCGCGAGCGTCTTGCGGCCACGTCGAAGGACCAGGTAGCGGCCCCCCAACAGCTGCTCGACGCGTGGGCGGAAGTCCTCGGAAGTCACGCGTTCGTTGTTCACATAAGCGCCGCCCTCCCCCACCGTACGCCGAGCCGCACCGCGGCTCGGTGACAGCGTGCTGCGCGTGAGCAGTTCGATCACATCCGGGAGTAGACCGTCGCTGATCTCCGTCTGCGAAATCGCGCAGTGCGGAACCTCCGACAGCGCGGCCCCCAGTGTGTCCGGCTCGATTGCCGCAAGATCGCCCTGACCGAACAGAGCCGCAGCCGCGGCCTCGACCGCGTCGGTCGCCGCCTGTCCATGCACGAGAGTTGTCAGCTCACGTGCCAACGCGCGTTGTGCTTCACGCTTTTGCGGGGCTTCGCGTGTCACCCGCTCAAGTTCTTCAATCTCACCATGTGATTTTTCACTGTAGAACCGCAGGAAGGTGGAGACGTCACGATCATCGGCGTTGAGCCAGAACTGGAAGAATGCATACGGGCTCGTCATGGCCGCATCGAGCCACACGGTTCCGGTCTCCGTTTTGCCGAACTTCGTTCCATCCGCCTTGGTGATCAAGGGGGTCGTGAGGGCATGTACGTGTGCACCCTCGACTCGGCGTACGAGGTCAACGCCGGCGGTGATGTTGCCCCACTGATCGGACCCACCCGTCTGCAGGTGGCAGCCGTACCGGCGAAAGAGTTCGAGGTAGTCGTATGACTGCAGGAGTTGGTAACTGAACTCGGTGAAGGAGATGCCCTCCGCTGCCAGGCGTGCTGCCACGGCCTCACGATCGAGCATGCGGTTGACGCTGAAGTGCTTGCCGATATCGCGGAGGAAGGCAATGACATCGACGCCGGCCGTCCAGTCGAGGTTGTTCACCATGCGTGCGGCGGCAGGCCCTTCGAAGCGGTAAAACCGCTCGAGTTCGGCACGGAGGCGAGCCGCCCAGCCTTCGACGACCTCGGCGGGATTCAGCGTGCGTTCCCCCGTCATCTTGGGGTCGCCGATCAGTCCAGTGGCTCCGCCGACGAGCGCGAGCGGCAGGTGACCGTGCGCCTGGAACCGGCGCATCGTGATGATCTGCAGCAGATTGCCGAGGTGCAGGCTCGGGGCCGTCGGATCAAACCCCACATAAAGGGTCAGCGGGCCCTCATCAAGTTCGCTCGCTAGGGCTTCGATATCGGTGCTTTGGGCGATGAGGCCGCGCCATTGCAGGTCTTCGATGAGGGCGTTCACGCGCTCATCTTGCCGCACCCCGGCGCGGTGCTGCCGCACGGTAGGGGCTCACCGTCGGGTCATCGAGGGTGAAGCGCCACAGTGTGGATGCTCCCGGACCCCTCACACCCGTCCGAGCGGTGGCCTCAGCCACCGACAGCGACCGCTCGGCCAATTCCAGGCGCAGCGGGGCCGCCGGATCGAGGAGGTCGACACCATCGAGATCCCCAGTGAGCCCCAGCGCCACAGTCAATCGAGCCGGGCCCCGCGCGAGGTCGCGGTCGACCCGCGCCGAGGGTCTGCGGGCCCGCGCCACCTCATGCCCCTGGACAATCTCCCCGGCCCGAAGCAAGACCGCGGAGGCGGCGCCCTCCGGCCCGGTGACGACATTCGCACACCAGTGCATTCCGTAGGTGAAGTAGATGTAGGCGTGGCCCGGTGGACCGAACATGGTGGCGTTGCGGGGAGAGCGACCACGGTAGGCGTGCGAGCCAGGATCGTCGCCCACGCCGCCGTAGGCCTCCACCTCGGTGATCCGAACGACGACACGTTCACCGCCTACGTCGGACACGACCCGTGCGCCGAGGAGTCGGGGCGCCACCACGTCAGGCGACTGCCCAAGGATGCGTCGACTCATCTGCGCCGCCACGCCCAACTCGCGATCCCGACCCCCAGCAGTGCACCCAGCAGATTGGCGAGGACATCGGTGATCTGCGCTGAGCGTTGACCGAGTACGCCCTGAAGGAGTTCCAGGACGATGCCGTAGGCCGAGGCGAGGAGCCATGTGAGCCAGGGACGGGGCTGCCGTTGGGCCAGAACGGCGGAGGCGGCCAACATGAAGTAGCCGATCGCATGGCCGAGCCATGCTCGCAGTTCACCCAGATCGGCGATCTCCGCGACGGGGGTGCCCCGCGGAGGCAGCAGCGAAGCCACGGTCACGATCACGAGGATGGCCAAGGCGGCCATGATCCATACCGATCGGGGAACGCCGAGTGGACCGCGCCGCTCAGTCGTGGCCACGCGCCCAGGCCGCATCGGCGTTCACCATGTCCCGCGCCTGCGCGATCTGTTCACGCACCCGGACCGGCGCCGTGCCGCCGTACGCCGACCGGGATGCCACCGAGCCCTCCAGCGATAGGACCTCGCGGACCTGCGGCGAGAGGTGCGGTGAGATCTGCGCCAACTCAACATCGGAGAGATCCCACAGTTCGAGCCCTCTCTCTTCGGCGGAACGCACGCACGCACCGGCAATCTCGTGCGCGTCGCGAAAAGGAACACCCTGGCGCACGAGCCACTCGGCAATGTCGGTCGCGAGGGCAAAACCCTCAGGAGCGGAGGAGGACATGCGCACGGTGTCGAAGCGCAGGGTGGCGATCATTCCGGTGACCGCCGGCAGGACCAGGAGCAATTGCTCGACCGTGTCGAACACCGGCTCTTTGTCCTCTTGTAGGTCGCGGTTGTAGGCGAAGGGCATGCCCTTGATGGTGGCGAGCAGACCGGTGAGGTTGCCGATGAGTCGCCCGGACTTACCGCGAATGAGTTCGGCGACATCGGGATTCTTCTTCTGCGGCATGATCGAGGAGCCCGTAGACCATGCATCGTCGAGAGTGGCCCAAGCGAATTCACGCGACGCCCACAAGATCACCTCCTCGCCAATGCGAGACAGGTGAACGCCGATCATTGCGGCGGCGAACAAGAACTCCGCGACCCAGTCGCGATCGCTCACAGCGTCGATTGAATTCGCCAGAGCACCACGGAAGCCCAGATCCGCCGCAGCGGCCTGGGGATCCAAACCCAGGGATGATCCTGCGAGGGCCCCAGCGCCCAGCGGGGACAAGGCGGTACGCCGATCCCAATCGCGGAGTCGATCAATGTCGCGAGCAAACGCATGCACGTGTTTGGCCAGCTCATGTCCGAACGACACTGGCTGGGCATGCTGAAGATGAGTGAATCCGGGCGCGAAGACGTCGACGTGCGCCTCAGCCTGGTCCAAAATCGCCTCTTGCAGCACGGCCAACTCAGCCGCGATGTGGCGCACCTGATCTCGGAGATAAAGGCGGAAGTCCGTCGCCACCTGATCGTTGCGACTGCGACCAGCACGGAGTTTGCCGCCGAGAGTGCCCAGGCGTTCGATGAGACCCCGCTCGATGGCCGTGTGCACGTCCTCGTCATCGAGGGTGGGCTGGAAGGCGCCGGCGGCCACATCGGCCGCCAACTCGTCCAGGGCACCCATGACCCGGTCGAACTCGGACTCGTCCAGCAGACCCACATCGCGCAGGACTCGCGCATGTGCGGCTGTCTGCCGGATGTCATAGGGAGCCAGGCGCCAGTCGAAGTGCACCGAAGCGCTCAGGGCGGCCATGGCCTCCGCAGGTCCGGAGGCGAATCGCCCACCCCATAGGCGCGTCGGTTCGCTGCTCGTCACTGTTCCTCCTCGATCGAATCCGTCGACGACCCCACGGCGCGTCCCTCCGCCATGGCCAACACCTCGTCGACGACGATCGGGGCCACGTCGGGCTCGGCCGTCACCATGAGGACCGTGTCATCACCGGCCACGGTACCGAGGACCGCGTCCCAGCCGGATCGGTCGATGACGGAGGCGAGGTATTGGGCTGCCCCCGGGGGGGTGCGCACCACCACAATCGGGCCGGAATGGGCCGCGGACACAGCGAGCTCATGCATGGCGCGCGCGAGTCGGGTCGAATCGGCGATTGGCTCGATACCCACCTCGGTGCGCAAGACATACTGTGGACGGCCGTCCGCGTCCAGGGACTTGGTAGCGCCAAGGTCGACAAGGTCGCGAGACACCGTCGCCTGCGTGACGGGGAACCCCTCCTCCGCAAGGGCCTGACGCAGTTCCCCCTGGGATCGGATGGATCGTTCCGCCAGCAACTCCGCCATGCGCATGCGACGGGCTGCCTGAGTCCGAGGGGTCGTCATGGCAGCCGCTCCATCACACGGTCCCAGCGCACGGCGACGAGGTCGAGGTCTTCGTCGGTGATGACCAACGGAGGCGCGAGGCGGACAACATCCGGCGCCACCGCATTCACGATCAACCCCTCCTCTCGGCACAGCTCCTCCACCTCACTCGCCCGAGGTTCGGTGAGGACCACCCCCAACAGGAGCCCTTCGCCTCGCACATGGTCGACGACGCCAGCGCGCTCGACGATGGAGCGCAGCCGAGCCGACACCACCGGAACGCGGGCCAACAGACCGTCATTTGCCAGGGTGTCAAGGACGGCCAGCGCGGCCGCGCACGATGCCGGATTGCCGCCGAATGTCGACCCGTGCGAACCCGGTCCGAGGAGCGTCGCCGCGGGGCCGAAGGCGATGCAGGCACCGATCGGCAGTCCGCCGCCGAGCCCCTTGGCCAACGTGATGACATCGGGTGCCAGGGCCGGGTCATGGGCCATCCAGCGCCCGGTGCGTCCGATCCCGGTCTGCACCTCGTCAAGGATCAGCAACGCGCCGTGGCGCGCGCACAACTCACGCACGGTCTCGAGGTAGCCCGCAGGTGCTGGGATGACACCGCCCTCGCCCTGGATGGGCTCGAGGAAGACCGCAGCCACGTCCGTCGCGAGCACCGCCTCCATCGCTTCGGCATCGCCGTACGGCACAACGGAGACATCACCGGGAAGCGGGCGGAACGGATCCTGTTTGCCAGGTTGAGCCGTGAGAGCCAAGGACCCCATGGTCCGACCGTGAAAGGAGCGCTCGGCAACCACCATGCGGGGGCGCCCGGTGCGGCGGGCAAGCTTGAAAGCCGCCTCGTTGGCTTCAGCTCCGGAGTTGCAGAAGAACACCCGCCCCTGGCGCGCGCCCTCCGGATCAAGAATGCGCAGCAGTCGCTCCGCGAGTTCCACGGCCGGGGGCGTGATCGCGAGGTTGCTGGTGTGGCCAACCGTGCCCAACTGTGCACTCACGGCATCAATGACCGCGGGGTGCGCATGGCCCAGCGCGTTGACCGCGATGCCGGCCAGAAGGTCGACATATTCGCGCCCCTCGACATCCCACACGCGGGCGCCCTTGCCTCGAACAAGTGCCAGGGGTGGAGTGCCGTAGTTGTCCATGAGGGCGGCGCGCCAGCGGTCCTGCCATTGTTCCGTCTGCGTCGAAGCCTCGACGGTCACGGTGCGTCCCCCTCCGCGAACGTTGTGTCCGGAAGAACCATCGTGCCGACACCGGAATCGGTGAACACCTCGACAAGCAGTCCATGCGGAACCCGCCCATCAATGACATGGGCGCGGGACACTCCCCCGTCGACCGCGCGAAGGCACGCCTCCATCTTGGGCACCATCCCCGATTCCAACGAGGGCAGCAGCGCGCGCAATCCATCCGCGGAGATCGTGGCGATCACCTCGGTACTCGTCGGCCAGTCAGCGTAGAGACCGGCCACGTCGGTGAGCACGACGAGTTTCTCGGCTCCGAGAGCGACGGCCAGAGCCGAAGCAGCGGTATCGGCGTTCACGTTGTGCACGACCCCGTCGGCATCAGGAGCAACCGTGGATACCACCGGGATGAGTCCGTCATCGAGCAGATCGGTGACGAAGTCGGGACGCACCTCAACGACATCCCCGACAAGGCCAAGGTCCACCTGCTCACCGTCCACGACAGTGCCTCGCCTCTCGGCGAGGAAGAGATGGGCGTCCTCCCCCGAGAGACCCACAGCAAATGGCCCGTGAGCATTGATGAGCGTCACGATCTCGCGCTGCACCTGGCCGGTGAGCACCATGCGAACAACTTCCATCGCCTCCGGCGTGGTCACCCGCAGGCCACCCCGGAACTCGCTTGCCACGCCGACCCGATCGAGCATGGCGGAGATCTGCGGCCCGCCGCCGTGCACGACGACAGGCCGGAGCCCCGCCAACCGCAAGAAGACAATGTCCTCGGCGAAGGCGCGCTTGAGGGCCTCGTCGGTCATGGCGTTGCCGCCGTACTTCACCACGACGGTTGCGCCGTGGAACCGCTCCAGCCAGGGGAGCGCCTCCGCGAGGATGGCCGCCTTCTCCTGTGCGCTCATGTGGAGTACGCCGAGTTCTCGTGGACGTAGTCGGCCGTCAGATCGTTGGTCCACAATGTTGCGCCCGCCTCGCCCGCGGCGAGGTCGACCGAGATCACGACCTCGCGTCCGGACATGTTTACACGCTCTCTGCTCTCCCCCGCCGCACCACCGCGACACACCCAGACGCCGTTCATCGCCACGTCGACAGCATCCGGCTCAAAGGTTGACGCGGTCGTTCCGATGGCCGACAGAACGCGACCCCAATTGGGATCTTCGCCGTGAATCGCGCACTTGAGCAGGTTGCTCCGCGAAATCGCGCGCGCCACCTCGAGCGCCTCATCCTCGGTCGCTGCATGACTGACATCGATCCGAATGTCCTTGCTCGCACCCTCCGCGTCGTGAATGAGTTGCCGAGCCAGATCAGCACAGACACTCGCAACCAGGGCGGCGAACTCATCTTCGGGGAGTTCGATCTCGCTCGCCCCGCTGGCCATGAGAAGAACCGTGTCGTTCGTCGACATGCAGCCATCGGAGTCGATGCGGTCGAAGGTGACACGCGTGGCCTGGCGAAGGACACGATCCAGCGTCGCGGGTAACGCCACGGCATCGGTCGTAAGCACGACGAGCATCGTCGCCAGACCTGGCGCCAGCATCCCCGCGCCCTTCGCCATGCCCCCCACGGTGACGCCGCGAATAGACGCGACGCTGACCTTGGGGACGCTGTCGGTCGTCATGATCGCTTCGGCGGCGTCGGATCCACCCTCCGCGGACAGGGCGCCGGACGCCACGTCACAGCCAGCGAGGAGAAGCGTCATGGGCAGCCGCTCCCCGATCAAGCCCGTTGAGCACACGGCAATCTCTCCGGCTCCGGTATCGCGACCCGAGTCGGTCAGCAGTTTTGCGACGTGCTCGGCGGTGGCATGCGTATCCGCGAAACCCTCCGGCCCGGTGCACGCATTGGCGCCGCCGGAATTGAGAATGACCGCGTGCAGTTCGCCGTCAGCGAGGACCTGACGCGACCACACCACGGGAGCCGCGGGAAATCGATTCGCGGTGAAGACCGCAGCGGCGGACTGCAGAGGGCCGTCGTTGACCACGAGGGCCACGTCGGGGCGCCCGCTGGCTTTGATCCCCGCGGTCACTCCACTCGCTCGGAACCCCATCGGAGCCGTCACGCTCATGGCGCCACCCCGGTGTCGGTCAGCCCGGCGTCCTCCGCGATCCCGAGCATGAGATTGGCGTTCTGCATCGCCTGCCCCGCGGCACCTTTCACGAGGTTGTCCATCGCCGCAACGACGATGGCGCGACCCGTGCGGGGATCGGCAGCAGCCTGAAGGTGCACGCTGTTGCCGCCCAGCGTCGACGACGTTTGCGGCCAGCGGCCATCGGGCAGCACGGTCACGAACCGCTCCGACGCGTAGGCCGCATGCAGGCATTCCCGCAGGTCCTCAGTGCGCACTCCGTCCGCGAGATCGATCGAGCAGGTGGCCAAAATGCCCCGCGGCATGGGTGCCAGCAGCGGGGTGAAGGACACCGCGATATCTCGGCCCGCCGCGTGCGTCAGGGTCTGTTCCATCTCGGGGGTGTGCTGATGCACTCCCCCGACCTTGTACGGCGACATCGACCCCATGACCTGCGAGGCCAGGAGCGTCTCGCTCGGGCTGCGGCCCGCGCCTGATGTGCCGCTCGCAGCAACGACGGTGACGAGATCGCCCACGAGTCCCTCGGCAAGCAAGGGGGCCATGGCGATCGCAACCGAGGTCGGGTAGCAGCCGGGGTTCGCCACGCGCGTGGCTTCGCTGATTTGTTCACGCGCACCGGCGAGCTCGGGGAGTCCGTAGAGCCAATGCCCGGCGTAGGAGTCGTTGTAGAAGGCTTTCCACGCCCCCTCATCGCCAAGCCGGAAATCCGCCCCGAGGTCCACGATGCGCTGGTCGGCCGGAAGCACGCGAGCAATCGACGCGGATTGGCCATGCGGGAGCGCGAGGAAAACGATGTCCGACTCCGCCAAGACATCGGGATCCGTGGGTAGCAGTCGGGTGCTGGCGAGCTCAGGGAGCTGCGGATGCACCTCACCGAGGAGTTGACCGGCTTTGCTGCCCCCCGCGACCGGGCCCACCTGTATCGCGGGGTGCCCGAGGAGAAGGCGCAGCAACTCGCCCCCGGCATACCCCGAGGCCCCGGCTACCGCCGCCGAATACGTCATGCGGGGAGTATACGCATACTCGCATATTCAGTAGCGAGCGACGCCGGCCCCCAGGTTCGTCACCGTGCGGCGCTAGGCCCCGCGGAGCGTGGCGCCAAAGCGCTCGGCGGCTGCCCCGATGGCCGCCTCACGCACGGCTGTGATGTCATCGGCCGACAGCGTCCGGTCCGGTGCGCGCAAACGCAGGGCGAAGGCCAGCGACCGGTGACCCTCGGGCACCTGCGGACCGACGTACACGTCAAAGAGCCGAATGTCCTCGACGAGGTCACCGGCCCCCTCCCGCAATGCTTGTTCGACCGCGCTCACGGGAATCGAAGCGTCCACCACCAGGGCGAGATCTTCCTTGGCGATGGGCTGGGTCCCTACGCGTGGCGCGGCAGCGAGGTCCTCGGTCAAAGCCAGTACGGCGTCGACATCGAGTTCGACAGCGCAAGTCCGAGGGGGGAGGTCCAGGGCAGCCACTACCCGAGGATGCAGTTCCCCGGCCCATCCCACGGCTTGGTCACCAAGGGTCAGCCGCGCGGCACGTCCCGGATGGAAGGGCGCGCCGTCTCCCTGCTCCACACGCAGGTGTGCGCCGAGTGCCGCACCGGCGGCGACCGCAATCTCTACCGCGTCGGACCAGTCGGCCGGACGTCCGGGGCCCCACCATCCGGACTGGTCACGCAGACCGGCGAGAACAACGCCGAGGTGACGCGGCTGATCCGGCAAGAGCCCGTGGAGCGTCTCGAGGTCCTCATCGCTGGGTCGTCCATGCACTCCAGGTCGAGGGGGGTCGGTGACCCCGGTCGCCGACTGATCGTCGCGCAACAAAAACACCCGGCCGATCTCACCGAGCGCCAGGTCCGACATGCCGCGTCCCACATTGCGGCGTACTGCGGCCAGCAGTCCCGGGAGCATCGTGGTCCGCAGCATCGGCTGCTCCTCCGAGAGCGGATTCGCCAAGACCGGACCGCGCCGTCGACGATCAGTCGGTGAAATCCCCAGGGCATCGAGTTCCGTAGACCCGATAAAGGGGTAGCACAGGATTTCGTCAACGCCGAGACCCGCGAGCGCATAGCCGAGTCGGCGACGCAATCGCTGGTCACGGGTCAGGCCGTATCCGGCCGGAGCCATCGGCAGTCGTGACGGGAGGTGGTCGTAGCCCACCAGTCGCACGACCTCCTCGACGAGATCGGCGGGGTCGGTGAGGTCCGGTCGCCACGATGGCGCCCACACGACGAGGTCGTCCTCGCCCTCCACCCGGCAACCCACGCGCTCAAGCAGGCTCACCACGGTGTCGCGAGCGATGGGCATGCCGGCCGTGCGGGACGGGAGATCGGCCGACATCGAGATCGCGATCGGAGCGTAGGGGGCCTCCCATGCGGTCATGCCGTCGTAGGACCCGCCACCGAACTCCAGCAGCAGGGCGGCCGCGCGAGCGGATGCGTACGGTGCCAGCACGCGATCAACGCCACGCTCGAAGCGACGCGACGCCTCACTGGAGAGCTTGTGGCGTCGTGCCGTCCGAGCGACCTGCTCGGGCACGAACCATGCGGCTTCGAGCACGATGTCGGTGGACTCATCATCGATTTCCGAGTTGAGTCCACCCATGGTGCCGGCGAGGCCGATGACACCCGTGTCGTCGCGAATGACGACGTCGGTGGCATCGAGGGTACGGCGAACGTGGTCGAGGGTTTCGAACGTCGTGTCGCTCCCGGCACGACCCGGACGCACCGCACCTCGCAACTTGTCACCATCGAAGGCGTGGAGCGGTTGACCCAGTTCGAGCATGACGTAGTTGGTGACGTCGACGGCCAACGAGACCGGGCGCATGCCGCACGCCACGAGACGCCGCTTCATCCATTCCGGCGTCGGCGCCGCCGGGTTGAATCCGGTAATGCGACGTAGCGTAAAGAGTTCGCACATGGTGGCATCGTCGACGGAGCACGGCCACGGCGCGGCATCGGCCGAGGGTGCCGGGAGCGGCGCAAGAGACTCGCCGGGATCGTCGAAGGGCAGGTCGAAGAGCGCCGCCACCTCGCGGGCAACACCGCGGACACTCAGGGCGTATCCACGATCCGGAGTCACCGCAATGTCGAGGACGTCCTCGCCCAGTCCGACCGCAGCCATCGCGTCATCCCCGACTTGGCCGGATGCCAACACCATGATGCCGTTGTGGTCGTCGCCGAGGCCGAGTTCGCGTTCACTGCAGATCATTCCGTCAGAGGCATGTCCGTAGGTCTTGCGCGCACTGATGACGAAGTCTCCGGGGAGCACCGCTCCCGGGAGGGCGGCGATCACCAGATCACCGACAGAGAAGTTCCGCGCACCACACACGATGCCGCGCACTCCCCCGTGCTCGGCACCGACGTCAACCTGACAGAACCGAATCGGCTTCTTGAACTCGTCAAGCTCCACAATGGATTCCACGCGCCCGACCACGAGCGGCCCACTCGTGCCACCACCGAGGGTCTCGACGGACTCCACCTCGAGACCGGCGCGAGTAATGCGTTCGGCCACCTCACGAGCGCTCACCTCGAGAGGAAGCGGGACCATCTCGCGCAGCCACGACATCGGAATGCGCATCAGACCTCGATCCCGAAGGCCGCGGTGAAGCGGGCATCGCCCTCAACCATGTCGCGCATGTCGGTCACGCCGTGGCGGAACATCAACGTGCGCTCCACGCCCATGCCGAAGGCAAAGCCGGAGTAGCGAGCCGTGTCGATCCCGGCCGCGCGCAAAACGCGGGGATTGACCATGCCGCAGCCACCCCATTCAATCCAGCCCTCACTCGAGCAGGTACGGCACGGATTCGCCGGATCGCCCACCGACGTCCCACGGCAAACGAAGCACTCGAGGTCCATCTCGGCGCTCGGTTCGGTAAAGGGGAAGTACGACGGGCGCAGGCGCACGCGCACGCCCTCGCCGAACATCGCCGTCGCCAGATGCTCCAGGGTCCCCTTGAGATCGGCCATGGTGATTCCTTCGTCGATCGCCAGCCCCTCGATCTGATGGAAGACCGGAGTGTGGGTCGCGTCGAGTTCGTCGGTCCGGAAGACCCGACCCGGGGCCACGACGTAAATAGGCAGATCCCGTTCCAGCATGGCGCGCAACTGAATTGGAGACGTCTGCGTACGCAGCACCACCCCACTGTCCTCGGTGCCCACGAAGAAGGTGTCCTGCATCGTGCGCGCGGGATGATCCGGGGGGACGTTCAGGGCGTCGAAGTTGAACCACTCCGCCTCGGCCTCGGGCCCCTCGGCCACCTCGTAGCCCATGGCGATGAAGACGTCCGACATGCGCTCCATGAGCGTGGTGAGCGGATGTCGCGCACCCATCGCACGCCGATCGACCGGCAGGGTCACGTCTACCGCTTCTTCGACAAGGACCCTCGCGTCGCGCTCGGCCTCGAGTTCGGCGGTTCGCGCGTCTAGTGCGTCACGCACTCGCGCGCGCGCCTGGCCCATACGCTTGCCGACCTCGGCCTTCGCCGCGGGAGGGAGCGCCCCAATCTCACGGTTGGCAAGCGCCAACGGCGACCGATCGCCCGCGTGAGCGAGCCGCGCCGCCTTCAACGCCTCGAGGTCACCCGCGGCCGAGATCGCCACCAGCGCTGCCTCGACCATGCCATCGACCGCCGCGGGTTCGAGGCTGGACACGCTCACCGGATCAAACGCCTTGTTGGGGGCAGACACTCATTCGCCCGTCAGACGCTCGACAAGGATGTCGACGTTGTCCTCGATCGAGGCGGTCCCGTCCAAGTGCACGTCGGGATCCTCCGGCGGTTCGTACTCCTGCCCGAGGCCGGTCATATTCGGCAGGTTGCCGGCCTTGGCCTTGGCATAGAGCCCCTTGGGATCGCGCTCGGCACACATCTCGACGGGGGTATCGACATAGACCTCGAGGAACTCGCTATCGGCGTAGATCTCTCGTGCGGCGCGACGGTCCTGTCGGAACGGGGAGATCAGCGCGACGATGACGATGAGTCCCGCCTCGAGCATCAACTTGGCGGCCTCGGCCACCCGTCGCACATTCTCGGCGCGATCCTCGGGAGTGAAGCCCAAGTCCTTGTTGATGCCCGTGCGGACATTGTCGCCGTCCAGGACGAAGGTGTGCATGCCCAGACCGTGCAGTCGACGTTCGAGCGCATCCGCAACCGTAGATTTGCCCGACCCGGACAGACCGGTCAGCCACACGACGCGCGGTGTCTGGTGCTTGAGACGAGCACGCGCGGCCCGATCAACCTCGTACTCGTGGGGGACGACGTTGAGCGAACGACGCAGCGCATGGGTCACCATGCCCGCGGCAACAGTGTCGGCCGTGAGCCGATCGATGAGCAAGAAGCCGCCGGTGTCCCGGCAGTCGGCGTAGGTGTCCATCGGGATCGGGGTGTCGGTGGCAACCTCGATTCGTCCGATGTCGTTCATGTCGAGGACGCGTGCGGCAAGCTTCTGCCCGGAGACGACATCGAGTCGGTGCCGAACGACGGTCACCGTGGCCGGGACGGTCCGGGGACCCACGGCGAGCAGGTAAGACCGACCGTGCATGAGGGCTTCCTCACCCACCCACACGACATCGGCAGCGAATCGATCAGCCGGCTGCGGCCACGCGGTATCTCCGGACGGCGTCGTGCCCGCGGCAGCGAGTAGATCGCCGCGGGTGACGTCGACCTCGCGGTCCAAGGTGATGGTGACGGCGTCGCCCATGCGCGCCTCGGCCAGGTCACCGGAGAAGCCCACGATCCGCTCGACCGAGGCTGTCTGCCCGGAGTCGGCCACGATGACCTGATCGCCGGGCCGCACGACACCTCCGGCAACAGTGCCGGCATAGCCACGGAAATTGCCACCCGATCGAATGATGAACTGCACCGGGAGGCGGAAGGCCACGTCGGAACGTCCCTCAGACGGCGTCCAGTCCTGCAGCGCCTGCAACAGCGACGGACCGTGCCACCAGGGCATGTGCGTCGTGGGTGAGGTGACGTTGTCACCGGCGAACGCGCTCACCGGGATTGTCATTACCTCGTCGAGGCCCAGCCGCGCCGCAGCCGCACGCACCTCGCCCGACAACTCCTCGAATGTGGCGTGCTCGTAGCCGACCAGGTCCATCTTGTTGATGGCGACGATGACGCTACGAACACCCATGAGAGCGACCACGGTGAGGTGGCGGAATGTCTGCGGACGGACGCCACGCGCCGCGTCGACCAGGAGGACGGCGACCTCGGCGTTGGAGGCAGCGACCGCCATGTTGCGGGTGTACTGCTCGTGCCCGGGGGCGTCCGCGATGATCACGCGACGGCCACTCGGCAGGTACATGTGACGGTAGGCAACATCGATCGTGATGCCCTGCTCGCGTTCGGCCTCCAGTCCGTCAGTCAACAGCGAGTAGTCGATCTCCCCCACGGGCACCATCGAGCCGCCGCGTCGCGTGCGCCGCGCATAGTCGAGTTGATCCTCGGGGATGGACCCGGTCTCGGCGAGCAAACGGCCGATCAATGTGGACTTGCCATCGTCGACGGAACCACAGGTGACGAGACGCACGACCGGCGTGACATCGATCCCTGCTGAGCGTTCGAGCAATGCGGTCATTAGAAGTAGCCCTCCGCCTTCTTGGACTCCATGGAGCCGCTGCCCTCGCCATCGATGAGGCGTCCAGCCCGCTCCGAGACGTTGCTCTCGAGCATTTCGGCAATGAGGGTGTCGATGTCGACCGCCGCCGTGGACTCAACGGCCCCGGACAGCGGGTAGCAGCCCAAGGTGCGGAAACGGACGCTCAGATGCTGCGGCGCCTCGCCCTCACGCAGCGGCAATCGTTCGTCATCCACCATGATCAACGCGCCCTCCCGCTCAACCACAGGGCGTTCGCGGGCGAAGTAGAGATCCACGATCGGGATGTTCTCTCGACGGATGTAGCGCCAGATGTCGAACTCGGTCCAGTTGCTGATCGGGAAGGCACGCATCGTCTGCCCCTCCGCCAGCATCGTGTTGGCCGTACGCCAGAACTCCGGGCGCTGCTTGCGCGGGTCCCAGCGATGCCCCGGCTCACGAAGCGAGAAGATCCGCTCCTTGGCGCGCGACTTCTCCTCGTCTCGACGGGCCCCACCGATCGCACAGTCGGCCTGCAACTCATCGAGGCCCTCGCGCAGCGCGACCGTCTTCATAATGCGGGTGTACTCGTGAGTGCCGTGCGAGAACGGTGTCACTCCCTCGGCAACCGCAGCGAGGTTGGTCTTCACCACGAGGTCGAGACCTAGTTCGGCGGCCATGCGGTCGCGGAACGAGATCATCTCTCGGAACTTCCAGGTCGTGTCGATGTGCATGACCTTGAATGGGATCGGCGCCGGATGGAAGGCCTTGCGGGCCAGGTGCAGCAGGACCGAAGAGTCCTTGCCGATCGAGTAGAGCAGGACCGGCCGGCGGAAGGCCCCGGCCACCTCGCGGTAGACGTGGATGGCCTCAGCCTCAAGGGCGTCGAGGACGTCGTTCTCCGAGACGCTCTCGGGGGCAGGCGTCGACACAGGCATCTTCCCTATCGTCGGGCGCGCGCGAGGCGACGACGCCTCGCCGCGACGGTGTAGGACCCCACGCTACCCGCGTGGGGGGCTTGGGGCGAAGTCGCCTCAGGCCTCACTCATCACGTCGGTCATTGCGCCCGACTGTGCTTCGCGGGCGGCCCGGCGGCGAGCCGCCTCAGCCTGGGCTTCGGCGATGACCGCCTCATCGAGCGGGGCGTTCTCGATCCGGGAGATTGGGTTCTTGGCCTGCAGGTAGGCCTGCAATTCCGGCCCGGACTCCCACGAGGTGATCAGGCAGTAGCGCGGCTCGGGCCCCGGGTGCCACACAGCGTGCCAGAGGCGTTGGGTGTCAATGACGACCTGAGCTCCGGCCGGGAGCGGAATGCGCGTCTCGGTGCTGGGGTCGTCCTTGTCCTCGCGCAAGATCATGTATGAGTCGGGATTGTCTGTGAGGTTGAAGAAGCCGCGCACGATCCATCCGGTGCCCTCGGGATTGAGCCGGTTGTTGTCATCGAGGTGGAGATTCCAGATGGAGTCGACATAGGTGTTGGGCTGCAGCTCGATCACTCGGCAGCGACCGATGTTGGCTCCGGGCTCCTCGGCCCGTGCCTTCAATTGGGGGGCCTTGGCGATGTTGGACTCGACCCAGACACCGTCCTTGTCGGTCTTCGGCGGATTGTGATGCCAAAAACCATTGCACTCGAGTTCGCCGTATGCCGAGGCAAGGGGGGCGAAGCGCGTTTCGCCGGAGGACTTCCAATCGACGAATTCGATCTGCTCCCATTCGGCCGGATCGGCCGCCTGGTCGTAGGAGTCGAGAACGACGTAGCCGGTCTCGTCGAATTCAGCCAGCTTGATGTAGTCCATCAACAACATTCCCTTCACCAGTGATCGTCCCTGCGGGGCGTTCCTCACGAGGGATTGCCCCGTGACCTGGCGCCATTGTCCCCCATGCCGAGGGAAGGTCCGGACTCGGACGCGCCGGGAGGCCGGCTTGGGCTCGCCCTCGCTCAGGGAGTCCGCTCAGGCTTCGGAGCGGACCATGGTGGGATCGAGTTCTGCGGCAACGACCTCGGTGACCGCCCCGGCGGGTAGGGCGATGCGCGTCCCGGGTTGATGCGGTTGTTGTCGTCGAGATGGGAGCTGTACAGCGCGTCGGCGTTCGTATTGGGCTGCAACTCGATCACCCGCACACGGCCGACGCGAGCGGGGCGAATCGCGTGTCGCCGGAGGACTTCCCATCGACCCACTCATGGACCCGTGTCCGCGGGACTTTCGTCCTTGAGGTCGAGGGTGCCCTCCTCGGTTGGGTGGTGTCATTCCCCGGGGTGCTGGGCGACGCGCGTCGCGTAAAGACAAATGGCGGCAGCTGCCGCCATGTTGAGGCTTTCGGCTCCCCCGGACATCGGGATGGACACGGTCTCCTGCGCGGCGGCGCGAAGATCGTCGTGCACCCCATGCGCCTCGTTGCCGATGACCCACGCCACCGGACCGTTGAGCACCGCTTCAGCTCCCATCGTGCCGAGGTGCACACTCCCCGTTGCGTCGGCAGCGACGAGGAGGAAACCGGCTTTCGTCACTGCCTCGATCGCCTCCCGCACGGGAACATCAGACGCGATCGGCACGTGGAAGATCGAGCCCGCGGTGGAGCGCACGACTTTGCCGTTGTGCGGATCGACAGACCCCTCGGTCAAGATCACCGCACCGACGCCCAGCGCGTCCGCGGTGCGAATCACGGTCCCTGCGTTTCCCGGATCGTTCGCCCGATCCAGGACCACGACACAGCGCAGTGCGCGGTGGGTCGCCTCGGTAAGCGCGGTGGCCATGCTCACGGTGATCAGGGGACAGACCGCCACGATCCCCTGGGGCTGGCGAGTCTCCGTCATCGCGGCCAGCACTGCCTCGGAGGCCGTGTGCACCTGGGCACCCACCGCGTGTGCCTGTGCGATCAGATCAGAGAAGCGCTCTACGGAATCGTGAGCGACATAGAGATCATCGACGCGGTGACCGACGGCGGCTGACACCGCCTGCGGACCTTCGACGACGAAGGCACCGCGCTCAGCGCGGTGCCTTCGGTCGTGCAGCTTGCGGACTTCCGCAACACGCGGTGACCTCGTGGAGGTGAGGTCGGCCATGATCAGGCCGAGGCGGTCGCCGGAAGTGCCTTGCGGGCGATGTCCACCAGCGCATCGAACGCGGTGGGATCGCTGACGGCGAGCTCGGCGAGCATGCGACGGTCAACCTGAACATCAGCGGCCTTCAAACCCTGGATGAAGCGGTTGTAGGTCATGCCGCGCGACCGAGCGGCGGCGTTGATGCGCTGGATCCAGAGCCGACGGAAGTCGCCCTTGCGATCCTTGCGATCGTTGTAGGCGTAGACCAGGGAGTGGGTGACCTGCTCCTTCGCCTTACGGTAGAGCCGGGAGCGCTGCCCGCGGTATCCGCTGGCCTGCTCCAAGACCTCACGGCGCTTCTTCTGGGCGTTGACAGCCCTCTTCACGCGTGCCATGTGGGTTCTCCTTCTTCAGTGGGGCAGGTCACTTGCCGAGAAGGCGCTTGACCTTCTTGACGTCGGCGGGCTTGACGGTCTCATCAAGCATGAGCTTGCGGGTGCGCTTGGAGCGCTTGCCCTCCAGCAGGTGGCGACGGTTGGCCTGCTCGTGGGTGATCTTGCCCGATCCGGTGACCTTGAATCGCTTCTTGGCCCCGCTGTGGGTCTTTTGCTTCGGCATTGTGCGTCCTCTCGATCGGGCTGTACTCAGGCCTCGGCGGCGATGGACTCGGCTTCAACCTCGGGCGATGTTGCGGTCTTGCCCTGGGCCGACTTCGTCCGGTGCGGCGCGAGCACCATGATCATGTTGCGACCGTCCTGCTTGGGGGTCGCTTCGACGAATCCGAGATCCTCGACATCCTCCGCAAGTTTGGCCAGCAAACGCAGCCCCAGTTCGGGACGGGACTGCTCGCGGCCGCGGAACATGATCGTGATCTTGACCTTGTCCCCCGCCTTCAAGAACCGGACGACGTGACCCTTTTTGGTGTCGTAGTCGTGCTGATCGATCTTGGGGCGAAGCTTCATCTCCTTGATGACCGTATGTGCCTGGTTCTTGCGGGACTCGCGGAGCTTCACAGCGGCTTCGTACTTGTACTTGCCGTAGTCCATGAGCTTGCAGACCGGGGGCTTGGCCATCGGTGCGACCTCAACGAGGTCTAGATCGGCTTCCTGGGCGAGTCGGAGGGCGTCATCGATACGGACGATGCCGACCTGCTCCCCCTGGGGTCCGACGAGGCGCACCTCGGGGACACGGATCCTGTCGTTGATCCTGGGCTCGACGCTGATGGCGCCTCCTCGACGTAAAACACCGGCGGCTTTCGCCGGTGAGATCGTGAGGGCGGGCCCTCCGCGTCTACGGGCCCGAGGCGATAGACGGCCATGAAGGCCGCTGGCGCAACCCGACGCCCGGAGGCGGAGGGTGGGACTCGGGGTCCGCTTGGCGCGATGCCGACCTACGCCGGCAAGCGATCGGGCCACAGGCTACCAGGGCCGAGCCGCAGAGCCGAAATCGCGCCTGCGAGGCTGCGGCCATGACCTCGCCCACCGACCCCGCTTCAATCCCCGAAGCCGCCGAAGCCGCACGTGACCTCGCGGACGTGCCCGCGGTGGAGATCGTCACGACCCTTGCGATTCATCTCATGTCGGCAGCCGCGATCCGCTGCGGTCTCGGCGAGGGTCCGGAGGCCGAAGGCGATCGGGATCTGGCTGAGGCCCGCATCCTCATTACGGCACTGGCCGGACTCGTGACCGCATCCGCACCCGACCTCGGACCTCAGCATGCCGCGCCACTGCGGGACGGCTTGACCGCGTTGCAGCGCGCCTTCCGCGAAGCCTCGAGCATTCCCGATGCGCCGGGCGCGGGTCCTGGCGAAGCGCTCACCGGACCGGTGGTCTAGCCCCCCGCGCCAACTCCTCCAACAGGTCACCGTCGATGGCGAACGCCACCGGCCCGGCGACATCCACGAGTACGCCGTCGGCATCCTCGTCCAGGGCCGCCGCAGCAATATCGGCGATCCACGCAGGCACCGGTCGGGCTTCGGCGTTCCACCGCACCAGGGTGTCGATGCTCGTGAACGCCAACAGCCCACGGCGACCATTCGCCTGAACCAGGGAGACCGATGCCATATGGCTCGACTTGTCGCCACCACGCTCATCACGCTCCTCCAGGACCGCCACGATCGGGACGAGTAGGCGCACCCCCTCGCGCAGGATGGCTAGCACGGCATCACCGTCAGCGGTGCCGAACGCCGCGGCCCACCGCGGATCGGCCACTCCCTCGTCAGAGGCGAAGTCCGTGGGAGTCACGATGCGCCGCCCACGACCCTCGACCGGAGTCATAGGCGACAGGCGTGGATGGCGGTGACGAGAATGCCTCGCGCGCCCCGCTCGTAGAGCTCGTCCATGACCCGGTGCACATCGCTGCGCGGCACCATGGCGCGCACCGCGCTCCACTCCGGATCGTGAAGGGGGGAAATCGTGGGCGACTCGAACCCAGGCGTGATCCGGCAGGCTGCCTCGATCTCCGAGGTTCGAATGTCGTAGTCCAGGAGCACGTAGGCCCGTGCAACGAGAACGCTGGTCACGCGACGCACGAAGGTATCCACCGCGGGGTCGGTCGGAGCGTTAGCGCGCTGAACTACCAGCGCCTCACTCACGAGGATCGGATCGCCAATGATCTGCAGGCCGGCCTGCCGCAGCGTCGTCCCCGTCGCCACCACGTCGGCGACCGCATCGGCCACCCCGAGACGCACGGCGTTCTCCACGGCACCATCGAGTCGCACAATCTGCGCGTCAATGCCCGCGCGTTGGAGGTAGTCGGCCAGGACACCCGGGTACGACGTCGCAATGCGCGATCCAGTGAGGTCATGCGGGGTCATGTTCGCGCCCGACGGAGCTGCCAGTCGGAACGTCGAGTCGCCGAATCCGAGGGCGACCAACTCCACGGCGCCCGCACCGGAATCGAGCAGCATGTCGCGCCCGGTAATGCCGATGTCCAGCGTTCCGGCGCCGACGTAGGTCGCGATGTCCTTGGGACGCAAGAGGAAGAATTCGACGTCGTTGTCCAGGTCCTGGATCACCAGGTCGCGCGGTGGCATCAGCCGGAGATAACCAGCCTCACGGAGCATTTCTCGGGCGGGCTCAGCGAGTTGCCCCTTGTTCGGGAGTGCGACGCGCAACATGTCACAAGCGCCGGTAGACGTCGGACAGGCTGACACCACAGGCGATCATGAGCACCTGAGCGTGGTAGAGCAGTTGCGCGATCTCCTCGGCCGCACGGTCACTGCTTTCGTGCTCAGCAGCCATCCACGACTCCGCGGCCTCCTCCACGACCTTCTTGCCAATCTCGTGGACACCCGCATCGAGGAGGCGGCGGGTGTTGCCCGTGTCATCAGCGAATACGGACTTGGCCTGGAGTTCGGCGTACAACTCGTCGAAGGTCTTCACACGGACCAGCCTAGGGCGTGCGAAGTGAGCGCAGTGTGAGGGCCGTGGCCAGGGCGGCCTCTGCGGCCTCCCGCCCCTTGTCCTCGGTCGACCCCGGCAGACCGGCCCGATCAAGGGCCTGCTGCTCGTTGTCGCAGGTGAGCACACCGAAGCCCATCGGAACGCCGGTATCGAGCGCCACGCGCGTGAGTCCGGTCGTCACCGCGTCACAGACGTAGTCAAAGTGGGGGGTACCGCCACGGATGATTACGCCGAGCGCCACCACCGCGTCGACCCCCGATCGGGCGCACTCAGCGGCCACGATGGGCAACTCGAATGACCCGGGCACCGCGATGACGCGCACATCAGCGCCTGCCGACTCGCAGCGAGTCGTCGCGGAGGCGACGAGTGCATCCATGATCGTCGTGTGCCAGCGGGACGCGACGATGGCGACGGTCATGCCCCGCGCGTCGATGTCGTCGTAGGTCACCGCACCGGAACCACTCATCTGCGCTCCTCCCCTGATTCCTGGCCTAGTTCATGGCCCATCCGCTCCGCCTTGGTCGCGAGATACCGCGCATTGTGCACGTTGGGTTCAATGACGAGCGGCACTCGGTCGGCGATCGACAGGCCATATCCTTCAAGGCCCGCGCGCTTCGCGGGGTTGTTGCTCAGCAGCCGCATGGAGTGGACGCCAAGGTCGGTGAGGATCTGCGCGCCAATGCCGTAGTCACGTGCGTCGGCGGGGAGGCCCAGATCAAGGTTGGCATCCACGGTGTCGCGGCCGTTGTCCTGGAGTTGGTACGCCTGCAGTTTGTGCAGCAGACCGATGCCGCGGCCCTCGTGACCTCGAAGGTAGAGCACCACACCGCGCCCCTCATCGGCAACGGCGCGCAGAGCCGCGTGCAACTGAGGTCCGCAATCACACCGAAGGGAGCCGAGGATGTCTCCGGTGAGGCATTCGGAATGGACGCGCACCAAGACGTTGTCGCCATCGCCGATGTCACCCACGACCAGTGCCACGTGCACGATGTCATCCAGTTCATTGACGTAGTCGATCGCCGTGAAGTCACCGAACTCTGTGGAGAGGACCGATTCCTCGCCTCGATGGACGAGCAGCTCATGCCGGCGGCGTTGCGCGACCAGATCGCTGATTCGGACGACGGGCAGCCCGAGCTCCTTCGCGACGTGCTCGACGGCCGCCTCATCGAGGGGGGTGCCCTCGTCATCCACGAGTTCGGAGTACGCCGCCACGGGGCGAAGCCCGGCCATACCTGTGAGATCCACAGACGCTTCAGCACGTGCGGGTCGACGGAGCACCCCACCCGGGACGGCCCGCACGGGAAAGACATGGCCGGGGCGGCGGAAGTCCGCAGCCACCGAGTCGGGGGCCGCGAGCGCCCGAATAGTGCGGGACCGGTCCTCCGCCGAGATGCCCAGCGGTCCGGCCGCGCGAGCGTCCACGGGAACCATCGCCGCATCGGAGCCCGCCATGACCGGGAAAGCGAGATCGTCCAAGATCTGCGCGTCCACGGCGACGCGGATCATGCCGGAGGACAGGCGCAGCATCTGCGCCACAGATCCAGCGGTTGCATGCTCGGCAGCAAGGACGAGGTCACCGTGCCACTGCTCGGCTCCGTCATCAACGACGATGACCATGCCACCGGCGCGCAACTGATCCAGGACGTCGTTCATGCCTGACCTCGCGCGTCGAGCAGCCGTTCGACGTATTTCGCGAGGACATCCACTTCGAGGTTGACCGTGTCTCCGATCTGACGGCTGCCCAACGTCGTGGCCGCCAGGGTCGTCGGGATCAGGGAAACGCCGAACGACCCATCGGACACGTCGGTCACCGTGAGGGACACGCCGTCCACGGTGATGGAACCCTTCTCGACGACATAGCGGGCCAACGACGACGGCAGAGAGAAGCGGACGACCTCCCAGTTGTCGCTGGGCGTGCGACTGACGACCTCGCCGGTCCCGTCGACGTGTCCCTGGACAATGTGTCCACCGAGTCGTGCATCGACGCGAACGGCCCGCTCCAGATTGACGGAGACTCCCTCGGCCGCGCCCCGCAGGGAGGATCGATTCAAGGTCTCACGCATGACGTCGGCGGTGAATGATCCGTCAGTCACCTCGACGACCGTGAGGCAGACGCCGTTCACGGCGATGGAATCGCCGTGCTCCGCGTCGGCGGTGACGACGGGGCCACGAATGGTCAGGCGCAGCGCGTCATCGGGCAGGCTCGTCACCGCGGTGATCTGTCCAAGTTCCTCGACGATCCCGGTGAACATGGGCCTCCCTCTGTTGAACCTGCCCCACGATCCTCGCATCGTCCCCGATCTGCTCGACACGAACCTCCCCGAGCCGTACTCCCTCGGCGATGGTTGTGGTGCCAAAGTCGGCGACGGCTGACGGGCCGGCGCCCAACACCATGGGCGCGACGTACCAGACAACCTCGTCGATGAGCCCGGCCCCTAGGAAGGCGGCCGCCAACGTCGGCCCACCCTCGAGCATCACGTGGCGCACCTCGCGGTCCCCCAGCGCCGCGATCACTTCGTCGACGTCCCGTGTGCGCATCACCATCGTCGGCGCCGAGTCATCAAGCACGCGGGCTGAGGTCGGGATGTCGCGCAGGCCGACGACGACGCGCAGCGGCTGCCCCGTGAGTGGGAGGGGTGCGTCCCGAACCGTCAGTTGCGGATCGTCGGCCAGCACCGTGCCGGTGCCAACCACCACGGCGTCGCATCGAGCGCGAAGGGCGTGGACATCACGGCGGGCGTCAGGACCGGAGATCCATCGGCTCGTGGAGTCCGCCGCCGCGACCCGACCATCGAGAGTGGAGGCCACCTTCCAGGTGACGAAGGGGCGGCCGCGGGACACGGCGGTGGACCACTCGCGGTTTAGCGCGCGGGACTCGTCCGATTCCACCTCCGACTCAATGTCAATGCCCGCATCGCGCAGCCGCTGGGCACCCCCGGATGCGACGGCGTGCGGATCGGGCTGCGCGAAGACCACGCGCGCGATCCCTGCACGGATGAGCGCCTCGGAGCACGGGCCGGTGCGCCCCGTGTGATTGCACGGCTCGAGCGTCACCACCGCGGTACCGCCCCGTGCGGCGTCACCCGCGGCTCGGAGGGCCACCACCTCGGCGTGGGGGGTTCCGGCGCCGAGGTGCGCGCCTTCGGCAATCACCGTGCCGGCGGCGTCCAGAATCACGCAGCCGACCCGGGGGTTCGGGCCATCGGCGAGCAGGACGTCGGCGGCTACCTCGCGAGCGCGCCGCATGGCGACGAGTTCACTGGTTGAGGGCACTAGTACTCCGCCGCTTGTGCTGCCATCTCGCGCAAGGTCCGCACCATGCGATCGGGATCGTCGGCGCCGAAGACGGCCGAGCCCGCGACGAACACGTCCGCCCCGGCTTCGGCGCAGCGTTCGATCGTTCCCTCGCTGACACCGCCGTCCACCTGGATCCACACGTCGCAGCCGCTGCGCTTCACGAGGTCACGCGTCTGGCGGATCTTCGGCAGCACCATGTCCAAGAATGGCTGACCACCGAATCCCGGTTCCACGGTCATGAGCAGCACCATGTCGAGGTCGGGTAGGAGTTCGACATACGGCTGGATGGACGTCGTGGGGTTGATCCCCAACCCGGCGCGCGCACCAAGGTGCCGCAGGGTTCGAGCAAGGCGCACCGGTGCCTCGGCGGCCTCGGCGTGGAAGGTCACGCTGCCCGCGCCAGCCTCGGCGTACGACGGTGCCCACCGATCGGGATCGGCGATCATGAGGTGGCAGTCGAGCGGAATTCGCGTGGATCGCAGGAGACTCTCAACCACCGGCAGACCCATCGTGAGGTTCGGGACGAACTGGTAGTCCATCACGTCCACGTGGATCCAGTCCGCGTCCGGCACGCGCGCGATCTCGTCGCCCAGATGGGCGAAGTCGGCGGAGAGGATGCTGGGCGAGATCTGCACGGCCATGACGGCAGGGTAGCGATGTGGAGTTTCCCCCACCCGCGGGATCGCTGGG
>Ga0208542_1000252_pt1 | contig 24967 bp, 40 predicted proteins | sample DEB08_DNA_3_FD_185495 | JGI IMG/M metagenome (GOLD analysis project Ga0208542, IMG submission 185495) | Aqueous microbial communities from the Delaware River and Bay under freshwater to marine salinity gradient to study organic matter... | ecosystem: Environmental > Aquatic > Marine > Coastal ... | reverse complement strand
ATGATATCCGACGCGGCGTAGGCGCATATGCCCCGTATACTAGGAGAGCCTGATGGCTAATGGTGACGATAAATCACAGCTTTCTTCTTTGATGGACAGTACGGCGATGATGCCGGAAGTTACCGAAGAAGATATGGAATTGGACATTGAGATAGCCGCACCGGGCACTTTTGTAGGTTCTGTCAATGAAATCTTGCCGGAAGGCATAGAAATTGAGGAGGACGAAGATGGTGGCGTCACTGTGGACTTTGATCCGATGGCCATGCTTGGTGGTTCTGACGGTGATTTCTATGGCAACTTGGCAGAGGAGTTGGACGATAGAGCGTTGGGCCAACTTTCTTCAGAGCTTTTAGGGGATTTTGAGGCTAATAAATCTTCTCGTTCTGAGTGGGAAGACGCGTATTCAAAGGGTTTGGAGCTTCTTGGTTACACTTACGAGGAGCGCACGATGCCGTTTCGGGGTGCGACGGGTGTAACGCACCCGTTGTTGGCGGAAGCGGCCACACAGTTTCAGGCGCAGGCATTTAACGAGCTATTGCCGCCTTCTGGTCCGGTCAGGACTCACGTTGTTGGTGAGAAGACCAAGGACAGTGAGGCGCAGTCGCACCGTGTTAAGGATTTTATGAACTACTACATCACGAACGTGATGGAGGAGTACACGCCTGAATTTGATCAAATGTTGTTTTATTTGCCTTTGGCGGGGTCAACTTTCAAGAAAGTTTACTATGACGAGGCGATTGACCGGGCGGTAAGCAAGTTTGTCCCAGCAGAGGACATTGTGGTGCCGTATGGCGCTAGTGATCTTGATTCCTGCGAAAACATTACGCAGGTAGTGAAGATGTCAATGAATGACCTGCGTATTCGTCAGGTCATGGGGTTCTATAGAGACATTCCTGTTATTCCATCTCAGTCTAGTGACGATGAAGTCACGGACACGATGAACAAGTTGGATGGGGTAGAGCCTAGCAACATTGATTATGACTGCACTTTGTTGGAGTGCCACGTCAATCTTGATCTGCCCGGCTTTGAAGACATGGGGGAAGATGGTGAACCAACAGGAATTAAAATTCCTTACGTTGTTACGGTTAGTGAGGATAGCGGACAAATACTTGCCATTAGACGAAATTATCGCGAAGACGATGAAAAGCGACGAAAAATCCAGTATTTCGTCCATTATAAGTTCCTTCCGGGATTCGGATTTTATGGCCTCGGGCTTATCCACACTATTGGCGGCCTGTCCCGAACAGCTACGGCGGCTCTTCGCCAGCTTATTGATGCTGGCACTCTTTCTAATCTCCCTGCTGGCTTCAAGGCTCGCGGACTTAGGGTACGAGATGACGAAGAACCCCTTCAGCCGGGAGAGTTCCGCGACGTAGACGCTCCGGGCGGCGCGATTCGTGATTCGTTGATGCCGTTACCTTTCAAGGGGCCTGACGGTACGTTGTTCCAGCTTTTAGGTTTTGTGGTTGATGCGGGCCGTCGGTTCGCGACGATTACGGACATGAAGGTGGGCGACGGTAATCAGCAGGCGGCTGTTGGTACGACGGTAGCGTTATTGGAGCAAGGCTCACGGGTCATGAGTGCGGTGCATAAGCGCCTGCACTACAGCATGAAGCAGGAGTTTAAGCTTCTGGCACGGGTGATGTCGGAGTATCTGCCGCAGGAGTATCCGTATGCTGTAGAGGGCGGTGATCGGACGATCATGCGTCAGGACTTTGACGACCGTGTGGATGTAGTTCCGGTGTCGAATCCGAACTCGTTTTCGCAGGCACAGCGCATTTCTTTGGCGCAGTCTCAGTTACAGATGGCGATGCAGGCCCCGCAGATTCATGATTTGCATGAGGCGTACCGTCGCATGTATGAGGCGTTGGGGGTCAGTGACATTGACAAGATCCTGATTGCGCCTTCTTCGGCTGATCCTATTCCGAAAGATCCGGCGCAGGAGAACATTGATTCGATTGACAGCGTACAATTGAAGGCGTTTGAGGGTCAGGACCATGACGCTCATATTTTGGCGCATTTGACGTTTGGTACGGCCCCTATGTTGCAGGCGTTGCCGCAGTCGATGATTGCGCTTCAGAAGCACATTATTGAGCATGTGAAGATCAAGTGTCAGGAAATGGCGACGGCGCAGTTGTTGCAACAGACGGGTGGTCAGGCATTGACGCCAGATCTGGAGCTTCAGTTGGAGTCTATGGTTGCCCAGATGAACGCGCAGGAGTTTGGCAACCTGAAACAGCTTACTGCTCAGATAACGGGTCAGGGCCAAGGGCCTGATCCTCTGGTACAATTGAAGCAACAGGAGCTTCAGTTGGATGCTCAGAAGCAACAAGCTGATATGCAGATGGATCAGGCAGAATTGCAGATGGATCAACAGCGTATGGCTAACAAGCAGACGGAGTTCCAGCAACGGTTGGCTAGTCAGGAACGCCAGACACAAGCTAGAATTGATGCGGCTCTTCAAAGAGAGCTACTAAAGATGAGGAACAATTAAATGAGAGTCAAAGTAAACGGCGCTCCACCCGTTAAGGCACCGACACCGGTTGCCAAAGCAGAGATCAAGGACCAAGGCTCTATTCCTTATGCTGTAGCTAAGGAAGAAAAAACGCCTGACACGGCAATGGGCAAGTCTACAACGGGCAAGAAACGTGGCATGGGTGCCGCGCTTCGCGGCTCACGGTTCACTAGCTGTTAATAGCTAAGGGATTTTTCAATGGCAGTTGATACAGATACGGTTCGGGGCTTTTACCAGCAATATTTGGGCAGAGATCCGGGGGCTAATCAATACGTTCAAAATTGGGCTAACTCAGGCCTGTCTGCGGCAGAGATTGAGACAGCTATTGCCAATTCAGAAGAGGGCAGACAGTACGCTCAAACGCAAGCTCAACAACAGGCCCAACAGCAAACTCAGCAAACGGGGGCTACCACGGGTGTTTCCAGAGAGCGCCTAAATCAGCTTTATAACGAGCTTTTTGGCCGAGATGTTCAAGACGCGGGTGCTGAGTATTGGATGGCGTCGGGCCTTACTGGCGAAAAGCTTCGTGATGCTTTGATTGCTGGAGCGCAAGGATCTGATGTTACGGATTTTGCAGAAAGGCAGGCCATGCTTGCGGCAGGGCAAATGCCTCCGGGTTATCCGGGTTCTCCGCTTGGCGGCGGTACAACAGAGACTGTCCCCGCTTATTTTCAAGACTATTTAAATGAATATAACGCAATGCAAGAGCGTCTTGACACACTCACTGCGTTGATTGAACAAATGCAATCCCAAAGTTCTTCAACGCCTGCTGTAGGTGCGCCGCCGATAGGACAGCCCGGACAAAATGTTCCTGTTCCGGTGCCTTCCTCTCCAGCAGTAGTTCCTGCGGGAACGTATTCATACAATCCGGAACCGATCTCCAATCCTTATTTAGCACAACTACCGTCCAATCCTCCGGTAGGGTACATTCCACCTACTCCGGAAATGTTGGACGCGTATCGATATCAACAGTTTTACAACCAAGGCTTAGTTCCCCCCATTGATCAGGGAATCGGGCAGTTAAGTTACTTTGGCATCCCGCCTTCTCAGATTCAGGCATCTTTGAGCGGATTCTAATGCTTGAGGCATTGATTGGTCCCGTTACGAGCTTGTTGGATAAGTTCATCCCTGATGCGGATGAAAGAGCGAGGCTCGCCCATGACATCGCAACCATGTCCGAAAAACACGCGCAGGAGCTTGCGAGAGGCCAAATTGAAATTAACAAAACTGAAGCGGCGCACAAAAGCATGTTTGTCGCGGGCTGGCGACCATTTGTTGGGTGGACTTGCGGGATTGCTTTGGCTTGGCACTTTGTGGGTCAGCCTCTTGCTGTATTTGTCATTACTTATTCTGGTGTTGAGGCCCCTCCACTTCCTGTATTTGAAATGGAAAGCTTACTTACAGTATTGCTCGGAATGCTCGGTCTTGGTGGTCTACGAACCTTTGAGAAAACCAAAGGCGTTTCCAGAGAAAAATGATCACCCCTGAAACATTAGATCGTTGGCGTTTGTTGCCGCGTTTTTTGATGTTTACCATGATTGTCATGACGTACCGCGTTGTAGAGTGGTTTATGGATCTCCCTGATCCAAGCTTAGAACAAGCGGGGCTTGTATCTGTCATGACGGGCGCTTTAACCGGCGCTTTTGGCCTGTTTTTAGGGTCAGGCAAAAAAGAGTGACATATCAATATTTTTCAGAAGAAGAATTTGCCTGCTCTGAGACAGGCCAAAACAAAATTTCGCCCAAGTTTTTAGAGGCTTTAGACAAGCTTCGCGATGCTTGCGGCTTTCCTTTCTATATTACCTCGGGATATCGCTCCCCTGATCACAGCCTTGAACGTGTAAAAGTCAAGCCCGGAACCCATGCTCAAGGCATTGCCGCAGATATACATGTTCAGGACGGCATTGAGCGAAGAAAAATAGTAGAAGAAGCAATAAAGCTAGGTTTTGGCGGCATTGGCGTGGCAAAAACGTTTGTTCACGTCGATATACGCGCCACCGGCCCTGTTATGTGGACATATTAGTTGCTCCTCTAAGAATGTCGTGTTATATAGATACGACATTCTAAGATGGAGCGCATGTGGATTCTTTATATTTAGCTCAATTTATTCAAAGAGCCGTAAAAGATCGCCGCACTCAAATTTTAGAGTTGTTAGAAAACAACCACGTTAAGTCGATGGAACAGTATCAGAACTTGATGGGTGAAATATCGGCTTTGAATTTTATTGCACAGGAACTCTCGGGCCTGCTAGAAAAACAGGAGCAACTAAATGACTGATCTAGCTGAAAATATTGACCTAGACGCCGCCGCAGAAGGCGTCAAATCTCTTTACAAAGCGCCAAAGCCCAAGGTACTCGACCCCGAGGCCATGGATAAAAGCCTTTTGGAAAGAATGCCCCAGCCTACTGGTTGGAGAATGTTGATTCTGCCTTATCGTGGTAAAGAAACCACGGATGGTGGAATATACCTTCCTACTCAAGTCCTTAATGACACCCAAATACAAACGGTTGTGGGTTATGTCGTTAAGCAAGGACCTCTTTGTTACAAAGACGCTGATAAATTCCCCGATGGCCCGTGGTGTACTGAAAAGCAGTGGGTAATCTTTGCTCGGTATGCGGGTTCACGTTTCCGTATAAGTGGCGGGGAATGCAGGATTTTGAATGATGACGAAATCCTAGCGGTTATTGACGATCCCGAAGACATTCTTAGCCTGTAAGGAGGTATAGCCATGGCTGACGCGGCAGAAGAAGCGCAGTTTGAATTAGACGTGGGGGATGCTCAAGAAACGGAAGTTGAGGTTGAGCAACCCCAAAATGTTCCACGTGGAACACAACAAGAAGTAGAGGTCGCGGAAGAAGCTCCTGCCAAGGAAGAGGCGGAAATGGAGCAGTACAGCGAGTCTGTGCAGAAGCGAATTAATCGCTTGACCAAGAAAATGCGGGATGCCGAGCGTGAGCGTGAAGAAGCGTTGAGATACGCTCAAAACGTGCAATCGGAGGCTGAAAAGATCCGTCAGCGCATGGAAACTTTAGATCAAGGTTTCATGAACGAATATGGTCAGCGGCTTTCGATTCAACAACAGCAGGCAGAAGCCAATCTCAAGCGAGCAGTAGAGCTTGGTGACGCGGACGCTACGGTTGCGGCTCAGAAAGAATTGACCAATCTGACTATTGCCGCAGATGGTTATTCAAGGGCACAGCGTCAAGCAGAGGCTCGCGCGCAACAGCCACGGCAACCTATTGCACAGCAACCTGCTCCGCAGGCCGCTCCGCAACAACAGCGGCCTGATCCAAAAGCCGAGCAGTGGGCCGAGAAAAACTCTTGGTTTGGCCAAGATGAAGCCATGACGTTTGCCGCATTTGGCATACATAAAAAACTTATTGAGGATGAAGGGTTTGATCCTCAAAGCGATGACTACTATAATGAGCTTGACTCTAGAATTAAGCGGGAATTCCCGCATAAGTTTGGAGAAGAGCAATCGCCCAGCCGCAAACCCGCTCAGAATGTGGCTGGAGTGTCACGCTCCACATCATCTGGGCGCAGTAGAAGGGTCAAACTCTCCCCGACCCAAGTAGCGATTGCTAAAAAACTGGGAGTGCCGCTTGAAGAATACGCGAAATACGTAAAGGAGTAAGACCATGTCCACAGAGAAGAAAGGCTTTGAGGGCATTAATCGCTCCTCACGTGAAACAGCGTCAAGGGAGAAGCAGGGACGGCGTAAGCCTTGGACTCCCCCGTCTATGTTAGACGCACCGCCCGCACCAGAGGGCTTTAGACATCGTTGGATACGCGCCGAAGTAAGGGGTTTTGACGACACCAAGAATATTTCGGCAAGACTGCGAGAAGGCTATGAGCTTGTTCGCCAAGATGAGTATCCAGAGTTTGAAGCTCCGGTAATTGATTCGGGAAAATATGAAGGTGTGTTTGGTGTCGGCGGATTGATGCTCGCCCGCATACCGGTGGAAACAGTTCAGGAACGCGCTGAGTATTTTGCTCAACGTAACGCGGACCAGATCGAAGCTGTTGAAAGCGATATGTTGCGAGAAAACGCTCATCCAACGATGGCAATCGGAAAACCCGAGCGCCAGAGTCGTGTAACTTTCGGCGGCCCCAAAAAATAGGGCCGCACAGAACGGAGAAACTAAACAATGGCAAATCAAGAAACTGCCTTTGGTCTTCGTCCTGTTGGTCTTGTAGGAAGCGGTGCTAACAGTACCGGTGTTACTGAGTATGAAATTGCCAGTAACAACACTGATGTCATCTATAATGGTGAGATTGTTGTTCCTCTAGCCGCAGGCGTAATTGGCCAAGCTGGAGACACTGCGGGCGGCACTACGCAAGCCCTCGGTGTACTTGTCGGGGTTCAATACCATGATTCTACCCAGAAGAAGCCTGTATGGCTCAACTACTGGCCCGGATCAGGTAGCGTGTCAGTAGACACTAACTACCCGGTAAAAGCTCTTGTAGCTGACAACCCCAACCAACTGTTCGTCGTAGCGGCGGATGCTACCCTCACTAACCGAGCTACTGCACTGGCAACTGTGTTTGCCAACGCTAGCCTTGGCACTTCTGCACGTAGCGGTTCTACCGATACGGGCAAGTCAAGCGCCCAGCTTAGTGTTAGCAGTGTTGCTACTACTGCAACTCTGCCACTTCGCATTGTAGGTCTGGTTGATGATGACGCGAATAACGATTACGCGTCAGCGGGAGCGCACCTGCTTGTTAGGCTGAACGCTCACTTTAACGCAGGCAGTCGTCGGTTTGATTCTCAAACCACTGCTGACTCAACTGGTATTTAAGGGGGATTTAAGTAATGGCTATTTCTCGCGCACAGTTGGCGAAGGAACTTGAGCCGGGGCTTAACGCTCTCTTTGGACTTGAGTACGACCGCTACGAACAGGAACACGCTGAAATCTTCGACGAAGAATCTTCAGATCGTGCCTTTGAAGAAGAAGTAATGCTCTCTGGCTTCGGCACTGCGCCGGTTAAGTCAGAAGGTGGTGCTATTTCGTTTGATGACGCGCAGGAGACTTTCACTGCTCGTTACACTCACGAAACTATCGCTCTTGCATTCTCAATCACTGAGGAAGCAATTGAAGATAACCTGTACGACCGTCTTGCTTCTCGCTACACCCGTGCTTTGGCACGATCCATGTCTCAGACCAAGCAGATTAAGGCCGCGTCAATTCTGAACAACGCCTTTAGCACTTCGGCACCTGTTGGTGACGGAGCGGCGCTCTGTTCGTCTTCGCACCCCTCTTTGTCTGGTAACCAGCGTAACCAACTGTCCGTCGCCGCAGACCTCAACGAGACTTCTCTTGAGCAGATGCTGATTGACATTGCTGGCTTTACTGATGAGCGTGGTCTGAAGATTGCGGTACGTGGTATGAAGATGATTATCCCGAAAGAACTGCAATTTATTGCAGAGCGGGTAATTAACTCCAACCTGCGTCCGGGGACTGCGGACAATGACCTCAACGCAACCAAGTCTATGGGTATGCTCCCAGATGGCGCGGTAGTTAACCATTTCTTGACCGACACAGATGCGTTCTTCATCAAGACTGACGCACCTAACGGCTTCAAGATGTTTAACCGAAGCCCCATCAAGACTGCAATGGAAGGCGACTTCGACACTGGCAACATGCGCTTCAAGGCGCGTGAGCGTTACAGTTTCGGCGTTTCCGATTGGCGTTGCGTGTTTGGCTCTCCCGGAGCCTAATAGATCTTCGGATCTTACAAGGGCGGCATTTGCCGCCCTTTCTTTTTCCGTATAAAATACACGTATCCTGACATTCGCATGGGGCGAATGACATTTGCCACGACAGGAGACTTCCATGGCTAATACTACTTTCAACGGTCCCGTTCGTTCAGAGAACGGCTTCAAAGACATCACCAAAAGCGCCACTACTGGCGCGGTGACTGAAAACATTTCAATTACTCACGACGGCACTAACAGCGTTGTGATTATCAAGGACCTTCCAACATCCGATCCTTCTGTAGCGGGTCAGATTTACAGCAATGCGGGCGTATTGACTGTTTCGGCGGGCTAATTAACTAGAGGGTCTGCTAAATGGCTAATTCAGACGTAAAATCAAAGCGTCTGACCGCGACAGGCTCCGCTGGTGTGGGGCCTGCGCGTATTCGCCAGATTCAAGTCTTGACCACCACTGGTACTCCACGATTGACCATCACAGATGGCAACGGCGGAAGTACCGTGTTGGATTTAGACTTTGTTGCAAGCGAAACGCACTCGGTCAACATCCCCGACGAGGGGATAAAAGTCTCTGATATTTATATTAGTGTTTTGACAAACATTACTGCGCTAACTGTCTTCTACAGTTAAGGGTTTTTTATGGCTCGGGAAGTTTCTTCAATTACTCGAATAGGCACTAGCGAGCCATTTGAGCTACAGATAGCGCGTGGCCAGATTGCTTATCACGAGTCTGTTTACAAGTTTGGCAACAATCCGGCAGTTGCGGACTCCATAGAAACCATTTGGCCACAGGGTGGGCTGTATTCATACCTGTCTGCGGCGACTGTGTTGAAGGTTTCCAGTAGCTCCACCAATGACGCGTCGGCGGGCACGGGGGCCAGAACCGTTGAGTTGTTTGGACTTGATGGCGATTACAACGAAATATCAGAGACTGTCACCCTAAATGGGCAGACGGCGGTCAACACCACGCAATCTTTTCTGCGGATAAACCGGATGATTGTCCGGTCTGCGGGGTCTGGAGAGGCAAACGCAGGGAACATCTATGCGGGCACCGGCACTGTCACCACGGGCGTACCAGCAAACATTTATGCAATTATCAATGGGGACGGCTCAAACCAGACCCTGATGGCGCTGTGGACTGTACCGGCGGGCTATACAGCCTATTTGATGCAGTATGATGTTTCTAATGGCACAACATCAAACACGCCCGCAGTATGTAAGCTATCGCTGGTTGCAAGGCCGTTTGGTGAGGTATTTCAAATCAAGGATGTGAAATCGCTCACCACGGGGATGCACATCGAAAACACGCTTGTTATCCCAGTTAAATTCACGGAAAAGACGGATATTGAGGCGCGGGCGATTTCTTCCTCAAACAGCGTGACTTTTGATATATCCGCCGCTTTTGAGATCATTTACATCAAGAACGGCGATGAGTTAGCGTAATGGCTACCACCAAAGATGTAGAAAGACTTCCTTCGGGCCGTTTAAAGTATCGAGGTGAGACGTTTTCTGGATATAACAAGCCCAAGAAAACGCCCGGCAAGTCAAAGAAGAGCGCCGTTTTGGCTAAAAAAGGCAGTGAAATAAAGCTTGTTCGTTTTGGTGACCCCAACATGTCGATCAAAAAAGACCAGCCGGGGCGCAGAAGTAATTTTAGGGCGCGACATAATTGCGATACCGCAAAAGACAAGTTTTCTGCTAGATATTGGTCTTGCAAGGCGTGGTAGACATGAAGGTAGAAGAAGTTTTATCTCGGCTTGAAAAGCACGAAGCGGAATGCAACTTGCGTTATAAGCGTATTGAAGAGCGGTTAGACGACCAAAAAGAAATGGTGTCAAAAAACTCTGAAGCGTTGACGCGTTTAGATATGAAGATTTGGGGCCTTGCCATATTAATTATTGTTTCGCCATTTGCGGCCAAACTTTGGAGCTAACATGGGCGGTTGCGGATCTAGGGTAAAAACCGGCCCAAAGCAGGGAAAAGTCACCGTTACGTACATGCGTAAAGGAGGTGAGGCGTCCAGCAGAAGCCAAGGCAGTAAAATTTGTCCGGCGGGCAAAGCATGGGCAAAACGCACGTTTGACACATATCCTTCTGCTTACGCCAACATGGCGGCCAGCAAATACTGTAAAGACCCCAATTATGCCAAAAAGGCAAAAGGCAAAGCCTGATGGGCGAGCTTAAAAAATGGCGGGATCAAGAATGGGTTCGTATTGACAGCAGTGGCAACATTGCTGGCGAATGTGGCACGTCTGAAAACAAGAAAAACCCGGATCGTTGCCTGCCGCGCTCTAAAGCCAACAGCTTGAGCAAGTCGGAACGCGCCGCGACGGCCCGCAAAAAGAAAAAAGCGGGTGCTCAAGGACAACAAGTTGTTTCAAATACCAAGGCGGCTAAGGTACAAATGGCCGCTAACGGCGGTGAAATACGAAAAAATCACAAAGGTTGTGGTGCGGTGATGTCCAACCGCAGAAAAAAAACTAGGTATGCCTGATCATGGACGTAGAAAAAGGCGTTATGGAGGAAATCAAGGCTTGGTCTAAACAAGCTTTGGAGTCCCCTCACCCGTTTTTTAACAACCTTCCGGCTTGTCCTTATGCTCAAACTGCTTGGGCTAACGACAAAGTCGGATTTTGCTTTAGCTACACCGCCAAACGTCAGGGTTTGTACTCGGCGCTATCTCAGTTTGACGACCGCTGGGATGTGATTTGTTACGTTGAGTTTCAATATGAGCCTGATGCGGAGTCTTTTCACGACTACATTGCCTCCATTAACCATGCTATTTCTATGGGTTTTTTCATTCAGAAAGACCTGTGGGTCATGGGCTTTCACCCGGATGACGCTCAAGAAGAAGCATTTGATGTGCCTTTTGAGCCAGTAGTCGATGATTTGTATGCAATAACCTTTATTCAGAGGCTGTCTAAACTGGAAAAATCGGCGGAAATGCTGAGAGAAAAAGGGTATTATGAAAATTATTTAAAAAACCCGGAGATGGCACATCTTTGGGACGAGCGGCAAGAAACCTACAGGAGATTATGCGATGCCGGGATCAAATAGAAAGATGGCGAAAAAGAAACAAGCACCAATCAAAAGAATGCGCGGCGGCCCTGCGATGTTGAAGAAAGGTGGTGACGCGTCAGGCAAGGCGGCGGTTCGTAGTTCTTGCCCAAGTAAAGGCCTCTAAACATGGCTGTTTCAGGTTCAACAGACTTTGAGTTAGATGTAAGCGATTACATTGAAGAGGCGTTTGAGCGGTGCGGGCTAGAAGTTCGTACTGGTTATGACCTTAAAACGGCCAAACGGTCGTTGAACCTGATGCTGGGCGATTGGGCAAATCGAGGCCTGAATCAATGGACTATTGAGCAAACTACGGTGGTTTTGACGCAAGGCACTGGAAACTACGCCCTTGGTTCCTCGACAATTGACGTTTTAAACGCTGTAGTACGGCGTAGCAACACGGATTACGCTTTAGAGCGGATTAGTCGTAGTGACTTCATCAATATTCCCACTAAGACGCAACAAGGTCGCCCGTCTCAATTTTTTGTGGACAGGCAGATAGATCCTACGTTGAAACTTTGGCCAGTGCCTGAAAACAGCACTGACACGGTGATTATTGACAAGCTTGTACGGATGGACGACGCCGATACGTTTACCAACACCATGGATATTCCGTTCCGGTTTTATCCCTGTTTGGCGGCGGGATTAGCGTATTACCTTGCCATTAAACGCGCCCCTGACCGCGTACAGCTTCTCAAGGCGGTGTATGAGGAAGAATTTGAGCGGGCCGCATCAGAGGATAGGGACCGCGCTTCGTTCAATATACAGCCGTCTATGGCGTACTCAAGGCTCCTCTAATGGGGAAGTTTGCTACAGGGAAGTTTGCCTACGGCATTTCTGACCGCTCCGGATTTCGTTACAAGCTTAACGAGATGAAGCGCGAGTGGACCGGGATGCTAGTCGGTCGTGACGAATATGAGCCAAAACAGCCTCAGTTGGAGCCGCGTGTCAAGGCGGTAGATCCGCAGGCCCTTCTTAATCCACGCCCAGATCGTGTAGAGCCTTTGGACGTGCCCGTAGCGGTCCCCCTTGTGGAGGGGCCTGCATTTAGGCCAACAGTAGGGTTTGGCATTGCTGGTGCAGTAACGGTGACGACATCATGAGTTTCACATACGGTGAATTAAAGCAGGCGATACAAGATTACGCGGAAAACGACGAAACCACGTTTGTTAACAACTTGCCTGTTTTTATTCGTAATGCGGAAGAGCGCATTTTTAAAATGGTGCAACTTACGGACTTCCGTAAGAATGCGTTGGGTAACACCACGGGTAGCATCAAATATTTAGATTGCCCGTCCGATTTTTTGGCCCCATTCTCCTTGTCTCTTGAGGTTTCTGGCGAAAAAGTTTTTATTGATTATAAGGACGTTAACTTTTTACAGACATATGCCCCGGATAGCTCTGTCACGGGAGCGCCTAAATATTACGCGTTGTTTGATCGGGATAACTTTATCTTAGCGCCTACGCCGGATGCCGCTTATGTGGCAGAACTGCACTATTACTACCGTCCTGCCAGCTTAACCAGCTTAACGGATAGCGGCACTTCTTGGTTGAGCGAAAACGCGCCTCTAGCCATGCTTTATGGCAGTCTTTTGGAGGCATACACTTTCATGAAAGGCGAGCCAGATATGATCGCGCTGTACACGCAACAGCTTCAGATGGCGTTGGCAGGCATGAAACAATTTGGTGAGAACAAAGAAGTTACGGATCAATATCGCACTGGGATGCTAATAAGGCCTAAACAATGATGGTAGAAGGGGGTAAAATAAGCCCCGGAATAGTCGAAATACAGACTACCAACCATCGTGGCTTCACTCCGGAGGAGGTTGCCGAGCGATGCCTTAGCAAGCTTCTGAGCGTTTCTGATACCGCCCCGCCCGCAATTAAAGAGCAGGCGAATGCTTACAAGGATCACATGCGCGCGGTTCTTGTTTTTTATATGAAAGAGGCGGTCAAAAGCGACCGAACCACTGTGTATAACGCCCTGTGTGATGCGGGGCAAAAAGACTTAGCCGAACTTATCAGGAGACTTTGATATGGCTTTTACAGGTAACTTTATGTGTACGTCCTTCAAGCAGGAACTGCTTCAGGCCAAGCACGACTTCACTGCCAGCACAGGTCACACCTTTAAGCTGGCTATGTACGACAACAATGCAAGCTTTACGGCGGCCACGACTGACTACACCGCGACTGATGAAGTCAGCGGGACGGGTTATACGGCTGGCGGCGGTACTTTGACCAACGTCACGCCCACCACGTCAGGAACAACAGCGTTGACTGACTTCGCGGACTTGACGTTTAGCTCGTCAACGATCACTGCTCGCGGCGCGTTGATTTACAACACCACTGCTGGCGGCGGCTCAGGCACGACTGAGTCAGTTGTCGTTTTGGACTTTGGCTCTGACAAGTCATCCAGTGCGGGCGACTTCACCATTGTGTTCCCAACTGCTGACGCATCTAACGCTATTATTCGGATTGCATAATCATGGCTCTGGTCGTTGCTGATCGCGTAAAAGAAACCACCACCACGACAGGCACGGGAGCGATCACGCTCGCCGGGGCAGAGGTCAATTTCGTCGCCTTTTCCTCGGTCTTGTCGGACGGTGACACCACCTACTACGCCATTGTCGATGACGCAAGCCAAGATTTTGAGGTTGGCCTCGGCACTTATGCGACCAGCGGGAACACTCTGACGCGCACCACGGTGCTGGCAAGTTCAAACGGCGGCTCTGCTGTTGACTTGTCAGCAGGTAGCAAGGAAGTGTTTATCAATTACCCTGCGGGTAAATCCGTATATCTGAACGACTCTGGGCAGTTGGTTATTGGCGGGACAGCGGTCACATCAACAGCCGTTGAGCTTAATATCCTTGATGGTGTAACGGCGACCACGGCGGAGATCAATATCCTTGACGGGGTCACTGCCTCTACTGCCGAGATTAACATCCTTGACGGGGTCACTGCCTCTACTGCCGAGATTAACATCCTAGACGGCGTTACAAGCACCACGGCAGAGCTAAACCTAGTTGATGGCTCGTCTGCGAATACCGTCGTTAATTCAAAAGCTGTAATTTACGGATCAAGCGGAGAGATTACCTCCACTCAGTTAGATATAACAGGTCAGGGCGATCTTCGGCTTCAAGACAGCACTGGCGGTGAGTATGTTGGTTTGCAAGCCCCAGCCACCGTTGGGTCTAGCTTTACTCTGACATTGCCATCGGCAGATGGGTCTAGCGGTCAGGTATTAAAAACAGACGGGAGTGGTGCATTGTCGTTTGGTGCGGGGGCTACCGTACCGTTTCAACTCACGCTGATATCTGGACAAAATTTCGCCACGACAAATGCTTCACAAATTGAATTTACGGGGCTTGATAACAGCTATGATTATTACCTGTTGTTTACAAATGCGTTGAATTTAGGAAGCCAACAAAACCCCGATTTGCATTTAAGCTCCAACAATGGAACCTCATATGCGTATGATGGGGCAGATATTAACTTTAGGGCTTTTATGGGTAGAGAGGTAGCCGGCTGGAGTGGTGAATCTGATAGCGATAACAACAGGATTTGGACTAATTCTGACAAGGTGACTGCGTTTACCTATTTATACGGAATAGGAAATTCAGAAATAGTTAGATTTACCACTTGGTATCACAGTTTTGACGATAGTTCTAATTTTGGGTGGCAAGTGGGCAAAGGCAATAACAGCACCAATAACATCAACGCGATCAGGTATAGCTTTAATGCAACTGCAACCTCGGGTGCTGTTTATCTTTATGGGGTGACTATCTAATGAAGAAAATTGTAGATGGTGTTGCTGTGGACATGACCTCGGATGAGATTGCGGAGTTTAATGCACGGCAAGTAGCGTGGGCGGCTGGGGCAGATGATAGAAAAGCCAAAGAGGTTAGAAGACAGCGAGACGCAAAAATTGCTGAGACGGATTGGCGAGCGTCGGTAGACCTAACTTTATCAGCAGAGTGGGTAGCATATCGCCAAGCCTTACGCGATGTGCCACAGCAGTCAGGATTTCCAAATGACATAACGTGGCCCACAAAGCCAGAATAGTTAATCGGAGAAGACAATGGCACTTGTCCTTAAAGACAGAGTAAAAGAGACAACATCAACCACCGGCACGGGAGCGATATCGCTGGGCGGTGCCGTAGCGAATTTCCAAGCGTTCTCGGCGGTGTTGTCTGACGCAGATACAACGTACTACGCAATCATTGACGTAACCAACTCTGATTACGAAATCGGGTTGGGGACGTATTCCAGTGGTGGCAACACGTTGGCCAGAACAACCATCTTGGAAAGCTCCAACGGCGGATCGGCAGTTAACTTCGGCGCTGGTAGCAAGAACGTGTTTATTGCGTACCCTGCGGAGAAGTCGGTATATCTGGACGGCTCAAATCAACTTGTTATCAACAGCACGGCGGTCACTGCAACAGCCGCAGAGCTTAATCTTCTAGATGGCTCCTCTGCGGGGACCGTTGTTAATTCAAAGGCGGTAATTTACGGCGCGTCAGGGGAAGTAAACGCCACAGACCTCAAGGTCGGCACGGCTATTCAAGACACCAACGGTGCCGAGTTAATTAAAGTTTCTGCAACCGGTTCAGCGGTAAATGAAGTCACTGTTGCGAACGCGGCCACAGGAAATAATCCAACCCTGTCGGCGACAGGTGACGACACGAACGTCGGTATCGATGTGACGCCGAAAGGGACGGGTGAGTTCAATGTCACAGCCAGTTTTATGTCTGGAGTTTTTTCTGATCGCGTGAATGCCATAGGTAATACTGGGGCCGCGACCACAATTAATTGTGATGACGCAAATGTATTTACTGCGACCTTAAATGACAATTGCACGTTTACCATAGCTTCTGCTAATGGTGTGTCGAATCGCGCCTCGTCATTCACTTTAGTCTTGACCAATGATGGAACTGCGGGTCGAACGGTCGCTTTTTCGGGGGCTACGTTTAAATACCCCGGAGGGTCTGTGCCAACTCGCACGACTACTGCGAACGCGACAGATATTTGGTTTTTTTTCACGCCAGACGGCGGCACGACCTTTTTTGTCGTGTTGCCTGCTAAAAACTTATACAATTAATTGCAATATCAAGGAGGCTATAAATGGCTTTGACAGCAGAACAGCAGGCAGAGGTGGATTTTCAAACCGCTTTAGAGGAATCACGGAAAAATGTGCGATCTTCTGAAGAGGATAAAAGAATCAGGCTTGAGGCTGTGCGAATGGCAAAAGATTGCTTAATCGAAAATCGTAGAACTCAACTGGCCTCAGAAGCACAAGACATCACGGCGGAAGACATCACTGCGATGGCGACAACAATTGCTTCTCACATTACGGGGTGATGAACAAATTCGCGTATTTTTCCTCTCCAATATATAGAGAGGAAAGACCGCAATGGGTGATCGAAACACTTCAAAACACTGAAAAGTATTACAGCGAAACGCAAAACTGGTTGCCTGAAAACGCGGTTGTAAGGCAAACGGTGCAGATGGCAAATGACCCGAATCTTGGATATTTGTCTTCATATTTTCGCGATGCAGGGATAGGTATACTCAGGGATCAGGGCTATTTGACAGAAGAATACGAATTCTTCGTGTCGGATATGTGGGGACAAGAACTCGCGTGCTCTGGAAGTCACATGACTCACACACATGGGGATAGTCAAATTTCCGGTTTTTATTTTTTAGAGACCCCCAAGGGGGGGTCTTATCCAGTTTTTGATGACCCGAGGCCGGGTAAGCGCATGAGCGATCTGCATTATCCTCAAGGCGAACAAGTCACGATGGCCACCCCGCAAATACACTTCAATAACGTGCTTGCTGGAACCATCATTATGTTCAATTCATGGCTTCCTCATGCCTTAACGATCAATCGGTCTGAAAAACCAACTAAATTCATACACTTTGTTTTGTCACAAAGAAAAAGGTTTTTGTGATGGAGCATTTGTTGACGCCGTTTAGCCCAGATATCAACCACTCGGCTTGGTGGGATGATGGTTTTACAGAAGAAGAGCTTGATTGGTTACAAGGGGAAGCGAGAAAGGCTGACCAAACAGCACACATTCGAGGCCCCGACACCTCTTTTGTGGACAACAACACAAGAAGATCCACCGTAAAGTGGATTTCCTCTAGCGAAAACACACGCTGGATCTTCAAAAAACTTGCTCATATTGTTTCAGACTTAAACGCCAACGTCTTCAGGTTTGATTTAACGGGATTTGGTGAGCCATTACAGCTTACGAATTACAACGAGGAAAATCAGGGCCTTTATAAGTGGCATCAAGACTTTGGTAATCAAAATGTTTCTCGAAAACTTTCTTTGGTTTTGCAGTTATCTGATCCTAGCGAGTATGAGGGCGGAGAGTTGCAATTATTGGCCAAAGAAGAGCCTATTGTCGTTAGAAAAAAAAGAGGCCTTATAACCGTATTCCCTGCATGGACTTTACATCAGGTTACGCCAGTTATAAGGGGTTCTCGGCAGTCTTTGGTTGCGTGGGTTTCTGGAGCGCCTTTCCGATGAATGTTGACTTTAAGGATTTTATTGGTGTTTTTGAGGACGTGTATCCTGAAGGTTTTTGTCAGCATTTGATTGAAGAATTTATTTCGTACAAAGGTCAAGGCGCAGGGAATAGCCGACAGGCAACAGGAGAGGCAAGAGATCGCAAGGACGACTATCAAATATTTTTCAATGCGAAAAATATTTGTCCTGAAGATTTTCAGGGAAAAGATTGCGTGAAGCTATTTTTTTCTGGGCTACAAAAATGTTTCGACTTGTACTCACAGCAATATTCTGTAATGAGGCTTCACAACGTGCGATGTCACGACATGAAGATCCAAGAAACTTCCGGTGGCGGGGGATATCATATTTGGCATCAAGAGCAGGGAAATGGTACCGCCGCAAATAGAGTCACAGTGTATACGCTTTACTTGAACACTTTAAAAAAAGAGTCGAACGGCGAGACAGAATTTTTGTATCAAGAAAGACGGGTGCGCCCTAAAGAAAATACCATGATTTTATGGCCCGCCGCATACACTCATCCTCACAGGGGTAATCCAGTTTACGGCAATGAAAAAAAATACATTGTGACGGGGTGGTTTTATCTTGAAGAATAAGTTTGATGAAAAAGGATATTTGCGTGTTGAAAATCTTCTTGATGAGCCCACTGTCAAGGTTATTTCTGAATATTTTGAAAATAAGATCAAGCGTGGAGAGTGGTCCCCAAAAGAATTTGTAGGCCCAGAAGATTCTAGTAAATTCGGTTACTACGCAGACCCTTTGATTGAGGTGATGTTGGCACGTTGCCTGCCTGTAATTGAACAGGAAATAGGTATATTTCTTGATCCAACTTACTCTTACGCAAGGGTTTATCAGGGCGGAGAAGAGCTCAAGCCTCACACAGACAGGGAGTCCTGTGAAATTACTGCTACTGTAAACGTGGCATTTACGGGCGAGCCTTGGCCAATTTGGATGCAATACAAAAATAATGATCCGGTTAAGTGTGTCTTGACCTCGGGAGATGCAATTGTTTATAAAGGCAGGGAGGTCACACACTGGCGGAGAGTCTTGCCCGAGGGCGAGGTAAATGTGCAATTCATGTTGCATTATGTAGAGAAAAACGGCGCATTTGCTGATTTCAAGCTAGATAAAAGGCGGTCTCTTGGAATGAAAGCGTCATTGGGCGGAGGTTAGCCATGCCTATTGGATCAGGCAAAATAGGACTTTTTCCGGGGATTACGGTAGAGGCCGGTTCTCAGACTTTTAACTCTCCCGGCACGTTTACAGTCCCACCGGGCCTCAACATTGTTTCTGTTACAGGAAAAGGTGGGCCGGGAGCCGCAGGAAACCCCGGAGGCACTGGAGGAATCGGTGCTGGGGGAAGTGGCGGCAGTGGCGGAAACACTCCGAAGCAAAGCGGCTTCAATGGAGGATCTGGTGGCGCGGGAGGTGGCTCTGGAACGCCCGGCAACACAGGGGCCGCTGGCACGGCGGCTACAGTGTTTGGCTTGAGCTTCCCCGGTGGCGCGGGTGGCGCGGGTGGCGCTGGAGGCTCACAAGGGGCGTCTGGAAATCCCGGCTCTTCAGGAAACTTTATCTCGTTCAATCAAGGAAATCCCGGCGGGAGTGCGGGCAACCCCGGTTCCGGCTCTGGACCTGCCGCTAGTGGCGGTAGGCAGGGAGATGGTTGCTTCCCTGTACCAACTGGCACCAGAGGCTGGGGCGGCGGCGGTGGCGGCGGAGCGGGCGTCAATGGAAGTGCGCCGTGTTTGTCTGCCCCCCCCTGCCGAAGTCCAGTCGGAGGTCCGGGCGGCGCAGGGGGTGGTGGGCCCGGTGGTAATGGCGATGAATTTATCGGTTGCGGACCCTGCACGCAGATAAATGGCAACAACGGCTCGCCTGGGTCGGCCGCAGGCGCGGGCGGCGGTGGCGGTGGAGGCGGCAACGCTTTTGCTCCCACATTTTGTCAAAAAACAGGTGCTGGTGCGGGCGGCGGTGGTGGTGGCGGTCGTGGGGCCTGCGGTTCTGCCGGATCTGCGGGCTCACCGGGATCTGCGGCAAATCCCAGCTCGCAAAATTGTCAACCCGTGACCGCCGGATGCTATCCCGTTGTCGTGCCAAGCTGTGGTCAAATCGTGATTTCATGGAATGACCAGTAAATTTCATCATGGACGAAAAAGAATATTTAAATCGGCTAGACGAAAATAGAAGAGTTGCCCATATAAAGGAGCATCCGGCTCAAATGAAAAGGTCCGGGTCTTTGACTGTAGGGCCCTCGGTCTCAAGCTCGGTCACTGTGAGCATGATGTCTCCGGCTGGAGAGCACGTTTGGACTTTGCTTGATAGAGAATCTGCGGCGGCTATCATTACAAACATTGCTACCAGCATAGGCTGTGATGTTGAAATAACCCCCAAAAAATCGTCTATTATCATCGGCGAATAATTGAGGTAACGATATGTGGCAGTTGAAAAGACTATCTACGGGTGAGGCTTTGGGTGAGGCGGGCGATCTACCCGTCAATTGGGGCCCGATTTTTGGTCTTCACGGGTTTCTGGATCGGCTCGGCAACTTATCTTGGCTCGGAGACGCTTATGCGGATATGGGCTGGTTTCAAATAGAGGCTGAAGAAGAAAAAAAAATATTAATAAATAAGTCCACAAAAATGGTGGAGGAGGAAAAAAAAGCTATCAATTCACGGCTGTCTGATCCAAACATCACTGTTGAGAAAAAACAAAAGTTGATTGACCATCTTTTGAGAATGGATCTCGTGTGCTTACAAGCAGATTTTGACAAAAATCCTCAAATGCCCGCTCTTGTTGAGCCGGATGCCTAAATACAGGGTTAGATTTAATAAATCTAAGGGTCATCCGGGTAGAGGCACGGTAGATCATGCTTGGAGAGTTTTTGAGGGAGATTATGAGTGGCTTGCAAAACACGTCATAATAGAAGTGCCCACTCGGACTGAACGCGAAGGAGAAGATTGGAATATTGTTTGTAATGGACAATTATTGTTTTTCCAAGATACAGACACCGTAGTGATCAAAAAATAGACTCAACATACGATGCCGGTCAATATGTGCAAGTCATTGCCCTTTATTTAGTGCTTGACACTTATGTTTATACATGGGCAATAGGTAGCAGAACCCGCCTTCAAAGTTACAGGATGTGCGTCTACAAGGAGATTGAGGGAGACCCCGAAAAGATGTGGACTTTTTACTTGGATTATCAGACAGGGAGATGTGATCCGTATGTAATACATAAGGTGTCTGATGATCGATCCGATTTCCGCCGTGGCGGTCGCTAGTCAAGCTAATGGACCCCTTGAGCTTGGTAGCGATGGCTTCAACCACCTTCAAGGGGTTGCAGGCACTTGTCAGTAAAGGGGCTGAAATAGAACATGTGGCTCAGAAGCTGGGCCACTGGTACACGCTGGTATCTGATATCAATCAGGCCGAGCGCGAAGCGGAAAACCCGCCTCTCTTCAAAAAGATGTTTGACGGCACTTCTGTCGAGGAGCAGGCGTTAAACGCTGTTGTTGCCAAGAAGAAGATAGAAGAGCAAAACAGGCAGATCCGCGAACTGATCATGTACGCATACGGCGAAGAAACCTATCGCGAAATGCTACAGATGCGTAAGGAAATCAGGGCCAAGCGGGAAAAAATAATTTACAAACAGCGGCGCAGGCAAAGGCGTATGTTAGATATTTCTGCGGTTGTTCTAGGTATAATAGCAATGAGTTTTATAGTTTGGACCACCGTTTCCGTCATTCAAAATTTAAAGGTTTCATAATACGTCATGTTCGGCTCCAGTAGCTTTTCCGCATCCGCCTTTAGCCAGAGTCCTCTGGGGCCGACGGTTGCTGTAACGGGCGTGTCGGCAAAAGGCACTGTGCCGATTGCTATTGAGGAACATGGCGGGGCTTTCGCTGAAAACAGTTTTGCAGAAGCGCCGTTTGCGTCGGAGAAAAGCGAGCCGTTTTTTATAACGGTCAATACCGTAGCTAATGTGTCGGTTACTGGTCTTGAGGCAACCGCTCAGAGCAATGGCGTCGTATTTAACGAGACGATCAATCTTACCGGGCTGGAAGCTACCGCATCTGTCGGTAGCGCCACGGTCAGCCTGCCAACGTCCATATTGGTTACCGGCCTTAAAGCAACTATGCCGGTTATTGCTATTGATAGCGGCGGCTCTCTGTTTGGCGGTATTTCGTTTGGCGAGGAGCCGTTTGCCGAGCTTGAGGATACGGGCCTCAAGGTTATTGTTCAGACCGGCTCGGGTGTATCTGTTACAGGTGTAGAAGGCACTGGAGAGGTAGGTAGCGTTGCGATTGATGCCGCCGCAAATGTTCCTGTAACGGGTGTATCTGCTACCGGCGAGGTGGACAGCGTCAGCGTTATCGGGGAGGCCAACGTCAACCCAACAGGGCTAGCCGCTACAGGAAGCCCCGGAACGGTGACGGTCATAGAAGGGGCCGGGGTTAATGCGGCTGTCACTAGCCCAAGAATGCGGGGTAGCGTTGGACTTGTCACGGCAATTGGTGAAATCAGTGTATTGGTCACCGGAGTTGAAGCGACGGGGCAAGTTGGACAAGTCGGACAATCTTCTTGGAACACAATTGCCCCGAATCAGAATGCAAATTGGGTCGAAATAGCGGCATAGCGAGGAAACCATGCCTAGTACATATACAACAAACCTTGGTATTGAAAAGATTGCAACGGGTGAGCAGTCTGGTACTTGGGGCGGTACGACCAATACGAACTTTGATTTAATAGACAGCGCCATTGATGGCGTCATTTCTATCAATGTTTCGTCTGCGGGCAGTTCAGGGTCGCCTAATAGTTTGCCTATTACAGACGGCGCTGTGTCGAATGGTCGGAACAAGTTTATTGAGTTTAGTGATGGTGGCGATTTGGGGGCTAACGCGTATTTTCAGTTAACTCCTAACAATGCGGAAAAAGTCGTTCACATTCGCAACTCTTTGAGCGGTAGCCGTTCTTTAATTTTGTTCCAAGGGACGTACAACGCCTCTAATGACTTTGAAGTCCCTGCTGGGAAAGACGTTGTCTTAAAGTTTGATGGCGGGGGCGCTAGTGCAACGGTTACTCAAGTTTTTGCAGACTTGTTGGCCACTAACGTTACCGCGCCTTTAACCGGTAACGTAACGGGTAATGTGACCGGTAACGTAACGGGCGCACTTACGGGTAACGTCACCGGTAACGTCACCGGTAATGTCACCGGTAATGTCACCGGTAATGTCACCGGTAATGTCACTTCGTCTGGGGCGTCTTCTTTCACTAACGCAACCATTACGGGCGGATCTGTAAACGGCACTCAGGTGGGCACATCTACGCCAGCGGCAGGTGCTTTTACCACGCTGAATACCACCGGAACGGCCACGCTATCTACAGTCGATATCGCGGCAGGCGAGATTGATGGTACAAACATAGGTGCAAATACGCCTGCCACGGGCGCTTTTACCACATTGTCTGCCACCGGAACGGCCACGCTTTCTACGGTAGACATTAACGCGGGCGCAATCGACGGTACAAACATAGGCGCAAGCACCCCCGGAACAGGCGTGTTTTCCGCGCTTACGACCAGTGGCGATAGCGTCACAATTCAAACCACGCAAACCCCTGCCAGCGCCTCTGCAACCGGCACGACAGGAGAGATTGCGTGGGATGCTGATTACATTTATGTGTGTGTGGCTTCTAACACATGGAAGCGTGTAGCGATTGACACGTGGAGCTAATTCATGCCGCTGACAAAGCTCCAGTTTAGACCGGGCGTTAACCGCGAAACGACCTCTTACACTAACGAGGGCGGTTGGTTTGACGGCGACAAAATACGCTTTCGGTTTGGTGTACCAGAAAAAATAGGTGGCTGGCAAAGAATGTCAGAAAACACCTTTTTGGGCACTTGCCGCGCTCTCAAACCGTTTGTCGCGCTTGACGGCTCACAGTACATGGGCCTCGGAACAAATCTGAAGTACTACATTGAAGAGGGCGGTGCGTACTACGACATTACGCCTATTCGTGCCACCACGGCGGCGGGAGATGTCACGTTTAGCGCGGTCAATGGGTCTTCTACCGTTACTGTTTCAGACACGGCCCACGGCGCAGTAGCCAACGATTTTGTCACGTTTTCGGGAGCGGTCACGCTTGGCGGAAACATCACGGCGGACGTACTGAATCAAGAATATCAAATTAACGGCGTGATTGATGACAACAGCTACACCATCGTAGCCAAAGACACGTCTGGGGCCACGGTCGATGCAACTGCCAGCGATACGGGCAATGGCGGTAGCTCGGTTGTCGGCGCGTACCAGATTAACGTGGGTCTGGATACGTCGGTTAGCGGCACTGGTTGGGGCGTGGGCACATGGGGCCGTGAGGGCTGGGGCGACCCAGATGCGGCGGCGGGCACTACTTCTGTTTTGCGTATTTGGACGCACGACAACTTTGGTGAAGACCTGATCATTAACGTTCGCGACTCTGGTATTTACTATTGGGACAAGACCTCGGGCCTGTCTTCACGGGCCACGGCCCTATCTGACCTGTCCGGAGCAGATGCTACAACGCCTACTATAGCCAAGCAGGTATTGGTGTCAGATAGAGACAGGCACATTATTGCGTTTGGCTGTGACCCTGAGAACAACATTGGGGTTCAGGACCCGCTGTTAATACGATTTAGCAGTCAGGAAAACCCTACGACGTGGCAGTCTTTGCCTGACAACACCGCAGGGGATCTCCGTATTGGCTCGGGTTCCGAGATTGTTGCGGCGGTAGAAACGAGACAGCAAGTGCTTGTTTTTACTGATGTTTCTTTACACGCCATGCAGTTCTTGGGGCCGCCCTTTACTTTTGGCATCAACATGATTTCGGAAAACATTTCGATCATGTCGCCGTTAGCCGCGATTGCTCACGACGATGCTGTGTACTGGATGGGCTTTGAAGAGTTTTACGCTTACGCGGGACAGGTACAGCGTATTCCCTGTGCTGTCCGGTCTTATGTTTTTGATGACTTTAACCGTGAACAGAAAGAGAAAGTGTTTGCGGCGCTTAATTCGGCATACAACGAAGTCTGGTGGTTCTACCCGTCGTCTGCGTCGAGCGAAGTTGACCGCTATGTCGTGTTTAATTTCCAAGAGCAAGCGTGGTATTACGGCACTC
>Ga0208542_1000250_pt1 | contig 25046 bp, 36 predicted proteins | sample DEB08_DNA_3_FD_185495 | JGI IMG/M metagenome (GOLD analysis project Ga0208542, IMG submission 185495) | Aqueous microbial communities from the Delaware River and Bay under freshwater to marine salinity gradient to study organic matter... | ecosystem: Environmental > Aquatic > Marine > Coastal ... | reverse complement strand
GTGTTTTAGAGGGTCCGGGTTCCACCCCCCACCTCACACACTACCCTCAGCGCCGGGTTCCACCCCCTCACGCAACACCAGCCGGGTCAGCTCGGCCAACTGGCGCACCAGCTCCTCGCCGTCAGAGTCCCAACCCTGCCCACCGCACACCTGCACCGCCATGCCGCGCAGCTCTTCAAGCCGGTCGACCAGTTCGCGCCTAGTCATCGTTCGCCTCCCGGATGCTGTGCACCTCTTCGACCCGTCGCCCCATGTAGTCACCCCACTCCGGCAACAACCCCTCGAGCAGCGTACCGCACACCACCGACCCGTCAGCCAGCACGAGCTCGATGTACGGGTGCCGAACCGGGAACGCGTGACGGGTCCACACCCACCACGGCCGACGGTCCCCACGGGTGCAGAGCATCACCGCCCGTCCGGCGTGCTCCGCCTGGCGGTTCGCCTGCGCCCACCATTCCAGCCACCGAGACGACGGACCCCGCAGCACTTCACCAACGCTGAAGTCTGCGTACCGCTTGACCTCCATCGACCATGAACCGGGCACCGCCTGGCCGAGCTCGTCAACGACGCGAATGTCATCGCCGTGCTCGTACGGCAGAGCCCGCCGCACCGTCCATCCCTCCGGCAGCAATGGCCGCAGCATGCGCACCAGCTCGCGCTCACCGCGCGCCCCCTTGTCCCTGCTCGCCTTGCCCATCGCTCTGCCCTCCTTGACTGCCCTAACCACGGCCGGCACCACCGCCGACACCAACCCAACCACCTGCTCGACCATGTGACACACCTTCTGCCACACCAGGTGTGGCACCTCTTCTGCCAGGTTCCTGCGCCACTCTCGGAAGATGTGGCCTCAACTGGCACACCTTCTGGCACTCTCTCTCTTTTTTACTCATCATGTTGAACTACTTTCTAGGGAACTAGGTGTGGCACTCGTGGCACGTGCGGCACATGCACGGACGAACCGCCCGTATCAGGTGCCACACCTCTGCCACACCGTGCCACCAGTGCCTCACGGGTACCACCGAACGACCCGACGACCGCCCCGCTGCACTCGTGCCTTGTGCCAGCCCAGCGCCGTCAGGATGCCAGCGACCCGCATGGCCGCCCCCTTGTGCTGCTGGGCCGCCTCGAGCTTCAGCCCATCGCTCAGCACGTCATCCACAACCACCTCGTGCCGGCCTTCCACGTAGGTGGCCACCCTGGCCGCCCAGGGGTCGACCCGTTGGTATTGCTGCTGCACGTCGGCCAGCTCTTCGGCCTCGGAGCGGGTAAGCCAGTGCGGCTCGCCACGGTGGCAGGCGTGCACGGCTTCCGCCCACAGCTGGTCACGGTCCCGGGTCAGGGCGAGCACGTCAATCGTGCCGACCTTGACCGGCCAGAAACGCCGCGCCCCCGTCGGGTCGTCCAGGAACTCGGCCTCGTTGGTGGTGCCGACGAACACCGTGCCGCGTGGCAGCTCGACCATGTTGCGGCCATACGGCGGTCGGAACCGGTCAACCTGGGCCGACAGAAACGCCTTGATGGACTCGGCGTCCCGCGCTCGCATGCTGGCGAGCTCGGCTACTTCCATCACCCAAACGCCTTGCATGGCGAGATACGCATCCTTCGACCCCATGTCTATCGGCGTGTCGGAGAACCACGCGCCCACCGGCATCAGTGCCCGCATCCCGCTCGATTTGCCCGCGCCTTGCTGGCCAACCAGAATCAGGGTCGTGTCCACCTTGCAGCCGGGCTGCAGAGCACGACGCACGGCCGACAGCAGCCAGCGCCGCCCCACGCCTGGCGGCACGTCGGCCGCCTGCAGGTAATCCTCGAGCCAGGTGTCGATGCGTGGCGTGCCATCCCACGCCAGCCCATCGAGGTAGTCCTGCACCGGGTGCACCTGGCGCAGCTGCGCCACGTAGCGCACGGCCTCGGACACCATGCGGGTCGGAACCACCAGCCCATAGGCGGTGCCCAGCTCGAGGGCGATGCGTGTTTCATCCTCGTCGGTGAGTGCTCGGCCATCGAGCTCGACCCGGCCGGCGAAGGTGTTGAACGTGATGGAGTACTCCGGGTCCATCACCAGCGCCCGCACCACGTTGCCGAGCTCGCGCAGCGGACGCTTGATGCGCTCACCGTCGACGATGCTCCCAGACGGGTACGCCATCCCATTCGCGATGGTCGCCTGCAGGGCAACTCTATCCCCACTCATCCCATGCACCGAGCCCATCGGCCCTCCGCTCTGCACTTGCGATTGTTTGTGAAACTTCCCGACCACCCAGGCCCACCAAGCCGGCCGCCCCCTCGAGCTGCGCCACGGCGTCACCCCATCCCACCACGCCGGCCAGCGCCAGCCGCTTCGCATCGACGGCAGCCGCGAAGAGCTGCGTGTTTCGCTGCCCCTTGCCAGCCGTCGCCACCCGCTCGACCCGTCGCCGCAGAATGGCGGCAGCGTACCTGCCCCGCGTGCTCTCTGAAAGCATGCCGACCGGCACCATGCCCGTCGGCCTTGGTGGTGCTGCTCGAGGAGGAGGAGGTGGTGCCTTCGGTGGCGTCAGCCATGGCCCCAACTGCACCCGGGCCTGGTAGGTGCCACGCCGGTACGCCAGCCGCTTCGGACCCTGACACAAGGGGGCCGACTGGCGCACGGCAGGCACGTAATACATCCGGCTCGGGTCTTTGGTGGTTGGGTCAACGCAGGGCCAGCGGTGCGCCACCCCGCGCCACACTTCGGGCCAGTCCTGCGCCGGTACCGGCTCGGCCAGTGGCATCACCACGCGCCACTTCGGCGTCTCCTCGGTGTGACTCCACGACGTATGCGCGATGGCGAACACGTCACCCACCAGCAGCTCGTCGATGGGCGTGCCGTCATCCACGTCAAGCACGACCATGCCCACCGAGCACGTGTTGTCTGCACGACGGCAGACCAGCCGCCCCCGCTCCGTCCAGGGTGGTCCGTACACCGTCGGCCCCCACAGGGGCAGACGGTCCTTGGTGTCGCCCACCATCGGGTCGAGCACCAGGCGCACCAGGTCGAGGGCATCGAAGGCAGCCGGCTCCCCCACCCGGTCGAACCGACTGGCGAACCGATGCCCGTGCCACGTCGGCCAGTCGTGCTCGAGGGCGATGCAGACCCGCTCGATGGCCTCGTCGTGAGGGTCGGTAGTCACTCCTTCAGAATCCAAAAACACAGCACGATAGGCACCAGGCCAACAACCCAAGTGAAGCCACAACAGCCGGTGGTCACCATCACCGCCAGGCTGCCATCGCTTCCAATCTCCCTTGCAGCCTCAAACGTTGCCCCGGTCCAGCCCAGCCACAGAAACACAACCAGGCCCGCCCACGCGAAAGCAACCGTCAGCTGTAGCCACCAAACTCGCGTATTCCAACTTTCCCACATTCTGCCCTTCCTCATGTCAGCCGACGGCGCAGCCATCGGCGCAAGTGTTCCACGTCTTCTTCGCTGCCCTTCACGAGCTCCACGTCAACCAGCTCGACACCACCGAGCACTCGACCAGTTGCCAGCACGACGGCACGCCCGTCGACGTAGTGCCACACGCCACACCGGCCGTCGGGGCGCTCCCCAACGTGCAGGCGTCGGCCTGGCGTGTGGATGCAGCCCAGCCAGCTCACCGGGCACACTGGCGCAACAGCTCGCCCAGCTCTGTGAGGCCGTACACGTAGGGGCGCCCATGAACGCCCACCCCTGAGCGGTCCACCGCTCGCACGTGCACCATGCGCGCGAGGCGCTGGTGATGGTGATTCACGGCACCTTCGCCCACGTGCCGCTGCACCTCACGTGCCGTCGCACGGCCACCCAGCTCGGCCAGCACGTCAAGCCGGTCGACCTGGTTGTCGGTGGCACGCACCACGACGCACCCGTGGCGCGCTGCCCACCACCGCACCCGCTCGAGGCTCGGCAGGTCGTCGTCTTCAATCATCGCTCACCCCCTCAACCAGCTGACCGAACCACGGCACCTTGCGCGGCGGCAGGTGCACGACTACACGAGCCCCGGTGCGTAGCCGGCAGCGGACCGGGATCGACTCCAAATCGGAGCCGGACGCGGGCCGATTCGCGATAGGCCCGCCGGCGCGTACCCCATCCCTCATGGTGCAGCCTCCAGCGCGGCCACGAGGGCTTCGGCCAGCGTCTCGCGGCGGTAGTCGCAGATCCGCCCGTCCGGCCACGCGACGTTCACCGTGCAGCCCATCGGCAGCATGGACAGGTGCCGGATATACGCGCCAGCCTCCCGCACCAGCGCGAGCAACGCGCCGACGGTCGCGGGGTCGGAGAGGTCGGGGACAGCATCGCGCCACTCTCCTACCATCTGCGTGTATTCTTCGACCCGAAACCAGGCGGCAGGCATACGCCGTCGCCCTACGGCACGCATCCCCGGCAGCCACCGCCAGTGACGGCAGGCGACGGCGCGTCTAGCTAGGTCGTCACTCATCGGCGGCCACCTTGATGCCCTCGGCCTCGAGGCCGGCGAGCAGAAGAGAGAGGCCGACCTGCTGCGTGGTCACCTCGGCCGGTGCACGCATGGCCATCGACACCACGCGCGCACGCCTCTCTCGTGCAATCTCCACCGCTGCCATCTGTGCCGGCGTCAGTCTGACGACCAGCCGCTCACGCTCGCTCGGCATCGCTGCCCTCCTTGGTGCTGTGGAGTCGTACCCCGCTGGTCCTTTCAGTGTCAAGCGTTGCCAAGCTGTGCCCCGCTGTGCTAGACCCCTGACGCAACCAAGGAGAGCAACGTGGAACACATCACCACCAACCCCGTCAGGCTGGCCACCCTTTACGCGTCGATGGGCGCGATGGCCGGCATCTACCTCGTGATGATTGGAGTGCCGGCCGTGCTTGTGCTGGGCATCGCTTGGCCCGTCGGCCTCGTTGCGCTGGTGCGCAAGTGAGCCGGCCATGGGTGATCGACATCGAGACGGTGCCACTAGGTACCGTCTCGGGAGGTCTGACCGGTGTGCCGTCACACTGGATGGACGCCGTACCGTACCAGCCGCCAGAGCCTCGGAAGGTGCCAGCGAGCTACCGCGACCCGGCAAAGATTGCAGCCAAGCAACGCGAGCTCGAGCTGCGGTACCAGCACCAGCTTGCAGCCGACCAGGCCGAGCACGCGGCCAAGCGGGCCGCAGAGTGGAAGGCCCGCGCCCTGTCACCGTACACGGCGGAGGTCATCGCGCTCGCCATGCACCCGGTACAGGCTGACCCGCTCGAGGAGCACGGCGACGTCGAGGTCTTGGGATGGCAGTCTGAGACGGTCGACGAGGCGCAGCTTCTGCGAGGGCTCGAGGCTGCCCTGGTACGCCACCAGGTCACGCACCTCGTCTCATGGGGCAGTTACGACCCGCCGGTGCTGCGTGAAGCCATGTGCCGGAACGACCTGCACCTGCCGGCCCTCGAGAACCTGACGCGCCAGTCGGTTCGGGGGCGAGCCTGGTACACCAAATGCCTCGATGCCAGCGTGCTCACCCACGCCCGGCACGCGAACCACTCGCGAGGATGGGGGCTGAAGCACATCGCGCGGCAGCTTGGATGGGAAGACCCGGCGTCAGTGAAGTCGGCCAGCGTGTACGACGCATGGCTGGCCGGCGACTACCACGGATGCGCCGAACGTGCGGCGGTCGACGTGTGGCTGGTCCTTCGGATTCTGGAACGTGAAAGAGCCCTGCACGACGTGCTTGATTGGGCAAGGGGGAACTAATGGAAAACCAAGTCATCGAACTGACGCACAATCATCTTTGGAGCGGTGAGCAGGGCGAGCTCGCTGCAGCGTTGGCTAAGGCTCAGGGCGAAATCCGCAGCGCGGAAAAAGACGCCAAAAACCCGCACCTCAGAAACCGCTATGCCACCCTGCAGTCAGTCATTCGCGCCACGCGCGGCCCACTCGCGGCCAACGGCCTGAGCTTGACGTGCGCGCCCATCATGGATGGCGACCGTGCAGGCGTGCGGTGGACCTTGCGCCATAGCAGCGGGCAGTATGAAATCGGCCAGCTCTTGATGCCCATTGGCCAGTCTCGCGGCATCACGCCGATGCAGAATCTGGGCAGCTGCGCCAGTTATGCCCACCGGTATGTTCGAATGCACCTGCTAGGGTGCGCCGCTGGTGATGACGTCGATGGCGAAGAGGTCAGCGGGGACCAGTCGCCACAGCGGCAGTCCGAAAAGGTACCAATCCCCAACGCTCGACAGCCGATTAGGGACCAATCGACAGAAGCCGGCCCCAAGGTCGACACCAAATCGCCAGCCTGGAAGGCATGGCAGACGCGCCTCGGTCAGAAGAGGATGCCCTACAAGCACGTGGCCGCCTGGTGTGAGGCGCACGGCCGGCCACGGCCCTCGGCGATGACGCTGCACCAATGGCGGCAGCTTGCCCAATGGCTCGACAACGGTGGCATCGAAGTGCTCGCCAAGTGGGAGGCCCCAAGTGCAGACGACTGAGCCGTGCCGCATTTGCCGGGAGCCGATTCAGAAGTGGGATGTGTACTGCCACGAATGCGCCCAGCACGTGCGCACCATGCACGAGCTCACCACGCGTGAGGAGCACATCACCGACGCATGCGCGGCCCTGGGCTGGACGGTGAACTGGCACGGGCCAACGATGCACCGGTGGTGCCTGTTGTTCCGGCTTGACGGGTCGGCCTCGTGCTCGGTGTCGATGGACCTGGCGGGGACCATCCTGCACTCCGAAACCAAGGGCAAGGTCGCAGCCGAGCGGTTCGCCCGGTGGCTGTCGGGGCTTGTCGGTGCTCTCGAGGTTTGACCCGCCTCGGTGCGTCCGGCGTGCTCTGCTCGCTGGGCGCACCAACTCAGACATAGTGGCCACCTATCCGGTCGAGCGCCTCGAGCTGCGCCGGTGGCGGTGGCGGCTGCGTGCCGCTGCACGGTCGACTGGGTGCAGTCTGCCAGTCGCCGACCTGCAGGCGCTTCTCGATGACGGTGCCACGCTCAACAGTGCGGCCACGGCCCTCGAGGTACCCCGGCACCTGGTGACGTGGCTGGCCGACCAGGGGCGGCTTCTCATTCGCCCCCGCTCGCCCGGCTACCCGTGCCCCGATGCATGGGCGTCAGCGTGCACCACCTTCGCGCGTCAGGTGCGCCAGGAGCTCGCCGACGAAATGCTGGCCGCTGGTCTGACGATGGGCGAGGTGGCTGAAGTGGTCGGGGTCAGCCCCCGCGCCCTGCGCTACTGGCGGTCACGCCAGAGCCACCCAGAGCACCGACCCGACGAGGGCACCGAGCAGCACGTACACCCGCCAGGGCATCGGAGCAGGGACGGCCGGCGGTGCCGGTAGGCGCAGGTCAGCAATAGCGGCTCGGAGTGCGGCCACCTCTTCGGGGTCGAGGTCTGCGAAGGTGCCACGGCACACCGCCGCCAGGTCTGATTCGCTCATGGCATCGCCCCCTCGAGTCCCGCCGCCGCACCGAGCGCGGTGGCAATAGCCAGGATTATACCTGCCCAGGTCTTCGGGTCCACCTGACCCACCGCAGCCGCCAGCCCGCCCCCCGCCGGTGGCTTGGCTTGTAGCTGCAGCAGCACCAGGCGCACCTCGGCCAGCCGGTCGCTGACCTCGGAGAGCAGAGCACCGAGCGGCCGGTGCGCCTCGTACTCGACCAGCGTGTCACGTGCGTCATCGAGCACGCCCCGCGCGTGCTCCCGGCGTGCCTGGTCCCCGATGCCCTCGAGGATGGTGGACGCCTCGAGCTCGAGACGGCTGGCCAGAATCTTCGTCATCGGCTGACGTTGTGCGCACGTGCTGACACGCGCGCCAGGAAGGCGAAGAGGTCGGCCTGTGCGTCGGGGCCGATGACGTCCACCCCGCCCACCTTGACCCGCAGCACGTCGCCGAGCTCGTCAGACAACAACCGGCCAGCGGCCTCGGCCTCGTTGGGGTCAGCTCGGCCGTCGTCGTCAAGCACCGCATCGACCAACGCCTGCACGTCGCTGGCCAAGCTGGGCAGACTCCATGCGAGATTCCAAAGCCACGGCATCACACCACCCCCGCCGGCAAGGTGAGCACACCGACAGAGTACCCGTCGAGGCCAGCCGTGCCCACCCAGGAACCGCCAGTCGTCACACGCAGACCCAGGCTGACGCTCGACTGCACGATGGTCACCGAGCCGGCCGCGTCCATGTGCGCCCAGTACGTGTGACCGGTCGCGCCGTCGATGACCTCATCGTCGGACGGGCCAACCCCGTCGCCCAAGTCGAGGCCGCGCCACCGCTGGACGATGTGCCACCGGCCAGGGGTCAGGGCCGGGGCGTGCACGTACTCGGCCCCCTCACGCTCACCGACCAGCGATTCATACGCCCAGCGCCCACGCAGCAGCGAGCGAGCAGCCGTCAGGGCAGACCAGGGGGCATCGCGCGACCAGACGTTAGCCGGTGGCCAGTACACCGGGTCGGCCTTCGCATAGGCGTCCACCGTGGCCGGGTCGGGATGGTGGCCCACCTGCTCGAGCACCATCGCCGCCACCAGTGAGCAGCACGGCAAGTCCTCATGCGAGGCCAGCGTCCCAAGCGGTGTTCCTTCTGCAATACAACCAAGCACCGTCATCGCGCTACCCTCCCGCCGATGGTGTAGAAGTCCTGGTAGATGATGCGCTGGGCGTTCGCCAGCGTGACGATACCGGCCGCCGTGAGGCCGGTGGTGAGCGGTATGTCGTCGGTGATGGGGTCGCCGTAGTCGGTGCGCACCATCGCCCGCCGGTCGCTGCAGTCGAGCGCAAAGAACTGCAAGCCCGGCGTGCCGGCTCCGTCAGTGTCGACCACCTCAAAACCCAGGATGCGGTAGGTGCCCGGCGTGTGGCTGCCCAGGTCTACCGTCGTTTCATTTGCCGCCCCGCCGGCATTCTTCGCCACCCCTTCCCACTTGCCGACCGTCGACAGGTACCGCACTCCGCAGAACTGCGTGTTGTCCGACGTGCGCACCCGCCCCGAGCTCGATGACGAGAACCCTGACCACGCCTCGATGCTGGTCGTGGCGTTCAGGTCGACCTTGGTGCACCAGACCATCCCCACCGGTGGTTCGTACACCTGCACGAACCCGGACACGTGAAGCGTGGCACCGCGTGCCGCCGTGGTGCTGGTCCGCAGCGCCAGCAGCCCGGCCTCGGTGGGTGCCGCTGGTGTGTTGAGGATGACCGTTGCACCTGCGCCGCCGACGGTGGTGACGGACCACCCGAACTCGCCGTAATCCTGCGTGCCACCGCCTGAGTACCGTAGCCAGTCCTCGTGCATGTGAAGGCCAGCAGCACCGACCAGGCCGACCGTCGGGTCTTGAGCCCATCCGGCCAGGCCGCCCCGGTAGTACCCGGCAGGAGGTCGCCTCGTGCTGCTCATGCTCTCACCGTGCCGGCCAGGGTTAGGGTCGTGTCCGTGACTGTCATCGCATCGATGGCGATCCTCTTCCCGCTCAAGCTGGGCGCGTCCAGCGTGCCATCCGTGGCCACCTCGAGCAGACACGCCGGCCCGAGCAGAAGCAACCGGCGCACGGTTGCCGGGTCGCTGACGCTTAGGGCGATGCTCGGCCCTGGCGTGGCATACTCGGCAGCCAGCAGAGCAGCCACCCGCCCCGCCGTGGCCGGGTCGCACACCGCCGGCAGGTCCACCGACAGAAGCGCGTCATACCCACCAGCAGCCGCTACCGCGCAAGCCGCCGACGCCGTGGCACCTTCTTCGGTACCGGTGGGCGTCAGGAGCACCGTGCGGGTCGTCTCCCCATCTGCCGGGGCGTACCGCACCTGCACCCGGGACACCACCCCGGCCGGCTCGGCCGGCTGAATGCCGCTGTGCGTGTCCGCCGGCTGCAGCGTGACCACCACGTCAGGCTCGGCCTGGTCAATGGGCACCAGGCGCGCGTAAAAGCCTGCAGCCGACCGGCCGACGAACAGGGGTACGCCCCCGGTCTGCTCGAGCAGCCACCCCAACGGGTCCACCGGTGACTCGATGGCCGCATCGAAGAGGAAGCCACCCAGGCGCATGCGTGCCGCGTCGACGGGTCGGCCACTCGCCTCAAGCAAGTCACCAACCACAAAGGCCGCCGAGCGGTCGGTGGCCTCGGTGTCCCAGCTCACCCCGTACCGGGTGCCGGCGGTGTACCCCACCACGGCAGGGGTCGCCGTCAGGTCCACCACCTGCACCTGGCGGCCCCGCTGGTCGGTAGTGGTCGAGGTGGTGCGTGTGACGGTGGTGTAGTTCCCCGCGTCGTCCTGCCCTGCGCTCTGGTCGTACAGCGTCAGCGTCGACGCCCCCGTGGGAGGGCTGGCGACCACGATGAAACCACCGACGGCCGCCCCGCCGCTGCCGGTTTCGACCCGGTACGCCGTCGTGACAGGCCCACCCGTGGCACCGGCCACCATCACACCGAGCCCGGGTTGCCCGTACACCCTCGGCAGCGTGGCCCCGATGCTGCTGTCATCCTGCCGGTATCGGACGTCGCTCTGGTGCTCTGGTCCCGGCCAGTCGCCGGCGTCGATGGTCGAGGCCGCCGGGTCCGGCACCATGCGAGCACCGGGCACCGCGGCCGAGTCAATCGACAGCGGCAGTTCCGTCGAGGGCGTGCCGAGCTCGCCCAGCGTGGCGTGACCAACCTGCAGCGCCACCCGGCCCGATGCGTCCGCCCACCAGAGCGACGCCGCCCACCGGGGCACCGTGCCCATGGCCAGCACCAGGCTCGGCCAGTCTTCGGACGGGTCGTCAATGGTCACCGACGTCGACCCGAGCGCGTGCACCGCCACCCCGCTCACATCGAGGCCGGGCTGGTACGTCTCACCGTCCACCACCACCGGCTCGGCTGCGCTGGTGTATCGACGCGGCTGGCCCTCGACCTCGAGCACGAGCAGAATAGACCCCATGGCTAGACGTCCTCTTCAATGGTGACCGTGGCCACGCGGTGCAGCTCGTCGGCCCCGAGCTCGCCCACGATGTTGTCCCACTGGACCGCCGACACCCTGCCCCACCAGAGCACATCGCGCCGGGTTTCGCTGGTCGTGTGGCCGCTGTTGCCGTCTTCGGTCTGCGGCGGTGCCGGCAGCACGAGCACCGGGCTTGCGTCGATGCCCTGCGCCAACAGGCCCTCGAGCAACGGGGCCACGTCCCCCTCGAGGCCGACTCCCATGGTGACCGCATCATCGGGTGCCAGGTACCCGGCGACACCCTGCCGGATGCCTGCCACGTTGCTTTCAGCGATGGCCAGCGACCAGCGGCGACGAGGTGGCGAGCGCCTGGCGCGCGTGGCGTACCCGGGTGCCTGGTCTTCGCGCACGTCAATCAGCGTCGACTGGCCTGACCCAAAGTCGACCGGCGAGCCGAGCGCGTACACCCGCCCGATAGCAGCCACACCCAGTTCAAAGTAGCCGTCGACGTTGCCCTGGGCTGGAATGCGCAGACGAACCCGCTGCGCGTTGACCTGCTGCAAGCTGGCGGCCACCCCCCGGGTCAGTACCAGCGTGCCGCTCCCCGACGCCGGGTCAGTGCCCGTTACACCCTCGAGCCGGATGCGCGACCGGGTGCCTGCATCGCTGCCGTAGCCGGTGGCGTTCCATTCGACCGCGCGCCGGGTCGTGCCGGAGAGCTGCACGAACCCGCCCACGGCCTCGTGCTGCTGCAGCCAGCGAGGCGACCCGCTGGATGCCTGCACCGTGTTCCCCGTCCGGCTGTACGTGATGGCTTCGCCCAGGTCCACGTCCACCCAGGTCGACCAGGTGGCCCCCGTCCAGTACTCAAGCACGGCCTGACGGAAGTTGGCCCCCGCCAGGTAGAGCGCGTAATAGGTCAGGTCGGCCGACGTGTTGGCCGGATCGAGGTACCACTCGATGACCTGCTCGGTGGTGTCGGTGGAGCGCCAGACCTGCCGGGGCGATGGGCTGGCAATCGGGTCAAGGTGGTCGACCGGATACGCATAGGCCGGCGACACCGTGGCCGTCGTGCCGGCCGTGGGAGCCACCGACAACAGCGACACCTTCGGGTAGCTGGCCGGGTTGCCGAGCAGGCCCCCGAGCTGCGACAACGGCCGCCCGAGCACCTTGGTGCGTGCCGTGGCCGTGCTGTTGGTGCTGCGCCACTGGTCGCGCTTGGCCGAGCTCGAGGCCGTGCTGGTGCTGATGACGCCGGCCACGAATCGCCACTCACTCTGCTGCGTTCCCGGCAGCAGGTGGCCAAACTGCAGGAACCGTGCGCCCGTGCCCGTGTTGGGTGGTGAGGCCGTCTGGTATGCGCTGGTCCATGCCGTTTCTTCTGGCCGCTTGTAGTACACCTCCAGCCGGTTCCCGCTCTCGATGCAGATCATGAACTGCAGCCAGTCGGTCATATCGACCGACACCGTGGCCAGTGTGCTCGTGCCGTCAGTGAGCCGAAAGGCCGTGCTGGAAATGCGGCAGTCGAGGCGCACGCCGTTCGTGCCGCCCGTGTTGGTCATCAGCTCCCAGCCGACCTGCGCCGTGGACGTGCTGCCGGTGCTGTTGATTTTGCAATCCAGCACGGCGAGCAGGGAGTCGTAGCCGAACAGAAAATCCTCACGCCAATAGCGGCTCGCTGCGCTGGTGGTGATGGTGCGCGATTCCATGGTGGTCACTTCTGACCCACCAGTGCCGGCCAGCGACCACCCGTAGCTCGCAAGGTTCGCCTGCCGCTGACTGGCCGTGATGCCGTACCAAGGCACCGACGCCGTGTTGCTAGAGCCCCAGGTGATGCGGTCGCTGTCACGCGCTGACAGGCCCGTGGCGACGCTCCAGGGCTCCAGACTAGTCCACCCCCCAAGGTGATAGAACAGGGGCGGCTCGGACGTGCTGGCGCTTAGCATGTACCCGGTGCAGAGCAGGTGCCCACCCCGAACGGGGATGCATCGACGCGGCTGCGAAATGTCGGCCGACCCCTGCGCCAGAAACCGGTTCCCGTCATCCTCAAGCCACGTGGTGTAGTTCACCGAGCGGAAGGCCCGCATGCCCTGGCCGGATTGTTCGCAGAGCGCCCAGACGCGGCCGGTTTCCTCGAGGGCAAGCGCCACCGACAGTATGTCGGTCGTCTCGGTGATGGCATCGAGCTCGACCGCCGTGGCCGGGTCGGTGAGCGCGTCACAGAGGCGAACCCTCAGCACGTTGTTGTCTACCACGCTCTCGGCGTAGGCGTACAACAGGCGACCATCAGGCAAGAGCACCACGTCGGCCGTTGCCGCCTGGTTCGTCGTGCCGTCGTCAATGTTGGTGAGCTGGCCAACCAGCCGCCAGTCTTCGCCGCTCGAGCTGCGCCACGTCTGCACCACGTTGACGCCCAGCACGACGAGCACGTGCGTACCGCTCGCCAGTCGCCACCACCGAGCAGCACGCACCGTGCCGGTCAGTGAGCCACCGGTGAACGATGCCTGAGCTACCGTCGACCAGCTGGCCCCGCTGTCCGTCGTCCTGACGAGCATGTGACGCACCGACGCGGCACCCGCCACGTCGGTCTGGATGCAGTACACCGCGCCTTCTTCGGTGTCTTCCCACAACGCCAGCAGCGCATCATTCGGCGTTGCAGCGGTCGCTTGCCACGGTAGGTTCGCACGGGTCGTCCAGGTGTCCGAGTCAGGGGCATAGGTCGCACACTGGGTGGTTGACCCGTTGGCGGCCACGACCATCACCGAGCCGTCTGCCAGGGGCACCAGGTCGATAACGTCGGACCCGGTGAGCGCCGTGGTGCCGGTGGTGTACTGAATCCACGATGGCGGTGCCCACCCTCGCAGCGTGTCGGTGGAGGTGTCCGCCCATCGCAGGCGAGCACCGCGCGCCGGGTCGGGTGCGCCACCGCGCCCCACATCCAGGTAGACGGCTGCCGCCTGGTTGCCTGACAAGCCGGCCACCACGTCGTCACCCAGGTCGACGGCACCCGGGGCAGTCGGCCCCGCTTGCTGGTAGCTCGTCGTGGTGGTGCCCGTTTCCTGAATGGTCGACGCTGCCCCCGCCGTCCGGATGCGTGCATCCGGTACCAACACGCCAGCAAAGGGGATGGTGCGTCGTGCCATGTTAGCGCCCTCTGTAAAAGGTGTTCGTGCCTGCCAGTGCTCGGCCTCTTATCGCAGGTGCGTACGGTCGGTTCAACCGCTGCGCCAGCATATCGGCCTCAGTGTCGGTGACGGTCGACCGACCAGCCGGGGCTCGGCCCTCATTGATGGCCGCCACGAGCTCGGCCATGCCAGGGGTCGCCATGCCCCGACGGCTCACCACGCCTTCGCCCTGCTCGAGCACGGCCGGCACCTCGGCACCCGGGATGCCCACGATGCCCCCGCCACTCGCTGACGCCCCTGGCGTACCGAAGTGGAACTTCGGCGGTGGGGTGGCCTCGATGATGGCGAGCTGCGTGGCGAGCTGTCCGCCTGCAATGGCCGCCGCTGCGATGGGTGCACCAAAGGCCAGGAAGGACAAGGCACCCGTCAGGACGACCGCGTTGCGTGCCGCGTCGATGCTGGCCTGGGCAATCTGGAGCTCCTTCTGCCGCTTGAAGGCTTCCCGCGCCGCCTTCTTCTCTTCGCGCTCAATCTCGCGAATCTGTGCCCGCTTCGCATCTTCCGATTGCTTGAGCCGTGACAGGTAGTCCTCGGCCGCCGCCTGCTCGGCCGCTGTCATCTCCTCCCGGCTCGCCTGGTAGTCCGCCACCGCGCTCTGGTAAACGTCACGGGAAAGCGCCCGCTGGTCGCGAAGCTGCGCCACCCGGTCTTCGTGCTGGCGCTGCTCGATGCCGGCGAGGGTCGCCAGGTCTGACAGGATTGGGGAAAGCGACGACTGCAGGAACCCCAGGGCGTCGCCAACCTTCTCAACGTCTTCAAAGAACTGTTGCATCGGAGTCGGGCCGCCGTTGGCGGGTGCGCCGATGCCCTGGATGGTGCGCGAGGCTTCCGCCGCCGCCTCGTTGACTCGCCCGAGCTCGGCCACGGTAAGGCCCATGTCTACATCTTCGCCCTGCGCCATGATGGCGGCCGTGGCATTCCGCACCGCTTCCTCAAGCTCGCGCTGCTGCCTAGCCCCCTCGGCGATGGCCTCAGCGGCCTCTTCTTCCATCGTCTGCGCGTAGTTCTTCGCCTTTTCGTCGGCAGTCGTGAACGCTGACGCGGCCGATGTGCCCAGGTCTGCATACACCTTGCCCGAGCGCTGCACCTGCTCCTCGGCCTCTTTCGCCGCTTCGGCGACGGTCAACAGTGCCGCACTCATGGGTGCAAAGTCGGCCTCAGCATCTGCGAACAGGTTGGCCAGGTCGGAACCGATGAAGCCGATGCGGGTAAAACGCTCGAGCACCGACCCCAGCGGGCCAAGCATCTCGAAGAACTCGTCCTTGCTTTCGCCGATTGCGGTCTTGAGGTCGCTGAAGTACCGCACCGCGTCAGAATCCACAATCTCGCGCAACACCCGCAACGTGTCGCGGGTTGCGTCGACCAGCGGCAGCATCGCGTCACCGACAAGCAGTTGCGTGTCCAGCTTCAACTCGTTCATGGCCTGCGACACTTCAGCAATGCCGCGCTCGTACTCTTCGGCGCGGGCCAGCTCTTCCGGAGTCATCACCCGGCCGAGCTCCTCAGCGGTTTCCTTCGCACCCGCCGCGAACTCGTGCATCCCCCGGATGACCTCAGGCGCAATCGCGACCGCAGCCAGCGCACCACCGACGAGCATTAGGCTTTTGCTCATGCCCCCCAACGTGTCGGTGAGGTCGAGAATATCGCCACCAATGCCGCCCAGCGCAGCAGAGAACAGGCCCCGCACGCTCGACGCCTGCTCGTTGAAGCTGCGCTCAATCTCGCGCGCTGCCCTCTTCGCCTCGCGCTCGGCCTCCCGCGCGGCCATGCTCTGCGCCTTCGCCATCTTCCGCGCGGCATTCTCCGCCGCCCTGGCCGACTGCTGATAGGCGCTCTTCAGGTTGCGCTCAATCTCGCGCGCTTCCTTTGCGGTCAGCTCGCCTGTTTCCTTGAGTCGCCTGTTGATTAGGTCCAGGTCAATATCAACCGAAATCAGTGCGGTTTCAGCCATGGGTCAACCTCTCCCCAGCGGGTCGCGTGCAGTCGCTTCCGCCAGCTTCTTCACGGCTGCGAGTGTCGGCCGGCGCACCAGAATCAGCCAGGCGTTGAGCATGCCCGTGCGGCTCGCACCTGCACCGGGCACCTGCGCCGACCGAATGTAAAACGCATACGGCTGCCCGCGCTTGTCCCGCGCTCGGTTCTGGATGGTGATGTGCACGCGGCTGCGCCCGTCGCTCTTGTCCTCTGCATAGAACAGGTCGCGACTGTGCGGCCGGGTGCGCCATGACGGCTGGTCGCCGACTGGCCAGCGCGAAACCGCGAACCCCAACACCTGCGCGACTCGAGCCATGGCGCGTTGATGCGCCACCTCGTATACGCGCTTCTCAACGTCTGCGAGGGCGATGTTGAGCCCGCGTATGGGCATGGTGTACCTCCTCGGTGCGGGTCAGCAGGTCAGCCAGCATGTGCCGCAGCTCGAGGGCATCGAGCTCGCCCAGGGCGTGCAGGGTTGTCGAGTACTCGCGCGCCAGGGTGAGCAGAGCACGGGTCAGGCCGTCGTATCCGCCGCCGTCTCCGGTGGCGCTGCGTCGTTTCCCGGTGCCTTCTCCTTGGTCGCTGGCATGGCCTCGGTGTACCAGGTCCACACCGCGCCCCACGCCGTCGAGCTCGCCGCCACCAGGTCGTTCAGGGTGCACCCCTGACGCGCCAGCAGCTTGTCGGCGTCATCCAGGTCGAGTGCCGGCCGGCCAGTCAGGCCCACGTCCGCCAGCACGCTCGGCGGCAGTCCAGCGAGCAGCGCGTACATGCGTGCAGCCGCTAGGCCGTCGGTGGCCTGGCGGTTCAACACCTCGAGCCGGTGCACGAGGCTCGGCATCTGCCAAGCGACTGCACCCACCCCCAGCTTTAGCGTCAGTTCATTCGTTCCCATTCTGCCCCCTTGCCCGACTCAGCGGGCCATCACGTCCGGGTCACGCCACCACGGCAAACCACGGTCCAGTCGACCTTGTTGGGCTCGTCTGCACTGAACGAACCCACGCACGAACAGTTGGCAAAATCCAGCTGCTGCGTGACGCCGTTGGTCGTCATGGTAACCGTCAGGTTCACCATATCGAAGTCGTAACCGCTGGTGTTGGCGTTCGTGTTCCCGCTGAAGCCGTTGGTGCGGCCCACGAAGTCCCAGGCGTTGCCGTTGTTGTCGCCAACGTCTGCGCTGGTCACGCTCGTCATGTACGTCGAAAACGTGATGTTGATGGGGGCAGGTGCGCCCCTGCGGCTGCCGAGGAAGGTCTGCCCCGCGTAGATGGGGATCTCCTCGTACACGTTCACCAGCCGGTCAGCCGTGAAGCTGTGGTCAGCGTAGGTCAACAGGTCGAGGTCAACCGCGACCCCGGTGCCATCCTTGAGCACCAGGCTGGCAATATCGTACTTGGTAAGGGCTACAGTAGCGGAAGGCATGGCCTAGCTCCGTGCGAATGGGTGAACAGCGGTCAGAAACAGCACGCCCCGAACGGCGACGACCAGGCCCTGGCCATCCTGCACCACCTGGCGGTTACTCGGGGTCGTCAGTGACTCATAAATGCGAAGGCCGCCGGTGCCGTCAGTGTCACCAGCCGCGACCCGCAACACCTGCTCCTGCGTGAGTGCGGCATCGTAGTCGGAAACCTGGGCGTCAGACCGGACCCGATACCGCCAGTCGACGCGCACCTCGGTCCGTGCCGTCAGGGCTGCAGACCGGCCAGGGACCAGCAGGCCGTCGGCCGTGTCGTATCCAGTCGTGGCCGGTACCGTGACGGCGAAGTGGCCGCTTTGGGCGCTCTCACCCTCGCCGGTGTTCTGCCATTGTGCGCCACCGATGACGGTGGATTCAGTCCAGCCGGCAGCCGCCTCGAGGGCAGCCGCGACCCGCTGGCGCACCTGGGCAACCGTCACAGCCACCGGTAGCCCTCTTGGTTCGGTCGCACGCTGCCGAGCCGGAAGCTACCGGCCCGCATGCTGCTTCGGTGCTCCGGGTTGTCCATCCGGCCATCCCCGTCGGTGTCGTAATGAAGCGTGGCCTGCTGTTTGGTGCGCGCCAGCTGCTCGGCGTACCGCTGGGCCTTGTCAATGAAGGTCTGCCTGCCGGTGGTTGACAGCGCCTCGCAACACATGCGCAGCGCCGTCAGGAGCTCGACACGGCGGAGGGCAGCCTGCGACACGACGAGGTAGGGCCGACGGCCAGCCAGCCATAGCTCCGTCTCGACTTCCAGGTGGGCCTCGATGCACTGGTTAATGCCATCCTGCGACCAGACCGCCCCCGCGCTGTCAGGGTCGAAGTACGGTTCCAGCCGGTACAGGTCGGCCGGTGTGACCCGCTGCTGACCGCTGACCCGGCAGATGGCCCCCTCGCTGCGGAAGGTGTGCACCACCCCGTCATCCATCAGCAGCGCCCACTCGACCGTCACATCGTCCGAGTAATCGAGGCCACTCATGCTTGAGGCCGTGATGGTGTACTCGGCCGCGTGCACCGCACCGCCCACCGTCACCGACCCCTGACTGATGACACCCTCGGACGTGCGGACGGTGCACGTGCCCGACGTGGGCGTCGAGAGCATGGCCCCGTTGTAAACGGGGCAGGTGATGATGTTGTCCCGGCCACGCTCGATGGCGTACCCAGGCTCCACCAGGCGGGCGGAGTAGTGCGTCTCAGCCATCGGTTACACCCATGCCTTCCAAGCGGTGCGCCAGGTCAAGGGCTCGGTCTGCGAGCTCTCACCCGGGGCAGAGAGTCGGGAAGCGGAACCCGCAGACCGGCCCGAAATAGTGCCGCGTTCGGCCTGCTCGGCTTGTGTTGCAATCTGCTTGTCCGCCATGGCGCAAGCCGCGTTGACAATCTCGGAGCGTTGCACCTGCGTCATCTTCCAACCGGTGCGCCCGATGTAATCGTCCAGCGCCTGGCGACGGGTGCGCGGGTCAACCATATCCGCGCCGCTGTAGTCATCGAGGCGACCCTGGTTGTACTTGCGCCGCCCCATCAGGCACCCACCTGCTCGACCAGGGCGCGCTCTTGGTACGCCTGCCAGGCCGCGTGCATGGCCTCACGTGCGCTGGTTGAGCTGTTTTTGTGCGCGTCCGCCAACGCCTGCAGGCGAGCCCCGACGGCCTTAACCTCGACCGGGTGCGGCCCCTCGAGCACGCCCCGCTCGACAAGCGACAGCAACCAGGCCGCCATTGCGTCAGGGTCGGCACCTTGAGGCGGCAGACCCGGAACAAGCTGCTGCAGCCGGTGGCACCAGGTACCGGTACCAGGGACCGGCACCAAGTAGGAAACGTGCCCATCAGCCGCGTCGACCTCGTGCGGCACGATGCGCCCACCTCGTCGCTGGATGCGGACGATGGCCGGCTCGGGGTCAGCCACCCACCGTTGCCCGTCCCTTGAGCGCACGGCATCGACGCCATTGATGCCAGCCTCACCAGCATACAGCGGGGCGAGCTCGGGAACACAGTACCCAGCCAGCGCAATGTACCGACCTGGCAGGTGGTACAGATAATGCGCCTTGTCACCTGGCAGGTACCCACGCGCGGCCGTCGGGTCGAGTGACCCTGGCGACGCCCAGGGCATCGCAGGTGCGGTAGCTGCCGCTGGTTCGGTGGGTGTTGTGCTGCTGCTGCTGCTCTTCGCTCGCGCCATGGTTTCACCTCTGCCCTAATCGACCGATGGGGTACGGCGTGGCGAGCTCGGTCAAACTCGCCACGCCGGAAAGCATCAGGCGTCCGAAATGACCTTGATGGCAATCTCCTGGCCGTAAGAAACGCCCAGGAAGATACGCCCAGCCACCGTCGTCACGCCGGTCGTGCTGTTGCGGTCAATCTCCGCCAGGAGGGGCGGCATGATGGACCCGTCGGGGGCATCGCCACCGAGAATGGCCTGGCGGCTCGGGTCATCGATGGCCGGCAGCATGTCAGCCCAGACAATCGAGCCAGCGCCCAGGAGAGCACCAGAGCGGTCTGCGCCAGCGTTGGCCGTCGGCACCTTCGAAGTGCCGTAGATGGGCACATCGTTGATGAAGCCACGGAAGATGCCACCGGAGAACGACGCCAGGCGGCGGCCTTCTTCGCCGTACTGCAGCTGGCCGCCGGCGCTGGTGAACAGGTCCGACTCGAGGTCAGAAACCTGCGTCAGATGGTACAGGGCGAGCGGTGCGCCCGTGCCACCTACGCCGAGCGAGGCAAGCGCACGGTAGGCCGCCACACCTGCGAAGTGCGTGGCCGCCGTGAGGTCAACACCGGTCGAACCGACAGAGCCCGACGCCGACGTGGCGGCAGTTGCGACCATGGACAGGAAACGGGTCGACGCTGCGACGGCCATATCCATACCAAACAGCTCGGAGGGCGAAAGCGCCTCACCCGTGATGTTGCGCAGAAGCGAGGTGTTGTCACGGGTCAGCAGCTGACCGGCCACGGTGGCGGAAACGGTCGAGTCGGAAATGGTCGTGCCGGCTGCACCGGTGCCCTCCGTTTCGGCCGCCATCTCGTTGGCACCGAGCCCGTACACGGGACGCTGCACGGTCTTGCTCATATCGGCCCGGCCCAGGTAGCCGGCGCTGAAAACCGGGTGCTGGAACATGCCAGCGCGGTCGGCGATGGTGAGCAGGTAGCGGAGGTCTGCCTGCTGTGCAGACAGAATGCTGCTGAATGAGCTGGTTGTATTGGTCGCCATCTGTGCGGCTCCATGCTGTGAGGTGAAACAGTCCGCCGGTTTCAGCCTTACAGCAGGTAACGCCTGCGACTCGATGGCATTGCTTGACGGGTTGCTAGAGGCTTACACCAGCAACCCGCCCCCGTCAACGTCGCCCGGCCAGGTACGCGCGGATAGCTTCCTGCGCATCCTTGTCACCTCGCGCCGCTGCCATCCTTACCGATGCCGGCACGCTGCCCAGGGCACCGGGTGAGCCTGCAGGCTGACGCCCTGCCAGCGGGGCGGCCGGTGGTGCAGCCGGCTCGACCTGGCGCTGCAGGTAGGGACGAAGGGCGGCCGGTGTCTGGTCACCCTCGTCGGTTGACCAGCTATCCATCCAGGCCGCGAGCTCGGGGCGGCCCTCTTCGGGGATGCGAGCATACAGCGCCAGGGCGACGGCCTGGCCCTCGTCGTCAGTGAGCCCCCGCCGCAGCATGGCCTCAGAGGTCTGCCACTGTGCCGCCGCTGCAGCGTGGTCGCCCTTCATGCGTTCCACCTTTTGCTCGAGCGCCTTGATGCCCTCGGCCAGCCGGTCACGCTCGGCCGTTACCGTGTCCGCCTCGAGCAGCTTGATGCGCTCGTGCGCCGCCTGCAGGTCGGCCGTGAGCTGCTGGATGCGCTTGCTTCCGCGTGTCGACCTTGGTGTCGGTGCCATATCTTCGGCAGCCAGCTCGGCCACCTCTGCCCCTTCTTCTTCGCTCATGTTCTGCCCTCTCGTCGTCGAGCTCGTGCATCACCACGAGCAATGTAAGCCTCGTCGTACTTCTCGAGGATGCGCCGTGCCCATCCTCGCGCCGTGTCGCCTCCCCATCCGTCCCACGCCTGACGGCCCTTGCTCGGGTAGCCCGGCTCGCCACGGTGGAAGCCATCGGCCAGCAGGTCGACCTCGTGCCGTGGGAAGTACTCATAAACGGCGCGCACGTCGTCGAGCTGCATGGCCCCGCCGCTGGCAATCAGTCGAGCCATGCCAAGCCCTCGAGCGGTCATCCCACGCCGGCTGGGCGGCAGCTCGTCACGCCAGTCGAGAGCACGCTGCGCCGCGCGGCGCATTGCCTCACTCGGGTACCACGGTGGCACGGGCTACCTCCTCGGGACTGGCAAACGGGTCGACCGCCATGCGAAGGTCAGCCACCGTCAGGGCACCCAGCTCGACCGCCAGCGACAGGCGCTCGAGCTCTTCGCGCTGCGGCGGGAGCGCGTAATACCGCACTCGCCAGTCGGCACCAGCGGGGAAAACCCCGGGAACCAGGATGTTCGCCGCCAGTGCCACCCGGTCGGCCAGCAGCCGGTCAGACGGTGCCATGCGTGGTGCCATGGCCACCTGCGCCTCGCGCTGCATTTCGCGGGTAATGGCCATGGCGTACGCACTCTCAGCGTTGCCCGACTTGCGATAGACCGCCAGGTCGGAACCACCGGCCGCCAGTGTGGCCCGGCCGTGCAGACGTGCGACCGCTCTGCCCATCACCTCTGGGTCGGCACCTGGCCGCCACTGTGACGCGCTGCCGGGTTTCGACTCGTCAACCTGCTCGAGCTGCAGCACGCTGGTCGGGTCCGAGTCGATGACCGGGGCGGCCGTGCCGTCGAGGCTCAGCTGGTTGTCGGCACCCATCGGGGCAAGGTTGATGGTGTACCGCTGCGACCACGACGCTTCAAAGAGGTTGTGGTCGAGGTAGCTGTATGCCATGCACACCCGGTACGTGCTCTCGACCACTTCAGAGCGATAGAACGGCAGCCACAGCCGGGGCCGGCCGTGGATGTGGTACAGCACCCAGGGGCACGCCCCCTGCATGTGCTCGACCTCGGTGCCCTCGATGACCTGGCCGTCGGTCGTCTCGAGGTGGGTGGTTTCGTCCGTCCAGACACGCACGGCCGGCTTCCCCTGGTAATCCCACTCTTCCCGCACGACGCTCGGCTGGCGCGGGTCGTCTGCCCGCTCGATGGCCTCGAGCACATAGGCCGGGCTGGTCGGGTGGAGCTCCACGACCAGGCGGCCGTCGACCACCTTGACCTCGTACCGCAAGCAATAGTCATTGAGGCCGATGACCTGGGCTAGAACGTCCTGCATCAGCGTCGGATACTGCGCCGCCTCCAAAAGCTGATTCATCAGCAGGCTCGCGCTCTCGACCTCGTTGCCGTCAACCACGCACCGGAACCGGGGCGGCCGGTCGTACAGCGTGCTCTTGCCCTCGGCATCTTCCCGCAGGATGTTCGTGGAAATGTCGACCACGGCCTCACCGCCCCACGCCTGGTCAAGACGTCGAGCACCGAGCAGCCGCCGCAGGTACTCGTAAGCATCCTTGCGCCAGGTGCCGTCCATGATGCGCTGCCGTCGGCCCTGCTCGTGCCGGCGTTCGTGGTCGTCATAGGCGTAAGGCATACCACCCCCCACAAGTGTACTACGTCAGCCGCGACGGATTGTCACGCCCCGCCGCCTGCGCCGGCTGAAGGTCCACCGGTCGAGGGCGTAGAACAGCGCATCCAGCAGGTCTTTCGAAGGGTGCCGGTCGGTACCATCCCAGGTGTCCAGGGCGTGCAGGATGCCGGTGCAGGAAGGGTGCACGGTGAGCAGGCTGCGCCCGTCCTCGTCGAGCTCGACCGTGAGGTAGTGCAGCCACCTCTTCCGCACGTCGGCCGAGCCGGCACCGCGACCCATGCCCCGCTTCGCCGTCCGAATGGGCGGCTGCAGTCGGCCAGTGCCGCTCAACTTCTGCAGCCACCGCCCCAGAATGCTGTTCGACCGGCGTGCCGGCTTCTTCGAGAAGGTCAACGCCCGGTCGCCGCAGGCGTCGTCCAGGTGCGCCCAGGTCAGGCCCCACCGTTCCAGCATCTTCAGCGTCGCCCGTGCATCGCCTCGAGGTGTCTGCTTTCCGGTTTCGTCGACCCATTCACCCAAGACGTACACGTGCGGATACTCCATCGGGCCACGGTCCTGCACCTGCACGAGCACCGCGCATTGTTTCCCGGGTTGGCTTCCGTGGTCGAAACCAACACCCGTCCACAGGTCCGCGTCAGGCGGGTCACCGACCTGGCCGTGCCAGTGGGTGTAGTACCGGTCCACCGCTCGCACGTCCCACTCGCCGTGCACCACGATGCCCACTTCGGACGGGTGCACCTTCGCCTCGAGCTCGGCAATGTACTCCTCGCCAGCCGGCCGCCACTCGGGACCGTCAGGCCCCTCGACCATTACCTCAATCGGTCGCGAGTGGCCGACCGGCACGAACTCGCGAGCCGTTAGCCCTCGGTGGTGCTGCTCCCATGGTGAGCCGTCGGCCTCAACCAGCTCCCGGAACCATTCGACCGGGGCGTTAATCGGCGTCATGCAGACCGCCATCCAGCCGCCGCGCTCGATGCGCTTGGATGCCTCGGTGTAAACACGCAGGCTCGGCAGCGGTTCGTCCGCCACAATGCCCTTGAGGGTTGCAGACGCCAGGCTCTTGGTGCGCTGGTTGACGGTCTTAAATCTGACGGTGCTGTAGTTCCCGCTGGTGTGCAGGATTCGGACGTGCGGGTGCTTGTGCCCGTAGCCCTGCGACGGGTCGAAACGGTCATCGGGGTGCACGAGCTCGGTGGCGAGAACGCCGTGCAGCTTTCCCTGAATGATGACCGACTGCGCCCACGAGTCGCAGAGCACCCAGTACTCGCCGGCCTCGTTGCACCAGCTCTGCCGCGTCGGGTGCGTGCCGGCTGCATGGAGCACCAGGTCGTACATGGCGACCGTCGTCTTTCCGACGGTCTGGTTGCCGGTGCGCAGCAGCCGATAGCGGCGGGTGCTGTGCATGTACTCGTGTTGCAGCGGCAGCCAGGCGAACCGTGCAGCCGGGTCCGCCTCGATGCTGGCGAGCAGAGCACCGAGCAGACTGGCCGCCAGTGTTCCCGCGTTCGGCGTCATCCGGCCAGGTCGTGCTCGAGCACGCGCAGCAGGTGGCGCTTGACCTCGTGCGGTGCTTGAGCCAACACGTCCGCCAGTTGGCCGACGGCCTGCACCTGCTCAGCCTCGAGGGCACGCCGCGCGGCTTCCGCATTCTGCGCGGCAGCGTGCGACCGGCTGGCGATGGCCACGGCCTCAAGCATGGCCAGCGCGTCAACCCGCTCGACCTGGGCGGCCGTGATGGCGGCCTCAGTCGACAGCAGGTCGCCCACCAGCTCGCGCTCGAGGCGCAGGTGCCCGACGAGGGCGTTGCCCTTCGGGTCGTGGTCGGCTCTGGCCTTCCGGCTGACCGCTCGGAGCTCGAGGATGCGCCGGTGGTGGCGGTTCAGTACTTCGATGCTGCTATCTACTGTCATTCTGCCCCCTTGTATCCGCACCTTTCCCCCCAAAAATGGGAAAGAGCGCGCGAAAGTCGACGTGTTTTAGAGG
>Ga0208542_1000248_pt1 | contig 25157 bp, 35 predicted proteins | sample DEB08_DNA_3_FD_185495 | JGI IMG/M metagenome (GOLD analysis project Ga0208542, IMG submission 185495) | Aqueous microbial communities from the Delaware River and Bay under freshwater to marine salinity gradient to study organic matter... | ecosystem: Environmental > Aquatic > Marine > Coastal ... | reverse complement strand
AAGGGTATTTTACCTTGTGTTCCCATTGCCTCATCTGTGACTATGATTGGTCGTAGTATGATTGATGCCACAAAAAATTATGTCGAAAAGAATTTCCCTGGTTCAAAAGTTAGATATGGCGATTCCGTCACGGGTGATACACCTATTTTGATTAGAGAAAATAGGGAATCTTGTGATATTGTACGCATTGACAACTTGGTGAAAGAATATAAAACGAATGGTGAAAAGGAATTTCAACCTATTTTTAACATTGAGGTTTGGACTGAAAATGGTTTCACTCCAATCAAACAAATCATTCGCCACAAGACAACAAAGAAAATGTATAGAATTACAACTGGTGAGGGTTTAGTGGATGTGACTGAAGATCATAGTTTATTAAATGAAGATTCAGAAATGGTAAAACCTGGGGAAGTATCCTTGGGTTCAAAACTTCTTCACGGTCATTCTAAAAATGCTATAACTAACCCATCAGAACCAGGGCTTGATACATATACAGTTTCCTTAATAGGTGAATACTTTGCGAAGGGAAATATAGATGTCATTCCCAGATGTATATTGAACGCACCACGAGAATATTTGTATCATTTTATTAATGGATTTTTCAAACACAGTTTATATTTTGAGTTTTCCAATAAATTGAAATGTGCTCAAATGTATTTTATATGTAAAAGGGCTAAACATATCGTTCGCATGTATCAAAATGAAGATAATTATTGTCTTGAATTTGGAACTCACAGAGAACCTCATGCGATTAAAAAGATTGAATATTTGGGTGAAACGGAACAATATGTATATGATTTAACCACTCAATCACACCATTTCCACGTCGGTCCCGGAGAATTGATTGTGCATAACACAGATTCCGTAATGGTTGAATTCGATGTTGGTGACAGAACAGGTGAAGACGCGATCGCGTACAGTTGGGAATTAGGTGAGCGTGCGGCTTCGGAGTGTACAAAACTTTTCAAATCCCCCAATAATTTAGAACTTGAGAAAGTGTATTGTCCTTATTTTTTGTATAGCAAAAAGAGATATGCCGCAAAATTATGGACAAAGGGAAAAGATGAGAAGATGCACATGAATTACATAGATGTTAAAGGATTACAATTGGTAAGAAGAGATAATACACCGTATGTGAGAGAAGTGTGTAAAGAATTGTTGGATGTTGTTTTATCAAGTGATGATCCAGAACCCGCAAAAAATTTAGCACACCAGAGGGCAGTCGAATTGATTGACGGATCTGTTCCTTATAAAAAATTATTATTATCACAACAGTTGGGTGATAATTACAAAAGTGAAAATTTACCCCACGTGTCTGTTCGCAATAAGATGCGTGAGAGACAACCCGGTTCTGAACCTCAATCTGGTGATAGAGTGCCTTATATTTTAGTTGATACTGGGAATCCACGCGCCAAAGCGTACGAAAAGGCTGAAGATCCTTTGTGGGTTCAGGAAAATAATTTACCAATTGATTACAATTATTATTTCCAAAATAAGTTTTTGAATCCTATATGTGATTTATTAGAACCTTTGGTTGAAAATCCCAAAGATGAAATTTTTGGTGATTTGATTGTGAAAAAAATACGCCGAGGTAAAAAGATGTTAGTGCCCGATAAAAACCAACCGAGTGTTTTAGACATATTTAAAAAATGGGAACTAAGTAATAGTAAGTCATCATCATCATCATGAGTTTGATTAATGAAGTTGAAAAACTTATAAATGATGAAGTAGAACGCAGAATGATGTCTCGTCTGACAAACTTTGCTGAAAAAATATCAACAGTTCACGGTATTCCTTTGAGACTTTTACTTCGAGATATTCCCAGGAATGGAGAAGGGGACACTGTGTGTAAAGGTCTTCTAAAATCGGGAAAAAGATGTTCTCGGAATGCCAAAACAGATGGCTACTGTTTAACGCATTTACACCAGAAAAAATCTGTGGAACCTATACAGATTGTTTCAAGTGTGACACATAATCATTCGTTTCCGCCATTATTTAAGGATGATTGCCCCGCGTGTATGGAAAATGCTATCAGTAGAATACCAACACCAAAGCCACCTATTTGGCTTACTTCTTAAGAATATGTTTATTATTTTCGATGTAATGAATAATGTCATTAGAAATACACCAACGTAAAAAATTGAGTTGACTCACCGTCGTAGATATTTCGATGTCCCCTGGAAGATTAAATTGAATGCGTTCTGTACGACAAAAGGGATCGAACGCACGCTTACTATATCCATCTAAAGACGCCTTGTATTTTATATGAACTGGGAAGTCCTTTCCATTTTTTGTTTTATATATAATTTGATTCGATTTTGCATAGTTCGTTATGAACCATTCAATGTTTCTTAAAGAGACACCCTTTCTATGGTTGATAACATCTAAGAGTTTCTCTGAGTGTATTTCGTCGCTATAGAACTCATATAAAGAATTTAAAAGTAGTTGTTGAGACTGAGTAATCATTACAATCTATTATACGCTATTCTTTAAATATCGGCTAAATAATCTATTCCAATTTTCAATTTCTTCTTCTGTTTTTGTATAGGATTTTTTCATAAACTTTACTCGTTGTCCTATTTCCCGTAACATTTGTATTCTAGGACAGTACATAAGTTTATTTTCAAAACATGAATAACATACCCTATATATTTTTAGTCCATAAAATTTATAATAAGGACAGTTGTGATATAAACTAAACGGAATAATTCTTTTAAACGCAATGAATTTATCTATGACCTCTTCTTCGTTGTGATATTCGTGCATATCAAAATAAATTGAAATTGGACGACCACATTGGTAGCATTTGTTTCTCCATCTGTAGACCATATGTTATAAAAAAATTATTTCTTTATAACAGATAATATGTTCTTTCAGATTGTCATCGTTCTTGTTCTCATACTTTTAATTTCAAAGAGTATGAATCGAACAGGTCCCTCTGTCATTGAAAAACTTGTCAAGAAGACAGCAAAATATGCAACTATGGCACAACAGGATGATTCGCCAATGCTCGCCATTATGCACGCAAATTATTCAATGGCATATCTCGAAGCCCTTTTAGACATGGCCTCATACAGGGATATTAACAGGGTGACTAACATAGATGTTAAATTGTTTGTAGAACACATAGTCAGTGTTCAGCGGACAGTCACTAAAAAGGTTGTTCAGAAAATACCAGCACTCCAAGGGGAAATAGATTTGTATTTATCAGCCATAGCGGGAAATGTATAATTAAAATATTATATAAATAAAATAAATGATAATGATGCAAATAATTTTAATTTTAATGATTTTCAAACACCTAAGTAGAAGTTTATTTGGTGATTCATCAATCAGCACATCTCAAGATGACGGATGCAAGCAAGTTTTTTCTCGAACCTCGTCGGTGGGAAGTGTCAGTGTCTCGCCCCCACCCCCAACCATACAAGAAGAAGTTGATATCGTCTCACAAAAATCCGGATGTGGATGTTTGGGAAAATCCAATCGTTCAAAAGTTAAGGGAGGGGTATAAAAAGCACGAAGATATAAAAAAAAACAGATGTATTCAAGTGATTGATAATACAAAACCTGTCCCCATAATGGTTGAGAATTCTTCCTCTTCTTCTTCAGGTTTGTGTCAAGCGAATACAAAGTCTGGTAAAAAATGTACTTTTAGGGCGTCTTGTGGAAAATTCTGTAAAAAACATAATCTTTGTTAATATTAAATAGATGGTTTCTCTTACTCCAGCCATTGTGGCGATGTTCCTATTCATAGTGATTACATACAGCGCACCTGAAATTATAAAAAAACCAACAAACGTAAAACCCCTAGATGATCTCGTCAAAATGTCTATCGTCCAAAGACAATACATGATGACGGGAACAATTTTAATTGGGGCTATTATTCTCGCGACAAACTACATAACAGATGAACTTCTCAAGGGTGAAAAGCTCTTTTAAATTCTTCCAATAAATTTTCTCGTTTCAACAATTCCTTTGTATGGTCATGTTCCATATAACGCAATCGTTTCTCATACGCATCTCCCATGAATTCTAAAAGTTTATTGAAATCAGGATCACCCCATTCCATTCCCTTTTTGAATAAGAAATCATCTCTAGGGACAGTTGAACGACCACACGGAATGGTATACGGTGTTTTAATGTATTCTATAGCGCCACCATATTCACTTATGATGACTGGTTTGTTGTGTAAAGCCGCTTCAACCGCACCCATACCAATGCCTTCAGAATGACTAAAAGAAACATAACAATCACCTTCTGCGTGGAACTTATCTATTTCTTCATCAGGGAGCAAACCATTTATGATTGTCATGTTAGGAATTTTCCATTCAACGGGAACATTACACGTTGCTTTCACCAATAGGTGTGTATCAGGTTTTCCCAGACGAACGAATGCTTCCACAATCTTTTTAAATTGTTTGCGATCATCTATAATGTTCCCAATGTGATAGAAAATATATGGTTTGTTTGTTTTATCAATAGAAGGAAGAGGACGAATTGTAACATTCGCGTGAATAACAAAGAATTCTGTATCTGGAAATTGTCTCGAAAAAACCTTTTTACAAAATTCACTCGCAACAGCAACTTTATCGAACAATTGAAATAATTTACCGTAATCCTCATGGACTGTTTCAGTTTCACAAATAGACATACACACGAGGTTTTTACACGCCTTTTTTAATTGTGGTATGGCATTCAACCAATATGGGACGGGTAAAGCAAAAATAAACATATTTTCACATGCGGGGATTGGGTCTGTATAAATAACTTTGAGGTCGGTTCCAAGTAATTCGGAATATTTACGACAAAGTTGGCCTATGCCAGACATTAAAGTTGGACCAACAACTTGAATGTTCATTTCATATATATGAATTGTATCCATTTCTTTATTTATTTCTCACCACCACCTTGAATGAAACCAGGGTTCCCATCAGTCCTCCCCGGGTGAAATTTCCAATAAATGGTTGCGTCTTCTGTATAATCCCCATTTTCGTTTGTTTTTATGACATCCCCCGCTTTGACAGCGAGCCAAGCGACGGCGGGATTGGCTGATTTTCTACCGCCTGTACCCGTTTCATTACGTTTCCATTGAATTCTGTGTTGATCATTAATATATACATTGACGCCATTGTCTTTACCGCCCCAAGTCGCGGGGTGTCTCCTTTTCCAAGAAGCACGAACTTCTAGAGCACCTGTAGTCCCAACGGGTCCTCTTATTGTCTGTCTAGACATATCACCTAAATTTCTATCGTGATTTGAAACACCTTGACTTCTTTCTGGATCTCCATTACAAAACTCAACCTTTGTCGCACCATTGGTATGAGGACACGCCTTACCACCAAAAAGAGCAGGTTGGGAAATTGAGTATGTAAATGTTTTATCACCTTGTGCATCGTGAGAACAATTTGGATTGTTCCAACTTCCAACACAATCGACGGGACAATTACAATCCGCCCAAGATTTTTGACCATCCGTTGCTTCACACGCTTTGCCACTTTCATTCTTTTGTTGTGAAACACTATATGATATATACTTGGTTCCAACACCAGGTCTACTTGAATCAGTGCACGCACATTGACTATAATTTGTTCCCCAAGAACCTTCACAATCAACGGGACAAGCCGGAAGTGCAGGACAAGGTTGTTCCATCTGATACAAATGATGTATAATATTTCCATTTTCGTCAGTACAAGATTTACCACCATTTTCTGCTTGTCTAACTACGTGATATTTTCTAGTCATGACACCTTGACCACACAATGTACCATTCTCCGTGACCCCGGACGATATACAATTTCCATATTCTTGTTCCCAATAACCCTCGCAATCAATAGGGCATGCATCTGTATTACACGTTCGTTCTAACACATTTCCATCTTCTATTTCACAAGCCTCACCTGACCCCCCCGCGGGTAAAGTTATTTTATAAGTTTTTGTTTGAACACCACCACCACACGTCACGGAACAATTACTCCATTCACTCCAATCACCTACACAATCTACATTACAAGCATCGGTGTTACAATTTTCTGTCTCTACATCCCCAGATGCGTGAGTACAAGAATTACCCGAACCAGATGCTGGAGTGGTTATGATATATGTTCTAGAACGTTCGCCACCACCACAATCAGCGGAACAGTTGCTCCATTCACCCCAATCTCCTACGCAATCTATATTTAATACCAAACCATCATCTCCAATTTGATCTTTTCTACCAGTTACAGTTATTAGTGATGCCTGTGCTGTATTGGAAGTAGCGGACGTATTGGAATTGGACTCCTTGTCACCCTTGTTTTTGTTTTTTAATACAATGTATATCACAAGGCCTATGACTGCCAAAACAATAAAAGATACGAGTGCAACGACACCCCCATCAACCATCACTCTTGTTATTAATAAATAATATTATATTTTTGGTCTGTAATTAACATATGTCACATATAGACCGACTAAAAATACCAGAATAAAAAGTAAATATGCGAATGGGTATTTTTTCTTTTGACGCTCCTCTTCTTCTTTTTGAGTGGGTATTCGAACAACATTTTTATTGAGTTCATCTATCTTAGAATTCAATAAGTTTAACGCCTGAAGTATTTGAACTTCTCGGTTTTTAGGTTTTTCTTTAACGTCTATGGTTGTTATTTCAAGTGTCATATAAAATGCACCTGAACCAATTATGAAAGGTCTGTATATTCCATTTTTTAGTTTTTCATACAGTTTGAAATTAAGTTTTTTTAAAGATATTGGATTGAAATAGTTATTTGCTTTCTGAAAAATGAATGTATTTTTTTCATCGTTATATACATCAATACCAGCGGATCTGTAATTTTGTTCCACTGGAACTCGACCTAGTATTTGACCTGATAATTCATTTAGTATTTGAGCCCTTTTGGGTATTTGGTCGCACATAATATCTAAATATCTAGGGGAAGTAAGAAAGGAAGATTCAGTAACAAGTTGATTTAAATTAAAATTTACAATTTTTACACCTATAACTTTTGACATCTCTTCAATGTGAATGTTTGATTCAAGTGAAAGATTAAGATTAAAATTATTTGGAGTTCCATCAAGCATATCAGAATCTATGATGACATACTGAACCTTTTTGTGTAATTCATCAAGGCTTATGTTAGAACTCATATCTAATTTTAAATAATATAAAAATTTACATCGTTTATCAACAAATGTCATTTTTTAGGTTTCCAAGTGATTTTGTTTTTTGGATTCGATTAGATGATGAGATACATAAAAATATAAAATCAATGGTTTTACCTAAAATAAAAGAAAATGAATCGGATATTCCGTATAAGGATGGGTTTAAAACAAGTTATCATCCCCATCAAGAGTATAGAAGCAAACAAAATAAATTTTTGACGGATAATGAATATTTACTAAATAACATCGTTTGGAAACCATTAGATCTAATGTTTTCAAAACATAATGAAAACAGAGAACAGGTTAAAATAGATTTTTATGAAAAATCAATGGTGTCAGAGGGATGGTTCAATATATATAATAAAGGGGATACGTGCAAACCCCACGATCATTATAAACGATTTCCATATAGCCATAATGGTGAACTCTTTTTTTCTTCCTTCGCTGTTGTATATATATTGGAAGATAAGAATGACGCAAGCAGTTTAGAATTTTCGCGTTTTGACCCAACTTCATACATGAATGAGGAACACATTATTTTTAATACGGCAAATGAAAAAACAATACAAGAGGGAACGGTAATGATATTTCCAGCCAATCTCATACACGCTGTGAATGCGGTGAAACTTGATGGTCGTATAACGATTGCTTATAATATAGATTCAAAGTTTACAAAATATAGAACGCAATATACTTAAAAAATATCAAATATTTTATATTAAAATGTATTCACATTTGGCAACATTTTGGATTTATGTTCTCGCTGTCTATTACAAATTCAAAAAAGTTCCTACATATATGCACAATTTTTACATGGAAACAACGTTAGATTGGAAATGGATGGCTCTCCCCAATTTCGTAAAAAAATGGTGGCTCGACTTGGATTTGTATTTACATAACCTAAGAAGTGCCCCCAAGCGCTCCAAAAAACAAGATTAAACAAAATGGATTTCATACCATTGGTTACAGACGAACAACGAATAACCTTTTTGAGGTGCGTTGAACCCCTGTGCCCCGATATGAAAAGAGTTATTTGGGATATGTATCTCAAAACTTTCGAACCGGAATTACCACCCACACCAATCAAAAAAATGAGAGATAAAATCAGAATATTCTTGGGGGACGAAGAAATATTTTATCAATAATTATATATGACACTAAAAGAACAAATTGAAAAAAAAAGAAAACGAAACAGAGAATATATGAAACAAAAAAGAACAGAACTGAAAAATTTATTTGCAACAGTTTCACCCATAAAAAACATGAAAAAACATGAAAATAATCTTAAAAAATTGTTTGCTTCAGTTTCACCCATAAAAAACATGAAAAAACACGAAAATAATCTTAAAAACATGGTCAAAAGGGTATTGAAGAATAAAAAAAAATAATATTATAATAAACAATGAAAAATAAGAGTGTTTGGTCTCCAGAACGCGGCAGAAAAGCGGGTGTTATGGAAAGACGAAATTCAGTGGTTAATAATACAAACTCACCGAATACAAAAAAACGAAAATTAAACGAATATAATAAGGAGATGAATAAAATCAATGAGAAAATTGTAAAAGCAAGAAATAATTTAAAAAAATTTATGAACGAAATGGTTCGTAAAAATAATAAAAAAACAAAAATGACAAAACTTGATCCAGGACGTTATTTTTTATCCCGACATGGAATTAGAAATGCGGGTGTTAATGAGATAATTGTAAAAACAAGACCCATTTTAAAAAAATTTACGAAAGAAATCGTTCGTAAAAATAATATATTAAAAAAGTAATTCAACTTCTCCTACAACCAAACCAAACGAATAGACTGCTCAATTAAAGAATAGACACTCATTTTAATAAATATAAAATGTCTTACACAGTTTTTGATACTGAGACTACTGGATTACCCAAAACGAGACAACAACCGACTTTGGATAATCTTTCGTGTTGGGATGGATGTCGTATATTATCTATCGCTGCTATAAAATATTCATCACGAGGAAGAGAACTTTCGCGTTTTTATTCCATCATTAAACCTGATGATTTCAAAGTGGATGCGACTCACGTTCATGGAATAACAGAAGAACAAGCCGAAAAGGAGGGAAAACCCTTTTTAGACGTTTATAATACATTTGTTTCAATGCTTCATAGATCAGAACACATTGTGGGTCACAATCTTCGTTTTGATTGGGATGTTTTGAAAGCAGAATGTCTCCGAAGAAATATTGATTTTTCACCAGTTGAAAAATTAAACCCTGTATGCACTTTGGATTTGGTAAAGAAATGGTATGGAAAACCTAAAAAATTAATTAACATTTACCAAGAACTGTTTGGTAAGGAATTCGATGGGGCTCACAATGCCCTTGAAGATACAAAAGCATGTGCCGAAGTTTATTACGCACTCCGCGAAGATCCAAGAAAATATAAAAATATTGGATTGAAAAGGGTTATTCTCAAGGCATCAGAAGTTGCAGCGTGTATAGGTAAAAATTACTACAAAAGACCACAAGAAGTCTTGGATGATTTATGGAATAAATATTCACCCAATACTTTTGTTGGTAAAACCAAAGACGACTATGCGAGGGAAGCCATTGAAAAGGATGAAGAAGCCACAAGACTTTTCAAAGAAATAGAAACATCAAAACCAAAGAATTCAACGGATGTTATGCATATTATTGATGGAATTTCATCAGAACTTGAAAAGAATACAAAACTTGAAAAGAAGGATTTTTACAGCGTTAAAGACTTTTTTAGAAAGACCCTCTTTACAACTTTTGGAACAAAGAATGAATCAAAAACGGCCGATGCTGATGAGGCTAATCTCTATGAAGATGATACATTTTATACATACGAGGTATGCAACATTATGGGAACATCATATCAAATTGTCGGAAGAATAGACCGATTTGAAAAAGACAATGAAGGAAATAAAGTGCTCGTAGAAATCAAAAATAGGACCAGAGCGTTATTTAATAGTGTCAAAGATTATGAGGCTATACAAGTTCAAACATATCTTCAGATGGTTGGTTTGAAAACAGCCAGGTTGATTGAACAACATAATGATACTCGTAAAAGTTATATACTATTCAAGGATGATGAAAGATGGGAACAAGAAATACTCCCAAAACTTGAAGATTTTTGTAAAGTATTCCACGGAAATATAAGTAGTAAATTATAATATTTTTTAATAATATATATGATATTCATTTTAATTTTCATCTTCATATTATTATTTATATGGACTATGGAAAAAAACACTCCACCTAAAAATCCAACATTAAGTAGAGATGGATATATAGTGCCCAAATCAAAGAATGATGTATTAAAAAATCTCCCAGATGGGTATGTCTTTTTAGATTATTTATATACAATAGATGGGTGTCCTCTCGCAACATTTCATAGAGACGTGACATCTTCACAATCTGTATTTAACACAAAATATCCTGTATATACCTACATAGAATACGAATATGAAGGTAAAACTCTTGCGTTATGCCCGGGTAGTCATAGGACTGTGCCATTTTTGTGGTCTCGTCCAGTAGAAATGAAATGTGATAAAGTATTATTTAATTGTGATGTTGTTCATGCAGGGGTTATGAATTTCGAGAAAAAACCAAGAAAGTGCCATCAATATAAAATAGCACACGTAGAGGATTTACCTAAATTAGAACATTTATCTGGAATTAGTAAAACAAAAATTGGAGATTGTTCAAAAAGAACAAACATAACTACAGATTTATTATTAAGAAAAATATCACTCTTATTTTCATATGTCATAAATCATAAATTAACACCATATTTACAAAATAGAGAAAACAATGTCATATGTAAAATTATTGGTGAAGAAAGATGTTTCTACAATGCCTAAGTTTAGTTTATTTCTCATCTTATAAAAATAAAAAAAATGTTTAATTCCTTTTTTTCATTTTTATCTTTAGCAGTCTCCGTAAAGCACACAAGGCGTGAAATACCAAAAGAACCAACAGAAATAATACATGTTACCGCTATTAATGAAGTGGGTGAAGAAATAATATTAGAATATGAACACCCATTATTTTCTAAGTAAATATAAATATTTTCTCAGTAAATATAAATGTATAAAAATAACGTATCAGAATTTGTAAGACTTTTGATGAATTCAAGAAACCAGGCGCATGTATTTCACTTAACAACAAAATCATATGCTCAGCATAAAGCACTTCAAAAATACTATGAAGGTATTGTACCACTTTTAGATTTATACGCTGAAACATATATGGGTGCCTATGGAAATTTAAAAAACGTGAAATCAAATAAAAGATATTTAGTAGATCCTAAAAATGTAAAAAAATATTTCAGAATTCTTATGACACGCATAAACAAATTAAAACTCCCCAAGAATTCAGAACTTCGTAATATTTTAGATTCAATCAAAGAGTTGATAAGAGGCACATCGTATAAATTAAGTCTTAAATAAAAATATTTTAATACATTAGTAATAATATGGATGCTTCAGTTGCTCCAGTTCCAGTTGGTAATAGTACAAACAGGACTAAACAAATTCAGATGGTCGGAGTATTTGTTGGTATCCTAGTCATCCTGTACTTTGTATATAAAATTGGTTACAGTAAAGGTGGTCACGCTGCTTTAAAGGAAGTAAGTGAAGAAGAAGAAGGAGAAGAAAAAGTCTCATCGCCCACGCCCACTTCAAATGTTTCTACGAGACCTTCTTCTACAGGAGATACAATTGTTATTTCAACAACAGGTATTCGTAGAGAAGGATATGTCATTCCAGCAAATTTATTATGTGAACAGGGAACTGCCACGGGTGAATGGTGTAATACATACATTCAAGGTTCTGGTCCAAATATGTATGTTTATGGAAGGAATCAAAACATTGATGAAACTGGTAGTTGTGGTGATGGTTTGGGTCAAAAGTGTAAATATTATGAAAAGGTTGAAGGGGGTAAAATAATTGGATATTTTAACTCCGATCAAGAAAATTTATTTTCTAAAATAGTTGAAGATGTCTATGCGGGTGTTTTCCCAGATACTGCTGCTGATATAGGTGAAGTTTTTTCGTATGATTTTGACAAAGGGGAACTTAAATCTAAATCATCTGGTCAAGTTTTAATACCAAATACTGACATCCCTATCCCTATGTTTGTTTTTATGATTTCAGTATTTTATAGAGACGCTGGAAAACCACGACCTATAATGAAAATGAATTCTTTTGATACTATAAATCACGAACAAAGTAAAGTTCTTTTCACAAAATATAGAACTTTAACATCGACGAGAATTAGTAATACTTCCAATGGCCTTGGTGAAGGAGATGGAGATGATGATGGAGAAGGAGAAGGAGAAGGAGAAGGAGAAGGAGAAGGAGAAGGAGAAGGAGAAGGAGAAGGAGAAGGAGAAGGAGAAGGAGAAGGAGAAGGAGAAGGAGAAGGAGAAGGAGAAGGAGAAGGAGAAGGAGAAGGAGAAGGAGAAGGAGAAGGAGAAGGAGAAGGAGAAGGAGAAGGAGAAGGAGAAGAAGAATAAAAAAATGTTTAAAAATTACCTAAGTTATATCGCATTTTATAATGTCCAAACATTACAAAATGGAGAACGAACTCTTTGAAATTAAGCAACTTCTTTTAACTATTTTGGAAGAGAATAAAATGCTCCGCCAAAAGGTTGAGGAACTTTCTGAAAAAATTGAGAAACCCAAATCTACAAAAAAGGTTCAAAACGACCGCGAACAATGTTCTGGTTTTACGTCCAAGGGAACGAGATGTAAGAACAAATGTATAGAAGGTGATAAATGTAGAATGCATTCGAACCAAGACCCAGAACAGGTGGTGCAACCCAAACCCAAAAAGGAAAAAAAGAAAAAGATTGAACCGCCAACGCATACGCATTTACCATGTGAAGAACCCGAGGTATATTGTGAATTATGTGAAACACACGGAGATATTATGGATCCAACTCTTCCAGATAGACAATTTGAAATAGTTCCCGGTAAATCTTGGGCTGATGACGATGACGACAACTTTTTTGAAACCTCGTAGTATCAACTTGTAATAGAGAATACACTTCAATAACATATATGATTGAAATAATTTCAGAGTTAGATACTAAAATAAAAATAATACAAGTGTATGGAAAATGTATGCTTTATATATTCCATTATCTTGGAAATCAAACAATCGTTATTCTGACATTTTTAACTTTTACACTTAATTATTATGGACTTTTCTTGAGTTTATTATTTTTGGATGTGCCTTTACAACCTATATTGGAGCATTTATCATATACAAATCCCATCGTTATAAAAAGGGAATATACAATTTTAACATATGTTTTTGGTATAAATTATTTACGTGATGTCATAGATTCTCTATTACGTCAGGTGGTTTTCATAATTTTATTTATTTGTATAAAGATTTTGTCATATAATAAATTATGGACATATCCAGTTTGGCTCAAGAGATATATAATTCGTTAGGTTCGGGATATAATGAGTGTGTGTATAGTAATGCTTTTCAAGTTCTTTTGAGAAAATATCACATACCATATGAAGTCGAGAAGATTGTTCCAATCATATTTGAAAATCATACCATAGGGTACTCTCGTTTAGACTTTGTCATACGAGACACTGTCGTTGAATTAAAATCAGTGAAAACTATTCAAGAAGGCATGAGAATTCAAATAAAAAATTATTTAAAATTGACCGGTTTAAAAAATGGTATTCTTATAAATTTTCCTATTGGTGGTGAGCGTATAGAATATGAAATATTTCATTAAAAAAAAATAAATATTATTAATAATGATACTCATACTTTGTATTGTGTGTGTGCTGGTATTATTAATAATATTTCCTAGTAAAGAAACATTTGGTTTAAGATACATAGAAGATTTTTTTCCGGAAGAAGTTTATTTACAAATAAGGAATGAATGTCTTAAACTTAAGAAGAAATTAAAAGAAGAAAAGAATAGTATCGCTGTTGGTCGTATTGGAACAACTCTCTCCGAAGACCATCCCATTTCTCAAATATGTAATTCAAACATGACGATTCAAAAACTTAAACTTCCCCCAAATGTTATTCCTAGTGATACACCTGTTGAATACAGATTATACCCGAAAGGTGGTCAAATGGATTGGCACAAAGATACAGTTCTCTATACCAAACCTCAATATGAGATGGTATATACCGTGAATAATACATCTGATTCTAAAACACTTTGGTATGATAGTAAAAGTGGTCAGGTGAATAGTGTATCGACGAAACCCAATAGCATGATTGTTGTAAAAGCAGATGATATTCAGCATGCGGTATCCGAAGTTACTACTGGGGAGAGGGGTATATTAAAATTTGCTTATACAGATACATTGGAAAAGACGAGTGATTATTACAAAAATGTACCTTATTATTAAAATGTTGTTGGGCAGAACCCCTCTTGTTTATATCTACATATTTCTTTGTATAACCACTCACCCTCTATGATTTCTTCTTCAATTAATTTATTTTTTGTAAATTCTAAATGTGCTCTATGTTCTTTTATAATTTCGATTGTTTCTTGATATGATTTTTTAATGAGTTCATCAATTTCTTCATCAACACATCTTTGTGTAGTTTCACTCATTCTTGTGTAATCATAATTATTTTTTCCGAAACCAAATGTAGTGACCATATTCCTCGCGACTTGATATGCTTGGTTGTAATCTCCTGATGCCCCTGTTGTAATTTCATCTGCCCCATAGACGATTTCTTCTGCCGCTCTTCCCGCGAGTGCGACTTTGAGTTCGGACATGTAATAACTTTTGGATTTTAAACCATTTTCATCATCATCCGATGGTTGAAAAAATGTTATTCCCCCCGCGTCCCCTCTTGGTATGATACTTATTTTGCGAACAATGTCGTAGTTAGGCATGAGTGCCCCGACGAGGGCGTGTCCCGCTTCATGATATGCTATGAGTTCCTTTTTTTTATCTGAAAATTTCGTTGAACCTTTGGAACCCACGACAATTTTTTGATAGACATCCTCTATGATACGATTGTTAATGATTCCATTGAAACCATCTCTCACCGCTTGAATGGCGCATTCATTTAAAAGATTGGCGAGGTCTGCTCCTGAAAATCCTATTGTTTGTTTTGCCAATTTTCTGATAGAAACATCCTCATCAAATTTTTTATCATTCGCGTGAACTTTAAGAATTCTCTCTCGACCATCGACGTTAGGGAGGGATACTTGGATTTTTCGATCGAAACGACCCGGTCGAAGAAGTGCTTCATCAAGAATATCCAATCTATTTGTCGCTGCGATGACAATTATTTGACTTTCTTTGTCAAAACCATCCATCTCTGTTAAGAGTTGATTAATGGTTTGCTCTCTTTCATCATTTGATGCCATACCATTCGCGGAGCGTTTCTTGCCGATAGCGTCTATTTCATCGATGAAGACGATACACGGTTGATTTTTGCGTGCGAGTTCAAATAAATCCCTGGCTCGTTTCGCACCAACACCGACAAACATCTCCACAAAAGATGAACCCGAACAATTGATAAAAGGGACAGACGATTCACCGGCAATCGCTCTCGCCAACAATGTTTTACCAGTTCCCGGGAGACCTGACAAAATAGCACCCTTGGGAATGCGAGCCCCTGTTCCTTTATATTTTTCAGGATTTTTAAGAAAATCAACAATCTCCTCCAATTCTTGTTTAGCATTGTCGATGCCCTCCACATCCGAAAATCGGGTGTCTATTTGAACATCCATGTCAAATTCAGTTGGTTGAAACATTGGTGGCATCTGTCCTCCAACCTGACCCAAGTAAAAACGAAAGAGTAAATATAAAAATATAGGTAAAAATAAGAATGAATAGTCTGGAGTGGAAGACATATCAATACTCACGTCACCTTCTGAATGAGATAATACTTTCCATAATTCTTGGTTTTGAATAATACTCACTTCACCAACTCCCCCATCATCTTCTACAAATATAGCACGATTTTGGTTTGGTTGAACGACGACCTGTTCTATCTTTTTTTCCTTTATCTTTTTTATAAACTGTGAATACGCCACGTGTCTTGGTTGTTTTACTGTTCCGACCTTGACAGGTGGCGCTGTTTTTGAAAAAACACTCAGCATTGTCTATTATTATTTAACATTATATTTACTAAATACATTAAACGCTAAAGTTATTCTTTTTTTTATACATGGCTTTACGAGGTGTTCCAATGTCGATGGAAATATAATAACACTACCTTCTTTTACATCTTGGTAATCTCCTGTATCTACCACAAACCTCTTGAAATATGGAAAAAATGGTAATTGTATAGAACTAGGTGATTGAAATACTGTATTACTTACATCGTTTTCATCATGTAATATGTATATACCTGAAAATGAAGGATAATATGTTTCATCTTTTATTATCATTGGGTTTATCAAATGATTATGTATTTCTTGAAAACTTTGATCGTTGCAATAACTGTAATAGTTTAACCAGTATTCTTTTAATATCGAATGACTTGGTAAAATTTTATGAATACCATCTGATTTGTTTATTTGATATATCATGTCGTCTATTTTGTCCCAAATTATTTGTTTTATGTCTTCATTATCCAAAAATGTATTTCTCATATCAAATGTTGTTTTTACGTTACAGAACAACCAGTGGGGTTTGCGTTCAGTGTCTAATATCCGTTTCATGTATTTTTCTTTAATTTTTTCATGATTTTCAATCTTACTCCAATATATACATTCCATTGGAAATCCAATAATTTTATAATTTTTTGGTTTCTCTATACCGAGGGATGACCTCTTATCGTACTTATATTGTGAAAATGGTCCATTGGCATCCACATAATGTAAAAAAACCTGAACTTGGAAGGAACCCTCTTCTCCCTCGTATTCGTCTCTCCAATGTTCTAATTCACAACCTCTGTAAATGAAACCATCCCCTTGTTCTAAATCAATTGTTTTTCCTTCGATTTGGAGAGGGAAACGGCTTTTTTCGTATTTTAAAGTGATGGACACAGATATTTCACATGATGGTCTATCCAAGTGTTTTTTTAGTGAATGCCCTAATTCATACACTCTCACATATGAATACGTTGGATGAAGTTTTAAACCCGTATGTTCTTCTATTGTAGGTTTTAAATGTTCTAATAGAGATTCAGTGACTGGAACAGCGTATTTTGCATAGGAACCTTGAACCTGACTGTCCTGTTCTGGTTCTGAATCAATCATTTTAGTAAATAATATAGATTGTCCCAATATTTCAGCCACATCCGTTGAAATTATTTTTTTAACAACCTTAAACATGTTTGTGTTAAAATGGATCTATTTTTTTATATATAAATATCATGGAAGAATTAGATATTCGTAGTCAACATTTAAAAATACTTCCAGATGACTTTTTTCCAAACCCTGATCACATCGAAAAACTCATAATGGCGTTTAACCATTTTGAAGAAGTTCCCCATTGTTTGAAAGAACTCAAAAATTTAAAATATTTATGCATCTCTGATAATAAATTAAAAGATATTCCAGATTTTTTTAAAGATTTTAAACATTTGGAAATACTCGATATCACAAATAATAATTTTGAAGAATTTCCTAAAAATATTCTTGATATAAAGTCCCTCAAAATATTACATTTAAGTTATAATAAAGGTATAGAAACAGTTCCGGATGATATAGATAAATTGGAAAACTTAGAAATACTTGACTTATGTTGTTGTAATAGTATATATAAAATACCGGATAGTATATCAAATTTAAATCATTTGCATGAACTAAATGTTCAGTCAAATAAGTTAAAAGAAATTACTAACGGAATTGTAGAATTACCAAATCTGAACAATTTATATGTGGCTGAAAATCAAATATCTTACATTCCCAAAGGATTACAACAAATCAAAGAACTTGATGTCAATGAGAATTTAATTGAAGAAATACCAGAAATGAATAATTTAGAACTTTTATATATCGCAGACAATAAATTATCAAAATTTCCCGAATGCATTAAAAACATGAAAAAATTAAAAGAATTAGATGTTTCTCGTAATGATATACAAGAAGTCCCTGAATTTATAACCGAACTCACTGAATTAAAATTATTATCTACGACAGCGCCCTCTTTACCACAAGATTTGTCAAATCTTACACGTTTAGAAGAATTATATATCAGTTCACCAGTTGAGAAATTACCAAATAATATAATTGAATTAATTCTCACCAGCGATGCGTGCGATATATGAATCAACTTCTCCAGAAAATTCAGGGCAACTCTGAACTGTTCTCTTTGTCACCGTATCTTGAATTTTATTTAAATGTTGTTTGTATGTCTTTGTATCTATACCTGTCGCATTAAATATTTCATTTTCTGTAGCGATGTCTTTTGCTGCGTAAAAATATGCCGCGGCGTAATTGACATGTAAAGTTGCGATGAGAGGTGATTCATCTTGTAGAGACGCTGTCGCATATCTTGCACTTTGTCTCATCAATATGTGTAAATCATCTTTTTTGTGATTGTTAGTTCTTTGCGTTATGACAAGTATGAGTAATATAAATAATACTAAAGACAACATGTTATTATAAAGATTTATTTTTATTTTGTATATATATATGAGTTCGTTCAATCTTTTAGAAGTTAATCGTCATTTTTGTCATCTGAGAGGTCAAAAATCCTTGACTGAAATTAATACAAATAATTTTTTATACTCCAAGGATGGCTGTGGCTTTTATACACCTGATAATTTCAACAAAGTTGTATTTTTTGAAATATTCAACGATGAACATAACACTTTAGATTTCAGACCCACATATTTAATGTCATACGTCTCAAGGCGACCTTTCCCAGGTAATCTCTGCCTTAAGGAGACACATGAGTATGTAACCGAGATGGATAAAAAAGCAGTCATAACTTTGTTGAGTGATTTAAAGATTAGTTGATACTATTATAAAAATGACGATGAAGGTTCGCATTGAGTGCTACGATAACAGCAAACCAACGATCGTTATGAAACGTTATTATAATGATTATTATGAAACTGATCCAGACTATCAACCAAGTGAGGATGAATTGGAAAGTGAAAGTGAATACGACCCGGATGAAGAACAAGTTTCAGATTCCGAAGATGGCTCTGATTATGAACCAACTTCAGACGATGAAGAACACGAAGATGAAGATTCTTTGAAAGAACCAACACCATATTATGGACGAGGATTTACTATTTATTTTGATAGTCATGAAGATAAAAAGGAATACTTCAAGCGTTTAAATGCATCTGAATAAAAAAAAATAAAAAATAAGACCTAAGTTAATCTCTCTTTTGTGATTTGATAAATAAAACAAATCACAAAATGGACGATCTCGTGGCACTCATGCAACTTATTGATTTGAACTCAAAGGTTTTACCTGAAGGTTCATATCTCGAAATGTGCAACCGAATGAAAAATATATATGGAAATATCAACAAACCCGAAGAATTACCGAGCACACCACATCGTCTGATGGGACCGCGTCAGGTACCCTTTCAACCGGTGGAAGAGGAAGATGACATTCGAAGACGACAAATAATAGCACAAATGCGTCGCCTCGCTACTCTCATACATAAAAGAAAAAGCGAAATCAAAAAACACGAACCTTGGAAAAGACTATCTGTTTGGAGAAAGAAGGAGGCTATTCAGGATTATGCGAGGAGATTGAATATTCATATTCGAACTGGTTTTACGTTAGAAAGTTTGGAGAATGCTGGTTTTCGTATTAATAATCCTGATGAGTTTTTCAATACATACATGACGAGACGAAATGCGATCGCGGCTATTCAGAAAATGGATTTACAAATGGAATTGGAACATTTCCAAGACGAGTATGATAGACTTCAAGAGGATTTGAATATATTAAGAAATGTGTATTAAACTTTACGAATTCTAAGAATTTTAAGTTTTTCTTCGAATTCCCTTCTTTCCCCGGGAGATTCAATGGGTATTCCGTTGTTTAAGTATTCAATTTCTAGACGCGAAAATGTAATAGTATTCATTCTGAAATCTTTAAATGCTTCCATTGTGATTGGAACCAATGGTTCTATCATATCATATATTGTTTGTGCGTATTCTCTGATTTCTTGTTGTGCCCCTTGACCCAACCGAAGTTGGAGATAATGCATTAAATTATGAAGATTAATCTTCCAGTAGAATTGGGTATATGTGGCTTGTGGGAGAACAATGCGTGCTTGTTCTCTACAGCATCCCATATCGAGGAGGTCATCATAGACATTAAATGAATTTTCTAGAGTATCAGACACCCTATTTTTGAGAATTTCATTATATTCAATCATTCCTTCAGAACTTTGATGATTTATACTGGATTGCCTCCGTAAATCCTCGGGTTCGAAGTATTCTTCTGGGACGATGGAATACCGAGCGGATAATTCATTGACACTGGCAGTGCGGTGTCTAAAGTGTTGCCGCGCCAAAAAGATTGGCATCTTGATGTGAAATTTAAATTCCACCATCTCGAAGGGGGTGGTGTGCCAGTGTCTAAGGAGATATCGTATAAGTCCCCGATCATCTCTTGCGGACTTTGTCCCGTCTCCATAAGACACTCGGGCGGCTTGGACGATCGACGCGTCCAAGTTTTCCCGAGGCATGAAGTCCACGAGTCGAACAAATCCCTTATCGAGAACGGGGACATTGTTTGACATGAACCTTATATTTAGATTTATATTTAAATCTTTAAATTACGCGCCGTCCAAATTGGGCTTTATGAGCGTATGGACATTTTTATCAACTCGGTTAAATATTTTAACATGATGACATGTTCTTCAGAATCAATTTCATCCATATTTTCCATTAAATACAGAATTCGTTGATTATCATCCTCAACATCTGTTCTTCTATAATCATCATGTTTTCTTATATAATCACACAATACGTATATGTAAGCGTCTAAATACTCTTCCAATGCCATGTGTAGCCATGAATTGACTGGTGTTCCAAAGTTGGTTGTATCCTCTTCCACTCTCAGACCATGTCCATAGCGCGCTCTACCAATTTCCATTCTATCTAAGATGAGGTCAAACAATATCATCCTTTTTATTATATCATTTGTTTAATTTTTAAATAAAGAAATAAAAAGATATTAGTGTATAATAAAAGATGTTTTCGATTACAAACCCAGTTATTTACAGCACTAAAAAGGTTGCTAAAAAGTTCAAAAAGTTCGGTAAGCGTATGGCTCGAGAGCGCCAGTTGGATCTAGAGAGATACGGTCAGCGACTAAAAGATATCGCTCTCGAAGAGCGTCGTCGCACTCGTGAATTGTTCCGAGAACACAAGGAATTCTTTGAGAAATCTGTTCCAGAACAAAAGAGTGCCTCTCAATCTATTGACTTTTTCGAGAAGTGAGTGCAAACCACATTGCACCTAATGCAAACGCTGCAAATGCGTATTGATTTTCTTGTTCAAACGCTATGAGCGTGCATAAAATACTATACTGTGCAAATCGTATTTCTCGTCTTGTCTTTTTTAAACTTCTTTTTACAGATGCTCTTGATTTTTCCAAACTCATGACAGCCGTGCTTAAGTTTTTTATTCTCAATGGCATTTCGGCCGTTGTTTTTAGAATTTGTGATACATCCACACTTTTTGAAACATTATCTTTTATAATAGGTTCCAAATAGTTAAAATAGTTAAAATCTGGATCGAGTTTCAGACATAGTCCCTCCACGATAGAAAATGTTTTTGCCAAATAGATGAAAGACGATGGTATGATAAAAGGTTTCTCTTTTGCCAAATTAATCATGAGTTCATCAGTCATGAGTTCCTCCGTAAAGTTCTTTGCGTCTAACTTTTCCATATATGACAAAATGGATTCAAAGAAAATTTCCAAATCTTCCAAATCCGTATCCGTTGTTGGTATGATTATTTTTAAATCTACCAAAGTTCTCACAATTTCTTTCGTATCCCTAGCGACAATGTGTACGAGGAGTTCCATGAAACCATTTTTCAACTCATCTGATATATTTACACAAAGTCCAAAGTCATAAAATACAAGTTGGCCACCTGGATTAAATGCTACATTTCCAGGGTGTGGGTCAGCATGAAAAAATCCATCCTCCATGGTCTGTTTTACATAACTTGTTATCAGCGCCTCACAAAGTTTCTTTTTATTTACACCGGGTGTTACAATGTTTGTGAGTTTTTCTGATGGTACATATTCCATGACAATTATTTCTGGAGTACAATATTCAAGATACACTTTAGGAACTCTTACCCATTTAATATTTTTGAAATTGTCATAAAACTTTATGGCATTCTCTTTTTCTTGAATGTAGTCCGTTTCGTTAATGAGATTATCTATGGCTTCTTGAAGGACGTATCCTTTTCCAGTTCCCGTATCAATTCCAATTCTTTCCATGAGTTCCACAATTTCTTTGATATTATTTGTATCTGTTTCCATGATTTTTTTAATATTTGGTCTTTTGACTTTAACGATAACCTCATTATTATTTTCCTTCAACCGTGCTCTATAGACTTGTCCTATGGAAGCACATTTGAATGGTTTATTCATGTCTATGTCTGAAAATATGTGATATGGTATAGTTGAATCGTCATACTCTACAACAGTTACATCATCCTGGAGTGATTCTAACTCTTTTACAAATTCCAGGGGATACAAGTCTCCTCTTGTTGAAATGAATTGACCTATTTTTATGAAAGTTGGACCCAAATCAAGAAGTTCATTTTTAGTCCATTTTCCTAATTCAGCTTTGTTCTTTGTTGTGGCATTTTTTATTAAAAATTTGGCTGCGAATTTCCAAGTTTTTAATTTTTGATTATGACAAGAACGCATTTAAATATATTTATATAAAAATATTTGCTTGACTTAGGCGATGAAATTAGATGAATTTATTAAGAATGTTTCACTCATTGGAAACTACATGTGTATCTTAGACAGCTTACTTCGTATCCGAAAATATTAATACAGTGATCCAGGGAAGGGAGTGGTTGAAGATCTTATTTAAAGTCATAATGCAATGAAATAGTATAGTAATGTCTGACCTTCCATACCTTGTGAGTATTATTCAAGAGTGTGATGTCCGCATATTTGAAGAGGGTTCCCATAATATGATTGATATAATTTCAAAGTTTTTAGAAAATAATGATGACAATTCAGCGTTTTATATAGTGAATGTTAAGAAGATCGTTGAACAATATGAAAAATGGGTTGAACACCTTCCCCGTGTAAAACCATTTTATGCAGTCAAGTGTAATCCTAATCCAGTCATTACAAAGATTTTGAGTAAGTTTGATATTGGGTATGATTGTGCTTCAAAGAATGAAATCAGTCAAGTTATCAATCAAGGCGTTGACCCTAAGAATATTATTTACGCCAATCCTTGTAAAGCGAGTGATCAAATTCGTTTTGCTCGCTCCGAAGATGTTGATTTGATGACTTTTGATGATGTCCATGAACTTTACAAGATTAAGTTGTATCATCCACACGCACGACTTGTTCTTCGTATTAAGACAGACGAGTCAAATTCTATATGTAAGTTTAACTGCAAGTTTGGTGCAAACCAGAGTGATATTAAAAATATTTTACAAACTGCCAAAATCCTAGGTTTAGATGTTGTCGGTATTTCATTCCACGTTGGAAGTAATTGTCAAGATGCGAAAACGTACTACACAGCCCTTGGAGATGTTCATTATGCCTTTGATACCGCAAAACAAATTGGCTATGATATGAAACTGGTTGATATAGGTGGTGGTTTCCCTGGTTATGATTCATCGAATGGTGTCACATTTGAACAGATTGCTATTGAAGTCAATAAAGGTCTTGACGAGTTTTTTGCGGATGAAAGTATTCAAATAATCGCAGAGCCTGGTCGATACTTTGTATGTTCTTCACACACTCTCGTGACAAATGTCATCGGTAAGAAGAAGGTTGATGATAAGTTTGTGTATTATCTCAACGATGGCATTTATGGTTCCTTCAATTGTGTTTTTTTTGATCACGCAAAACCTGTGATCCAACCTTACAATGAGAGAGATGGAAAGTTGTACGATTCAGTTGTATTTGGACCGACGTGTGATTCCATTGACGTGATCGCTGAGAACTGTCAACTTCCAGATTTAGCAATTGGTGAATGGGTATACGTTGAGAACTTTGGAGCCTATACAATTGCTGCTGCTTCTACATTTAATGGATTTCAACAGACACGTTGTGTTTACTGTTTCGTATAGACCTTTTCCATTTTCTTCTTATACGCGTAATACTCATCGGACTTTTTGAAGGCTTTTAATTCAGCTTTGAAACCCTTGTCAATGAGACTGAGTTCCTTTTTCTTTTGGGCAGCGGTTGGGTTCTTCATCTTGTCTAAGGCTCGTGAATAATTAGTGGATTTACCCTGAGCCTTTATCATATCTTCTCCTGTCTTAACCCATTCTTTCATGAGTCTCTTATATTTCGCGAGGTTTGTAGTGGTCATTTTATTCGTTATTTTTTTAGCAAGTGGTTTTGGTTCTTTCATTTCTACTATTATCTTATAAAAAAATATACAGGATATATATATATGACTATTAACAAGTCAAAGATTTCTAGTGTTTATAATAAGAATTTTACAGATACAAAACTAAAAAAAATACCAAAGAAACGCGCTGTGTATATACCAAATAACCTCCCATCCAATAGTGCTCCAAGAACAGTGTATAATGTTTCGGGTTTAAAAAAATATCTAAACTCAAAAATGACAAATCATCCACCATCCCCCGCGACACGAAAACCACTCACACACCCATGGTATAAAAAGTTGTATACAAAAAATGAAATAGAAGCATCTAAACATACACGTTCCAATAAGTTTAAATTAATCAATCACATGAAAACAAGAAAACATTTATCTTCAAAACAAAAACTTGAATACTTGAATAGATTGAAAAATGGAGAAAGTTTAAACAAAATTGTAAATAATATAAATAAATGTACTAAACCCAAAAAGAATATAATTGTCAAAGACAACTTGAAGTTAAAAAGTGTTG
>Ga0208542_1000242_pt1 | contig 25353 bp, 34 predicted proteins | sample DEB08_DNA_3_FD_185495 | JGI IMG/M metagenome (GOLD analysis project Ga0208542, IMG submission 185495) | Aqueous microbial communities from the Delaware River and Bay under freshwater to marine salinity gradient to study organic matter... | ecosystem: Environmental > Aquatic > Marine > Coastal ... | reverse complement strand
CTTCAACAATTAATCCTCATGCTATGAAAAGTCCCTATATGTTGTTTGCAGAACATTTTGATTCCTCCAAATATCCTGCGGTAGCACACATAGATAATACCTGTCGACATCACACCACTGATAACAACCCTCTTTTAAATGAATTAATACAAAATTATTATAATAAAACTGGGTGTGATACTTTATTAAATACTAGCTTAAATGTAATGGGTAAACCTTTGGTATCTAATTTTGGGGATGCTTGGAGTATTTTAACAGAGTTTCCGTTAGATGGTTTAGTTTATGGTGGCGAATTATATTTGAAGTGATATATTTAAATAATGGCAAAATTAACTTTACAAAGATTTCCAGATCCACCTCAGCAGTATGATCCTAGGAACTTTTATGAATTAATCAGGCAATTAGAAGCTCTGATCCAACAGTTGAATACTTCTTACACCAATGATAGCTTAGAAGAAGCAACAAGAAGAGCATGGTTTTTTAGCAGTGCAGGTAGTTAATGGCAGACGTATATAAAAATTTCACTCATATTATGGACACTGTAAACACAGCAATATTTACTGTGCCTGAAGCAGATGTAGCTAATAACATTCCTGTGTCGACTTATATTGCTAAAACAATGTATTTGGTTCACAGTAATCCCTCTCCTACAAAAACTGCCTTTACTCTAGCCCACTACGATGCAAGTCAAAATCAAACAATTTCTCTAGCGGGGGAAAGTAAAACAACAGAAGTGTTTAACGTACTCTTTGAAGGACTTTATGTCTTTGAATCAGGTGATATTCTTTATGCTAATGCCGCCGCTAACAACGAGCTAGTTCTCTCTATATCTCTATTAGAAGTCAAACAACAACAATAATCCTGTTGATTTCTAAGATATTCAGCTATAAAACTATACTATGCATAAAATAGTAGATGAACCGATCATCTTACGCTATGAATACGATATTGAAGGGAACCAAATTCCTGTCTATAGTTGTAAGGTTGAGACCACCATTACCAATACTCGAACTGGTGAAACGTATGAGTCAGAGGATCATTGTGCTGCTGACGTGGCTAATCCTTCTACTGCTACTACTGAGTCGGATATTAGGAGAGATGTTAATGTTATTGCACCAAAACTATTTACAGGTGCGGTTACACCGAAACAAGGATAATGAAAAATGAATCAAGAGTATCCACAGGTATATGAATTAGGTCTTGGATCTCTTGTTGGTGATTTTTTTCAAAATGTTAAAGATACAGTAACAGGTGTAGCGAAAGCTGTTGCACCGATTGCTCCTTATATACTTCCTTTCACAGGTATACCTTTACCTTATCAATATGCATTAGGAGCGGGAATAAATTTAGCTGCTGGTAAAAAGCCAGTTCAAATTGCAAAAGACTTAGCACTACAGGTAGGAATTGGAGGACTGAGAGGAGCAATGATGAGACCTGAGGGAGCAACCTTTGGTCAAGGCTTTAAGCAGGGAGCATTTGGTATTACTCCAGATATTAAAGTACAACAGGGCAGCGGTCAGGTTTCAGGTATTAGTAATGTTTATGACAAACTTAAAGACTCTAGATTAAATCCTTTTAGTGATGTGTCTCAATATAAAACAAACCCTAAGTTTGCACCAGAAATGAAGCAGTACTCTGAGGCTATTGATAAAATGTTTCCTCTAGTAAATTCTGAAGGGCAACCATTAGATCCTACACTACTTTCAGAAAATCTTTTACAAAGAGGTATATATGAAAAACAATTAGGGATTGTTCCTGAAAAAATTGAGAGAGGTTTTTTAGGTCAGTATGGACCTGCGGCAGCGGCTGGTTTAACAGCGCTGACATTACCAAGTTTACTTTCAAAACCTGAGGAAGAAACAGAAGAGGAGTCTTACGCTTGGACACCCAATGAATTATATTATACAGATCCGTCTAGATATCAGTTAAAAGATATAACAGGTCCTGAGGGATACGATCCTGGTATTTATCTAGCAGCGAAGGGCGGAGAGATAACAGGGTTTGCCGCGGGCAGCGGTCAGATGATCGAGCATCCCGATGGTAGAACAATGGAACACCCTAAGAGAATCGGAGAGATTGCGGGTAAGGGAACAGGAACATCCGATGATATCCCAGCGATGTTAAGTGATGGTGAATTTGTCATGACTGCTCAGGCAGTGAGAAACGCGGGCGGCGGATCGCGGAAAGAGGGAGCAAAAAGGATGTATCAAATGATGAAAAATTTAGAAAATGGTGGTAGATTATCACAACAAAGTATGGGTATGGCATAATGGTTACAACTACTGAATATTTAACAAGGGAAGCACCTGATATTGAAGCAAGAAAACTAGGTTTAATGGATACCGCTAAGGCTTTAGCGGATCAACCATTGACTCTACCCGCTCAACAGGTAGCAGGCTTAACTCCCGAACAGTTACAGGCAATTCAATTAGGATCTCAAGGTATTGGAGCATACCAACCCTACTTAGCTTCCGCATTGCAATCTCAGGCAGCTGGCTTAGGAACTCTAGGTCAAGCAGCGCAAGCGTACACCAATCTAGGTCAAGCACCCACTATGGCAGAACTACAGCCATACATGAACCCCTATCAGCAAGCAATTCAAGATGAGATCAATCGTTCTTACAATATAGCACAGCAGGGAGCCGCAGCTCAGGCATTACAGGCTGGAGCATTTGGCGGTGGAAGAGAGGGAATTCAAAGAGCAGAGTTAGAGAGAAATCGTGCATCCGCACTAGCTCAGGCTCAAGCTCAGGCGTTCTTAAATGCACAACAGCAGCAGGGAGCAAGACAGCAAACGATGGCCGCGGGACTCGGAGCGTTGGCACCCCAATACGGAGCCTTTGGAGCACAGCAGGCTCAACTAGGTATCACAGGTCAGCAAGCTGGAACACAGGATATTAATACACTATTAGGTTTAGGCGCACTCGGACAGCAGCAGGCTCAGTCAACACTCGATGTGGCAAGACAGAACGCTCTTTCTCAAATGTATGAGCCTTATCAGAGAGTTGGTTTCCTATCAGACATTTATGCGGGAGCACCGACAACACAACAAACTATACAAACAAGTACTGCACCAGCAGCAACAAGTAGTCTCTCTCCTCTCAGAACAATTGCTGGATACGGTGTTGCAGGGTTAAGCGCACTGTCAGGACTTAGCGGATTGCAGGGACTATTCTAATGGCAGATTCAATTTTTAATAGATCAATGTTTTCTTTTGATCCTAGAATGGTAATGAGGGAGGGTGAATACATGACCCCAGCACAATCGGCTGCCTTGTATAATCATTTTTTAAAAATAGATCCTAACTCTCGTCTAAGATATGGAGAGCCATTAACAGAGGATCAAGTATCTGGTTTAATGAATTTATTAGACCCAAGAAGCACAGTCAGAGAAGGCGAATACATGACTGCTGCAAATACTATAGATGTACCTGATTCAATTAAAAAAGAATATAATAAATTAATAAGTTCTGATCCTTATTCTGTAGTAAGAGAAGGTGAAATGCCTACAGAAAAGCAGATGTCTAGTTTATTAAATCTATTAGATCCTAATTCTGTAGTGAGAGAAGGTGAATATAAAAGAGGTATTGATCCTAATTCTGTAGTGAGAGAAGGTGAAATGCCTACAGAAGATCAAGTAGATCAATATACTTTAATTGTTAATGATCCTGAGTTTCAAAGTTTTTTAATGGATTCTTATGGAGATAAAGGACTAAGTATTTTAGATCTTCTTTTACAAGGCAATACTCCTGATAACTTTAGTTATCTTACAAATTTAATGAATGAGTTTACTAATTATAAAATTTCAAACGAAATGAAAGAGAAGGGCGCTCTTGAGCCTAAACCTTTTGAGATTCCTGAACAAGAATTAAACTATTTAAATAGATTAAAAAACAGAGCAGAGGGATCTCCCATGGAAGGCGAGACAGTGGATGCGGTTGGTATTGCCGATGGATTAGATTCAGAGGAAGAAGTTTCGATGACCGCGGAAAGCGGATCGAGTGACGATGGTATTGCAAAGGTTTCCCCTGAGCAGTATGTACAATTAATGAACGAGGTTCGCGGTGATGATGTTCCCTTAGAGGGAAGAGTCCAAGAACTGGCAATGACAGTTGGAGAGAAAGACGCAAGAGATACTCCTCTATCTGTATTAGCTTTAGTCCAGCCAGTGTTTGAATTACAAGAAAAAGAGGGAATTGCGTCTACTGATCAGGCACAAACAATGATGCCTCCCATGGCATCCGATCAATTAATGAATCCACAAAATGGTGGGATCGTTAGAGCGGCAGGTAGTATTTTTGTTGATGGACAGGATATGAGAAACCTTGGTGGAGAGGATCTTATAGGTTTTGGTAAAGAGTTCTTTGGTTATGGAGATGCTCCTATAGATATAGTTCAAAGAAGTGGCGAAATAGAAAAACAATTATTAGATAGAGCTGATTTAAAAAATCAGGCATTATTGTATGCCTCTCCTTATTTAGCAAATATTGCTGCAAATATTCTAGACCCAGAAAAAGAAATGAGTCAAGTTATTCCTGAAGCATTTAGCGATGTAGGAAGATACGGGGCAACAGTAAGTCAATTAAAAGAGCCTTACAAGAAAGCAGCGTTAAGTATGGCTGCCGATGAAAAAAAGGCACAGCAGGATAGATTAAATAAGTTTTCTGAGTTAGTAGGTGGTGAAATGGTTAAATCTATTTTCAGAGAGGAAGAGTTTATAACCGACCCTTATACAGGAATGCTCCTTAATAAAAGAACAGGGCAGCCTATTGATCAGGTTTTATATGGAGAAATAAAAGCTGAAAAAGACGTAGAGAGAAGTAACACAAAATTAAAACAATCTATTCCTCAAACTTTAATAACTAAATTAGAGGAAGATGGAGAGCTAACAGAGGAGCTGAGAAGTCAAATATTATTAGATCCTCAAAAGTATTTAGATATGGTTTTTAAAGACCCTGAGGAAAAGAAAGCCTTCTTTATACAACAGTCCAATAAAATTAGAGAAGAACACACTAAGGCATCTGAAGAGTTTGTTAAAATGAAAAATAAATTTGAAACAATTAAGGCAAAAGCAGAAGATCCATCTGCTGCTGGAGACGTAGCATTAATATTCCAATTCATGAAATTACTGGATCCTCAGTCTGTTGTAAGAGAAAGCGAATATGCAACAGCGGCAAATGCTGGAAGTATTCCATCTAGAATTAGAGCACAGTTTAATAAAGCTTTAGACGGTGAAGCATTAGCTCCTGAGATTAGAGAAGACTTTGTTAATACCGCTAGAGTACTTTTTGAAAAATCTTGGCAAGTACAGCAAAACGTAGACATGAGATACAAAAATTTAGCATTAGGATATAATCTTCCTACTCAATACATAGAAAATTCTATTATGGACTACACCGATGAAGTTAACAAGATGTTAGCCCCCTATACTATGGGAAAAACTACATCAGAAGAAGACGAAGAAAAAGCTCTAGATATATTGAAGAAGCCTAATGGTTGATTTTAATATTGTAAAAGATCCTGTTATATCCGAAATGGATAAACCAGTATATGAGGGAGGGTCAATAGAAAATTTACCTCGATCTTATTTAGACTCTCCTCAAGCTCTTTTTGATTTTCAACAGAAAATACTAAAAGAAGATCCAAATTATTTTTTAGGAATAACAGATCCAGCAAGTCTTTTTGAAAGATATAAAGCAGATATTAAGGAATTAGTTGGTGGGTCTAAGGCAGAAGAAAATTTTTTAAAAGAAATTTATGGTGAAAAAAATGTTACTAGAGCGGGAGATGGTACTCTTTTATTCAGAGAGGCAGAGGGATATACAGTAGCTCCTTTTAATCCATCAGGAATTGATGTGGGAGACATTGCTGAGTTAGGAGGAGAGGCTACAGTAGCGTTGCCTACTCTTGGGACATCTAATCCTTGGGTAGCGGCTATTTTAGGTGCAGGAATGATGACAGAAGTACAGCAGTATGCTGAGTCATTACCTGGTGAAATGGATATTTCAGATGAAGAAAAAGCTGCTCAAATAGCTGCCGAAGCTGTTTTTGGTGGTACATCCCAGTGGGGAGCAAACAAATTCATGGATTTTATGTTTAAAGCAAATCCACTTAAAAACTTTTTAACAAACAGAACTGTTAAAATAATTTCTGGAAAAGATAAACCAGGCGGAGTCGCATATGTTCAAAGAGGAAGAGAACTTCAAGAAAAAATGGGGGAAATGTCCTTAGGGGAAATAACAGGGGATTCTACTCTTCAATCTATTGAGGGATGGCTCAGATCCTATTATTTAACTCAAGACATAGCAAAAGATATGACGGATAGACAGGTTACAGCTGCCGCTAAGAATATACAAAAAATGATGGCTACTATTAAAAAGGGTATGGATGCAGGAACTCCCTTGGGTGACGATTTAGTTTCAGCATATGAGTCTGTATTAGATGGTTTCATTAATGCTAGAAAATCAAATGCTGCTGATAATTTTGGTAAAATAGGTGAAGTTTTAGATGATTTTGGTAAACCTATTAATTTAAGAGAGTTTCCTGTTATTAAAACAGATAATCTAGTTAAGTCCTTAGAGGACCTAATAAAAGAAACAAAACCTGGTAGAGGTAAGACGGATGACAGACTTTATCAAAATTTAATTACTGTACTGGATCAAGTAAAAGAAATGGCTCCCAAAGGCCTAATGACGGTGGATGATTTTCAATCTCTTATGACTTCCTATGGTGGAGCATCAAAAGGATCTGGTTCTGTTTTTAAAGACTTAGAGACAGCTCTTCAAAGAAGACCATCATCAATTATATCAAAAGCACTTGCAGATGATTTAGATGCCACTGTATTAGACAAATCAATGGATAGAGATGTTGCTATTGCATTAAAAAAAGCAAGAGATGTTTACAAAGCAGATTCTGAGTTAATTGATAAGTTTGAAAAATCATTCTTAGGGGATTTTATAGATATTAAAAAAGGTGTTTCCACAGAAGATATTGTTACCAAAATGCAAAAACTAGATCCAAGTGAAATAAATGTAGCAATGAAGGTGTTAGAAAAAAGATACCCAGAACTAGTGGACAGAGTGAAGGCTTCTTTTTTCGAAAAAGCACTAGAAAGATCAATGGCTCCTGTCACTAAAATGAATATTGATCAAACTACTTTTGGTACGGCTGTTAAAACTATATTTGATCCAGATAAGTTTATTAAAAATTTATATGAAATTTTACCAGAAGATAAAATTAAAGTTTTGTTCAAAGACCCAAAAGAACTACAGGAAGTAAAAGACACTCTTGAATATATACAAAGAGTAGACTTCTCTAATGTCTCTACAAGAGGGGGATTATTTGATTTTGTATTAGGTTTTATGAGCCCAACACGATTAGCGGTCAGAGCTTTTGGTGTAAGAAAAATGGCTCAAATGCTTTTTGATCCAAAAGGCAGAGCTGGTTTAGAAAACTATATTAATATTCAAACGGGTGTTAAGAAAATAAGTGACTTAAAGAAAAATCAACTAGGATCTGTTTTATATTTTCTAGAATCTTTTTCTGGCTATAACCAAGATTTAGCTGACTACATATCAGAGTTTGAGAATAAAAAAACATCTGAAGAAGATTTATATCAAGAATTTTTATTAGACACAAAACCAGAAGATGTTAAACCAGGAGCAAGATTTCCTTCTACATCTCCAAAAAAATCTAACTATAGTCCTATGAATGTTCCTCGCGGGCAGGGGTTTGATGTTGTTCCTCCGATATCAGGCCCCATTAATCCGCAGACCGTGGCTAGCTTAGAGTCAGTAGGATTACCTCTTTTCAACGCAGCTGAGGGTGGTATAGTCGATCTTTATGAGTCCAAAAAATTTAAAAGACCGCAGGTGGTAGCATAATGGCAAGTGTAAAAGATAGATTAGCTGCAAGAAGAGCTAGCGAAACAGGCGGAAAAGGTAAAAGCCTTAGTAAAAGTGCTGTTTCTGAAATAAGAGATGCTACTAGATTTGCAGAAAAAATTGGTAGTGATAAAAAATTTAGTGATTTAGCTAAAGAATACAAACAAGCTAATGTTAAATACGATAGACCAGCAACCTTTAGAGAAGCTTATGGGGAGGAAGTAAATAAAGTAGGAACACCTTTAGCTTCTACTTACTATAAAGACCCTGTAACAGGAAAAGAAAGATTTTTTACAGCGCAGGCTCCTACTATAAAACAATTAATGGGAGACGTAGGTAGAGCTTTCTCAGGATATAATACACTTTCTTATGATCCAAATGCTCAAGGAATTGCCACTACAACAGGTGGTCAAATAGTTCGTCAACCTGGTTTACTAGAAAATTTTGGTATTCCTTATATTAGTACAGCTTTAAAAATAGGAAACGCTGTTAGCGATGCGTGGAACAAGGTCAGAGGATTTTTTAGTCCTAGTCAAACACCTCAAGGAATTGAAACTCAATTTCCTAGAGTTAGTCCTGAAGCTAGAGGATATTTTGGTGGATACAATCAAGAAATTGATACACAGATTCCTGTGGAAAATGATAGAGGAATGAATATTCCTGTGTCTATTGCTCAACCCGTTGCTAGTACTCCATTAAATACTGGTTTTATCCCTGAGGGATACGGAGGAATAAACTCTATCCCTTTAAGCAGTGGATATTTACCTGAGGGATATTCTTATGGAATAGGTTCTGTTCCTGATTACTATGATTCTAACAATACTTTAGGTAATATTTATTTAAACAGTCAGGGATACGATGTCCCTGTATCAAATAACTTAATGAGTAGTAGAAATCCCAGTTATTTAGAACAACAAGATAATTATTATTATGCAAAAAACGGAGGAAGTGTAGACAAATACGCTGGTTTAGGTTATAAACTAAGATAAATGAAATTAATTCAATTTATTATAAACATATTTAAAAGAAAGGTAGAAAAAGATCCCCACGAAGAAAACTGGGGAATAGGTGCAAAATGAATACAATTAAAATTACTGATGAACTGAAGGCTAGAATTCGTGACCATGAAGGTTGTGAAGAGACCGTCTATTTAGATTCGCTAGGACTGCCCACTGTCGGAATAGGACATTTGGTACAACCACACGAAAAGGAAAGATTTAAAGAGGGAGCAACTATTTCAAGAGATGAAATAGAAGATTTATTTTTAATAGATTTAAATAGAGCGTGTGCTGGTGCAGAACAATTGATTGGTCAAATGTACAAAGGTGATAGAAGATTGCCACAGGCAATTGAACATGTGATTGTAGAAATGGTTTTTCAGCTTGGCCAAAATGGCGTATCTAAGTTCCGTAAGATGTGGGAAGCGTTATCTAAAGGCGATAAAAAAGAAGCAGCAGCTCAAATGAAAGATTCCAGATGGCATTCGCAAACTCCTGTGAGATGCGAAGCCTTAGCTGAAATTGTAGAGAACGCTTAACTAAAGCGTTCTTCTAATAAAGTTAGGGAATTTACCTTCTTCTTTGAAGGTCATATAAGCAGCATACCAATCTTTTTTATATTCAGCTTGGCAATAGTCTTTTATTTCTTTGTCTTTATCTTCTTTTTTAAAAAAGTTTAAGAAGTGGTTCATTGATCTTTTAGTTAAATTAAACATTATTATCTCCGTTAATAAATTGTAAGTCTTCGTCTGTATAAACGTGCATAACAGAAATATATCCACAGAAAAAAAATTAAGAAGTGTTTATTTTGCAGATCAGATATGATATATTATTAGTCAGAATGGTAACGACCTTAAATATAAATATACAGGAAGGTAATTGTTGTATGTTTGTAAAAAGATTATTAGGTTTAGTGTCACTTGCAAATAACAATTAATCTAATAACTGTCGTTACCATTTATTTAAGAACTTAGCTAAATCAATAAAGGAAGGTTTTTAATCCTTCCTTTTATGTTTTTCGACTTCCCTTTTAACTTCTACTTTAGTCCAGTGCTGTAAGACAGCCTTGTTAATATCTTCTTGAAATATTTTTAACTGACCAATTGGAAGTTCTAACGGCATACCTATGCTGTCGCTAGCTTGTTTTATTTCATCTCTAGTTAAACTGACATACAGTCTACCATCCTGATATAATATTCTCATTGAGTTTCTCCCCAGTTATTACCGACTGCCACATCGACCTTTGAGGGTATGTTTAAGTCTATTGCGTTCTCCATACACTCTATGATTTTATTTTGCTTTTCTTCGCTACCATCAAAACTGATGGCTAACTCATCGTGGATTTGAATCATAGGAACAATTCCCTCTTTATATAAATTAATCATAGCCATCTTTGTTTGATCTGCTGCGCTTCCTTGAATTAATCTATTTAAAGCTTTGTAAGTTCCCGCTCTCTTTAAGGGTATATTCTCTCCGTGTTCCTCTTTAGCCTTTTCGAGTGGATATGCTTTGTGTACTCCAAAAGTTTTAGGTTCCCACAAATCAAAATGACATCGTCTACCTAAAAAGGTTTTGATCTTCCCTGTCCGCGAAGCGTGGTCAGCGACTCGGTCTGCAAGCTTCCTTACAAACGGAACTCTCTGATTATATTCATTAATAATGGTTCTTGCTTCCTCAGGGTCAATTCCTAGCTGATCTGCTAGTTTTCCTACCCCCATACCATAGAATAACCCCAAATTTATGGTTTTAGCAGCCTTACGTTTGATTTTTCCAATCTCCGCCATGATCGTATGGAAGTCAGTGTTTTTATCACTCCTATAGGCTTCTACGAGCTTTTCTGATCCGTCTAAACCTATAAAATCAGCATAATGGACAACTAATCGTGGTTCCTGCTGAGAATAGTCAAAGGAACCCCACTTCTCTCCCTCTTCAGGTAAAAACAATCCTCTGATCATTGTTCCTATTTTTAAATCAGCTTCGGCACTGTCTCGAGCAGGTATCTGCTGAAGGTTAGGATTAGAATAACTAAATCTTCCTGTCACCGTTCCGCCGTTCTCTGTTCGTAGCTGATTAATATTGGCGTGTATTCTTCCATTGTGATTATACTTTTCTATCGTTTGGAGGAAAGTGGTTCGCGCTTTGTTGAACTCTCTCGCTTGAACAATAGCTTTGGGAATAGGATGAGGATGATTATCTAAGAAAGATTTTGTAAAGGATGGATTACCTTTTTCTGTTTTAGGATAATCTATCTTACATAAATCAAAAATAGAGGAAATCGATCTGGCTGCCCAGATATCTACCTTACCGCCTGTCTCATCGTGGACAAACTTTAATAGTTTGTTTTCTCTACTAACTAGTTCTTTTTCAGCAATCTTTAATTTATCTAAATCAACTCTGACTCCTTTCATTCTCATATCAATAAGAATAGGAAGAAGTTCTGTTTCTAAATTAAAAACAGTTTCTAAGTTTAATTTAGTTATCTCTACACTTAGTCGATCCCATAACTTTAAACAGAGGACAGCGTCTTGCTCTGCATACTCTCCCACATACTGAGAGGGTATCTTATACATCTCACTTTTAGGATTAACTCCCCACTGTGCTGCCGTTTCATTTAAAAGAAACTCATTTTTACTTTCTTCTAAATATTCTTTAGACAAAGAGTTTAAAGCGTAGCTGTATTTGTTTTCATTAATTAACGGAGCGGCAATCATTGTATCAATAATCCTGCCATTCCACTTTACACCTTCCGCTTTTAACCAACCGAAGTCGTAGGATGCATTGTGTGCTATTTTATCCCCCTCTCCCGATAGCATTTCATTTAACCAATCAAAAACTATCTCAGGTGCGTGATTAAATCCTGCCTCATGTCGAATAGGGTAATATGCTTCCCAACCATCTACAGCAACAGCCACACCAATAATGTGTCCATCATTTGTTGCCCATCCAGGTCCTTTATCCACGATACTGGGGTCTTTTGTTTCTAAGTCTATTGCAATTCTTTTTGCATCTTTAATGTCAGGGAATTCCATTGGTGCAATCCACTCTGACTTAGGTTTAAACATTCCTATTTGTTTACTCATATAAAATCCTCCAAAATAATTGGTGTTCTTTCTCCCACATATGCTCCCAATATATTGAAATCAATATACTCTAGAGCATCCTCCACCGTCATTTCGTCTCTGTCTCTTAAAGTGTAGGCAATCTTTTTCTTGCTATAAACAAGAACATCTTCCATGCCACATCTAGATCCGATTCCTAAAACACATTCATCAAATCCATCCCACTTTATTATCTCTTCATCTAAAAGACCGCGATCTTTTAATTCTTGTAAGTTCATATTCTATAAGCCTCCCTTGATTGTGGTAGTACGATATATAAATTATGTTTTGCTCTAGAGAACGCCACATAAAATAATCGATGTTCGTTAATTGGATTGACTCGATAATCATCGTAAGCCATTTTACCTATATCTAAAGAGACAATAACATTGTCAGCCTCTCCACCCTTTTGTTGATGAATGGTAGACAAAGTTATCCTTGGCTCGTTTCCTATGTCCTCGCCTCTCGATTCTAGGTTCTCCAAATATGCACGAGTTTCTGTATCGATAGTTGTCATCACATCCACCCATGATGTTCCAAACTCTGATATAAGTCCGAAACTTTCTTTTAGTTCTTTAAAAGAAACTTTTTTATCAGGAAAAGCTTTCTTCTGTTCTGCTACTACTTTTTTAAATCCTCTAGCAACATACTCTTTTCCAATAGTTTTATATAAGTTATCAACTAATTTAATAGGAACTTCATTTGTCTCGCTTCTCATTAACTCTTTCCAAGTTAAAATAGCGTTTCTCTCCTGTGCTTTGACAGAGTATCTATATTTATTATCTCTCATCTTAACACGAAAGAAGACATTCTTTTTTCTTAAAACTTCTTCTAGGTCTTCTCTAATGGTTCTAGTTCTACCCATCACCAGCCAGCTGCCATCGGACATATTTAAATGATAAACACCTTTAACAAATTCTACACTTCCGTCTCTCTCGGCAGGCTCCCATTTAATATCATCGTAGGCTATAATCTGTTCTTCTACTCTGTTTACAACTTCCCATATCTTTCTTGGTACTCTCTTTGATTTATCTAAAACAATAGTCTGTTCTGCTTTTGTCTTTACTTCTATTGCTTTGGATACATCGGCATCAGCCCAAGTATAAATAGCTTGGTTTGGATCCATTGCTATATAGGATATCTCAGACGCATCCCAAATCATCTCTGCCATCTTCCACTGGATCGTGGACATATCTTGAGACTCATCAAAGAAAACAACTCTTAAAGGTTTTACTCTATTATTTTTTACAAAGTCCATTATCAAGTCTGTGAAATCCATTTTAGGACCTGCATCCTTAACAAAGTTACCCTTTACTCCATCAGTAAATAATTCATATCCTTTTCTCTTGTATTCTTTTAAACCTTTATCAATGTATTCTAGCTTGTGATAAATAATATCCTTAGCAAACATTGTCCAACAATCTCTCAGGTCAATGTTTCTTCTTTTTGATTTCTCTATAAGTTGAATATATTTATCATCGTAGTTGTTGTAAAAACTATCGTCATCGTTATTAACATTAATTTTAATCCTAAGTACATCTTCTACATTTCTCCAATCATTTTTACTCATAATATAGTCTCTACTTAAACCTAACTGACGTAAGGCATACGAATGTAAAGTACTAAAGTTTTCTAGTTGTGATGTCGGTATTTTGAATTTCTGACTGGCTCTTTGTTTTGCTTCGTCAACAGCCTTGTTAGAAAAAGAAAAGAAACCAATATCATCGATACTGTAACCATCTGCTATATACTCCTCTATTTTATTTAATATAAATGTTGTTTTTCCCGTGCCTGGCGGTCCGATGACAACAATAGGTTTACTCATACTGCACCTGTAATAATAAAGCTCCCTCTTTACTAAATCTTAATTTCATTACTTCTTTGTATTCCCTGTTAAGTTCGATCAATATAGCATTTCTTTTATGTCGATGAGCAACCAATCCTGTTGTACCAGATCCACCAAAAGGATCTAAAACTGTTCCACTCTTAGTTTCATTAGTTTGGCAATCGCATTGTTTTTTTAACTCATAGCCAATAAGTTTTTTAGATTCGACTGCATCAGATTTTAATTCGTATGTCATTAAAGAATTATCTATTTCTGCAAACTCCTTTGACCAATCATCAACAAAATCTCTTACTTGTTTCCAATCATCAATGCTTGGGTATGCAAATCCCAATTTATCACTTCTAAACCAATGCTCTATTTTAGTTAATTTTATATTTGTATTTTCAGCCAATATTTTTGCATTAGTTTTACTTCTTAAAAAATTAACAAAAATAGACTGTTTTGGTAAATTATCTCTAACTTCAATTAATTTATTACCTCTGTTGGAATGTAAACCTTGTCTATTTGCTGATTCAATCTCTTGATTACCATATTTCCCATGTTTATTGCCCTTGCTTGATGTTTTGCTGATGTATTTATAAATTGGTTTATTAATATAAGGTTCATCACAATTAGCACAAACCTTTTCTGGACACCCCGCTAAGATACAAGGCTCAATCAAGTCGGGAGGAAATGTTGCAAAGTGTGCTCCCTTAAACGGTTTTGTAGTAACACTCCAAACATTTCTTTTGTTTTTCTTTTCTGCTCCCCAAACTCTTTCTCCCTCACTAAATCTTTTACCATTAGGATAGTCAGCTTGATAACCCTCTGCCATTTTGTTTCTTAGAACAGGAGAGGTCTTTGCTTCCTCTTTAATTGCCTCATGATCATAGTAATAAGATTTATTCTTTGTGATTAACCATATTTTTTCATGACATGATGTTGGTCTATCTCTAACACTCTCTGGCATCGGATTAGGTTTATGCCAAATAATCTCTGATCTCACATACCACCCGTCTTCCTGTAATGCAATTGCAACTCTATTAGGAATCATCATTAAATCTTTTTCTTTGATATCTTCAAAAACAATTCCTCTTTTACTTCCTTTAGTGGGCAGGTCTTGTCTGTTGCTACTAATTGTTTGTTTATGGTAATCGGGAGACTTATATAAACCTTCTTTATTTCTTGTCGGTCTGTAATTATAATAGCTATCCCCTACATTCCACCAAATAGTTGCTTGATCTTTTAGTTTTGGTTTCATTAACCTAAAAAGATTAACAGTGTTTTGTATATAATCTTTATAATGCTTTTCTAAACCCATTTGATTATCATTGCCATAATCTCTCAAACCAAAGTAGGGAGGAGAAGAGACAACACAGTCAATAGAGTTGTCCTCTAAATCTTTTACTTTCTCAAAGCTATTTCCAAATAATACTTTTATCAAAATGGTATCTCCTCTTCATTTATTTCTTTTTCCATATTAGGAATATCTAATTCGGGTTCATCTACAGTAAGCTGATTTATTTTCCATAAACGAATTCTTACATTCTTTACAGTTTTAATTAAGTCTTCAGCAGCATATTCTTCTCTTAGCCTTACTGTTACCCAAGGTCTTGCCTCTTTAAAATCATTTCTCTTTAAATGATCCATTAAATCTTTTAAAGCAAAATAAGTAAAACCTTCTTCTGTATAAGACTTACCTAAAAAGATATCATCAAAACTTAATGCTTCACCCTGATGTAAGCAAAACTCTTCCAGTAATTCTTTAAACTCACCCTTCTTTGTTACTTCCTCGGGAGGATAATCAATTGAAATACTTTCAAATAACTCAGAGTAAGTTCTATTCCATTCAGCGGCACTCATATTCATGATACCTGTATTCAACTGTTCTAGGCATGCTTGAATAATCTTACGATGGTTCATTAAGTCTTCTGTATTGGATATCTCTACTCTTCTGTCATCGACATTTAAGAAGTATCTTGGTGGATCAGACTTATAAACTTTTAAGTCAGAATACACAGGATGCTCTCTATCGGAGTCACCGCCAATACCAAACTTTCTCTTTTTACATAATCGCTTATTACACAAAGACTCAATGGGAGGCTGAGTACATCGATACATATACTTAGGTGCGCCATTACTATCGCTTTGTGATATTTGTTTAATAACAGTTAAAACCTCATCCGCATTTAAAGGAGGATTAACATAGACTCTATTATAATCTTCTAATAATTCTCTGAAGTTATCAGGACTAGACTTCCTATAAAATACTCCCACATTAAACAGCGCATTGTTCCTTGAGCCATCAGAAACACCCTGTTCTGTTAGTATTTGTAAGCAAGGAGGTCCATCCTTGATAACTTCATTCTTGAAATCTGTCTTAATACCAGACAGATCACTGATAACGAAGGAGTCGTACAGCGCAAGAAACTGTTCTAAGGTAGCACCCGAACCGTCTTCCTTTAATGCATACCTATTTCTTCCATGATAGGGAAGATTAATCCAACTACCTGTATCCCTTTTCTGCTCTCCCTCTCTAGCGGATAATTCTATCTGCTTAGGAAATACTTCTGCCTTAGGGTATCCAAGTGCGGTTGCCATTTCACTTAATTTTAATTGTAGTTCTTTAGCGGGAACTGGTTTATTTAGGAACATATACAAGTGTGCTCCACCGCTTTTAGACAAACACATTACTAAGGGAAACTTTTTGTCTTTTACTTTTTTCTGTAAATCTTGATGATTTAATGGATATACATCGATATCAATTGCACCGAATATACATTCATTATTATCGTTGATAGGTACAATACCCAATCCAGGATATTCACCTTTCAAGTGTCGAGCATACTTATCAATGGTTGGCGGCTCGTGGACAGTGGTCATTCGAGCCTCAAGTTTTTTACCTTTTTGAGGCTCGTTTAATTTTTCAAAAATACCGTGTGCTCTTTCGAGACCAGTAAATATATTTTTAAATTTTTCTATTAACGCATCATTCATTATTTGGCTCCATAATAAATGATACGACAGCTATAGTTATTTTAAGCGAGGAGAAAAAAATATGCCTGAAAACTGCCGTATCATCCGCTAGTGCGTTATTTAAAATGGTAGATCCTCATCGGATGAACCACTTTTGGAGGCTTCCCCATTAACTGGGGAACTTGTTTCAACAGAGAAATCGTCTTCAACACCAGAGACGTCACCCTTATGAATTGCTTTTTCAAATTTAATGGCATCCTCAAAAATCTTTTGAAGATTAGGATTATCAATTTCATCAATCCATTTGTCTTGATTAATAACCCAACCATACCAATCACCCTTATCGTTTCCATCGGAGTGGGTGGTCAGTTTGTATGATCTTGCAAAATCTTTAGGTTGATAGATTTGATCACCATCAACTCTTCTTTGATTTGCCATTATTGAATTCCATGTTCTAGATTTTTTCAACTGAGTAGATTTCATTTTAATAATAGCTTGGTTCCAACTTCCATCATCTTCCAACACTATTACATAATGTTCGGCGGTATTTTCTACATAGGTATCTCCGCCTACTATTCTCTCTTTATTGTCGTCACCTCTAACAATCTTACCTTCTCTCTTTAGTTTTTCATATTGATCGATGGTGTAAGTATTAATAGGTGATGTTGCTTTTGATCTATCAGAGTGCCACTCTACATATCTTCTTCTATAGTAAACAGGAAGAACTGTAATCTCATCATATAACTTGTTTGTTACGTTATTGAAGATTTTACCTTCCTCTGCTCCCTCAATATATTTAGAGTCGTTCTTTTTTCTTTGAGGGGATGTAGATGCAATAATTGATAGATAAGGTATTTGATAATCTTCTGCGCCTCTCTCACTAAGTGATGATCCAGCCTTTTTGAGAATTGAATTATCAAACACTGCTATGCTTTTCTTTTCTTCTTTCGCTACTTGTTTTTTACTGTTCTCTGACATTTTTTATTTACCTTTCTTGATGTTTATTTTATGTCCGACAAAAACTCCAAAAGTATCCATTGGCAGGTCTTTGCCATTCTCAATCATTTCACGAATGAAACCCTTGAGTGTCATTGGTTCGACTTTGACATTTCTATCAGCGTCTAAACCTTTACTTGCCAAGTCACTAAATAGTTTGTCAGCTTTATCGTCTTCCGCTCTACCAAACTTAATAACAACTTGGTTTTTTATAATGTCGTCATATCCTTCTTTTCGGAGCCACTCAAATGCCTCTTCTTTTTTCTCTTCAGATATGCTTCCAGTATAAAATGGTTTGATGTCTACAGAATTACCATCCGACATCTTAATTGATTTAACGCCTCTCTCTTCCATGAGAGTAACAATTGTTTCATTGTTCTGACGTAATACTTCTTTTTTTAATTTTACTAAAGCTTCTAGGTCAGCAATCTCTTGTTCTGTTTTAACATATTCCTGACAAGCCTTAGATATTGGATCGACTTCATTTACTAAAAAATCGCTTTTCTCTCTTCGTAAGTCTAGTTTCATTTTTTTTTGCCTTTCTTATTCGTGTATGTCAACTCTGATAGGAAAGTAATCTCTTTCTAATCTATCATATTTTAACATATTATATCTACCATTACATATAGTGCTTACAACCGAACATGTCAAGCCTATAAGTGCAGGATCTCCTACTAAGACCAAATAATCGTTGTCTTTAAAGTCTTTTAGGATTTGTTTTATTTTACGAATAGTGGGCTGCGGAGACATAACAACTTGCTTTTGACTATCAAATAAATAGATAACTTCACCAAATCTTTCCGCTTGAGAAAAATCTAAACCTCTTAGTGTTCCGTCAATATGCTTTCTTAATACTTTTTGAATAACATAAACTTTACTTTTACTTTCACTCATATAATATTCTCTCTGTAGAATAATTGATATCATGTTATTAGATAAATACAAGTTTAAAACTAAGCCTATGGAACATCAGCTGGTTGGTCTAGCTGGTATGCTTAATCAGTTTGAAAAAAACTCTCCTGAGTATGCTTTGTTTATGGAAATGGGATGCGGTAAAACAAAAGTTTTAATTGATGGTGTTTCTATTTTATTTGACAACGGAAAAATAAATCAACTTTTAGTTATTTGTCCTAATGGAATTAAATACAATTGGAAAGAAGAATTAGAAAAACATTTAGCCGAACATATTGATTATGATGTTCATGTGTGGGAGGGAGCTAAAACAAAAAAAGAACAAAATCAAATTAAGCAGGTCTTGTTCGCAGTAGATAATCGATTAAAAGTTTTAGTCATGAATATAGACTCAGTCATTACTAAGTTTGGATCAAGTGTTGCCGATAAATTTACTCTCGTAGATAAAACTTTAATGTGTGTAGATGAGTCTACTATTATCAAAAATATGTCAGCACAAAGAACAAAGAGATGCATTAAAATAGGAACGGCAGCCAAGTACAGAGTTATCTTAACAGGTTCACCAATTACTAAGTCACCTGAGGATTTATACGGACAGTGTGCTTTTTTAAGTGAAGACTTATTAGGCTTTAGTTCTATTTATTCTTTTAAGGCACGCTACTGTAATCAAGTTAAATTAAATTTTGGTGGAAGAAGTTTTAATAAAGTCACAGGGTATAAAAGATTAGATGAGTTAACAGATAAAATTAGAAACTTTTCTTATCGTGTAACAAAGGCGGAAGCGTTAGATTTGCCTGATAAAATTTATATGAAGAGACGCGTGCCGATGACTGATAAACAATTGAAGGCGTATGTGATGATGAAGAATGTTGCTCTCGCTGAGATTGACGGCGAACAGCTGACCACGGCAACACTGATTGCTCAATTAAAAAGACTCCATCAAATTGCATGTGGTTACATGACAACGGATGAGGGTGGATTAATTGATTTCTCAGAAAATAGATTAAAGGAATTATTGGATACAATTGAGGAAGTAGATGGGAAAGTGATTATTTGGTGTTCCTATCGCCATAACATAAAAAAAGTTATTGGGGCGCTAGACGATAAATACGGATCGGGGTCAGCGGAGGGTTTCTACGGAGAGACTCCATCAACAGAAAGACCTAAAATACTAGAGAAATTTAAAAACCCTGATCATCATATGAGATTCTTGGTAGGACACCCTAGAACAGGCGGATACGGTCTTACTTTGAATATAGCTAAAACTATGATATTTTATTCTAACGATTATGATTTAGAGATCAGAGAGCAAGCTGAAGCTAGAAATCATAGAATAGGAACAGAAGATAAAGTGACATATGTAGATTTGGTCTGTGAAGGAACTGTAGACGAAAACATTATCAAAAGTCTTCGTTCTAAAATTAACATCGCCAGTGAGATACTAGGCGAAGAATTTAAGGAGTGGTTAATATGATACATTTTCCTGACGAAACAAAAATAGATCACAGGAAATTAACGGAAGCCTGCGACTGTTTTAATGCATTAATTGAAATGCATAAAAACTTACATGAACAAGAACAATATACTCATGCTTTAATTATACATGAAACTGCAATGGAACTTGCAGAGGAAATAGCCAACAAACTAAGATGAGAAAAAGAAAAGTATTTCCCATTAGAAAATATCACGAAAAACTTTTAGGTTTGTATAACAGACAATTAACAAAGTGGAGAAATGAAATAAATAATTGGGATGATAGAAATATTAGAATAACAGAGGCAAGGATTAAATCTGTGGAAAGTCTAATAGAGAGAAACGAAAAGTTTTATGTAGGGTTTTAGTGGAACTATTAAAAGGATTAATTTATTCAGTAAAAACCATAGCCTTACACGGTTCTATTGTAAGAACGGCTATTTATACTTTAGGACATATTCTAATTGCAATAACATGTAATTGGATCATTACGGGAGCCGATTGGACATTGGCTACTGTTGATGCTTTAGTTGAACCGCTCATTAATTCTATTTGGTATTTTACCTTAGATTATTTTTGGGCAACAAAGGAGAGAATAAATGAAAAATAAACCTGTCTGGGATTACTCAGATAAGAGAGCATCCTACAAACATCAAATAGAAGAAGGTCAAAGAAGAAAAGAAAGACGTATTGCTGAAAAAAAGATGGGTAGGAATTATTTTACTAACATACAAGAAATAATTGCTAACAAATTAGCAGAGGAAAAAAAAATGCAACATTCTTCATTTAAGAGGGTATTAAAGATATGAAACATAGTTATTTTAAAATACCAGGATGGTTTAATATGCATGAGGCATACGACCAGCTACTGGACAATTGTCAGGATGGGGATGAGATACTGGAGATTGGATCCTTTATGGGCAGGTCTACAGCCTATCTGGCTACAAACATAATTAACTCAGGTAAAAGGGTACACCTTTATGCTTTAGATACATTTCAGGGATCATCGGAACACAGTGGATTAGACATTGATGGAGGATTCTATGAAACCTTTAAGGAAAACTGTAAGGCATTTCTTTTGGGTGGAATAGTTACTCCTATTAAATCTAGATCCGATGACGTAAATACTTTAGCTAGATTTAAAGATAATCATTTTCAGGGAATTATTATAGATGGCGCTCACGAATATGAGGCAGTGATGGAAGATATTTTGAATTGGTGGCCAAAGCTAAAGGATGGCGGATCGATGATCGGGGATGATATGTCTCTCTCTTCTGTACAGCAGGCTGTTCAAGATACTTTTGGAAAACAAAAATGTAATGGAAGTAGTGGAATTGGTTATATCCAAGGATATGAGCAGTGGTTTACCGCTTCAAAGGGAGTAGAGTCACCAAAGTGTAATAAGATTGTTCCTGGTATTAACTCTTTGAAAAAATGAAAGAACTAGCTAAGAAGGTAGAGATACAATGGATAGACGCCTACGAGATGGAAAGTGGATGGCATACAATTGAGGAAGCAGAAAAAGCAACAACACCTCTCATCTTTAGCGTTGGCTATGTGGTTAAAGAAACGAAAGACTCCATTACTATCGCAGGTGATCGGGGTCGTAAGGGCGACTCTGATTGTGGTAGGGTTCAAGTAATTCCAAAAGGTTGGATTAAGAAAACTACTAGACTATAGTTTTATATAGTTAAAATTTTTTTCAGAACAAAAGGCAGTAGGGTAAACATCCTTGTTTCCCTCTCTCAGTTTGTATCTAATAGCTTCTCCAGCATCTAAACATTTTAATAAAGAATCGTAAGGAGCTGTCTGAGGAAATATTTTACAGGTATCCTCAAGACTCAATGTAGGGTTGTATATACAAACAATCATGAATAAATAGAATTTTGCCATTGAACGACACTATCACAAAAGTCAAATAATTTATTTAACAAAAATGAAAATAAATAGGTGGATATTTACATTCTACCTTTGATATAGTAGAAGTTAGCCCCCAATGAAAAGGACATAAAAATGACAGAAGATCAAGAAAACAAGCTGATTATAGCGTATTTACAGGATGTCATAGCGCAGATGACAGCTTACAAAGAATATAAGCTAGAGTATGATGAGACAGTTAGAGTAGGTTCAGAGGGACTAAAGTCCTCTTCTTCTGTCTAAGATTTCTCTACCTTTTTCAACAATTTTCTTCCAAGAAACGTGATCATAAAGCTTTTCCGTACCATCGGAAAACTCTACTAAAACTCTGTGGACAATATTATCTTCTTCGTCAGGTACATCAACGTACTCAACGCGATACACAGTCTTTTCAAAAAAGTGTGGATGATCTTTTATTATCTCCAACATTCTTTAAAATTATCATAATTTATAGATAATTTATACTATTGTTTTGATAGTTTATCGTAGTATTCCTTGACTATAATAGCTAATTGAGTTGGCTTTGTTCTCATTGTATCTTTACAAATTCTCTCTAATAGTTTTTGAGTTTCAGCAGAAATTATCTGTGATACCCATTTTTTATTATCACTGGCTTCGGACATTCTTCTTCCTTTCATTAGTTAGTATGTTAATTTATATATTAAATATCAGATTAAATCTAATAATTTATTAATATTTATCAACTCTTCTCTTAGAGAGTTTATCTGATATTCAAACTTATCATTTACAATCTCTATCTTGCATTTGTTTCTAACTTTCAAATACTTTTCTAAGAGACGTAAAATTTCTCTTTTTCTTTTGGCGTGCTTATCTATCCAATATTCTTCGCAACTCATGTTCTCTCCCTGCTCTAATTACTTCATCTACCACCACTAACATTAAAGTATCTAGTGAGTGATCTCCCTTTGCGTGGTTTATTTCCCAAGTAGTCACTCTCAGATTATCTTTTGTATGGGGTCTAGTATTGTCTAGTCTATCGAAAGATAGAATTTTTTTATCTTTTGGTAATAAAGAAATAATATCATTGCTTACCTTACATCGAATTAATCCTTTATCGTCTTTTGCTAACTCTACCAATCTCATTAAATCTTTAAGAGACGCCAAAGATTTAACGCAATCATGTCCAAATCTTCTTTGATCTCTCTTTTTAAAGTCTCGCCTTCTTTGCCTAACAATGTTTTTTATGTTAGTGAGATATTTAAGAGATGCCTTTCTTTCTCTGTCTTCCTTTACCGCACACTCACGACAGCGTCTATTTCTTACGATCCTCTCGGACAGGTGACCGTGGACACAGGGAACTCCCGTATAGTATCTGCTTAACTTTCTTTTTTTAGCTTCTTTTGCCGATATGATTTTCATCGCTCAACCCTCCGTTTCTAATAAAGCGCATTGCCTTTTGAAGAACAACATTTGCTCTAGCCTTTTGTAGTTCTCTTATGTTCGATATGTAGCGACCATCGACTCGCGGATCGCGGACTTTGAATAAATACTTTCCATTATTATATGCAGAGTAAACACCTTTTGATGTCTCTAAAATAGTAATATCAAAATCATCGTCTATGTAGTTTAAGTTCGTAGGATTATAATTAGTTTCCATCTTTCTTCCTTTCTATATGATAATATATAATAAATATTTCTAAAAATACAACTTTATTTTTGAAAAAACTTTCCAAATGCATAACCGAAAAATGAAAAAACTTTCCAAATGCATAACCGAAAAATGAAAAAACTTTCCAAATGCATAACCGAAAATTCAATTTTTGAAAAAACCCCCCGAGTAAAAAAAAAAAAAAAAAAAAAAAAAAAAAAAAGTAATAAAATATTACTGTTCTTTTTATAGAATTTTTTTCTTTAAAAAAATTTTTAGTTTGGAGCGGAAGAATATCCCGCTCCAATAAAATTATTTTTTTCTGTCTGTTATCTTGAGAACAATCTGAAGTACTACAATTAAAAGTATTACTTCAATCATTAAGCGACTTGCAATATTGAGTTTGGTAAATTTAAAATTTTATCACCAATTGTCTCGTACTCAATTCCTCTATCGTAGTCCTCAGTCTCATGCGCTAAATGAGTCACCGCATTTGCCAATGTCCACTTGGTGACATTGTTTCCCGCAACTTCATCCACTCGATTAATTAAGTTTGTTAAAATCGAGTCATGCTCCAATTCAGTAAAATTAAAAGTTTGTTTTAAAACTTTCACTGCTTCTTGAGGCTTGTGGATGATCACTCCATCTGCTTCTTTGAGTCTATCCACTTGCACTTCAAAGTTAGATTTGTCTGCGGTGTGATAAACTACGTCTTTAACTTTTTGAAGTAGTAGTCTGTTGTCATCGGTCTTTGTTTGATCCGATAGCATTGACCAAAGTTTGTCATCAGCTTGAGATGAGGTGAGATGGGTTGCTCTCATAGAATTGTCTGCAATGATTAATCCATTATCACAGACGCATCTATGTAGAAAAGGCTTAACATTGATTGCACCACTTCCAACTTCAGAATTAGAAATGATCACGCCGTATTTTACAACGTCACCTTTTTTAACTTCTGCTATTAAATTGGTTGCAACTGCCTTGATGTATAACTTGGTGTCAGTTATCTGACATTCGGTTATTTCCCAATCGTTATTTTTATCAAGAAGTATTGGCAGTACAGTAGAGGCAATCTCATCATTATCTACTCTGCGATACTTGTCCGATAAAAATGCTCTAACTAAGAATTTAGCACCATCTTTTAATTCATGGGTACGGATCATCTTAGCTTGATTGTCATCCGCATTTTTAAACCAATGGTTAAAATTGGTTGCTACGATTTGAGGATCGGAAGCCATCATTCTATCGACATAGGGTCGAGGAACTTGGAACGTAGTAGACATTTGTCCGAGAGCATGACTGTTAAGCGCGTATAGTGTTCCATCATGATTTGATTTATTTAAATCTAAAATCAAACCATTCTCACCACCATGCATATGCATAGCGTTAGTCCTTACGATGTAGTCTTGCTTTTGTTGAGACAAATCTCTAAGGCTTGTCAGCAACTGTTCTACGTTCATAGTCGTCTTTATTTTATTAGACATATTTATTTCTCCATTATTATTGTTTATGTAATCCAATACTTAAGTATTGGTGAATACCCGACTGAGCAGGTATTCATAAATACTTAATTTATTTTTTTCTTTATTTTGTTATAAAAGCGTTCCGCTTCTTTTTTGTTTTTAAAAAATTTTTCATTCAGTGAAAAATCTCTTTTAGTAACAAAA
>Ga0208542_1000234_pt1 | contig 25796 bp, 28 predicted proteins | sample DEB08_DNA_3_FD_185495 | JGI IMG/M metagenome (GOLD analysis project Ga0208542, IMG submission 185495) | Aqueous microbial communities from the Delaware River and Bay under freshwater to marine salinity gradient to study organic matter... | ecosystem: Environmental > Aquatic > Marine > Coastal ... | reverse complement strand
TCTTATAGATACATGGTTCATCTTCTAAGTTAAGTGAAAAGGATTTTGGCTTGATTAAAAAGGTGTCAGTTCTCTTTGTTTGTGTTCATAATTCAGGGCGCTCTCAGATGGCAGCAGGGTAGCTAGAGCACTTTGCCGGTGATTGGGTTGAGGTAAGAAGCGCAGGATCTGCTCCAGCAGATTCAATAAATCCAGCTGTGGCTATTGCAATGAAAGAGGAAGGTATTGATCTAAGCGCAAAGAGACCAAAGATTCTTTCCGATGAAGACGTTGAGGCCTCTGATGTTGTTATCACAATGGGATGCGGTGATGTATGTCCAATCTATCCAGGCACTCGCTATCTGGATTGGAAATTAGATGACCCTGCAGGACAAGGCATTGATGCAATCCGCCCAATCCGAGATCAGATTAAGTCGCTAGTTAAGGAATTGATAAGCACTCTCTAGAATCCAACCATGGATTCGATATTGGAAAAAGCTGCAGTTAAGCGCGCTCAAGCAGCCCTTGATAAGCATGGTATTTCAGGAAAAATTAAAATTCTTGCTGATAGCGCAAGTACAGCAGCTGAAGCGGCAGCAGGATTAGGTATTGAAGTAGGACAGATTGCCTCATCGCTAGTGTTTAAGTTGCCAGATGATAAATCTCTTCTGGTGATTACCTCAGGTCGTCATCGAGTTGATACTGAGATGGTTGCGGATCTATTACAAATTCCAGCCCTTGATCGAGCAAATGCTGATTATGTTAAGGAGATTTCTGGATACTCTGTTGGCGGAGTTGCTCCACTTGGTTGGATTAATGAGCCCAGCATCACCTTAATTGATGAGGCTTTAAATGATTATCAAGTAATCTGGGCTGCAGCTGGCCATCCACACGCAGTATTTCCAACTACTTATCAAGAACTACTAGAGGCATCAGGTGCTAAGGCTGCAAGAGTTGGTAATTAGAGTGAGAATTGCGCTGTGAGCTCTCCTCTATATATTGAAAAGAGTGGCGCTGGAGATCCCCTAGTTCTAATCCATGGCATGGGTTCTGCCAGCAATGCTTTTAAACCTATTAAATCAACTTTAGATAAAGACTTCTTAGTGGTCACCCTTGATCTTCCAGGACATGGTAAGAGTCCTTATCAAAAAGGTGAATTGATGGATCCTCACTCCTTGGCACTTAAAGTGTTGGAGCAATTAGGTGCTGCATCTATTGATAAATTTCATCTTGCAGGTAATTCACTTGGTGGCTGGATTGCAATGGAGATGGCTGCAGTTGCTCCAGAAAGAGTTAGATCTCTAGTAGGCATCGCACCTGCTGGTCTTTGGCTCAACCCCTATAACGCTAGATATCCAGGCACAGCGCTGGCTCGATTTCTAGCCAGATACACAATTAAGCTTGCTCCAACAGCGCTTCACTTCGAAATTGCTCGCAGATTAGGTTTTGCTGATGTTAGCCCGCGGTGGCAAGAGTTCTCTTATGAATTATGTCTTGATGCAGCAATTGCCATGGCAAGCGCAGAAGGTTATTACCCGGCTTGGGATGGCATGCTACTAAAGCGATTTGATCGTCAGATATCTGATTTGATTCCAGTGACAATTATTTTTGGTGATTCAGATAGAACTCTTCCTGAGACTAGTTGCCAGGAGAGATCACTTGCGCCAAAGCATGCTAGATGGATCATATTTTCTGATACCGGCCATGCTCCGATGTGGGATAGTCCCCTAGATGTAATTGATGAAATCAAGAAAGCGGCAGGAGCAGCAAAATGATTTTGGTTTTCTTCTGGAAGATTAAAGCTCGCTACATCCCCTGGGCAATTTTGCATATGGGACTTGATCGTCTAGCGCTTGCTAGAAGAAGAGATGTTAAATTCTGGAAGTTATTAGGAGCTGGAAAAGGTGAGACCTTCACCCCAAGGGATGCTGATGTTCTTCGCTGGGGATTGCTAGTTGTAGTTGATCAAGACTCAGAGATTGCCAATTCAAAAATCATTAAACGATGGAACAAGAAATCTCATTCGCAATTTAGCGGCCAGCTATCTCCGATAGCAATTAATGGCGCTTGGTCAAAAAAGAGCCCTTTTGATCAGATTCCTAAAGCTAGCAGTGATTGGAGTGGAAAAATAGTTGCTATCACAAGAGCTAGGATTAAATGGCGTAAGAATTTTATTTTCTGGAGCTCAGTTCCCCCAGTTACAACAAGCCTTCATAGCTCACCAGGATTAATTTCTGCTATTGGAATCGGTGAAGCTCCAATTGGTCTGCAAGGCACTTTCTCTATCTGGGAATCTGGCGAAGCAGTTAAGAATTTTGCTTATTCAGGCGCTGCTCATAGAGAGGCAATAAAGGCTACGCATCGCCATGCTTGGTACGCCGAGGAGATGTTTGCTCGCTTTGCCCTGATTAAATCTAATGGCTCGCTATAAGGCACAATTAAGCCATGTCAATTCGTAATTATCGCCCAAAGCCTGATTCCAGGCGCACGATAACACCTTGGCGAAATTTTACGTTGGTTGCAGTATTAACTGTTGCTCTAGCCCTTCAACTTTCCTATCCATTAATTGACGGAGAGCGCCTTCGGCTTGTAACTATCGCAACTGTTTATTGGGCAGCAGGAGCGATGTTGCTTCACGCTCTCTTTGCTTATGGCCTAACTTATGCAATCAGATTTTTACTAATCACTTTCACCTATTCCCTATTAGTTGAACAAATTGGCATGCGAACTACCTGGCCATTTGGAAGTTATGAGTATTCGCCATCCCTTGGTTACCAAATATTTGGCGTTCCATTAGTAGTTCCATTTGCTTGGATCATGATGGCTCACTCAGTATTTATCGCAGCGAGAAGAGTTGCCCCAAACTTAGTCTTCATTGTCGGTGGGTATGGCCTTATGGCCTGGGATCTATTTCTTGATCCTCAGATGGTTTCAGCTGGAAGATGGAGTTGGGAGATAAGTGGCAGAAGCGTTCCATTTCAACCCGAAATTCCACTTTCTAATACTTTCGGCTGGCTATTAACTGGAATGGGGTTGATGGCACTTCTCAATATCTTCCTACCTAAAGAGAGGCGCTCCCTTGGTTCAAGTAGAGCAGTTCCTGAGTTCTTTCTTGCTTGGAGTTGGATTGGTGGCATGGTAATTAACATTTTCCATTTCGATCGTCCTGGTGTGGCATTCCTTGGAGGATCAGCGCTAGGAGCGCTAGTTATCTGGTATTTCATCTCAGTTAAATACGGCCGCCGAGATTAAGGAAAAATGACTTTTCTATTAGATGTCTCTGCTTTTCTGATTGCAATTATGCTTTTTTTAGCGGTCTTTAATTTCTTTACGCTGAGGGTGGTTTCTAGTAAAAATAGCGCTTCGATTGATGAATCAGTCTCGATATTAATTCCGATGCGAAATGAAGCTGAAAATGTCATTGAGTTAATCACTCTTCTAAAAGAGCAGGCTAATTTAAGTGATTTTGAAATAATTGCCCTAGATGACTCCTCAAGTGATAACACTAGAGAGCTACTACTTGGATTGTCCCAAAACAACTTAAAAGTAATTGCAGGAAAAGAGCTGGAAGAGGGCTGGCTAGGAAAGAACTATGCCTGCTACCAACTAGCGATAGCAGCAAAGGGTGATTATTTAGTTTTTCTCGATGCTGATGTCAGGCTAGATACAAAGGCTGTAGCAAGCTCTATTGAATCTATGAGGGCTTGGAATTGGGATTTCATATCTGCCTATCCCCGACAGATTGCTCTAACATTTTTAGAACGGTTAACTCAACCTCTACTTCAATGGTCCTGGTTTACAACTCTGCCACTTCGAATTACCCAAAAGTGGCCAAGACCATCAACTGTTGTCGCAAATGGTCAATTTATAGCGATAAAGCGTAAGGCTTACTTTGATTGCGATGGCCATAGAGGCGTTAAAGCAGAAGTCCTAGATGACCTATTTCTGGCAAGGAATTTAGTCAGAGCTGGCGCAAAAGGCGGCGTTGCAGATGGATCAAGAGTCTCATACTGTCGAATGTATTCAAGTGCGAATCAGCTAATTGAAGGCTATACCAAATCACAGTGGAGTGCTTTTGTTAATCCACTAGGAGCACTTCTTGCAATATCTCTACTTACCCTCACCTCGATTCTTCCTTTTGTAGCTGGTCTAGCAGGAGAGCTCTCTGGTTGGTATCTCTACTTTGCAATTGTTATGACAAGAGTATTAAGCGGGATAAAGACAAGAACAATTCCCAGTACTTCTCTTCTTCATCCTTTGAGCGCGCTTATCTGGATCTACTTAATAGCGATTTCTTGGATAAAGAAGTATCGACGCGAACTTTCTTGGCGCGGTAGGAAACTATGAGCCATCACAGAGCTAGCAAAGTATCAAAATCCGTCATTGTAATTGGTGCCGGCATGGGTGGTATAGCAGCTGCTGCCCGCCTTGCAAAGCGTGGGCATAAAGTTAAAGTCTTTGAAGCAGCTTCTTTTGCTGGTGGAAAGTGTAGAACTGAAGATATCTCAGGATTTTCATTTGATACTGGCCCTTCGCTACTTACCCTTCCAGCTGTCTACAGAGATCTTTTTGTTAAAACAGGAAAGCGTTTAGAAAATCTCGTCCAACTAAACCCAGTTGATCCATCTTTTACATATATCTTTGATGATGGCAAGAGAGTAACTTTTCCAAATCTCTCACATAGCGGCACAGTCTTAGCTATTACTGAAAGTTTTGGAGCGCAGGCAGGAGATGCTTGGCATCAATTACTAACTAGAGCCGAAAAGATGTGGGGCGCATCAAGACAGGCATTTGTTGAAAGTGAACTCCGCTCCCCCTTTGCGATGCTAAAGAGTCCATCACTTCTCCGTGATTTAAAAACAATCGCTCCATTTACTTCCCTTCGAGATCTAGTTAGAAGTTATACCGATAATGTCTACATTGGAAAGATAATTGATCGCTATGCCACCTATACCGGCTCCGATCCTAGAAAAGTCCCCGCAGTTCTTTTAACTATCGCCTTTGTTGAGGAGGCCTTCGGCGCCTGGCACGTTAGCGGTGGAGTTGGCACGCTTGCTAAATCCCTTGAGTCTCGCCTAAATGATTTAGGTGTTGAGCTTCATCTCAACACAAAAGTTGATCGAATCATCACTAAATCTGGCGTTGCACTTGGAGTTAAATTGGCTAATGGCCAAGTTCATAATAGCGATGTCGTAATTGCCAATGCGGATGCAGATTTAGTTTATAACCAGCTCCTTGAAAAGAGTTCCAGAACTAGAAGTGCCCGTAACTCACTTAACAGAGCCACTGCATCACTTTCTGGATTCTCTCTACTCATTGGGCTTCGTGGCTCTTCAGAGCTTGGCCACCACACTGTATTTTTCCCTAAAGATTATGATGCTGAATTTGATTCTATCTTCGAAAAGAGAAGGCCAGTAGAAGATCCAGCCATTTATATTTGTAATCCAAATGACTCTAAGATGAAGCGAGCTGGAGTTGATGAGAGTTGGTCGGTACTAATAAATGCCCCTCGCCACCAACCAAAAGATGGCTTTAATTGGGATGAGAAAAGCTCAAAGGAATATAGCCAGCATATTATTAATCTAATGGAGGCAAAGGGATTGGATATTCGCTCCCGAGTTGAAGTTTTGGAATATAGATCTCCAGCAGATTTAGAGAGAAATGTTAACGCCCCTGGTGGCTCTATTTATGGGACATCTAGCAACGGAGCAAGATCGGCCTTTTGGCGAGCGCGCAATCGTTCGAAGATTAAAAACTTATTCTTAGTTGGCGGTTCAACCCATCCTGGTGGAGGTCTACCTTTAGTTGGAATTAGCGCTGAGATTGTTGCAGAAGCGGTCGAAGAAAATTTAGAACAGTAAATAGAGAGATTACCTGAAGCAAAGCCCAGATCTGAGAGAGCAGCGTTGCTAGCTCCATATCAACAGCTCTTCCAACAAGAGCAATAAATAAAATGCTGGCTCTAATTGGACGCTCACCAATTGTTACAACCCCTAATTGAGTAACGCCAAGTGTTGCCGCCCTTGAGCGCATATATTCTTGAAGAAATGCTGCAAGCCAAGCGATTAAGACCAGTTGATAGGGAGCTCCAAGTAGAAAAAAGCTATAGGCCCAGAGCGCTTCAACAATCCGGTCGATAAAGCCATCAAGCAGGGCTCCCCACCTACTGACCTTTCCAGTAAGTATTGCTAATGATCCATCAATGCCATCTGCAATCAAGGAGAAGACTAGAAGCGCTATAGCCCAATTACTTTCAATATTTACTACCAAGGTGATACCTAGCAGTAAACCAAAGATGGACAGAGAATTAGGGGTAACTCTTAAAACTGCTAGAGGTTTACAGAGCAGGAATGAAATTTCCAACCATGCTCTAACAATTCCTTTTATCTCTGCTCCGCCATGAAGGCTTGACCAAGAATTAAAGAATTCTATCTTCTTCATCTAAGCCCAATTCTTTTAATTATCTCAATCGTTGGAGCTGCGCTATTCATAGTATAAAAATGTAGACCAGGTACTCCATAATCTAGGAGCTCTTTAGATAGCTCACTTGCAATTTCAATACCAACTTTAACTACCGCTTCTGGGCTACCTCCTGCTGCCTCAACTCTTTTTTGAATTTCACTTGGGATTGGCGAGCCTGCAAGTTCACTCATTTTCTTTAATTGAGCAAAATTAGTTATAGGAAGAATTCCAGGATAGATATCAAGCTTTGAACCTCTAGCTCTTATCTCATCTACTAAGTTGATATAACCCCTAACATCAAAGAAGAATTGGGTAGTAGCAAAACTTGCTCCGCATCTTTCCTTCTCAAGAAGTACTTTTATATCTTGTTCGAAATTTCCCATTGACGCTGGATGGCCATCAGGAAATGCTGCAACTCCAACTTCAAAGCCCATACTTGATGCAAGAGTTACTAACTTGTCTGCATGATCAAAGCCTCCAGCTGTACTCTCCCATTTCACGCCAGGTCCACCTTTTGGATCGCCGCGAAGTGCAAGGATTGACTTAATCCCAGAGGCTTTGTATTGATTGAGAATCTCAATTAATTCGTCCTTACTAGAGCCAACACAGGTTAGGTGCGCAATTGTTGAAATTCCACTTCTTGCTGTGATCTCTGAGGTTATTCTTACCGTGCGATCTCTAGTTGAACCACCTGCTCCATATGTAACTGAAACAAAATCAGGTTTGTAGACTGCAAGAGCCTTTAGAGCGCTCCATAGACGCTCCTCCCCTGCCTGATCTTTAGGCGGAAAGAACTCAACAGAGAAGGTAGGCGCACTATTCATATAGCGGGAGGGTACCGTTGCGCCGTGAAATCTCCTGACCTATCCCAGCTTCGCGCCGAGATAGATAAGACCTTGGCCTCATTTACCGTTGCAAGAAGCGCTGCGCTTCTTGATATTGGCCCAGAGCTAGAGCCGGTAGCAAAGGCGATGTCAGATTTTATTACCCAAGGTGGAAAGAGATTTCGGCCAATCTTTGCCTATTTAGGTTATTTAGGAAGCGGAGCAGAAGCGCGCGAGGAGATACTGCGTGCCTGCACATCCTTAGAGTTAGTTCACGTCTGCGCACTTATTCACGATGATGTGATGGATGGCTCTGATACTAGAAGAAATAAACCAGCAATACATAAAGCGTTTCAGCAATATCACCAAGATTCTTCATACAAAGGTAGTTCTGAAAGATTTGGAAGTTCCTCCGCAATTCTTATGGGTGATTTGGCTCTGGTCTGGGCCGATCGCTTATTGGTGGAGTCTGGAATAAACGGCGATGAATTTCTTCAAGTGCAATCAGTCTTTGCAGATATGAGAGATGAATTGATGGCTGGCCAGTACTTAGATGTTTTAGAGGGCGCACTTGCCACAACTAGTATTGATAGATCTCTAAAAGTTGCTCGATATAAGTCAGGTAAATACTCAATTGAACGCCCACTTCACTTTGGCGCAGCGCTTTCTGGAAAAAAGGAACTAATGAGCACCTACTCATCATTTGGACTTCCACTCGGTGAAGCCTTTCAATTACGCGATGATCTCCTTGGTGTATTTGGGGATCCAGAGGTCACAGGAAAACCAGCAGGTGATGATTTAAGAGAGGGAAAACGAACGGTGCTAATTGCCCTCACCATGCAGGCAGTAGGCAAACAAGAGCGAGAGCTTCTAACTGCCTCACTTGGAGATGAAGGTCTTGATAAAACACAGATTCTTAAGCTTCAAGAAATTATTTCTAGCTCTGGAGCGGTTGCCCAAGTTGAGAAGCTCATCACAGAGCTTCGGGATAGAGCCATTTCTGCGTTGCGAGATAGCCAAGTTGAGACAAGTATTCTCTCTGTATTAGAAGAGATGGCAACTATTGCAACGCAACGGAGTCTTTAAATGCGAAAAGTTAAGGGAAAAACAGACCGAGTAGTAGTTGTCGGTGCTGGACTTGCTGGCCTTAGTTGCGCGCTAAGGCTTGCCGGAGCTGGGCGAGAAGTAATTGTGATTGAGCGTGAAGCGGTTCCTGGTGGTCGAAATGGATTAATGAAAAAAGATGGATATTCATTTGATACTGGACCAAGTGTTTTAACTATGCCTGATCTAATTGCCGATGCTCTGGCATGTGTTGGAGAGAAATTAGAAGATTGGCTAGATCTGATGCCGCTCAAGCCACTATATCGAGCCTTTTATGCCGATGGTTCTCAATTAGATGTTCATGCAAATACAGAACAGATGGAAGCAGAGATTGCAAAAAATATTAGTGCAGATGAAGCTGCTGGCTATCGACGATATGTTGAATTTGTTACCAAGTTATATAAGTATGAGATGAATGACTTTATTGATAGAAATATTGACTCTCCCCTAAACCTGCTAACTCCTAATCTTGCTCGATTAATTGCTCTTGGTGGCTTTAGAAAACTTGCTCCTAAAGTTTCTCAATTCTTAAAAGATCCTAGAACTCAACGCGTCTATTCTTTTCAAGCGATGTATGCCGGAGTTTCGCCCCAGCAAGCACTTGCTATTTATGCAGTTATTGCCTATATGGATTCAGTAAATGGAGTTTTCTTTCCTAAAGGTGGAATGCATGCGGTTCCAAGAGCGCTAGCAGGAGCTGCCGAGAAACATGGCGTGACTTTCAAATACAACACCACAGTGACAAAGGTAGAAAAGAGTGGATCTAGGGCAAGTGCTGTAATAACTAGTGATGGCCAGAGAATTGAATGTGATGTTGTGGTGCTAAATCCTGATTTGCCTGTGGCTTGGCGAGATTTACTAGGAAAAACTCCGCTATCAGTTAAACGTCTTAATTACTCACCTTCTTGTGTAACCATCTTGGCTGGCTCTTCCAAGAGTTATGATCATTTAGCTCATCACAATATTCACTTTGGCCACTCCTGGGATGGAGTCTTTGATGAGCTAATTACTAAAAAGCAATTGATGAGCGACCCAAGCCTTTTGGTGACTTTACCTTCAAAAGATGATCCAAGCCTTGCCCCAAGTGGAAAACATAGTTATTACATTCTCTTTCCTACGCCAAATCTTGATGCTGATATTGATTGGAAGAAGATGAAGAACGTTTATAAAGATCAAATGTATGCCACGATGCAAGAGCGGGGCTATAAAGATTTTGCAGACTCAGTTGAAGTAGAACATGTAACAACTCCCCTCGATTGGCAAGAGATGGGGATGGAAAGAGGTGCGCCATTTGCAAGCGCGCATACTTTCCTGCAAACCGGACCTTTTAGGCCAAGTAATATGGCAAAGGGATATGAGAATGTGGTCTTTACTGGAAGCGGCACCCAACCTGGAGTCGGAGTTCCAATGGTTCTAATCTCAGGAAGACTTGCAGCAGAGAGAATTGTTGGACCAGTAAAGTAAATATGGATGAGTTAAGCGCTGCTGGAATCCATGATCCTGAGCTACGCAAATCTTATTTGGAGTGCAAAAGACTCAACTCTCTTCATGGAAAGACTTACTACCTAGCTACTCTCCTTCTTCCAAAAGCTAAGCGCCCACATGTTCATGCGTTATACGGATTTGCTCGCTATGCCGATGAGATTGTCGATGATCTGGCATCAACTCTTACTCACCAAGAAAAAGTAGATGAACTCGGCAGGTGGAGTGATCAACTCTTATCCGACATTTCTATGGGGCGAAGCAGCGATCATGTCGGACGAGCTCTGGTTGATACAGTACAGCGTTTTAACATTCCAATTTCTTACTTTGAAGCATTTCTTCACTCCATGGCAATGGATTTATCTGTAACCCAGTACGAAAGATATGAAGACTTGATGGAGTATGTCTATGGATCTGCTGCAGTAATTGGGCTCCAGATGGTTCATGTTCTGGGAACAGTTGAGGGAAAGAAATCTGAGGCGCTCGCTCCGGCTGAGAAGTTAGGAATAGCCTTTCAATTAGCCAACTTCATCAGAGATGTAAGTGAGGATCTAGAACGCGGACGAATATATCTACCCATGGCAGAGCTAGCCTCATTTGGCGTTGATCGCGAGATGCTAGAGGCAAGGCAACTTCGCCCTGAAATTATCCAAGCGCTCAAGTTTCAGATTGCACGGGTGCGTCAATTACAGAGCGAGGCTGATGCTGGAATAGAGCTACTAAGCCCGGATGCAAGGGCGTGCATTAGAGCAGCAAGTGAGCTCTACTGTGGAATTGTCGATGAGGTTGAGAAAATTGATTATCAAATTTTTACCAAGCGGGCTAAGACTTCTAATTTTCGGCGAATTAGAACAGCGCTTCCTGCTTATTTTTCAGCGCTCGCTTCTCGCTAGTTTCTTTGTATTCCCCTTCTTCCCCAAAAAATCCACTGCGAGATAACCATAACAATCATAGAAAATCCAAAGAATAGATCTTCTACTGGAGCAGAGGCAATTCGCACCCCAACTATTACATCAGGGTGATAGGTAATTATTCCTCTGGAGGTTAACCACCAATTTGTAATGATTTGAAAAAAAAGCATGATTGCGTAGGCGTTCCAGAAACTCTTTCTTGATAAAACTCTAGATTTAGTTATATAAAAATCAAATAAAATAACTAGTGGAACTGAAAGAAGGGCTAGTTGGGTGTAACTCATCGCTCATCACCATAATTCCAATGAGGCTTTACCCGTCTCACTGCTTCTATTGTCATTAAAGCAGCTAGAGGAACTACGATGAAGAAAAGGAACTCTTCAAGTGGAATCCCAGCAGGTCCAAAGATTCCAATAACCTGCTCTCTATCAAAGAACCAATGCCTAGAGGTGACTGCGTAATAATCCCAAGTCAAGAAAATGGCTGCAGTAGGAAGAATTGCTAGCATCGCTCGCTTAATTCTTCGCAATACTCCAACTTTAAGAAAGATCTCCAGCCAGAATGAACCGAGAACTGTGAAGGTGAGCATTGCAAAATAACCGAACTTCAACATGGGCTAATGCTATTGTTCTGCTAATCGGGAGCCAAAAGTTGGCTGAGAGGACCTCTTCGAAGGTCGACCGAAAGACCAGTTCGGTAATGCGAATTGGAAGGGAGTTTAATCATGTTTCCCATTTTCACAGCTTGGGGCTATGAAGTATCGGCCTTGGAGTTAAGCGCAGTAATCACTTCATTTACTGCTGTCCTTCTCGGGGCGCGCGGAGTAAGAATGACCTGGCCCTGGTATCTCGTTAGCGCATCACTTTATGCAATCTTCTTCTATCAAGTAGATCTAATTGCTAGCGCGCTACTCCAATTTGTCTTCATCGCCGCAGGAATCTGGGGTTGGCTGGGATGGAATAAGACTGGCGTTATCCCTAGGTATATGAATAATAAAGAGAGATTAATCTGGCTTACAGCTTTAGTGGCATCTTGGCTTACTACTGCGCCAATACTTGAAAGCATCGGCGCTGCTGCAACATTGCCAGATTCCTTCTTGCTTATCTCAAGCACTCTGGCACAGACTGCAATGGTGCTTCAGAGAAATGAGACTTGGATTGCCTGGATTGTGATTGATATTTTTGGAACTTATCACTATGCGAATCAAGGCTATTGGTTCACTGCATTGCTCTATGGCGTCTTTACAATAATCGCCGTCTTTGGGCTAAAGCGTTGGAAGAAATTATCTAAGAGTGCTGAAAAAATCTAATATGAATCAGCCTTCACTTACTGAAATCATCACAAGCATTAAAAAGGGTAGAGCAATAGGCAATGTTGGACGAATAGTTGCAATAGATGGACCTGCTGGAGCTGGTAAAACAACTCTAGCCAATCGCCTTAAAGAGAACATTCAAGATTCAAGTATTGAGATTGTTCATATGGATGATCTCTATGATGGTTGGCAAAACTCGCTAACTCCAGCGCTAGGTAAAGTTTTAGATATAAGCATCTGCTCTCCAGTCTCTAAAGGAAAAAGTTTTCAATATCGAAAATATAATTGGATTGAATCAAAGTTTGGCCCGCTGCTGGACTTTACTTTTCCAGAGATATTGATTCTAGAAGGTGTGGGTTCGGGCCAGAGGGTTGTAAGAAAGTATTTAGATGAGCTGATTTGGATTGATATCTCTGCTCAGGTTGGCTTACAAAGAGTCTTACAAAGAGATGGCGAATCCATTGAAAAAGAGATGGAGATCTGGCAGATGAGAGAGAATTACCACTTTGTTGCAGACAACACTCGCGATAGCGCCACTATTCGCATTGATGGAGCAACTTTCATCTAAAATTTCCACGTGTCGGAGTTAATTGGAGAAATCATCGATGGGCGCTATCAGCTAACCCGCGTTGTTGGCTCTGGCGGAATGGCAACAATTTATGCAGCGATAGATTTAAGACTGGACCGCCAAGTTGCAGTGAAAATAATGCATTCTCATCTTGCCCAAGATGAGCAATTTGTCTCTCGATTCATAAGAGAAGCCAAAGCTGCTGCATCACTATCTCATCCCAATATTGTTGCAGTATTGGATCAAGGGTGGAATCAAGGTGGATCTCCTTGCGTCTTTATTGTTATGGAGTTAATTGAAGGTGCAACGCTAAGAGATTATCTAATCGAGCAGGACTCACTTTCTCCTGAGCGTGCCTTATCCATAATTACACCGGTTGCGAGCGCTCTTGCTGCAGCGCATAAGTTAGGAATTGTTCATAGAGATATAAAACCTGAAAACATCTTAGTCTCAAAAGAAGGTCGCATAAAGATTGCTGACTTTGGTTTAGCTAGAGGCGCACTTCTTGGAAACACTATGACTGCGGAATCCAGTGTGATTCTAGGAAGTGTTTCATATCTCTCTCCCGAGCAGGTTCAAAGGGGAGTTGCAGATGCTAGAAGTGATATCTACTCACTTGGAATTGTTCTCTTTGAAATTCTCACTGGCCAGAAGCCCTATCAGGGAGAAGATCCAGTGCAGGTTGCAATAAAACATGTAAACGAACGAGTGCCTGCTCCTTCAACGCTAAAACCCGGACTCTCAGTAGAAATTGATCAGCTAGTCCTTTCCGCTACTGACATAGATCCTGATAAACGTCCAAGGGATGCAGTAGTAATGCTTGAGAAACTGCGCGAACTCTCTGAAAAGTTAGATCCGCGCAAAAGGCAATTAAGTCTCGAGCTTGACCTGCCACCACTTGCTATAAAGGAAGTAGGAAAAAGAGATGGCGCAAAGCGCCTTCGTAGAGATAAAGATCGTGAAGTGGAAATTCCCAAAAACCAGGAGGCTGCCGTGAAAAAAGAGAAGAGTTCATCAATTGCTAAGAAGGCGCTCTCTAAACGAGTTAAACGAAATCGTCAGATAGCAGCACTAATCGCAATCGCTCTTGGAATTGGCATTTGGTATGTAATCGTAGGTCCTGGTTCAAAGGTAATTGTTCCATCTCTTGCAGGCCTTACTGTTAAGGAAGCAACTAGTGAGCTGGCAGACCTTGGCCTTGATCTAAAGGTAGAGCGAGAAGAATTCAGTGAAGACATCCCAGAAAATAGAGTCATTAAATCAAGTCCGGCTGGCGGCGGGCGCATTTCACCAGATGGAACAGTTGAGGTGACAATTTCAAAGGGTAAGGAGCGTTATATAGTTCCAACTCTTCAAGGACTCAAAATTGAAATTGCTGAAGGACTAATCAGTGATAATAACTTAGTCGTTGGTGAGATTATCGAAGAATTTTCAAGTGAATTTCCTAAAGGCTTTATTATGCGAAGTAGCCCTGCAGCAGGCGAACGTATAAAGCGTGATAGCCAAGTAACTCTCTATCTCTCTAGAGGAGTAGAGCAAGTTGGAGTTTCCAGCTATCAAGGAAAAAGCGGCGAACAAGCTCTTAATGAATTAACGGAAGCTGGCTTTGATGTTGAAACTAAGTATGTCTTTAGTGAAGATCTGCCAATTGGAGCAGTTGTTAGTCAAATTCCAAGCGGTGGAGATATCGATAAAGGAAGCGTAATAACGTTAACTGTATCCAAGGGATCTCAATTTGTTTTTATCCCCAATGTCTTCTCCCTAAGCGAAGCAAAAGCAATAGATACACTTAAAGATCTTGACTTAAAGGTGGTTGTCAAGAAAGTCGGCAATAAAAAGACGAAAGTTGTCACCAATATCTCACCAAAAGTGGGAGATAAAGTAAAACGTGGCTCAACAGTCACAATCACTGTAGGGTGATTTAGTGCCGAAAGCAGAGAACAAACCAAGAATTGGAGCTCATGTGCCAACTTCTGGTGGAATGGCAAAGCGAGCTATTGAATATGCCAAAACAATAAAGGCAGAGGCAATTCAGGTATTTGCTTCAAACCCCAGAGGTTGGGCCATGCCTGAGACAAATAGTGATGCTGATCAAGCATTCATTGAAAAGGCAAGTGAACTAGATATTGAAACTTATATTCACGCGCCATTTCTAATTAATTTAGGATCTCCGACCGAAGGCACCTATAAGAACTCTCTTGCGTCCACAAAATACTCCCTCAAGCGGGGACGGGAGATAAAGGCTAAAGGTGTAGTAATTCACACAGGCTCTGCAGTTGATGAAGGAAATATCAAGAAGGCATGGAAGCAGATCCACGAAGGCATGATGCCAATACTTAGCGAGCTAGATGATCAAGATCCTTGGCTTCTGCTTGAACCAACCGCTGGCCAAGGTCAATCACTAGTTAAACGGTTAGAGGATTTAAATAATTATTTCGAAGCCCTTGAGTGGCATCCTAAAGTGGGAGTGTGTCTAGATACCTGCCATGTCTTTGCAGCAGGACATGACATAAAGAGCAAAGGTGGGATGAAGGCAACTATTGATTTGTTGGTCGAGGTTGCAGGCTCTGAGAGAATTCAACTAATTCATGCCAATGACTCTATGGATGTGATTGGCTCACTTAAAGATCGACATCAAAATCTTGGAGATGGGGAGATTGGCACGAAGCCATTTGCAGAACTTCTGGCACACCCCGCTATTGTTGATGCTCCCCTGATTCTAGAGACCCCTGGTGAAGAACCCGAGCATGGAAGAGAAGTCGCGATGCTAATGAAAATGAGAGATAAATAATGCAACTTAAATTGGCTCCTTGGGCTCTTCTTGCAGTAGCTGCAATGTGGGGTATTTCCTTTGTATGGATGAAGGACATTTTGGATCAGCAGGATGTCTATAGCTTCCTGACTTCGAGATTTATCTTTGCAGCTTTGGCAATGATAATTATCAAGCCTAAAGTATTGAAACTCTTTACTAAAGAGCTAGTTAGTAAAGGTTTCGTAATTGGCTTGGCGCTGGGCTCTGGTTATATTTTTCAGACACTAGGTCTTGATCGCACCACTCCTGCTATAACTGGATTTATCACTGGCCTTTATGTAGTAATCACTCCTTTAATTGCAGCATTATTACTAAAGGAGCGAGTTACCCTGACAATGTGGGGCTTTATTCTTTTGGCGGTAGTTGGTCTTGCAGTTCTCTCTGTTCAAGGGTGGAGCGTTGGTATTGGAGAGTTTCTAGTATTTATCTCTGCAATTTTATTTGCAGTTCATATCATCATGCTTGGTGCTTGGAGCAAGAACTTTGATGCCTACGCGCTAACGGTCATGCAGTTAATTGGCTGCGCCTTTCTATCGGCAACACCTGCTGGAATAAATGGATTCACCCCTCCCCCTGACATTCAAGTTTGGGCAGTCGTTATCTTCACAGCAGTGTTTGCCACAGCGTTTGCCTTTGTAATTCAAACTTGGTCTCAGGCTCGCATTTCAACTACTAAGGTTGCAGTGATACTAACCATGGAAGTGGTTTTTGCAGCTCTATTTTCGTTCGCTTATGGAATGGAGCCCTTTACTCTTCGTCTAGCAATCGGTGGCACCTTGGTGCTAATTGCCATGCTTGCCATAGTTCAGCCTCGCTTTTCATCGCCTAGGGCTAGCTGAAAGACTTAGCTCATGGCAGATAGCACAGAACTAATCGATTTAAGATCTGACACTGTAACTAAACCTTCATTACAGATGCGCTCTGCAATGGCTAGCGCTGAAGTTGGCGATGATGTCTACTCCGATGATCCAACAGTCAATTCACTTGAAGAAAGAGTTGCAGAGATATTTGGCAAAGAAGCTGCGTTATTTACCCCAAGTGGATCCCTTGCAAATCAGTTAGCTATTCGATCCCTAGTATCTCCAGGGCAGGAGTTAATCTGTGAAACAAACTCTCACATTGCTAGAGCTGAACTAGGAGCGGCAGCAACCTTTAGCGGAATTACAACCAGAACCTGGCTTGCTAATCGTGGGCTATTAAATGCTGCTCAAGTTTTAGATTTAGCAAAACCTGACTCTGGCCCCTATCTAGTCTCGACTACAGCTATTGCAATTGAAAATACTCATAACTTTGGTGGTGGAAGCATTCAACCAATTGAGGAGATTGCCCTTCTAAGCAGAAAAGCAAAAGAGTTAGGGCTCTTTCTCCATCTTGATGGAGCAAGAATCTGGAACGCTCACGTTGCATCCGGAGTTTCTCTACTTGAGTATGGAAAGTACTTTGAAACCATTAGCGTCTGTCTTTCAAAGGGGCTAGGAGCTCCCGTTGGATCTTTAATGATCTCAAATAAAGAACGCATCACATCTTCTAGAGTTTGGCGTAAGCGATATGGCGCTGGAATGCGACAGGTAGGAATTCTGGCAGCTGCTGGTCATTACGCACTAGATCACAACATCTCTCGATTAGTCGATGATCATAGAAAGGCTAAGCAGCTAGCTATAGCCTGCGCAAACGCTGCGCCATCGACTATCAATCCAGATTTTGTAGAGACAAATATTGTTGGACTGGACCTCTCCGGAGCAAATGTATCTTCACTTGAATTTGCCTCGGATGCAAAACAAAAAGGACTGTTGGTAAGCGCGCTAGGAAAGAGCTACCTTAGATTAGTAACGCATATGGATATTGACGATGAGGCAAATGAGAGAGCTTGCGCTATTTTGCAGGAGCTTTTAAAGCGCGCCTTCATGGCTAAGTAGCCACTGTTTATATTTCAACCCATAAGCATAATTTCCTAGCGCCCCACCTGTTTTAACAATTCGATGACAAGGGACAACCAGGGCAATCAGATTTCGGGCGCAAGCACTTCCGGCCGCTCGCACTGCATCTTCTGAACCTGCTCGTTTTGCTAAATCGGCATAGGTCAGAGTTCTTCCTGGAGATATTTTCCTCATCACCCGCCATGCTGATTGTGAAAACTTCTCACCCTCTTGATCAACCTTAATCCCATCAAGGGCTCTCAGGTCTCCATCAAAGTAATCAGAAACCAAATCTGAAATTATTGGAATCTGACTTACTTTCTTACTCTCTAACTGCCTATCTTGCTTGGAGATCGAGCATAGAAGTTCATCCTGTGATGTAAAGCCCGCAGCAACAAGGATATGTTCGCGCGATATTAAAGAGAGAGCGCCTACTGGAGTTTTAAGAGTGGTACGAAGCAACACGTGCAAACCCTACTGTCCTAATCTACGTTTGGAAATACTATGAACGATCGCGAAGCATCTCGGCAACAAGAAATGCAAGCTCTAAAGATTGTGTGTGGTTAAGCCTTGGATCACAAGCGCTCTCATATCGGGTAGCAAGATCTTCATGCGAGATTTCCTCGCCTCCACCGACACATTCAGTTACATCATCGCCAGTTAATTCAATGTGAATTCCCCCAGGATGAGTTCCAAGCTTTTGATGAACTTCAAAGAAACCCTTAACTTCATCTAGAACATCATCGAATTTACGGGTTTTATACCCGCTTGGAGCTTCGTAAGTATTGCCATGCATTGGATCGCAGACCCAAAGTACTTTTGCGCCCGATTTATTTACCGCTTCAATTATTCCCGGAAGGACGCTACGCACATTTTGCGCGCCCATTCTGGTGATAAATGTTAAGCGACCTGGCTCATTATCTGGATTTAGCGCTTGGATAATTTCTAGTGCGCTCTGAGCAGTTGTCTTTGGCCCTAGTTTGACTCCAATTGGATTTTTAATCTTCTTGGCAAAATCAATGTGTGCTCCATCTAATTGACGGGTGCGCTCGCCTATCCAAACAAAGTGAGCTGAGACATCGTAGGCATTACCAGTTCTTGAATCGATCCTCGTTAGGGCCTTCTCATACTCAAGTATTAAAGCCTCATGACTTGAGTAAAAATCAACAGTCTTAAACTCCTCAGGATTAATCCCAGCAGATCTCATGAAATCAAGAGCTCTTCCAATTTCATTAGCCATAGCTTCATAGCGCACACCAATTCGAGAATCCTTAACAAAACCTTTGTTCCACTCATGAACCAAACGCAGATCCGCAAAGCCACCTTGAGTAAAAGCACGCACTAGATTTAGCGTTGAGGCAGAGGTCTGATAAACCTTAACTAGTCGAGCCGGATTCGGACGTCGCGCTTCTTGGGTGAACTCCAAATCATTAACAGCATCCCCGCGATATGCAGGAAGGGAAACCTCGCCTCGAGTCTCTAAATCATTACTTCTTGGCTTTGCAAACTGGCCTGCCATTCGACCAACTTTTATTACAGGAAGGCTTGCTCCATATTGGAGAACTGCTGCCATCTGAAGAATAGTTTTGATCCGGTTTCGAATTGAGTCTGCAGTTGCCCCAAGAAAAGTCTCTGCGCAATCTCCACCCTGCAACATAAAAGCCTTGCCATCTGCGGCTAGGGCAACCTTCTCCTTTAAGTTATCGCATTCACCAGCAAAAACTAGAGGCGGTAGCGATTTTAATTCTTTTACTGCCAACTCTAATTCAGCGCGATCTGGCCAATTAGGCTGTTGCGCTGCCTTAAGGGCGGGATCAAAGAGAGAATCAATTGACATGGTCAAAGGGTAGGCAACTTAGGGCAATCGGCGTCGGCCAATTATCCGAAGAAAACTTCTGCCTCTGCTAGAAGGGCTGGATCTACCGTCTTTAACTTCTCAGTAGCTGAGGCCAGCGGAACTCGCTTAATTGCCGTTCCATGAAGTGCCACCATTTTGCCCCAATCTCCTTCATGAGCCGCAGTTATGGCATGTAGACCAAAACGCGTTGCCAGAACTCGATCAAATGCTGTTGGAGTTCCCCCTCGTTGAATATGGCCAAGAATTGAGGTGCGCGCCTCAGCTCCGGTGCGCTTTTCAATCTCATTAGCTAGCCACTCACCAATTCCTGAAAGTTTTACATGGCCAAAAGCATCTTTAGTGGAATCTTTTGTAATTAAATCGCCATCTTTAGGAAGAGCTCCCTCTGCCACTACCAAAATAGGAGCATAAGATTGTTCGAATCTAGATTTCACATAAGAACAAACTTTGTCGATATCAAAGGGAACTTCAGGTATGAGAATGCATGAAGCTCCGCCGGCAAGTCCGGAATGCAGAGCAATCCAGCCCGCATGTCTTCCCATAACCTCCACAATAAGCGCGCGGTGATGAGACTCTGCCGTGGTGTGAAGACGATCAATTGCCTCAACTGCGATATTTACGGCAGTATCAAAACCAAATGTGTAATCAGTATTATTCAAATCATTATCGATGGTCTTAGGTACTCCAATAACTTTTACCCCTAAGGCATCTAATTTTGTAGCGACTCCTAAAGTATCTTCTCCGCCAATCGCAATTAAAGCATCGACATTCATCTTGGCAAGATTTTCTTTGATGCGCTCTACGCCATTTTCAATCTTAAAAGGATTAGTGCGAGATGATCCAAGAATTGTTCCACCTCGTGGCAGAATTCCTCGAGTTGCCGCAATGTTTAGCGGCATCGTAAGCCCCTCTAGCGGACCTTTCCAACCATCGCGAAAACCGATGAACTCATAGCCATATTCTTTTTCGCCCTTACGTACAACCGCTCTAATGACTGCATTAAGTCCGGGACAATCTCCGCCACCTGTAAGGACTCCGAAACGCATATGAATAACTCCGATTAGATAATTGGATTTGAATCAGCACTGACTCAGGAGCCGATTCTAGCGCATCGCAAAATTATCAATGAAATTACCGCGTAACTACTACGCCTTTTCCAACTACAACTATTCCGCCAGGTGAAACTGTGAAGCGCTGGCGATCTCTCTCTAAATCAAATCCAATACTGGCCCCAGGTTCAACGATTACATTCTTATCCAAGATTGCATTTTTAACTCGGGCTCCATCCCCTATTTGCACCGCTGGCATAAGAACTGAGCTCTCAACGACTGAGTCACGGCCAGCATAAACATCATAGGAGGCAACGGTTCTACGCAATTCACCACCAGAGATAATTGATCCCGCGCCAACAACTGAATCAAAGGCAATTCCTCGTTCTGAAAATTTTGCTGGCGGCAGCGATGGTGGATTGGTGAGAATTGGCCACTGTCGGTTATAGAGATTAAAAATAGGTAGTGGCGAAACTAAATCCATATGTGCTTCAAAATAGCTTTCGATACTTCCTACATCACGCCAATAACCTTTGTCGCGCTCAGTCTCACCTGGAACAACATTATTTGCAAAGTCATAAACTTTTGCAAGGCCAGCTCTAGTCATAGCCGGAATTATGTTCGCGCCTAAGTCATGACGAGAGTCAACATCTTCCGAGTCAAGTATCAGGGCCTCTTCCATTGCGTCGCGACGGAAGATGTAATTACCCATGGAAACCAAACATAAATCAGGATGACCTGGCATTGCTGGAGGATCTTTAGGCTTTTCATGAAATGCTTTTATAGTAACTCCATCGCTATCAAGTTCAATAACTCCAAATTCTGAAGCTTCAGATCGCTTCACTCGAATTGCAGCAACTGTTACTCCAGCTCCGCTTTCCAAGTGACTTATATACATTGCATTCGGATCCATCCGATAGACGTGATCTGCGCCAAAGACGATTACATGTTTTGGGTTCTCATCATGGATTAAATTAAAATTCTGCAAAATCGCATCAGCGCTTCCGGTATACCAACGTGGACCAAGTCTCTGCTGAGCTGGAACAGGGGTGATGTAGTTTCCAAGGAGGGTAGACATTCTCCAAGTTGTCGTTATATGTCTATCAAGTGAGTGAGACTTGTATTGCGTAAGAACTGCAATTCTTAGAAACCCAGCATTAACAAGATTTGAGAGAACGAAATCAACTAAGCGATAAGAGCCACCAAAAGGAACTGCCGGCTTTGCTCTATCTGCAGTTAATGGCATCAAACGCTTACCCTCGCCGCCAGCAAGCACTATTCCTAATGGGAGATCTAAGCGGGCCATATGTCTAACGATACTCTTGGCAGGTGAGCGGCGCTAAGGTGAAAGTAGCCATGATTACTCGGGAATGGCCCCCTGAGATCTATGGTGGAGCCGGGGTTCATATTGCAAACCTAGTCTCTGCCTTAAATCAGAGCGGAGAGATCGAGAGCTTCGTTCATTGCTTCGGCGGAGCAAGAAGAGATGCCACCAACTACCAGCTAACTAAAGAGTTTTCTACGATAAATCCAGCGCTGCAAACCCTGTTACTTAATAGCGATATTGCCAAAAATCTAAAGGGTATGGATATTGCGCACTCTCATACTTGGTATGCCAATCTGGCCGGGTATTTAGCGATGAAAATGTTTGGAATTCCCCATGTCATTACCGCCCACTCTCTGGAGCCCTTGCGTCCCTGGAAAGCTGAACAGCTAGGTGGTGGATATCAAATTTCATCCTGGGCCGAAAAGATTTCCTATGAGAGCGCATCTACCATCATCGCAGTTAGCGATGGCATGAGAGCAGATGTTTTGAAGGCTTACCCTGAAATAAATAGCGATAAAGTCATAACAATTAGAAATGGAATTGATACTAAAGCCTTTGCCCCTAATCCGAAATTAGAAGTATTAAAAAAGTATGGGATCAATTCAACCTATGCTTTATTTGTTGGAAGAATAACAAGACAGAAAGGCCTTGCACACTTACTCCGTGCTTGGCAAAAAGTTCCTAAAGATCACTCTCTAGTCCTTGCTGCAGGATCTCCCGATGAGCCAGCAATCGGTGCTGAAGTTGAGCAACTCATTGCTGAGCTATCAAAGCAGCGAGGAAATATCATTTGGATAAAGCAGATGCTAGATCGTGACGAATTAACCGCCCTTCTTACCGGGGCTCAAGTATTTCTCTGTCCATCAATCTATGAACCGCTAGGAATTGTTAATTTAGAGGCGATGGCTTGTGAGACCGCAGTTGTGGCATCTAAAGTTGGTGGTATTCCTGAGGTTGTAGTTGATAATGAAACCGGATTACTGGTTGATTACTCACCTAATTCATCAGAATTTGAAGACGCTCTTGCATCTGCAATCGATAGATTAATGTCAGATAAATCACTTTCTATTAAATATGGCCAAGCAGGGCGAATCCGCGCGATTGAACACTTTGGATGGGATAAGGTTGCCAATTCCACCATCGAGTTATATCGGAGTCTAATAAAGTAAATGTCACGAAAAGGTTGGGTGCTCTTTGCCCTTGTTGGTTTGCTATGGGGAGTTCCCTATTTATTTATGAAAGTTGCAGTTGAAGAGCTTTCAACACCTGTAATTGTCTTTGCTCGCCTTGCTATCGGAGCCCTGCTCTTAATTCCCATAGCGCTCTATGAAAAATCTATCCGACCAGCACTTAAGTATTGGCCATATATTTTGTTCTACTCCGTTCTCGAAATGGTAATCCCTTGGTATTTAATCACCACCGCGCAAAGAGATCTCTCATCAGGTTTGGTAGCGCTCTTGGTTTCAACAGTTCCAATCTGGGCCACACTATTTGCTCATCACAGCGGTGATTCAACAGCAGCTCATCGCACCAGAATCTTTGGTATTGCTATGGGTTTGATGGGTGTAGCACTTCTTGTAGGGATTGAGTCGTTAAATGACTTTGATAGCGCCATTGCAATTGCGATGGTTTTGATCGCATCTATCTCATATGCCTGGGCAGTGAATATGATTACTAGACGTGCTCCCCAAATCTCTGGAGTTGCAATTAATGGATTGTCTATGCTTATTGCTCTTATTTTCTTTGCTCCATTTGCGGCCATTAACTTGCCAACTCAGAGTCCATCATTAGAAGCTATTGGCGCAACTGCTGCGCTTGGAATCTTCTCAACAGGTCTTGCTTTTTGGATTTTCTTTATGGTCTTAAAAGAAATTGGCCCAGCAAGAGCTTCTCTTGTGGTTTATCCAAATACGGCAGTTGCTGTCATTCTTGGGATCATAATTCTCAATGAAAAGTTGACGCTAGCTATTACGATTGGTCTTCCATTAGTCTTAGTTGGTTCTTATTTTGCTAGCAAAAAGTCTGAAACCCCAGTTGTTACCGGGTAAATCCCAACTTAAGTAGGGCCTTAGAGTCGCTCTGCCAATTAGCCATGACTTTTACATGAAGACCAAGAAATACTCGAGCCTTTAACTTCTTTTCAATCTCACCTCTTGCCACAGTTCCTACTTGTTTAAGTCTCTCTCCCTTATGGCCAATGATTATCGCCTTCTGACTATCGCGCTCAACAATAATTGAGGCATGGATATCAAAGAATGGAATGTCGCCTTCTTCTCGCTTATCACGCTCTGAGATTTCGTCGATTACAACTGCAATTGAGTGGGGTACTTCTTCAAAAACATCTTCAATAGCAGCCTCTCTAATTAAATCCGCGAGCTGAGTATTTAACTCTTGATCAGAGTTCATATCAGCTGGATAAAAGGGTGGGGAATCTGGGGCGTATTTTGCTAGCAGATCCATAAGCAATTGAACTTGATCATCAGTTTTGGCAGATAAGGGCACTACTTCATCCCAAGCAAAGCCTGCATCCTGCGCTAATTTGCTAGCAGCTATTAATTGCTCAGGCATTAGAGCTTTCTTGGCCATATCAATCATTGTTATGGCGCAGATTTTCTTAGCGCTTCGATGGCGCGCCATCTCCTTGGCGATAAAGAGATCACCTGCGCCTATTGCTTCAACTGCAGGAATGCAGAGCACAATGGCATCAACTGATTCCATATTCTCATTAACAATTGAATTGAGGGCCCCGCCAAGTAGGGTTTTTGGCTTATGAACTCCAGGGGTATCAACTACTACTAATTGAAAATCAGGACGGGTAACAATTCCTCGGATAGCGTTTCGAGTGGTATTTGGATGATGCGAGGTGATGACAATCTTTTCGCCGACTAGAGCATTAACAAGCGTTGATTTTCCAGTATTGGGCCTGCCAACAATTGCAACAAAGGCAGCTTTATGAGTCATCACCGCTAAGGGTACCCGTCTTTTGGCTACTAATTGGCAACATTAACTCGAGGGCATCTGGAACTGAAGTGACTATCTCCGCTAAGCGCTCGCCAATTAAGCGATGACAACCATCGCTAGTAGGTGAGGTAATTAGTCCGGGAACTGCCATTACAGGGCGCATTATCTCGGCAGCATCACGGGCAGTTCTAAGAGAGCCACTTCTAAATGCAGCTTCGATAACGATTGTTCCCTTTGAAAGCGCGGCGATTAATCTATTTCTAGTCAAGAATCTCTCAGCTCTTGCCCCAACTCTTGGCATTACCTCAGAGACAAGTGCTCCACTTTCTTGTAATTCAAAGAAGATTTTATTATTTCCAGCTGGATAGTTAACAGATACTCCAGATGCAAGAACAGCAAATGTTGAACCTTCTGCAGCTAAGCAACCACGATGAGCATGGGTATCTATTCCATATGCTCCCCCACTAACTACCGCCCAATTACGATCTGCAAAACCGCTTGCAAATTCGCTAGCAACTCTTGCCCCATAGAGCGTTGGCTTTCTTGTCCCAACGATGGAGATAGATTGTGCCGGCAGATTAGCTCCTTTAATGATTAAGCCAATGGGTGGATTGCTCAAGTCATTTAGAGATGTGGGCCAATACTTTGAACTTGGGGTAATAAATCTTGCTTCAGCAGATTCAATCTCTTCCCAAAGCGCCTGCGCAGAGGTATTAATAAGTACCTGGCGAATCCCTGCAGATACCTTATTTATCTTCTCATATGCCCCATGAATAATCCGATCCTTCAACTCCACTGCGCCATAGCGTTTTAACTCAATCGACCAAGTGATGCTTCCTGGCTCAATGGCGCTAAAGAGCATTAACCGAGCTTGAGTTTCTAAGTCATCTATTATTTGATTTTCTATATCAATCATCGCTGGAGAATAAGAGTTAGAGGGGTTAACACCTTTCAAATCATTAGCTAGATGTGAATAACCCTACTTGTTAATTAGAGCCTGAATATTTGCATATGACTTTCTATGAATCGTCGTAACACCTAATTCAATTAACGATCTCTCATGGGCCCTGGTGACATATCCTTTATGCTCAGCAAAGTTATAGCCAGGGTGGTCATCATCTAGCTTGACCATTATTCGATCTCGATAAACCTTAGCAAGTATCGATGCTGCCGATATTGAAATAGCAACTTGATCTCCTTTCCAGATAGCAAGGGAATCAGAGCGAAGTCC
>Ga0208542_1000228_pt1 | contig 26276 bp, 52 predicted proteins | sample DEB08_DNA_3_FD_185495 | JGI IMG/M metagenome (GOLD analysis project Ga0208542, IMG submission 185495) | Aqueous microbial communities from the Delaware River and Bay under freshwater to marine salinity gradient to study organic matter... | ecosystem: Environmental > Aquatic > Marine > Coastal ... | reverse complement strand
CGCTTTCTTTCTAAAAATCTTTATTTTGTGGTAAAAATCACAATTAAATACGGACAAACTAGGACACTAGATGATCAAGGTTCACTTTAGGAAAAAAACTTTGTTGGGGAGTACAGTACACCGCCCGCGCAAGTTAAACACCTAGGGTGTCCGTTTTGTCGTGGTTGCGTAGTCTATGCGTTATGGTCTGTTTTGTCTGGTTGCTGGTTATTTTTCTGGGGCTTACTAACCCCTCGGCACTCTCTAGCGCCCCTCTCCCCTAATAATTCTCCCTGCCTTATTTAATATCTCTAACTGATAGCCCTAGCCGATAGCTCTACCCTCTCCCGCTATCTATCCCGCGCCACTATGCCACGCCACGCGTGGCAGTAGATAGCTCAATGCGTAGGCTTGAGTTATCACGATCACGCCACTATTACCGATAAGCTATCAACCTTCAACCTATACTTAAGCCTTAGACTTTCAAGGCTTAGAGCTCACGCGATCCGACACGCTGGAAAGATTTATTGCTTTATCTATTGCGAGATAGATTAGCCTAGTGTATCTTGCTCTTATGAGCTCAGATCGGGCTCACTTATTGGAGGTAAGTAATGAAACACGGAAACGAATACTACGCAATAATTGACGTAAACGGCGAAACGGATAAACACGTTTGGACACTAACCCGCGAGCAACTAAACGCGGTGGTATCACTACTAATAGAAAAGGGAGACGAGGAACTGTCGGATTTAGGCGTAAGTATTGGAAGAGCGGCAAGGGCTCTAAGTGTAAAGGTAGGCGCATAATGAAGCTGAACTATTTATTAGAAGGTAAGTTGGTTGAGCTAAATGTTAAAAGTTGCGCCCCCTATGCTAAGGGCTGGCAGATTAACGCCACCATTGATGGTGTTGAAAGTGAGCTAACTTTCTATGGCTCTACCAAGAGCAACGCGATAAATGACGCAAAGAACAGAATAAAGAGGGAGGGCAGATTACCTCACGCGCCTTATCGGGAAGCAACCGCGCAACTTGGTTAGACCTTGCCTATCCTCTAAGGGTTATGCTATCCTTGGAGGGTAGGGAGGGGCTAATCTCTCCAACTAATGAAAGGATAAAGAAATGAAAGAGCTAACTATTGCCTCCAATAAGTGGAGCAAAACAATTAGCGGGGCAGAATACGGGGAGAGTAAGCCCGTATTAATTGAGGTTGAGGCGGAGCTAGTCAAGCGTGGCGATCAAGTGCCTCACTTCTCCATTACGGGAGCAATTAAGAAAACCGATAAACGCTACCGCGATCCGTATATTATGGCGGGAGCAATTCACGAGGAAATCTTAAAACACTTTCCAACTCTTGCGCCTTTAGTTGAGGTTCATTTATCGGGGTGCGACGGGCTACCGCTACACGCGGAGGCTAACGCTCGCTACTGGGCGGGGCTAAGTAAGTGGAGCGACGGGCGGGCTATGTCTCCCCGCGATAGCTACGGCAGAATTGAAATTGAAACCGACGAGAGCGGGCTAGAGTGGGCTCCTAAGACCCTTGCCTTACATCTCCAATGCGACGAGAAAACCGCCCGCGAGGTGCGCGGGGCTATGGTGTCGGGCTTACCTTGGAACAGGATAACCGCTCACGCGGGCTTGATAGACCTATGGAGCGGGCAAGCTGGCAAGGCTCGCGCTCTACTCGTTAATAGAGAGCAGGTGAGCGCGTGAAGCATAACCTTACTGAGTGCGACAATAGCGCCGCTCAAATTCTAATTAACTACTTCCGCGAGCAAATCGAGGAAGCTGACGCGAGCAGGGAATACGACCAAGTAAAACTCTACAACTACCTATTAGGAATTGCCCAAAGAGTGAGAGAGGAGGCGGGTAAGTGATGAAATGGGAGAGTAGTCCTGGTATTTGCCCACAATGTAAGAAAATTATTAGCGCGGCACAATTCGTAAGCGGCGCTCATCAATGCGAGGAGGAGAGCAAGTGAGAGATATCTTTGAGCTATCTTTCAGGTGGCAAGACGGATTAGTTCAAGTCTTAATCTATGCCCTAGTAATCTATCTAGGGCTAGTAATCATAAGCAAGATAACCGATAAGAGGGAGAGAGAGGGAGATAATGGCTAGTTATACGACAATAGGAGAACTGATAGAACGCTTGAAGGGGGAGGACTTAAACGCCCCGATTATCTATCAGTATTACCTAGCGGAACACTTTGAGATCTCGGAGGAGGTCTTTGGGCAGGTTGCTGGAGATTTTGACTCTCTAATTCCTTGCTCTGACTCATATGAGGCTATATCAAGAGAGATAGATAGCAAGAGGGAGGAAGTAAATGCGTAAGATGAAATATAAGCTACCTAAAGGGGTAGAGTTGGAGATATTAGACTATGATGCGGAGCGCAAAGACCGCCAAGATAGCGCTTTCTATACTTGGGGAGATACTAACGATGTAGCTCTCCTTACCTATCAAGGGCGAGAGTATCGCGTGGTATGCGTAGGAGAAATGCGTATCCTCTACAAGGGGGAGATAATTAGATACTGCGATGATCTAATAAGGGCAGGTATCAAGCGCGATAAAGACCTGAGCAAGATAGATGATAGCGGAGGAGAGTGGATAAATAACTCTTGGTTTGAAGTCTATGACTATGGCTCAGGAGAATATACAGGCGAGGTCTATCACGAGGTCAAAGACGCTATTGAAACAGTAGCTAATTGGATAATAGATGAGGAGCTAGTCAATGTCTAAGATGAAAGAGTATCTATTGGACCAATACGAGCAGGAGATAACGCCTGAAATAGATGACCTAATCAAGATGAAAGAGGAGGAGGAAGGTAATGGACGGGAAAGTTAGGGTAAAAGAGTGCGTGGTGGAGGGTTGCTACGATATAAGAAAGCACATAAACGGAAGTAAATATGCAAAAACCTGCCTATTTCACACAACAGAGGGAGAGGGAAATGAATAAAGAATACTATCAAGCTAAGGCAGACCTCTGCCGAGGACTTGCTATCAAGCAAATGGTGGAGGGGGAGGCTGGCGAGGCAGGTAAGAACCTAATTCGTATGGTTAATGCCCTAAATCAAATCAACTTAATCAACTATAAGGAGGAGAAGGATAATGAAGCTAGTTAATTTCTATGAGGTAATGGATCACAAGGGAGAAGTGGAGTGGGGTGGGGCGAGCGTAAGCGAGGCTATCACTTGGTTCAGGCGTGGCTTGGATAGGTCTATCTTGGTAAGTGTATGGGACGAGCAGAGCGAGGACGATTTCAAGCTCATCACCGATAAGATAGATATAACTGCCATAGTCTTGGCTACTATAACAAGTGAGAGGGAGAAGGCGTGATATTACTAGGCGTAATACTTGCTACTATTCTTGCCTACCTGCTCATAGTATGGGAGGATAAGCTCAATGAAAACAATAGATAAACGCAGAGCCTACTCTGAAAAAAGAGCAGTATGGCTACGCAACTACCAGAGGGCGAGAGCGAGGGCTCTAACGCGCCTTGCTCAGCAGTATCCCGACCAATACAAGGAACTACTTGAGCAGGAGAGGTTAGCTGATGAGAGTATGGCAAAAACGTGGCTGGACATTACTGGCGCTACCAGTATTAACTCTAGTCTTGGTGTTATTACAGATAGAAACAACGACACATCTAGATCCGAGCAAGCCAACGGAGATAAACAGAACGAAGGCAACGTGGGAGGAGAAGGGTGAGAACAGAAAACTGGCAAGGAAATACGCGTGGGTTGCGTTTGGTTGGAGAGGACGAGAGTGGGAGTGCCTCAAGTCCTTATGGACCAATGAGAGCAGGTTTGACCACTTCGCACAGAACCCAACTTCTAGTGCTTTCGGAATTGCTCAACTCCTTGGAGAGAGAAGTAGAAATCCTGCACTCCAAATACTGCGAGGCTTACGTTATATTGATAGACGTTATGGAACGCCTTGCAAGGCTTACAAGTTCTCTCTCACCCACCGACATTATTAAGGAGAAGTAATGCTTACAGGAGTATCGCTCTTTGCTGGTGTCGGCGGCTTTGATTTGGCTATGACCCGTAATGGAGTAAAGGTTGTAGCTACAATAGAGATAGACAAGAAGTGTAATGAGGTACTAGCCAAGCATTTTCCAGAGGCTAAACAGTTCACAGATGTTCAACAGATAACAGGAGAGGAGTTAATAAATGCTGGATTCAACCCAAAGAATGGAATTATTACAGGAGGATTCCCCTGCCAAGATCTCAGCGTGGCTGGAAAAAGGGCTGGCTTGGCTGGCGAAAGAAGCGGGTTATTCTGGGAGATTAGAAGACTTGTGGAAGAAACGCAAACAGAGTGGTTCGTCCTCGAAAACGTCCCTGGTTTATTATCCTCTGACGGAGGGAAGGACTTTGGAATCGTTCTCGGGGAGATGGCCAACCTCGGGTATAGTATCGGGTGGAGAGTCCTTGATGCTCAGTACTTTGGAGTACCCCAGCGAAGGCGCAGAGTCTTCATCGTTGGCAGCCGTACTGGAGGACCAGAACGTATTGGAAAAGTTTTATTTAAGCGCGAAGGCGTGCGAAGGAATCCTACGCAGAGCCAACCGCAGAGGCAAGACTCTTCCACCAGCACTACAAGAAGCTTTGGTCAAACAGGTTTCGCAAAATACTCCGAAGGAGTGACTACTCTTACTGCTACCACATACAAAAGACCTGAAGATAATGTTGTGGTTCACTAAAAGTAGGCGAGCACAGAGTGATACCGACTATGAAACGTGGCTTGAGGGGGGGGGTGGTACCAACATTGAACGCATTTGATAGTGGTGATGTTAGAGCTACCACAGTTATAGTTATGCGTATGCGTGAAGGCAAACCAGGAGGAGGTAAAGGACCATTGATGAGCGAAGATAGAAGTTTAACTTTAGCAACTGCTAATGATCAAACACTATTTGTTTTCTATGGCAATAGGGTAGATGATGTACGAATACAAGATGGTAAAATAAATACTTTGCAGGCTAGGATGGGAACAGGTGGAAACAATATGCCTATGGTAGCTACAACTAAAGTGCGTAGGCTTACACCACTTGAGTGTGAAAGACTACAAGGATTCCCTGATGGCTGGACAGAAGGACAAAGTGATACTCATAGATATAAACAGATGGGTAATGCAGTAGCAGTACCAGTAGTTGAGTGGATTATTTCTGGTATTGTTGATACAATAAAGGACAGCTAAGGGTTATTTATCCTTTCACTTAGCGTAAGAGGCCCCGCAGATCAAGAGTGCTAACTGCGGGGCTTTCTTATTTCTAAAAGCAGTGATTTACTTTGTCAAATCGAAATCGGCATTTTTGTTTTGTCGGAGTGTCGCCGTTCAGGTAATGTCAAAAATCAATAACCTAAAAAACTCGCTGAGTAGAATAGTTTCCGAGCCACAAAGTTTGTGGTCGAAAGGATAAATATGGAATGTCCAAAGTGCGGTAAAGAAATGAATACAGTTTCATACATAACTTTAGATTCAAAACCTAAAGTTAGTCCTGATTATTGGGAATGTAATGACAGGAAAAATTGTGGATACGAAATGCCAAAGATAAAAAAGATAAGAGGCTAATCCTTATCAGTTGAATAGAAGCCTGGTCCTCTGAAAGAGAGAGGGGGTGAGGACCAGACCCTATTCATTACTTTGCCGCAGTCAGTGCAGGAGGGCGCACTTTCTTTGGCGTGGATAGAACGCTCAACTGAAAGGGTAGTTAAGCAGTTCAGACACTTATAGGGGTAGAGCATAGTCTAGGTGTAGGAAGCCGACAAGTTTCATAATCTTTCTAGTATCAGCAAACTCTGTAGTGGTAGGCATCCACTTCTCAGACCAGCTTGGCTCTGGAACTCTTGATAAATCAAAGGCATAGATACCCTCTGGTGTGGAGTTAATGTAGTAAGGAACCATACTTCCTGCTTGGTTGATAAGCCTGCGATACTTCATCTCTTCTATCAGCAAATCTGGATAGTGACTATGCCTACACTTGAGTTCAATGTATAAGTTCTTTTCAATGGTAGTGCAGTCAAAGGAGTCGAAAGCGCCTTCAGATTTCTCAAGGTCGGGGAAGTGTTTATCTTTTAGATAATCGAAGAGCTCGGATTCTTTCACTGGTATGGACTCTCCCCGCCTAAGTTATTCTGCAACTTACGCAAAGAGCTCTGACATCTACGATCAGCAGTAGATATAGCGCAACCTAGATACTCTGCCATAGCCTCAAGAGTGAGGCTCTCGTGGTATCTCTTAATAAGAATATCTTTATCTGTTATCTCCAGCTTTAGATAAGCCTTCTTTATATCTATCAGGGTAGCAAGTAGGTTACCACCTTCTGCTGGAGCTGACTGCTTACGTGGCTGACCATCGTTAATGAGGTTCTGTGCCTGTTCTAAGACTGTATTATCTATTACTGAAGCAATAACGTGAGGCAATAGCTGGGTTATCACTGCTGAGTCATAGAAGGCTTCATCGCCTATGCGATAGCCTGACTTAGCTGCCTTCTCCTTGCGAGCATAGCGCTCACAGTGGCGCTTCATCTGCCAAGCAATACGCTTCTCATTGATTACCTTTTGGATAGGATTAGTTTCATTTAATAGTCCATCTAGATGTTCTACTCTTGTTAGATACCAGGCGTAGCACTCCTGCTTTACATCATCTCTATCTACATAGTTGCGAAACCTACGACAGATAGTATTGGCTACGCTAGGAGCTATATCAAGTATAACTGGGTGGATATCAGTCATTCTTACCTCTAACAATACCAACTGCGCTATCCACAATCATACAAGGAATACAGTTATCTTTGCGACAAGTGTTTTCCCTGTCATCGTGGTATAAACCTTCAATCTCTTTGGCTATCTTCTCTCTTATCTCTGCTTCCATTCTCACAAAGATAAAGTCTAGATACTTAGTAGATTCGTCAGTCATTAGGTATCTCAGGCCAAGTCTTATCTAAGACCATCATTGCAATAGCAGAGTAGTTAAGTAGATCTAAGAAACTGTCTCGAAGTGACTCGTTTGAGGGAGAGACTTCACTATCAACGAGGTGATTGATTCTAGCCACCTTGTCGTGCATACGCACTCGTAATCCGTTGAGTGCTCCACCTGGACTGTGAGAGATGTTCTTTGGACCATAATCTTTATGTTTGCGGATGAGCAGATTACCTGCTGTGTCAAGGATTCGCCACACATTAGCAACGAACTCCGAATCTAACTTCTTGTCGGAATCGGTTTGACTGTAATAGTACCATTCTTGAAGTCTATGGAGACTATTACCATCCCCAATTCCTTCAGATACTCTGCCATCTGTGTCAATTCCTTCTTTGTAGTCACTCACTTAACTCCTCCTACTAGGTTAGCTGTTGCTTCTTGTCCATTCACCAGATAGAAGTCTGTTATGTCCATACCTGGTGGTAATTGTACGATTTGTGAGTTGATTAACTCACCTGCGACACGCCTAGAGAACTCAGCTCCAGGGTTAGTCCCATCTTCTTTAACATCATTGTCACCGACTACATAAACCATATCAAAACCATTGAATAACTTTGAATAATAAGGCTTCCAAGCAGCAACTCCAGGCACACCTACTGCTGGCACTTGGCAATTAGCTTCCATAACTATCGCATCAAACTCACCCTCACATACAACTACCCTGCTGGTATTAGACATAGTTGCAATGACATTAAACAGGTGTGACTTCTGACCAATAGGCGCACCATACTTAGGCTTACCATCATCTAATCTTCTAAACTTAAAGCCAACACAAATATCTAAAGCAGTGAAGTAAGGTATAGATATCCAACCTTCATAACCTTGATGTCCCTCTATCGGATCTGTGATAGAACCAAGACGATACCTAGCTGCTACCTCCTCAGATATTCCACGTCCTTCTAGATATTGCAGAGCTTCTGGGCTTATCTCCTGTGCGTAGTGATGAGCCGCTTCCTCCAATAATTTCGCCTGCCCTTGCAAGAGCATCTTTGAACCCCACATTCTCTAGTTCCATAATTACATTAACAGCGTTGCCACCCTTGCCACAGGTATGACAGAAATACAAATTGTTATAGGTGTCAATGACTGCGCTCTTGCGAGCATCATCGTGCATACAACAACGAACAGATATGTTGCGACCTTCTTTTACTTCTCCTCCAAAGTGTCTAACTACATCTGCTATGGAGACTGTGTTTGCATCAGAGTCGGACTTTGACCTTTTCTTACGACCCACCCTGGTCCAGTCTTGTGTTGGCAAACGCAGTCTCCTTTACAGTATCCGTGCATCTCTTCAGCTTTATCATACTGGCCTCGTGAGTTAAACTGACCAGCCACCTTGCAGTCTGAACACATCATTCTTGTTCTTTTTCCTCTACTTCAGTTGGTTCATCTGGTATCTGTACATCTTCAAGTTCTTTCTGTACTTCTGGTGTAGTAAATATCTCACTACTTGTTATTTGTCCTTGTGGTACTGGCATTTTAGTCACTGTTACTTTCCCCCATCTCTGGGACTGTGTTAGATATTTCTTCTTCCAAGCTGTTTTTTTCCACCGCTTTAGCGGTTTTATTGTTGAGGCCATTTAACCACTCCTCTAGATTTTGTATTACCCAAGCATCTTCTATGCTGGCTCTGCGCCTCTTAACTATAACGAAGGCGGGAGGCTCAACCACAAGACCCCGCGCCTTCGCATAGTTGGCTGCCTCAGTCTGAGCTTCTGCCCAGAACTGCGGAAGATCTAATGACTTTCTATTCTTACATTCCAGAATATAGGTCTGACCTGCGATTATGGTGACAATATCACCTTCGTCATTGGCTCCAGCTTTGGCAAGTCTTTCAGCAAAGTGGCCTAGTTTGCGTAGATACTTCATCACATCTGTCTCAAACTTTGAACCCTTAGCCTTATTGTAACTAGACATAGTTGCTCACATTAGAATTACGGATTGCTCTGCCATAAGAATCAGAGTCAGATATCTGGCAGGTAGCAAAGTTCACAAAGAGCCCTACATAATCCTTACCATCTGCTTGATGCTTTCCAAAACGATTCTTTACTGGTGCAACCCTTAAAGTATTTTCTATTGGGCTATAGCCAAGAGTAAGTATCATCGCAGGTAACTGACTTACCTTTCCGTGAATAGCACGGCGAGCTGAAGGTTCAGTTGGACTACCATACTCACTCTGTTCTGATACGTGATGCAGTACTAATACACAGGCTTCAGTCTTCCTAGACATATCGTGCAACTCAACCATAATCTGGCGCAGTCCTGCCCATTCATTATCAGATTCAGCAACAACATTCATTAAGTTATCTATTACGATCAGCTCTGGAGCCAACCCATATAGTTCTATGTAGGCTTTGATTTCCATTTCTATATCATCAAGATTAGGACTGGAGTCAAAGACCCATTGTATGTGCGACATACTCTCCAAGTACTTATCATAGTAACGAGGATTCTCGGTAATCATTTTCTCAACTGTCTGCTGAGTATGACCTGCTGTATGTGCAGATGCTCGCATCATTACTGTAGCGGTATCTGTATCTGCTGAGAAGAATAAAGTAGGAACCTTTGCCTGAATGGTATAGACCAGAGCGAACATAGACTTACCAGCATTGGGCGCAGCAGCGACCATACATACTTGGCCTCGTCTAAACTTTATATCTTTCTTCTCTAGATCTTTCCATACTGTAGGTAGGGGTTGTGCTGTAGTACGAGAAGACTTCCAAGCTCTATCTAGTCTAAGCATTATGCCCCTCCCTTGGCAGTATTACATTTCTTTTTCTTCTAGCTTCCTTTAGGTCAGCCCCTGTGAGGCCACCCCAGATACCAAATCTTTCGTTCTGTATACCCCATTCAGCGCATTCGGTTTTATGAACACATCTTCCACAGATAGTTTTTGCAAAACTTGTATGGTAGCGAGAACTACTTTCTGTTCCAGTAACCTCTGGGAACCAATGGTCTCCTCCGACTTGTGCACATAGCGGAGCCTCGTATTCACGCGGCTCTCGCATTGTGTTACGCCCAAATCGTTGCCGCTTGTTGGTCCTTTGGAACTTTAGCACCAGTCCACTTAGGACCAGTAGCAGGATCAAACCAACCCTTGTATGGCTTGCCAGTTGCTTGTGCCTTGCCGTGCTTTAGAACCATCTTTCCACGAGAGCACTCTGGTGCGCTTGGGTGGTTGTATACCCAGATGTTGCCATACTTATCGTTGACAGTTTCTTCTCCGCCAGCAGATGGTGCTGATGCTACTGCTGGTGCAGAATTGTAAACGGGAGCAGCAGGTGCAGCGCCTGCATACGCTTGACTTGTGCTTGTAATAAGGGCAGAAAAGTCAGAAGCTGCTGTTAGCAACCCTTCCAATTCCTCCTTACTTGTAGCATAAAGGTTAATTAGAGTTCCATCTGGTGTCTTGAAATTGACTTGGAACTTTGTTGATTCTGGTGCAGCCACTTTACTTACCTCCATTATGTTTAATTGAAAGGCGCAGACTATCCTTGCCTTTTAGAGTTGGTACGAATCCAAGAATCTCTTGGACTTTTTCTTTATCTACTTGCTTAGGTCCAGCTACCTCTGTCCATCTAACTTCAACACCTGTAGCTGTAACCCCAACAACACCAGTCAGCGCTTCTTTGATTGCATCCTTCTGAGTTGTTAATTCTTTTATCTTGTTATCTATCTGTAGATATTCCAAAGCCTGATTACTTGCCTCATCATTATCAATGAGTGGTAGTTCAGTCTTTGTACGTTCTTTTTTTAGACCAACGCATCCAATCTCACCAGATGCGTCAAAGTATTTACAATAGAACTTGCAGTAGCTCTCATCCTTTTCAGGTTCAGGAGCAACCTCACTGGTCTTAATAGCCTCTAACCAAGAGAGGGCTTCGAGCGCAACAGCAGGGTCATACTTCTCCGTATGGACCTTGACATCGCGCTCGTCACCATCTCGCGGTATTGCTACCAGATGAACATTAGTAACCTTCCCCAAGCCACTTTGTTCTATCAGGTATCCGTAAGTTTGTATTTGCCAGCGTTGCTGCTGACTTGGAAAGTAAGTGAGGTTCTTCAACTTCACTGTCTTCCAATCCACTACATCGCCTGTCCCAGGAATGTAGAGATCTACGTGAGCTTTCATTCCGTTATGTTCTACTGTCTTCTCTAGCAAAACTTCTTTGTTATTAGATAAAGCATTCTCTATAGAGTTATGGATAGCAGTACCCATAATAGCTGCGAGCTTTAGCTCTCCGCCATTGGTCTTCTCTTGTCCGTTTAATTTATACCAGACCTTACGCCGACAGCCACCTAACTCTGATGGACCTATCTGTGTCTGTAGCGACCTGCTTCTACTGTTCTCTTTCTCGTAGAGAGCCTTAACTAATAAATCTTTTATATCCATTTATGCTTTTCCCACCTAGTTATTGTGAAGCGGAATACTATCAGATTTATTACTAACATTCTAGCAACTAACCTGTATGGCATAGTGTCATAGTCGTGAAAGTAATCAATACCAAAGCCCCAGTTATTCAAACTGCCAAAGCTGAAATGAATTGAATAGTCTCGTATCACGTTATTATCCTTCCTTGACAGACTAATTGTATAGGTGGACAAGTATTTATATCAAGGATGCTGGCTATTTGAACAGCGCGTTCGGCGTGTTGGTCAACATTGCCTAACGTAAGACGGTCAACGCGATCATAGAGATAGCCGAGAGCATAAGCCCCACCACTACCCAAGCCGTAAACACCCTTGTCGGACTGGATGAACGAGAGGTCGGTTGCAATATGGAATAGGTTGCCATCAAACGCGACAAGGTAGTCGAACCCTGCTTCTTTATCTTTGTTTGCTTCATACGGGTCGTATCCATTCTCTTTGAAAGCCTTCAGAATTGAAGGCATAATTTTCTTACCCATCCACTGCACGGGATCTGAACCTTTATAGACTGGCGGTTTCCAGTTGTAAGCCAAGATATCACCAGGCCTAGAATCTCCTACCAGTCCCAGTAAGTATCTACCAACGTTAATAATCTTAGGTGTAGTACTACTTATAGTCCGTAAATTATCTTCAGTAATCTGGCTATCAGCAGCCATTATCACCATATCAGTAATCTGTATTCCTACCAGTGTCGTCATAGCAGAGAAATATACCTTCCATCGGCGTGTCGTACCAGTAACGACACACCTTGTCATTAAACTATGAGCGGAGCGAATAAAACAGAAACAATCGTTCCGAGCCGCCAAGGGCGGCGAGAGGCGACTGACATCAGGAAGGAGCCGTGAACTGAGTGTTGTTCCGTCTACTTCGGCTGCTTAGATTACCACCTGTCAGAGCAGCAGATCTTCGTTCCCTTGGACCTACTCACGTCTGTAGCTGTGGCTGCACTATGTTTAACATTATGGCTCAGTTCCAAGACTATGAGATATCCTGGTACTTTCTTGATGCTACCTGTGTTAACTGCGGTAACCTAGTTCGTATCCCTTGTCCTGTTGATAACAGCGAGAATAGTTTTTAGGCATAAAAAAAGAAGCCCCCACCCCGTTAGGGATGAGGGCCTTTTGCCTCGCGCTTGCTACAAACTATTAGTTTGAACCACGTCCAAACTCAGAAGCAGATGGATCTATCCACTTGAGTACTGGACCTAGGAAGCCAGCCAAAGCTGCAGTTCCAAGGACTTTAAGATTAGTCTCTCCTGCTAGGTATAGTGCTATTGCAGCAGAAGCTGCAGCACGGAACCAAGTAAGACCGACTTGCTTTAATTGTTCCATTAGATTGCCTTTCGTTTTGTATTGTGAACCTTACAGCAGGTGCATACTGGTACCATTGTGGTACTAGCAGCAACCTTCTTCTTAGGTTGAGGCTGAAGACCAGCCACAATCTGGTTCACAATCTTAGGTTGATTCATCCACCAGAACCAAGGGCTAGTATCATTAGCCAGGTCAGGGTTGATAGAAATATGAAGATGCTTAGCGTGAGGGTTGCTACCAGTATAAGGGCGATTGCCAGACTTAGCATACTGGCGTGACCAAATTTTTTTATTGAAGATAAGGTAGGAAACCCTGTCATCTTCTTTAAGTTTTTCAAATATCTCGGCACAGTCAATACCTGCCTTTGGGTCGTGGGTCAGGTCTACTGCTAGTCCAGTATTGTGGTCAGAGTTAGGATTTGCCTTGATGTGAGCCTTGCTTGGTAGAAGTCCATCCGATGCCTTCTTTCGCTTGGGAACAAGCGCAGTTGCCTGCCTGAGAACGGCAAGTGCTGCAGGTGTTGCACTCTTTACAACAGGTTTCACTTGTCATCCTCTTTCTGCCAGAATCTTGTAAATCTCATCGACTCGTTGTTCAAGTCGAACTATTGTGTCCTTGATACTAGAGCCACCATTAGGCCTAAGTTCATAAAGAAATGACTTGACTATCCAACGCAGTGCCATAAACAGGGTTGATGTGATACCAAGAATTGTGGCAATAAGCATTGCCCATTCAGTAGGGGTCATTGCAGGCTCCTATACGGATCTAATTGTGCAGATAAGTAATCCTCCAAAACCAGAGAATCGTTTATCTGATGGTGTGCGGTTGATGAAATCAAGTTCTTCTATGATTCCAATGAACGACTCTCCTGTACGGAAGTCGTCAATTCTGATGGTATCTCCATTGCTTTCAATGGATTCTAGTTCGCTCATACGGTCATAGGCTCTACCTTCGTAGCCTACTTCTACACCGAACTTATCTGACTCTCTATCAAAGCAAGCCAGTGGATATTGGATAAGTCTTTGACGTGGCACAGATGGCAGTGACTTTAACTGGTAACCAGTAAATACTGGGCCTTTAGTGCTGTTTGTTGTAGAACGACTCAAGGTAAAGGAAAATCCTAGATACTCTTGTGGCAACGCTGGATAGGAGATGGTTACCTCTGGTACATCTTGGCCCTGTGTGAATGAACCAATCGAGTATTCAGTTCCCACATTGTCAATGCTCTTGATAACTAGGCCACCATTGGTGGTATCTACACGAGCTTGGAGTAACTTGAATATCTTTGCCTCAAGGGTGTTGTAACGGACATAGCCAGTTTGTAGATAACCTTCATATACCAAGGTAGTGTCAGACTCTATGTAGACACGCCCTTCTGTGCCGCTGTAATTGGTTGTAAAGGCCAATCTATCGGTTCCATTAAGGAACGCACAGGAAGTGGTCTGACGGCCTGTAATACGGTCACCAGCGGTCTGTGGGTAGTAGTAGGTATCCCAAGCATAGGCAAATACCAATGGTGCTACCTGTGTACCTAGGTCAATACGAGTAGTTCCTGGGGAACCATCTACGTTAGTAGCGGCCCAGACATATTTGTCACGAGCAGCGAAGTCATAGACGGGTTGCTCTGATTCAAAGACTAATGGGCCATAGGCAAGTGATCCATCATCAGATACTGCAGCTACTCGTAGGCCTTTGTCTGTACCAATCAACATATAACCTAGGTAGTAAGAAATCTTGAAGATGCGCTCGCCACTTGGCATCTCTGCTGCTGTGATAGCAGAGGTTAGGGTAGGCATAGTTCCATTAGATGCCAGAGTAAACTTCTGGATATTAGACTGGCTACCTGAGTAACCTGTTACATAGATAGCAGCGCCTGATGAAGTAATGCTGGTGTAAACAAAGTCATCTACTGGGTGGGTATAGACAGCAGTAGGTAAAGCAGATGCAGTAGTTGAAATTTCAAATACTTTGTTATTGATTACAGTAACGATACGCTCTTTGGTGAACTCCATTACTGCATTGTTTACTACAATGGATGAGGTTCTAAACATTTCAGTAGGTGCTACTGTGTCATCATCTGCTATCAACTTCTTGTACATAGCAGTCTTATCAGTACCGCTGTCATCAATCAATACTATCCAGTAGGCATAGACTCCATCATCACAGAAAGCATAAGCTCTATATGCACCACTTGAAGTTATGTCCTGAAAATGAGTTATGTCGCTGGTTACTGTTCCAGTTGCAGCGGTTGAGGTAACATCTCCTGCAGTCTTAGCATAAGATAAAGTTGTGCTAGTAACGGCAGTAATCTCATAGGTGCCATTGAATGTAGCATCTACCCCAGTAACATCAATCTCCATACCTACGGCTAGGCCGTGAGCAGCGCTTGTTGTTAGTGTAGCCACATTTGAGGTCAAAGCCTTATTAGTTACAGTAGCGGTGATGGTTGGATAAACCTTATCGATATCATAACCGTCAAGCATTAGACAGCCGTTATAGGTATTACCACTCTTGGTCCACTTGATAGAACGTAGGAATTGTCCTGGTCTATCGTTATCTTGAATAGCAGATTGAGTTATATGAGTTGGTTCAGCATCATAGATAAGGCTTACCTGTCCCTTAGTCCACACATCACAGCCTTTAGACTCTGTGTACTGGAAGCGTAAGCTCTCATCCTGAGCAGGCTCAAAGTATTTGATGCCTTGGCCTAGATGAAATGATGACTGGGATCTAAACCACCAGCCAGTTAGCGATTGCTCGCCAGCTTCTCTGGTCTGGTCATACTGTTGCTTACGATACTGCGCCGTTACACGGCGATAAGGTGAATCATCAGATGACATCAAGAAGTAGGGTTGCCCGTTTATTGCTACGTCATACGCCTCATTAGTTGAGGTGTATTGGGCAGCGCTCTGTGGGTTAGACAGAGGGTAGGGAATCGGATCGGTTATGTCTGCCCCATATGGTGCCAAGGCTTACTCCTTAATTTAGATTGATGTCCAGTCACGAATACTTCCACCCTCAACAGGGCAGATAAATGTTAAATGTTTGCCGTCTAGAATCCATTGACGATGGGCTGCATTGATAGCAACCCAGTCAATATCATTATTTGGCATAATCTTGAGGGATTGTGCTAAAGCCCTAGAGCTGCCTTTAGGTCATCAATGCTAAGTCCTACTAAAGCCAACTTCTCGGCTACTGTAAGTTCTTTCGGTGCTGGTGGGTTGTGTGCATCAAGTAAAGCGTCTGCCTCGGCTTGGCTCTTGCAACCTGAAATGTATAAACCGTCAGACATTTCATATAATTCACAACCAGGATTATCTAAACGAAAAAGTATTGAGTCTAGCGGTTTGTTTGGTTTGATTACTTTGTATGCCATTTATGCTCCTAAAAATGTTGCTTGAAAATTGCTTTGCACAGAGTAAGTCGTAGTAGAAGTTAATCTTAATCCTAGTTCTATGTAATCGGTTGCGACTAAGTTAAGAACTACTGAAAAACCGTCTGCTGATGTATTACCTGCGTTATTAGGCTGTAATACAGGTAGACCACCTGGCACAGCATCATTAGCACCATTTTTTCTCAAATAAATAGAAAAATTATTTGACCCTGCGCCACCAATTCCAATAAAACCGCTAAATAAATATTTGCCGCCATATCCTGAGGGTATTGTAATCCTAGAAGTATTTGAAGAGTTATCGTGGAAAGTGTTAGTGTCCCAATTTTCTGTAGTAAAATCTATAAACTTAAAGGTGTTAGCAGTAAAAGACACATTACCATTTTGCTCAAGACTTACACCAACAAGCGCAGGAGTGCTAGGCGCGGCCCATTTAACTCCTGTGCTTTGTGCGGAATCCGCTACAAGTGTGTGGCCATTTGTGCCTACGCCTAGGACTGCAGCATCGTTAGTGCCGCTACCTACTACCAAGTCACCCTTGGCTGCTGGTGCGACTGAACTAGCAGTTGCTTTTGTTATCGCCATAGTTAGTTACCTCCTAAGAGTAGTCTTGCTTCATCTTCTGTGATGCCTAGTTTGTCCAAAAGCGCTTGGCGCTTTGCTGTTGCCTCGGTTGCTTGTTGTGCTTCTAATTCTTTAGCATAAGCAGCCTCAGCCCAAGAGTTGATAACTTCATTATATTCAGCGCCAGTAATTTCTTCGTATCCTGTTTCATCGCTACCGCGTTGTAGTATAGGATTTTCGGATTTAAGTTCTGCTGTAATTTGTTCTTTAGTTTTCATTATGATTTCGCCAATCCATAGACTGAAGCACTTCCAGTTATATTTCCTGTAGATGCTGATAAAATAAATCCATCAAAAGAGCCATTATCTACCAATAAGCCACAAAACCCTGTTGTGTTGGAAATAATGGAATTGAAAGTGCCGCTAATAAAGGGCAAAGTGGTTTGCCTATAATTTAGTGTTAAAGAAGCAATCGATTCAAAAGCCGACCCTATATCCATTAAATCCCAAGATGAAGTGCCATTGCTACCAGAGTTCGTTAATGTTGAAGAACTAGGCGCAACAAATGCACTAGAACCATAATAATTGGCGGTTCTAGTTGTGCTTCCGCTTCTAATTTGAAATAACAGATTAGCAGTAGTGCTTCCTTTAACCGATAATTGTAAAATATAATAATCATAAGTGGCACTAAAAACAGTATTAAAAGTAGTTCCTGTATCTGCAACACTTGAAAACGAAGCAGTCTTAACCAAAGTCAAAGCACCACTTGAAGGCGTAGCCCACGCAGGAACACCACCAGATACTTTAAGTACTTGGTCTGTGCTACCAATACCTAGTCTTGCTGGAGTGTTAGCAGCAGAGGCATAGATGATGTCGCCAGTGGTAGTAGTTAAAGTGTTGTTGATGAACTTACCATTAGCAACAGTCTGTGAGTAGGTATCAGTTAAAGGGATCGTAGCGTTAGCAAAGACCTCAATGATATCTCCAGTGATGGTTGCATCTATCAAGGTAATGGTTGTGCCATTAGTAGCTGTGTAGTCATTACCGCGAGAAAGCAAGACACCGTTTCGGTATACCTGCTCATACCCTACTGAATAGACCAGCGATACTGAGTTATCATCTAGTCCAGACAGGCTGGTAGTACCACCTGCTGGTGCCTTAGACCAGCGAGTTGTTAGTACCGTATTGGTACCTATTCTACCTGTAGCCATCTATGCGTGGCTCCTTTCGTTTGTTTGTTTAATCATAATCTTGAGGGATTGCACTACTCGGATTTTTCCGCTTGCATTTCATCCCAAGTAGATTTAAGCATTGAAATATGCCCGCCATCTTCCTTTTCAATGATAATGTGTTCGGTTACTTTTCCTGTCAGCGAATCTGTCGTTTCTAAGATTCTAATGTTTGTCATAATTGTGCATTACTCCTTTGTCATAATTCTGCATTGCATCCAAAATAAGCCAAGACATCCGCATTGAGTCTAAAGAAATACATTCTGGCAACTGTAAAACCGCTACCAGTTCCATCTATACCAGATACTTTTGTTGAGTGACCATCATTACTGATTGATGTTGTTATAGAATATGCAGCAACGCCAGGGTCAGCCGCTGGTGCAAGATTTGCCTCAATTGAGGTTGCTCTCACTCGCATTTCAACAGGATTCTCCACATAGAAAGTAATCTTAGTGGTGCTTTCTGCACGACCCATTCCAAGTGCGCTAGTTACTGAAGCGTTTCCATTTAATCGCCAAAAATATCTTTGACAAGCCGCTAACTCGCCACCAAGAGTTCCACCAGCATATTGAAATGCAGTAGCACTTGAGCCAAGTTCCAATTTTGCCTCAGCAATATAAAGGAAATCTCCAAGCGTAGTATCAGTTACATCTGACCAAATAAACAAAATAATGTTTTTTGCGCTGGCTGTATCTACTGCTGCCGATACTGAGTAGGTAGCATAGGAAGTAGTTAGGTTTAGATTGGCTGGAGTGTTTTCATAAGTAGCATTTGCAATGAGAGTAGGGTTAGTGCCTTCAACATTCCAAGCACTTACAATATCGCTCGTTACTGTATCGGCTGTGCCTGACCAAGCGACAATAGCAGCCTTAACATTATCTAGTTTAGTAGTAGCAGATACTTTAGCCTTAAAACTAAAGGTTACTGTATTGCCAATTAAACCAACGCAATCTTTGTTTTCTATAATTGTCGCTATACCAAACTTTTTATTAACAGTTTCTACATCTAACGCAATAGCAAATTGGCCATTATTTGGAACTGTAGTTGTATTTTGTGTTACATCAATAATATCGTTGCCGTCCGAAAGAATATACCAACGGTCTAAAGTATAAGCATCATCATTGTTAAGGGAAGCGGTAAAAGAAGTGCCTCGCTGAGCAATAGCAAAACCACCATTGATTAAATAGTTCTTGTTTACAGCACTTGAGGGAGCCTGCCACTTGAGGCCTGTTGCCTCACCAGAGTCGGCTGTGAGGACTGTGCCGTTAGCACCAACTGCCAGTCTTGCTGGAGTATCTGCTGCGGTAGCGGTAAGAATATCCGCTTTAGCATCAAAGATAGTTGGCTGGATTCCTCCCTCTACCGAGGGTATTCTTCCAATAGTCATATTATGATAACTCGCTTCCAAAGGCTGAGAAGGACATAGTTGCAGTTGATGCATAGACAGTGATTACATCTGTTGCACCAAGGGTTACGCCAAGGGTCAAAGTATCTGAAGCATTGGCAGGTAGTGATACATCATAAGCAACGTACTGATTTGCAGCCAAGGCTGCACCAGCAACACGTACAGCGATGCGATAGGTAGCAGCAGTTGCTGCTTGGTTACAGACAGTAATAGTTGAAACGATAGTCTGCGTTGCAGCAGGTGTTGTATAGAGCGTTGTTGCAGTTGTTGCACTTGGGTTGGATTGACCAAGCACCTTGTAAGTTGTAGCCATTCTTTTTCTTTCTCCTTAGTTAGTTTCTTGGTCAGCCACCCATAAGCAACAAACTAGAGACGGTGCCACCAGCACCGCTATCTAGCCCTGCTTCAAAGGCGTTTAGATCATCTGAGGTAAGTACGTGTTTAACAGTTGCGCCAGCGCTATGTGAAATCTGGCTTGTTCCTGCTCTGCCACGAACGATAGTAAATGTGTCGCTAGAGACTGCTGTAATAAAGACAATCTCTTCGCTTGTTGTATCTGGGTCTAGCGCTACAGTAAACTGGTCTACGTTGCCTGCTGCTAGTGTGACTCCACCAAGCAAGGCTGAGCCAGTACCAGAGGCAACGGTCATAGAAGCTACGCTGGAGTTGATTCCAGATGCCAGCGTTGTCTCAACGCTAGTAGAACTGAACTTTCTGGTCATTGGCCTTCCTTATCGGGTGTAATGTAGTCTTATAGGGAATTTGTCTGATAGTTTCAACGCTTCCTCCTGTAGTCGCTGTTGGAACAGAGCAAAGACATAACGAGAAGCAGAAGCGCCAGAGTTGTATGGATTTTTAGTATCGTTAAGATCAGCCTCTGCGCTGGATAGATTGATACGACCAGCATCTAAGAATGATAAGAGTTTGTAGCAGGCACCAAGGATTGTTACATCATAACTGCTTGCAGGTAGACCAGTAACATCTTCATAATCATCAGTGTTGGAGTCAAGAGTATTTGGCTCTGTGGTATACCAGACTTGAACTGTACGTCCTGGTTGAATGTTCTCGTAAATGTTTACAGTATTGTTTGTATTAAAAGTAGCGGCATTAGCCATAGAGTCTGCTCGCCAGCGATTAACTGGTAGCCATTCCTGAGAAGAACCTGTGGTCTGCCAAGACATAAAGAGAATAGTTTCTGCATCATCTGGCAGGGCATAGGTAGTCTGTGATGCGTTAAAAGTAAAGGTAGTTGAACTTACTGACCATAGTTTAGGAAAGTAACTGTTAATCGTATCGTTGATAGCCTTCTTGATGGCATTACGTGGGAAAGTAGGAGCCAAGGTAACTTGAGCATATTGTGCGTGAGGTGAAGCAGTAGTTCCCTGATAGCCACGACCAAAGCCAGGAGCTACAGTCATAGTGTTAGTTGATTTATCAAATCTATCTACCCAGATAAGTTCATCATCAATTTCGATGATACCTTTAGCAAGGTTGTCAGCAGAGCCGACAGTGATAGCGCTAGATGTGGTTGTTAATCCACCAGCGTTTGTTACATAGGTAATGCGGTCTTGTCGTAGCGTATAACCAATAAGGTTAGACTTTACGTCATCCACCATCTCGCTTAGCGTCGGCATTGTTTCCTTCCGTATACCAGCCATCCCCCCACAGCGTCTCTAGTCTGCGGAAGTAGTACTCATATTTCTTTGCAATGACATCTACGGAGTAAAGCGATATTGCTCGCTGCCGTATTGCATTGCGGTCTAGATTCTTGACGTTCTGTGTAGCCAAGATAAACTCTTCAACATTGCGACATCTAAAACCTGTCACACCTTCAACAACAGTTTCTGTAAATGCACCCCAGTCTGTTGTAATTACTGGAGTTCCACAAGCCTGTGACTCAATGTTCACATTGCCAAATGGTTCTAGGTAAAGCGTTGGGACAAATGTTGCTATCGCTCCACCCATAAGTTCAGCGCGTTTCTCAGGTCCCACTGGTCCGATATATTCACCATAACTTGGGATATGATCACCTGGTCCTGCAAGAATCAATCTAGCTCCGATTGTCTTACAGATATGCGCTGCAATATCTACACCTTTGCGAGCAATCATTCTGCCCACATAGAGGTAATAATCTCCATCACCTTTGCCCATTGGGAACATATCAGGATCTAGATAACCTGGAATCACCGCATCAAAGAATGAACCATCTACTGTGGCTGCATCTTTATGTTGAGCGTAGACTGCGTGCATCCAAGCGTAGGACTCAAATACTTTGTAGTTAGAAAATACTCCAGAGTATCCAACACCAAACTCAACTGTCATCATATGTGGAAATGCCAGTGCTATTGGTTGATGTGATCCGCCTGCAATGACACAGATAAAGTCTTTCTGTTCTGCTCGCTTGCGTATTTCTTTTATAGCGTTCTTATTAAATTTTTCCCAGTGAGGCAGCTTGTAGTTAAACGGTGCCTCTACATATGGTTTATTGCCTACAACGATTCGTCGTTGTGTCTCAGTAATGCAAGGGATAAGTTCATCTACATTGGCTTCATTCTCTTCGCCTGCGTAGAGATAGACTGTATGGCCTAAGCCCTTCATCATATTGCAGAAGCGTCTTACCTTTTCGGTATAAGCACAACCTGCAAAATCTTTAGTTGTCTGTGTATGTGGTAGTGATACGACGTGGAATCTCATAGAGAGATTATCACATACCGCCTAAGAATAATGAGACTGGAATCGCGTCTGCGCCTGGACCTGTCGCACCAGTGGGTCCTGTGGCACCTGTCGGACCAGTAACTCCATCTAAGCCTGCAGGTCCAGTCGGACCTGTTGCGCCAACGGGTCCAGTTGCGCCTATAGGCCCAGTTGGTCCTGTGGCTCCATCGACTCCAGCAGGTCCTTGCGGTCCTGTAGCTCCAGTTACTCCAACTGGTCCAGTGGCTCCAGTTGCGCCATCAAGACCAGCAGGGCCAGCGGGACCAGTAGCACCAGTAGGTCCAATATCACCTGTTACTCCTTGAACTCCTTGAGGACCTGTAGGTCCTGTTGCGCCAGCAGGTCCCGTTGGACCCGTAGCTCCTTCAATACCTTGAATACCTTGTGGGCCTGTAGCCCCTGTAGCGCCCGCAGGGCCAGTAGCACCTGTGACTCCGACATCTCCAGTAACTCCCTGTGGTCCAGTGGCTCCAATAGGCCCTGTAGGGCCTGTAGCGCCTACATCTCCCTGTATGCCTTGCGGCCCTGTTGCTCCTGTAACACCAATCGGTCCAGTCGCACCGACTGGTCCTGTAGCACCTTCAGGTCCTGTTGGACCTGTTGCTCCCTCTGGACCCGTAGCGCCTGCAGGACCAGTGGGTCCTGTTGCCCCCGTTGTTCCTGTCGGGCCTGTAGCCCCAGTCGGGCCAGTATCTCCTGTAGCACCTGTAACTCCTGTCGGACCAGTAGCACCAGTGACACCAGTTGCACCCGTTGCTCCAGTTGCACCAGTTGCACCAGTGTTACCGATTGGTCCTGTGGGACCAGTAGGACCTGTTGGTCCTTGACCACCTTGTGGTCCTTGATCTGCTGAAAACTCTATACCAACTTGAGGAGTGATGGATTCAATTACGATAATTGTACTCACGTAGTCACGGCCCCCGTTACTATGAACTTGCCTTCAAGTAATCTTGTTATTTCTGTGCCTGAATCTAAAACTAAGTCATAAGCATAGCGTCCTGCGGTGATATCACCTGTAGTCGTTGCATCAATAGTCACAGTAACTCGTCCATCGCTTTGCGATAGAACCATTCGACCATTGGCGGTGGAAGCAACTACAGTTGTAGTTGATGCGCCAACGAATGGGCGTACTGTCATTGTCCCTGTGTATCCGTTAAGGTTCCAAGGAATCGTATTGTTAAGAATCTGAAATTGAAAATTAAATGTAGTGGCTTGGTCGCAGACCAGATTATATTTCGCACTCACTATGATGACACCTGTCTGAGAGCTTGCGCTGCAGCCAGCCCAGAAGTAGAAGCGATGTAGTTACATACACCAGTAAAATCAAGCCACTCATCTTTGTCAGTAATCCCAGCAATTTCATTGAGCACTCCTACTGTATCTGTAACTGTAGTAGTGACACTGCGTTGGGTAGCCCATTGCTGAGCAGCCAGAGCCATATCAACCATTTCGCTCATCAAGCGATAGGTTCCGCCATTTGCTAGGCGGTTCAACTCATCGTTAAGAGTTGTGCCGTAAACTCCTAGTGCCACTATCTACTCCTTACTTCTTCTTTTTTGCTACTGCTGCGTTATCCACCAAATTAGGATAGGGACGACCTGCTGCCTTTGCTCGCTTCTTAGCGGCAGTTTTTTGAGCAGGTGTTAGTTTTTTAGATGTCTTCTTTGGGTTCTTTGTATCCCAGAATGCTTTCTTCTTCACCACTTCACCTTATCTGCCCAATATGCGGCGCTCATTTTGCCTTTAGCAATGTTCTTAGCGTGACGGGCTTTGAATGACTTTTGTCTAGCGGTAGGTTGTCTATCGCCAGTTACGCCTTGTTGTCCGAATCGGATTGTCTTGACTTGAGATCCTTCTTTGGCAACAACAACGTGGCTCTTAGTTGGGTGGCTAGGCGTACGCTTGGGTTTATTGAAGCCCGATACACCAGCTCGTGTAAGACGCGAATCATTTTTTTTCTTTGCCATATTCTCCGTACTTTCCTAAGATTGCTCGGATTGTTCCGTTCTTATTAAGTCTAACAATCATTCCATTCTTAATTTGAACAGAGTTAAACCCTCGGTGTGTCTTGTGTTGCCCCGAAGACATTACTTTTTCTTCTTAGACATTCCTGCTTGAGACAAGGCAATAGCTACGGCTTGCTTCTTAGACTTAACTTTCTTAGAAGACTTGCCGATATTAAGTTCGCCCTTCTTAAACTCACGCATAACTTTGGCGACCTTCTTGGCTCCCTTAGCCTTCTTCATTTAGCAGACTTTCCTGGAGCGCCAGATTGTAACTTCTCATAAGTCATAAATGGTTTGTCATTGGTATCTGATGGGTAAGGCATAAAGTCTTCGGACTCTTCGTATTGTTTTGGATCATTGGCTGGCATTTATTACTCCTTGTATGCAAGTTTGATTCCGTCAAAGGCTTTGCCAGCCTCATTGGAAAGTTTTACTGCGGCATCTATATCTGGTTGTCTGGTACTGCGTGGTTCAATTCCCTGACGCACTGCATCGTAGTAGGAATTGACTTCTTTATCCCACTTTTTTTCTTTATCTTTATCCCAATGTTGCCTGGTGGGGAAGCACCCTGCAAAGCCAAAGTTTGCTGATTGCAAACAATCGGAATAAGAATCGTGGTCTTGGGTTTTACACCCTGATCTGCAATTAGGATTTGTCATAGTTGTGTAAGGTACTCCGAGTATCCTGCATCAATAAATATCTGCGCTTCAGCATCACTAATTGTATTAGTAGTTCCGCCAAGATAGTATGAATCAGCAGCAGCTAGTGTGTCTTGGCTTGGTGTTTGCTCTGTGGTTACAGTAGTCCCATTGACTATAAATGTATAGGCGCGAGGAATATCTGTAAGAAATGGATTTGTAGTTCCTGTTATTGAACCACCAGTAATTGGCTTACCAGCAAGGCGAGCATATGGAGTGAACTGAGTGTAATCAGCGCCCCAAGTTTCCCAACGCCAAGGTGTTGTCAATGTGTATGGCATCATAACCTTTCTAACGGACTCACCACCAGGCAGGATTTCTAGGCCCTGCCTGATAGTCAATCAATTATTTAGTTGATTGTTGTAGCGGTTTCAATGCGGAATAGAGCCGCCTCACGGAGACGGTTCCAACCTGCAAAGGTATACCAGCCGATGGTGCGGAAACGGCGCAGAGCGTCAATTTCTGGACCAATAACGACTGATGTATCTTGAACAAGTGCTTCTGCAAGCGCTTCACGACCAGCAACAACTGCCTTGTAAACAACAACAGATGATGCGTTGGTCTCAGATGGAACGCGAGGTGTCTCAACAATGTAAGCACCTTCCAACGCTCCGACTGCACCAGCAACGAACGGAGTACGCTCAACGTACTTGGTTAGCTCCTGGAATCCACCAGTGCCTGATTCGGCACGGAGGTCAGCAGACTGACGTGGGTGAACGTATGCAGCATAGAGCTCGCCAATGCGAGGAATAGCCTTGTTGCTACGTAGTTGAACAACAGCCTTACGGATAAGAGCAGTTGTCATTGTTCCAGATGCTGTAACAGTTGCAGTACCTGTTGCAGTTCCGCCGTATAGAGCATTGGATCCACCAGTTAGAACAGATGATACAACGGTGTCAATAGAATCAGCAGCGTTGTAAGCAATGATGTCAGCAAGAGCTGCATCAACATCGTTGAATGAAGTTAGGTTTAACTTCTTGGTGGTTGTTACGGCTGAGCCGTACTCGTTTAGTGTTACAGTAACCTGTGATGGGTTACCAAGAGCAATGGAGGAAACATCAGAAGTTTCTGTCAATGTACCAGTCGCTGTTGCGAGATCTGAGTAAATGGAGAATACAACTGACGAACCTGGCATTGCCTGCTGTACTGGCTTAACATCTGCAAGTGCACGCATCACTGGGATGGAGCGAAGTGCCATACGGACGTATTGGTCATACGCTGTCTGGACTAAGTTGCTGATTGTTGAGGCCGAGGTAAGCGTACCTGTAGGAATTGCCACTTAATTTGCCTTTCGGGTAGGTTCGGTTAGAGTCCAGACTCTTTAATAACAGCATCCAATTCTTCACGGCTATTTGCATTCATCAATCTTCTATGAATATCTGCTTGGAACTCAGGAGTTGCTCCCTGTTCTACAGCATTAGTCATACGTTGATAAGCAGCAGCCTGCTTTGGATCTATATTAGGTGTTGCCTGGGCTGACTGGGTTTCATAGCCGAATACATCGGCATAATCTTCCAGCCATTTAGATACAGACTCTTCAGTTGGGTCTATATCCTGTGGGATAAATGCAGC
>Ga0208542_1000227_pt1 | contig 26319 bp, 27 predicted proteins | sample DEB08_DNA_3_FD_185495 | JGI IMG/M metagenome (GOLD analysis project Ga0208542, IMG submission 185495) | Aqueous microbial communities from the Delaware River and Bay under freshwater to marine salinity gradient to study organic matter... | ecosystem: Environmental > Aquatic > Marine > Coastal ... | reverse complement strand
GAAACTTTGCGTACAAGGTAATACGCAGCAAAGAAATAGACTACACAAGAAAGAAAATCAACTCTATCTTGTCCAACATCTAGAGGTAACAATGAAAGCCTACAAGTTCGATGAGAACCTGTATCTCGATGAGATTCAGGACTACGTAGACGCGACCTACTCGCAACACTACGCATCCAGTAAGTATCAGGCAACTGACACGATCCTAGACGCTGACTATGGCGAAGGATTTTGTATGGGGAACATCCTGAAATACTGGAAGAGGTATGGAAAAAAGGATGGAAAGAATAGGAAGGACTTGCTCAAGATCATTCACTATGCTATTATCATGCTTCATGTCCACGATACCGCTAACGAAGAGGAGTAGCTAATGCCACATTTCCGCTCTAATGAAAACCCTATGTTCCGATCCAAGTTCAGTGAGGATATTTTCAAACATAAGTATGCCCATCATGGGTGTGAAACTTGGTCGGCACTAGCTAATGTTCTAGTGGACGATGTGTGCCAAGAATACCTTACCGCAGATGAGAAAGACGAACTCAAGCGTATGATTACGGACTTGAAGTTCATTCCGGGTGGGCGTTACCTGTACTATGCAGGTCGCCCAAACAAGTTCTTCAACAACTGCTACCTTCTACGTGCTGAAGAAGATACACGTGAAGACTGGGCCAACCTATCTTGGAAGGCCGAATCCTGCCTAATGACAGGTGGAGGTATTGGTGTTGACTACTCCGTGTATCGTGAAGAGGGCCGTGTGCTTAATGGTACAGGTGGTCTGTCCAGTGGACCCATCCCCAAGATGCAGATGATTAACGAAATTGGTCGTCGTGTCATGCAGGGTGGCTCACGCAGGTCAGCTATTTATGCCAGTCTTAATTGGCAACACCCTGATGTAACACAGTTTCTTGCTGCTAAGAACTGGTATGAAATGCCCGTAGGCAACACAGGCTTTACCGTTGGGCAGGTAAAGGAGCAGGACTTTAACTACATTGCCCCTCTGGATATGACAAACATCTCTGTCAACTATGACACTGCATGGCTTACTAACTATTGGAAGACAGGAGAAGTAGGTGACGTATTTCGGACAAATGTTCGTCAAGCCCTATCAACCGCCGAACCGGGGTTCTCTTTTAACTTCTTTGATAAAGAGAATGAAACGCTACGCAATGCTTGTACTGAGGTAACATCTGAAGATGACTCAGACGTGTGTAACTTGGGTAGCATTAACATGGGCCGCATTGATAGCCTTGAAGAATTTACTCAGATCGTAGAGCTAGGAACCAAGTTCCTTCTTTGCGGAACCCTACGTGCCAAGCTGCCTTATAGCAAGGTATATGAGACACGTGAAAAGAACCGTCGCTTGGGCCTTGGCCTTATGGGTATGCACGAGTGGCTGATTAAGAAAGGATACCGTTATGAGGTCACTCCCGAATTGCATCAGTGGTTGGGAATCTACAAAGGCGTTTCTGATAGTGTTAGCCGTGACTTTGCTGATGCTATGTCTGTTTCCCGTCCTGTGGCTAACAGAGCAATTGCCCCCACGGGTTCGATTGGTATTTTGGCTGGGACTTCCACTGGTGTTGAGCCTATATTTGCTGTCGCCTATAAGCGGCGGTATCTAAAGGGCCAGAACAGGTGGCACTACCAGTACGTTGTTGATTCCGCTGCACAGGAAATCATTGATGTGCATGGTGTAGACCCCAACAACATTGAGTCCGCACTTGATCTTGCACAGGACTACAAGCGTCGTATGGCTTTCCAAGCTGATGTGCAGGACTATGTGGATATGTCAATATCTTCCACGATTAACATCCCAACATGGGGCAGCAAACTTAACAACGAAGATACAGTTGATGACTTTGCTAACACCCTTGCATCTTATGCCCATCGTCTACGTGGCTTTACTGTGTACCCTGATGGGTGCCGTGGTGGTCAGCCACTAACATCTGTCCCATACTCTGAAGCAGTTGACAAGCTTGGTGAAGAGTTTGAGGAGAGTGTAGAGACGCATGACATCTGCGACATTACGCAGCATGGTGGTTCTTGCGGAGTATAGGAATGTCTTTGAAGATTAAAATGATTGATCCGCCTTCTGGTTGGAAGTATGGCTTTCCAAAAGAATTGCCAGAAGGTGTCAAGGATACAAAGAAATGGCTTGTTGAGAATGGTTATCCACAGCATGAAATAGATTCATGTGGCGATTATTTCTATTGTCGCTATTGGGATCGAGAGTCAGATGAGTGAGGTTGAATAATGAACACACAGGATTTCATCAATAACGCAGAATACCTAATCCGTCAATGTCTCAGTCAGAAGAACATTGACCCAACTATGGAAGCGTGGTTGCGTGACGCATGTCTTGATCTTGCAAAGGCAAGGGAAAAGGATATTCGAAAGACTGAATATAACACATTTGATGATTGGATGAACGAGATTGAAAACTATTCTTCGCCGGTGTGGTAAGTATGTGGTATCATGGACACAACATGGCTCGTGAACCTTCCTATCTAATGGGAAGGAATCACGGGACCATCGTTGAAACGGAGTACACAAGCAGGGAACACAGGGTAATCGTTCAGCTTGAGAAAGTCTGTAATGAAAACTGTGTGTCATCGTGGAGCATTGGCTACTTCCCTGATGAGTACAAAGGAATTACATTTAGGTTTTTTGCTGATTGTGATATCGCACTATTCAATGAAGCCCTGCAACAAATTGAGGGCGGTGAATGACAGCATGTTGCAAACAGTGTCGGCTTGACGAGAACAAAGGCTATTGTCTTGGCTGCGGCAGGACAATAGAAGAGATACGTCAAGCATATCAACTCTCGCTTATTGAAAGGAGAAAACAAAATGGAACTACTATACGATGCAGGACTTGTAACACGGTGGGCTGCGAAGAAGATCATAGCCATTAGGCTTTGGGATTGGCTCATGCGCCTATCTGAAAACTGTTATCAGGACTGGTCAAAGAACCACAAGTTCAATAGAGACTTCTAGGATTGGATGATTCCGTAGCTCAATGGATAGAGCAACAGCCTTCTAAGCTGTAGGTTGCAGGTTCGACCCCTGCCGGGATCACCAATTTTCTCTTGACTTATCCAGATGAATACCCATATAATACACATATCAGCGCATACGTGGCTGATGTGATGTTCAATCTTGCTTAAAAGGAGAATACAATGAACGCACTAGTAACAATTAATCCAGCCTTCCAGTCTATACTGGACAAGATGGATCAGTTTGGTTTTGGTTTTGAAGATCAGTTTGAGCGTCTATCCCAAGCTCACGATCATTTTTTGTCATCTACTTCCTATCCCCCTTACAATATTATTAAGGATGACAATACCTATCGTATTGAGATTGCTCTTGCAGGTTTTAAGAAAGAGGACGTTGACGTTGTTTTGGCACAGAATATTCTCACCGTTAGTGGGAATACTCCCAAAGCAGAGGCCGATAAGAACATTGCGTATCGCGGAATCGCAACCCGAAAGTTCAAGAGGTCTTTCGCATTGTCAGACAACACTGAAGTAAAAGCTGCCAAGATGGAAGACGGTATGCTTGTAATTGAAATTGAAAAGGTTGTACCTGAAAAAGACCAAGAAAGAAAAATCTCAATCGACTAAGGAGGGGCCGTCTGGTAGCGTGGTGCTATCAGGCGGCTACCCCAAAGGTAAACATGATAACATTCCACACAGACAAACTCCCCACTATATATATTGGCTATGATCCAAAGGAAGACGTAAACTATCAGGTGTTGCGTTACTCAATCCTTAAGAACACCACCAGTCTGTATAACATTGTCCCCCTTTCAATGCCAGACCTAAGACGTTCAGGGCTTTACCGCAGAGCAGGTAAGGAACTGGATGGAAAGATTGTTGATACGTTTGACAACAAACCTTTCTCAACTGAGTTTAGCTTTACACGTTTCCTTGTACCGTTTCTAAATCAGAACAGTGGCATGGCGTTGTTTATGGACTGTGATATGATGCTACGCACTGACATTACCCAGTTGTTTGCTGAGTATGGATCACGTACTGATTACGCAGTGCAGGTAGTTAAGCATAACTATCAGCCCAAGGCACAAGAAAAGATGGACAAGCAGGTGCAAACAGTGTATCGTAGAAAGAATTGGTCAAGCTTTGTTATGTGGAACTGTTCTCATCCTTCACACTATAAGTTAACGGTCGATGACGTTAACACAAAGAATGGGAGTTGGTTACATGGCTTTGAATGGCTCAACGATAATGAGATTGGTGAAATCTCCGAACGGTGGAACTGGTTGGACGGACACTCTACAGCGAATGATCCTTACAACGTACACTTCACCACAGGCGGTCCAGCTTTTTCCGGCTGGAAACCAACCAGATTTATCGACCAAGAGTACGCACTTGAATGGAAAGACATCAGAAACAAACTAACAATAAATGAATCGCTAGGAGAACTCAATGCTTAACAGTCAACTAACCTTTGTTACATCCTTTAGTCAGGATGGCTTTTACAAGTATGCGAAGAACATGCTTGAGTCAGTTGCTGATAAGTGGCACCCCTCACTAAAGCTGGTTGCCTACTACCATGACTGTGATAAAGAAACAGTTGACGCAATGCCAAAGGCAAAGAACATTGAGTATCGCAATCTAAATCTGGTTCAGGACATGCTTAACTATCGTGACCGTATGAAAGTACACGATGGTACTGAGGGTGGTAATGTTCCCTACAACTGGAGACTAGATGCAATCAAGTGGTGCCACAAGGTCTACGCAATGACAGACCTTGCATTTGAAATGATGGAGAAGGAGGCACAGGCGGGGTGGCTGATCTGGCTAGATGCAGACACGGTAACAACCAAGCTGCTAAAGCCAGACAGCTTTGCCAACATCCTTCCTTCACAGGCTGAACTTGTTTATCTTGGCCGCAAGGACGTTGACTACAGCGAAACATCCTTCTTAGCGTTTAACCTTAACTACGAGTCACCCGGATTTATGCTGGGTGATCTACGTGGCTGTTACGACATTGGAGAAGTTACGTCATACCGTGAGTGGCACGATGGTTTTATTATTGAACGTCTGCTAAAGATTTATATTGCTCATGGCATGAAGGTACACAACCTTACCCCCAATGTTAACGGCCTTGCAGCTTTTGCCAACTCTGAATTGTCAGACTATATGGTACACTACAAGGGCAATCGCAAGGCAGAGATTGGCAATGACGTTGCCCCAGATGTACGCCTCCCACGTTACGAACAACTCAATACACTTATCCGACATTACAAATCAAAGAACATTGTAGAAGTAGGCACGTGGAATGGTGGCCGTGCCATTCAGATGGCAACTGCTGCCTTTGAAAACAGTGACACAGTTAACTATGTAGGCTTCGATCTGTTCGAGGAAGCCACTGAAGAGATGGATAAGGTTGAGCTTAACAGCAAACGACACAACACCATTGAAGCAATCAACCAGCGTCTAGATGACTTCAAATCTGAAATGGAAAAGGAAGGCAAGACATTTACCTTTAAGCTATACAAAGGTGATTCCAAGGAAACTTTGGCACAGGCCAAGGAAGATATTGCAACGGTTGACTTTGCCTACATTGATGGTGGACACAGTGAGCCTACTGTACGCAATGACTTTGAACATCTAAAGCACTCACCTGTTGTTGTATTTGATGACTACTTCTCTGAAGACGAGGAGGGGCGTATCCTTGGTGAAGAATATCTTGGAACCAACCGACTGGTAGCTGAAATAAAAGACAAGCGCGGCATCGTATTGCCATCTACTGACAGGGTAAAGGGTGGTGGACATACACATCTTGCAGTTATCCTTATGGATAATGACATTGAAAACATTCCACCTGAACTCACACGTGTACCCATTGTTGTTAAGCCTCGTGACTCTATGCCCAAGGAAGACATCCTTGATAACGTATATGAGAACCTAACAATCATTAAAGACTGGAACTTTGTTGAAAGCCTAACACCCAATGACAAACATGCGTTGATTGTTTCCGCTGGTCCTTCCTTGGACTTCGATGAAGTTAAGCGTGTAAAGAAACAGTACGGAGATAAGGCACACATCTTCTGTGTAAAGCATAGCTATCCACTACTGCTAAAGAACGGTATCCAACCTTACGGCTGTGTCATTCTTGATCCACGTCCTCTTGATGGTGTCAGTACTCACGGAGTAAAACGAAAAAAACTGTTTGAAACTGTTGACAGCCACACTAAATTCTTAGTTGCGTCAATGACAAACTCTGATGTTACCAAGTTCCTTATGGAGAAGACTGCTAATGTACTAGGATGGAACGCATATTCCCAGTCTCTTAAACAAAGCTACGACGAAGGCAAGTTCAGCATTGATGGTAAGCCACAGATTGCTGCTGATGCAGTCTTTGTTACAGGCGGTACGTGTTCAGCAATGAGAGCCATTGGCATGACACACATCCTTGGGTTTAGAAACATCCATCTGTTTGGCTTTGATTGCACCATCCCTGATGAGGAAATTACTGAAGAAAAAAAGCTGGATAAAGACGAGCAGGGTAGGCTAAAGTATATGCGCGTTGAACACAATGATAACTACTACTGGACTACAGGTGAGCTATTGGCTATGGCCCAAGACTGTGAGAGACTATTTGCTAGGGATGATATTGATGTAAAGTATTATTTCTATGGGACAGATACCCTTGCGGGGTCTGTATTCCTACAGTCAGAGGCAAACCAAAAGCGGTCCTTTGACGATAAGCTAAAAGAATACAGCGGCTTTAAGCCTGAATATCTATAAGGAGAAAACAGTGGACTTACTTAACGCAGCTAAATCAATTATCCAAACCGTTGCTCCTACCATTGGCACTGCCGTAGGTGGTCCTCTTGGCGGCATGGCAGTTAAGGCTATTAGCGAAGCACTGCTGGGTAAGCCTGATGGTACGCCTGACGAGGTGTCTAAGGCAATTGAAAATGCTACCCCTGAACAACTTGCCAAGCTAAAGAGGATTGATGCTGACTTTAAAGTTCAGATGAAGAAGCTGGATATTGATCTTGTTCGTCTAGGTGCAGCAGATCGTAACAGTGCACGACAGCGTGAGATGGTCGTTAAAGACAAGATTCCGGCTGTCCTAGCGGTGTTAACAATGGTTGCCTTCTTTGGGTACATTGGACTTGTTACCTTCCTTCCAGCAGCCGTTATGGCCGATGTAGGCTTTGTTAATATTGCAGTAGGTTGGCTAGGCGGTACAGCCTCAACTGTTGTTGCCTATTACTTTGGCAGCAGTTCAGGTTCAGACAAAATGATTGACAATCAAAACAAGAAAAATGCTTAACGAAAAACAGGAAAAGTTCTGCCAGAATTACGTTGTATACCGCAACGCAACTGAGGCAGCAAAACAGGCAGGGTATTCTGAAAGCTCTGCCTATAACCAAGGCTACCGTCTGCTACAGATGGAAGAAGTACTTGAGCGGATTGAAGAGTTAGAGCAAGAGCTTACCACAGACATTAATGTTATCAAGGAGCTAGAGAATACTTTTCAATCCGCCAAGTCCAGCGGACATACCAACAGTGCACTTAAGGCTCTAGAGTTACTATCAAAGGTACGTGGACCTAACGATGGTAAAGCTAAAGCCTCAAGTGCTAACGCTCTTGAAGCTGAGATTGTTGGTTATATGGAAATACTAGGTGAAAAGAAAGTTATTGAACTTGTCAGTCGTTGTTCCTTTAACCAGCTATCTTCTTCTGAAGATGATCTACATCTGCACGAAGACGTTCAAGCTCACGAGAACGACGATCCATTGTTGGAGGGTCCATCATCCCTGACAGAATACCCAGACGCTGAACAGTAACATCCGTTTGGGTATCGTTTCTATCTAATCGTGCATCTAGTTTGCGTAGTCTAGTTTCAATATCCTGAATATGTTCAGACAAAGTTTTAATTTGTTGCTTTGCAATGGCGGCTGCAGATACAACTGATACAAGCATACCACCAATTGTAAGCAGAAGTCTCACGTCAAATTCCATGACCTTCTCCTATTTTTTAGTGGGTGAACCTTTAATCATAGTAAACACATGGTGTTCCAGAATTGAAAGACGTTTATCTAATTCAAGCTGAGACTGGAACACCTCTTCCTTTAACTTCATTCTTTGAATTGCATTGTTAGGACTTGGAATAATCTGATTATCCATGTCAACAAGGATCGACATCTTTTGTTCCAGCCTATCTACCTTCTGATTCAGTTCCATTGACGCATTAAACAAGTAACCGATAACCGTTAGGAAGACAGGTATCAGAGCAATAGAAAGATTTTTTAATGTGTCCTTACCCACTATACTGAAGTATTTTTAATATAAACTATAGAAAAGTTTGCAGAAATAAGGTTGTTTGATCCAGAAGATACTGCTCGTACTTCTAGGTCAGTTTTTTCAGATACTTCAATTGGATAACGCAAAATAAAATCTGCAACTCCACCTGAACCAAGAGTCTGTTTCATCATAACTCGAAATACACCACCCTGTGTACGCTGGACAATTTGAGCAGTGATGTATTGGTTAGCGTTAGTCGTGCCAGTAGCAATGTTGACATGATCTAAAAATCCTGTGTATCCGGCAGGAACAGTCCACATAGCCATCAGCGTCTGGTTCTCACCGAGGGTAATACGGGCATATGTTGTTCCACCGTTGGTGATATTCAAATTGCCGGTCGGTGCCTGTGATCCACTGACATAGGCACGAAAAACACGAATAAATGTCTGTGTGGTTGTAGCTGTACCAGCACCAGCAAGAGTTACTTCCTGACTAACCTCGTTATAATCTTCGTCTAGACCAAAGACTATTACCTTTACACCGTTATCATTTGCTGGTGTACCTGCATCTGTAGTTATAGTCATGGCAACGGCAGAGCCGGGGTAAGCATAGATACCACCTACATCCCAGACAGTTTCTTCTGTACCGTTTACGTCTGGATTAAAGCCAAACTTAAAAACTGTCTTATGGTCTAAGACTTGGTTTCTTACTACTTGTAACTCAAACGGTTCAGTTTTTCCAAACCTTGTAACTGATGATGGGATCGCCATTAATAACTCCAAATATGTGGTCGTGGTTGTTTAGCAGTATTGTCAGCAGTATCAACGTGAATGAATCTACCACTTCCTTTTTGACTGACACCAATGCCAGTAAAGCCTAGTTCAATGGCAATACCTACAATCTTATACGCATCAGCGTGGCTTACAGCAATGTCAGCAGCCTTACCCTGTACGTGTGCTGAGTTCTTTGAGCCACCGATTGATATATTGTACTCAGGACTTCTGTATCCTGACGTAATAATTATAGGCTTACCAAACTTCTTACGCAAGGCATCAAGCTTGACCATGAACTGTGGGTCCATCTCACACGTGCCGCTGCCTTTGCATTTCATTTCGTCTTCAGTAAAATACTTCCAACCTTTTTTACCAAACATTATCTACTCCAAAGGTCTGCCAGTGTATTGACCATTAAATCTATCATACCTAGTTGGGTCAATAAACGGATTGTTATAGTATAGTAGGCTACGATCTTGCTCTGATAAATCAAACACAGTAGATTGGTTTGCCATTGCACTACCAAGAATATTTAAATCTTGCTGATTTACACGACCGGGAAATACTTGCTCACCAGTTTCAGGTCGCCACTTAGCAATACCTTTTTGGTATTCGTCAAAACCAATACCAAGTGTACCGTATAGTTCCATAATCTGTTTAAGAGTAAGCTGGTCTTTAAAGTTCTTTTGAACATCTTGAGCATATAGCTCGTCAATCTTAGCCATATCTTCAGGAAGAAAGTTTCTTTTGGTTACTTCATTCTTAAACCTTGCTCCACCTTCTTTAATATCCTGAATAATTGGGCGAACATTTCTACCAACACTACCAGTAATATCATAACGATCAACTCTAAAACCTGTTAAGTCAGGAATAAGATTTCTAGTTATAGGAGTATAGTAGTTTGTTAACTCATCTCCTGTAGGCTCTTTACCAATGGCATCCATCCAGCTATCGTATCCTAGCTGTTTAGCTTTGGCCTGTTCATAATCTGCGCGTTGCTTAATAAAGGTAAGAAATCCCGGCTCAAATGCTGATGCCAATGTTCCAACACCTACAGCACCAACAGTTTGATCTACGCCAAAAGCACGTGCAACTGACTTTACACCTGCACCTAGAGCAGTACTATCATTATAGGCATTAACAGCATCAGGGTCTTGGTCTAGTTTTAACAGTGCTTCAGTTAGCATTGATGGTCCAATAAATGGACTTACCGTTCTTTCCAATGCACCAAGGGCCACACGATTTGAAAGGTTTTCAGGAATACTGTCTGACAAAAATGCTGAGTGTAGTCCTTTGGCAGCAACACGAATTGAATCAAATGGATCAAGAGGACCAAGGACAATACGATCTACAAACTTATTGCCACCACTTCCTTCTTGAATACCACTCATATAAATTTTATTGCTGCCCTGATAATAATTCTTATCTAGCAGATCAAGGCTTTCTCTTTCCTCATCTGTAATGCCATGTTGTTCAGCAGACATATTCTCAAAGGAAGAAGGAGCCACTGCTACTGCAGTCATACCTGCAAGTCTTTTAGCGGCTTGTCCAGCTAGTGTAGCATTACCACTAAAAGCATCTTGAAGAGTATACTTAACTAGGTTCTTAGATACACGCGCCATCTCTGCAGGGAAAGCAACAAAGTCACCGATAGGTGCAGCCTTCAAAGATTTAAATGCACGTGGCACAAGGTTATAGTTTGGCATTAGATCACGAGTACGCTGCCCTGCCATACGTATAAGTTCTTTTTCATCCATATCTGGATATGCTTTCTTCAACATATCCTTTGTTTTTTCATAGTGCATAATTTTAAACACGGCATCTTCAGCCTCGTATGCACGTGAAACTTTATTATCAGCCAAACCATTAAGCCAAGACTTCTGATCTTTCATTCTGTTAATGTTTGACTTAACAATGTTTAGACTAATTTCACTGTCAACAATACCTTGGCTTAAATACTCAGCAAACTTTTCAGCTTGTTCAGTATTGGTACGTTTGCCTACAACTCTGTTACCAACGTAACTCATTGCATCGCTAACAGCACTACGGCCTTTCTTAGTGGCAATGTTAAACGGATTCATGCCATTTGCAATTGTAAGTACTACGTTACCTACGGTGTTACGACCATGTGTTGCAGGGTTATAAATTGTTTTTGCTGCCTGAGTAATACCCTTACCAGCCGCCCAAGCCTGTAGTAAGTTATGTGTTTCTTTAAAATCTAAACTATCTTTTAAGAAGTTTGAATATTCAGGAGATACATATAAGTCTTTAATGTTTGGATTCTTAAGAACTTGTTCAGCTACATTTGGATCAAATACAGCTTCGGCCTGTTGACGAGCAGCAGCACTATACTTCTGTGCAATGTCTCCAAACTTAACAAAGTCCTGCCCAACTGGCAAATCATCAATACCAACAGCCTTACCTGTTTTAATAAGATGTTGTCCAAGCTCACCAACAAAATCATGCTGTGCTTTTTGTGTTGCAAGTTTTGTATAAGTGTTGACATAATTTTGATAGGGGTTCTTTACCTCACCCCACAATGCCCTAATTTCTTTTGGTATCTCAGTCCTACGCCTAAGTTCCTTTGAGGAAGATAGTGGATTAACAGCACCAACAATATCAAAAAAAGCATTGGCATCTTGCTGATTACCAGTATCAACAAGTTGCTTTAACTTGTTATTAATTTCTTGTGGTGAAGCCTTTGGATACTTTTTACGTAAATACTCTACAGTATTATCTATAGTTTGTTTTACGTTAGCGTCCTTTACACCCTTACCTGCAATATAGTTACCTACACTTTTTTGAATTAACTTTCTTTGTGTAGGATCATCAAAGATGGCGTAGTTTCTATTGATATACGTACCCATGTTTTTATCAAAGGCAGCTTTAAGCTCTCCAGTATAAACATTGTCTGACAAATACTTTGAAATGTCATCCATATTGCTACGCATCTTTGTAACTTGTTCAGCCACCTCACTAGGCAAAGCAGACATAGCTGCCTCGTCTCCACTTAATGCAAGATTAAGTGACTCATCTGAGATGTTAGCACCTCTTTTATTTGCTTTTGAAACTGCACGATTAAGATCATTAGCAACACCATCAGCACGTTCAAGGGCTGCGCGAGAAGCTTTGTTGCTTTCAACAACTAAACCAAGCGTAACATCATCAGTGCCGCCACGACTGCTAAAGTTTCTACCAATATATTTTTTACCAAGTCGAGTTACAGCCTGTCCAGTACCAGTACCTTTTAAGGCTTGGTATCCTTTCATAAGGGGAACACCAAGACCTACAAAACCAACACCTATTCCAAGACTAAATAGAAAATCGTCTAGATACTTTTTAGCATCTGGATCACTTGCATTTTCTTCAAGTCTACGTAGTGCATCAACTGCGTCGTCATCATTAAGAACTTCCTCAATTGCAGTACGTTCTTTGCCTGTAAGAAATGCGTCAGCCGCAGCACCTGCTACAACCATCTTTCCTATGTTAGCTGCCTTTTGAGTTTTAAGACGTTTAGGAACTGCCTTACCAGCAACAGATGACAAACGGGTAGCGTTAGCAGCTTTGCCACCTAGATTAACTAATTTCATTGCTCCTGTAAATGGAACAAAAAATGAAGCAATTTGTCCACCAATGTTTTCAACACTAGCTAGTGTGTCATCCCCATGATACGGATCAAGGTAAGATTCTAAATCTTCTTCAATCTTATCTGAAAGCTGATGTCCAAAAACTGCATTGGATAAATCCTTTGCACCTTCCTTGAGAGATACACCAGCTAATCCAGCTAATCCTTCAGCACCTTCAACTATCTCACCAACAGCGCGACCAGCAAACCTGCCAAGCATAGTACTTTTAGGACGAAAATCTCTCCGTCCTCCTTTGTATTCTTTGACATATGATCTGTAGGCTTCACGAAATTCTTTTGGGTCAAGTCCCTTTTCCCTTACAAGTTTATCTTGAAGTTCTTTATCACGTAAAAACTCTTCGTTCTCTCCAGCAAGACGCTCAAGAGCTTCACGAGTTTCTTGAAAAGTTTGTGACTCAATACTAACTGGCATTATTATTGCCCTGCTAAAGTAGTCATTATGTCATCTTTAGTTATCTGAGTTACAGAAGGATTACCGCTACCATTGGTTTGCACTATTTGACCTCTACTTCTAGCGGCTCTATATCTTTCCATTTTGTTGCGAACTCTTTTCATAAATTCTTCGTCTTGTGCAAGTCTAGATGCTATAGTAGTTGCCTGTCCTTTTCCTGCACCAACCCTTTTAAGATATGGCTCAGCTTCATCTCGAAAAGCATTTTTAAAATCAGCAGGTTCATAGCCTTTTAGCGCAGCTATTCCTGAACTATTAACGATATCATTAAGAACACTATCTGGCACAGGATCATAATCTGCACCCTTTGCTTGTGCCGTTTCAATCCCTTCGTAAATATCTCCAAGTTTATCAATCAAATCAATAGTTTGGTCAATCGTTTCTTTACTCATATTATTCTTTGTAGCTAATTCTGTAATGAAATCGTTTGCAGCTTCCTTGTCTAATTGTCTGATAGTATCAATGTTAGCAGTAGCAATTGCCAAAGATTTTTCATCGGTATTAAGAAGTTGATCTTGAAGTCCCTCAAGACGATTTCTTTCCTTGTCTGACAAGTCAAGTTCAAGAGCCATTGCATTTGTAACTTCCTTAGAAAGATCGCGTTTAGCAGCCCTTTCTTCTTTCTTTGTTTCAGCAAAGTTTTCAATTGCCTTACCGGCTTCAGAGGCCCAATCAACATTTGATGCTACGCCAAAACCAAATCGTGCAAGATCAAGAAAAGCCTGTTTGTCAAAGTCAGACTTAAGCTCATCTTGTCTTGTCTTTTCATCTGTCAACTTTGCAAGTCTTTCTTTAAAAGCTTGATGTTCAGGTGACTGATTCATTCTTGTACTAATCAATTCTTTTCTTTGCTGATTAATATCAATTTGTTGTTGACCTAAATCTTGACTTGCTCTTAAAAACTCATCTCTCTTTATTTGGTTATTTTTATTAAGTTCTGATAAAGCTGCCATATTATTTGTAATGTTTTTTCTTTCTTCTTCAATTTTTTGTAGCAACTTTGGAATCTCTATACTATAATCTCCAAGTCTTCCTGAAGTAGATGGCTGTGTAGGAGCAGGTGCAGAAGTTCCAGCAGGAACTGCAGCTACAATTTCTCCATTAGAAAGACCGATATCTGCTCCAGTTCCGGGGAAACCACTTCTAGCTATTAGATTTTGAGCAACAACTCGTTGGTCAATAGTTTCGGCATTTTGCATAGCCCGTTCTCTTAACTCTCCAATAGAAGGAACATCTCCATATGGAGAGGGAGAAGCTTTCATTCCCGCAAATTCACCACCACCTATTCCTGATAGTGTAACTGGTTGTACTGGAGGACGTTCTCCCTGACTTAAAACAGTAGTTCCTGTATCTCTTATTGATTGATCTTCTACACGCTGCCTTGTTCGTGGATCACGGACTCGTCCAAAACGTCTATTGATCTCTTCTTGTCTTTGCTGTGGAGTAATTTTACCTTCAGCCACTAGTTTGGCTAACATATCTTGTGGATAAAGACTTAAGTTAGCAACAGTTTCTGAACCAGTGCCTTGCTGATAATAACCAACCTTACCACCAGCGTTCATAAACCGTTGTGACGGCATCTGCATTGGTGTAGCTGAAGCCTGTTGTGGCATCATCTGCTGCATGTTTTGTGACATTGCAGGGGCTGACAGAACACTTGTCAATCCACCACCAATCTGAGACATGCTGCGTCCAGTACCCATACGCTTTGCAAGATCGCCAATGGCAGAACCAAGATCAGCAGCACGACGACGAGGCTTCATTGGCATAGCAGCCATAGGCATGGCATCCATAGGACGACCACCTTCAGCTAGACCAACAAGGCCACCTTCTTTCTTAAATGCACCAAAAGCACCAGCAAGACCAGCAGCACCAATACCAGCACCAAGTAGCTGCTGAGTAAGTGAAGGCTGTGGCGTAACAGTCTGTCTAGTTTCTAGTTGACTTGGTGTAAGTGGGAAACCACGAATAATTGAACTGTACTGCTGTAGCTGTGTTTGTGGAAACTGTTGTTCTTCGATGAACTGTGTTTTGGCAATATCAAGTGCTGCTTGTTGCTGACCACGAAGTGCTTCACCAGTTGCTGCAAGACCACCAATCTCACGAGCCTGTTGCTGTGCAGCCGTTTCACCCAATGCTGCATACTGACGACCAGCAGAAAGTTCTCTTGCTCTTTGTGCTTCAGCCATCTGCTGTGCAGTTTGATAAGCCTGTGACATGCCAGAAGCACGTAGTGAAGCTAGACGATCTTCTAGACCACGCTGTGCTTCAGCTTCCATGACTGCTTCACGTGACCCACCAAATGCACCAGCTTGGACCGCCTGTGCTGCACGGCCCTGTCTGCTGATTTCATCTGCACGTCTTGCTTCCTGTTCTTGTACTCGAAGAACATTCTCAAGGTAGGGGTCCATATACTGACCAATTGTAGCGGCAGTAGTTGGAAGTGTTGAGGCTGTTGTAGCACCAAGTGCAGGTGCAAGATAAGTTGTTGACTGGCCTAGTGGTGTACCTGCAAGACCCTGCTCAAAGATACCACGTGTTGCCTGAAATGCCTGTTGCTGTTCAGGAGTAAACTGTGCAATTTGTGCACCCTCATAAGGAACATATCCTTCTTCCTGACGTTGCCGATACTGAGCCTGTGATTCCTCAAGAATATCAGTGACAAAGGGTTTAAGCTCATCAGGAATAGTAGTTTCTTGTCGAACTGTTTGCTGTGCAGGAGGAGGAGGAGGAGAAGAACCACCGCCTTTATATTCACGCAGACCAGTTACAGGGTTAATTGTTCCTGAACCACCAACTGCCTTAAGCAACTTAGCTTCAAAAGGATTGACATGAGCAAGTTCAGTGTCACCTTCCCGGCCATAACCAGCAAGTTCATCGTAAAGTTTATTGAATAACTTTACCTTTTCCTTAATGCTAAGTTGTGTAACCCAGTTAATCATATTTCACTTCCTTTAGTTGCACAGTGTAATACTTTTCATATCCCAGAGGTTTAAGAACTTTTAGCCAACCATCTCTACTTGAGGTACGTATGTAGTTAACCTTTTGTTCTTTACAAAATTCATCAAGAGGTTTAGACCAAGCTTCCATCCAATTACCAATTGTGTGGTCTTCCGCTCCTGTCAACTGAATAAACAGATGTCGTTGTCCTGTTGGAAAGTCAACAATCTCTGTTGTAAATACCAGTTCAATACTCTCACTATCTTCATTCAATCCCAACCACAGTTGCTGTTGTTCAGCTTTGCAATATTCCTTAACATGATCTATTGTAATTTCACCAACACCTCGACTGAGGGCTTTGAGTAGTAAGTGTTCAACGTATGGAAAAATTGCTTCAATGTGTTTGGCTTCTGCCTTATATACAATCATTTACCTATGCTGTTGCTAGTTGTCCTAGTTCTTTTGGTGCATTAATTTGTTTCTGTTGCTTCTCTGTGCCAAATGCTTTTTGGCGAATATTTTTTGCAAATACGTCAAGTTGTTTTGCGCCACTGTCTCCATTGCCATTACCAAGCATTGACACTACATCTGCAGGTACAACATACTCTCCGGGTGAAAGCATTGCAGTATCTATACTACCACCCTGAACTTTAAATGCAACATTATCTTTCATGCCATGTGCAGTGCCGGGAACCATACCTTCAAAATATGAAGGGTTTTGTGTAGGTGATAACAAGCCACCTCGTTGTAGCATAGCTATAAGACCACCACTTTCAAAACCACCAGCAGCCCCCTCCTCAGAACCATCAACACCACTCATTCCACCCATATCACTATCAGCGGATACTCCATCTCCACTAGATGTAAAGTCTCCAAAGACACCCATTGGGTCTTGTAGTCCGGGAGTTACACCCACAGTTGCAGGAGCAGCAGACATGCTAGACATATCAGATTGAGTTGTTCCAACAGTATTTCCAAAAGCATCAATACTTTGATTGCCATAACCGTATGCCTGAGTTTGCCCAAGAGCATTTACATTTGGTGTGTCTATCATTGAAGAAGCCAAACCTAGTCCCGGAACACCCATTGCAAGTCCTACTAGTCCAAGCCCAAGGCTTAATGGTGAAGGATTAAATGCTCCCAAACCAATATCAACAGGATCAGTAACATTTACATTTCCAACTACGCCAGTTCCAACATTAGCTTGTGGATCATTTGATGGCTCACCAGCCGACTCAACAGGACGTATACCGCCACCAGTTGCATAGCCAACTAGTCCACCTTGATTGGCATAACGAGTTGTGTAATCACTAAACCGTAAAGCTGGTCCAGTACCAAGTGCAGCACCTAATGCCTCTTCTTCAGTTACTGGTGTGCTTCTTAATGGAGTACGTGTAATAGTTCTTGGAGTTCTTGGTGTACTTACAGTTCCTGAAAGAAGTTCAGGCTGTTGATACTCTGGTGTCATTGCATCTTGTAGCATTGAACCACCAACCCCTGCAATAGCTTGTGGGGCATAAAGACCTGCCATTTGGCTAGTTGTTAATCCTGCAGTACCACCACCAAGTTGTGCTACCTGCATAGGTGTAAGTGTTGCACCTTGTTTAATTGTTTCATATCCAAGCTGCCTACCCACAAATGATGGTGTAATATCTTTAACAGCCGTAAAAGTTCCAGCAGCAGGACTAATAGATGTTGTTAAAGGAACTGAGGGAGTAAGACCACCGGGAACCATAGAACCAATACCAGATGATGCAGGAAATGGAGCCAACATTCCACCAGCAGGGATTGCAGGACCACCAACAGGAAGACCAGCGGACATAGCACTAGCGGCAGTAGGACTAACTTGAGCCATTTGTGCAGCAGTAAACTCCTGTGCAGCTTTTGAGGCTGCTGCTGATGGTGTAGCAGTAGTTACCGTAGCCGCAGCAGGTTTAGCAAGTTCACCAAAAGCCTCACCACCTCCTGATAGTCCACGCATAATTGATCCACCTGCATAGGACAGTAGACCATCAAACAAACCACGGCCAATATCTTTATTAACTACTGCTGAAGTAAGGCCAGTTGCAACAGCAGGAATAAGAAGACTTGTACCACCAGTTGCAACAGCAGCACCAATACCTGCAATAGTTGGTAGTAGACTTTTCAGCTTAAATGCTTCAGGAAGACCAGTATCAGGATTGACAGTAAGTTGACCAAGAGAGGCAAGTCCCTTAATCTCAGACGGTGACATATGTACCAGTTCAGTGTCACCCATACGGCCACGCATAGCCATAAGGTTAGCTAGTCCGCTGTATGGTGCTTCTCTATTTACAACTGTTGCCATAACTATGCAAATCTCCCTAGATTGGCGACATTAGATTGTGTCATTCTACTATCGTCAATTACTTCCTGTTTTGGTTTATTATACAATGGTTTCTGCTTATTTGCCACATCGTCACCAAAAGGTTTTGATGCCTCATTGATTGGCATAACTACACCTGAGTTGACATTCTGAATATAATTAGATGTCAAAAGAAACTGTTTAATATCCATTAGTTAAAATCCACCCATCCGGTTCCGCTAACGTAGCCACGATATTTACCAGTGCTTGTAGAAAAAGCAACACTGCCATTGAACGGTCTACCAATTTCATCTACACTAGTAACTGAATAAATTCTTGTACTTACTGAGTTATTAACTTCAGTGTCACGTGTTTCAAGTTCAAGTTTAAGAACTGCAGCATAACGCTGTAACTCAGTATACAATCTGTTTAGTTCCTCTGAACTAAGCGTGACATAAAAAGGTAACTCAGGATAGTTTGCCATTACCTATCACCATCAGGCTGCAATGAAATTCTTGGTGCACCCCATGACCATGAAGTGTTTTGTGAGTTACTATCAACACGAACAAACGCCTGTCTGCCTCTTGCACGTAGATCAATCTTTTGTGTTGAAGCAGTAATGTTATATGGACCCTTTGTAATTTCAGGACCATTAGGATACTTTTTAGTTACAATTGTAAACTGAATTGAACCATCAGTAATATCATAGTCAGGAATAATTCTGTCAAGGAACATTAACTGATTACCTTCCTGCATATCAAAATCTGCTGACTCAATAAAAGATGACAGAGCCATGTTTTGTCCTGTATCAACATCATAGCCACTATAAATATTTTCAGGTTCATTATTCCAAATGTAATTATTGCCAGTTGCGATTGTATTATTAAATACGTTTCTATCTTGGAATGTTGAGTAAAAGCTTGAGCCATAAACCCAATAGTTTCCTTCAGGTGAGTGGATTACATATGAATCAATTACACCTGTATCGGCTGAAGCATTTGACGGCCACAACCAAATAATTTCTCTAAACTCTGAATTGACACCAGCATAAACTTTATCTGCTGCTGCCATGTTAAAGTTTTCAAATAGGTAAGTTCTGAAGGTACAGTCAAGAACTTTTACCTGACCATCAAAAGCAAAGAAATCATTTTCGCCCATCCAGTATGAAATACCATTGTAGTCTACAGCAGCATGAGGTGCAATAAGACCACAGTTTGAACCTACCTGTCGTTGATTAAATGTAAATGGTGGGCCAACATACTGCATTAGGTATAGCGCATTGTCAGTCCAAATATTAATGTTGTTACGTGAGCGTACTGCACCACGTATTTCAGTACCATCAGTAAATCTAAACTCACCAGCCGTTGTAGTTGCAGATGGTGTCCATTCAGTATAGTCTTCTTGGTCGGCCCAACGTACAGTCATTGGATCAAGCTCAGAACCACCAAAGGGAACTGAACCAAGTGCAATCAAATGTCTATCCTGTGGCGACACAATAATTGAATTGTTGAAGGAGGGAGCATTAGTTACTGAAGTCATACGCACCGGAGATGTAGATGCGTCCTGATCCCAGTAAAAAATTGCTTCCCCCCTACGATTGGCAATTAGGTCTTCCCCCCAGTTATCTAAGCTCCACTGAGTTAATGCAAATGTGATAGATGAACTTTCAGCCGCTTCATTCCACGCACGTTCACCAGTAGTACTTGTACCAGCATTATAAACACCAGCACCATAGCCCAAACCTTGAATACTATTTGTCAAACCAGTTGAAAGATAAAATCCTCCACCTGCTTGAGTTGTAGTAGTTGACACTGGGGCTGAAACAGTACTTACATAAAATACATTAAGACTTTCAACTGAAGCTACAGCATATATAGGACCACCATAATTGCTATCAACTAAATTAAAACCACCCGTTGTTGAAGTACAGCTTGTAAATTCTAACCAATCATTAACACTAACACCGTGGTTTGTAATTGAAACTTTAACAAGAGGACTACTTGCAGTTAGTTGAATATCTGAACCATCAAATGTATCTCTAAATGGAGTTACATCTGTAACTGAACCGTTTGTTCCATAAATATAAAACTTTTGTTCAGTACCAAACGCAAGAAGTTTTTCACTGTCATTGTTTGCCCATGTACGAAGTGCACGAGCAGTTCCATCAAATGAAGTATTTGAAAAAAGATTATAACCACGAAGATTTTCAGGCTTACCGTTTCTAAATCTTACACGATTGCCGTCATACCATGAACCCTGCTCAGAGTACTGAGTGGATTCACGGTGAAATCCCGGTCTAAATTCAAGTTTAGTAAGTCTAGAATCAGTTGAAGCCATAAATTTTTACACTTCAGGTTTTAGATCAAGAACAGGTAGTATATCAATAGCTGAAACACCGCGAACACTAAATACCAACAGATCAGTAGAATTAATACTAGTTGTCATTGTAGGTGCGACACCTTTTGCAAATCTGTATGAATCACCAAATGAAAGCGTTCTAGAACCCGTACCGTCTTGGTAAACATAGATATGTCCTACCTGCCCTGCAACTGCATTTGTTGGATTTTGAAGAGTTCTATTTCCGGCAAGAGTAACTGCAAAGTGGTTTCCTGTTGACATATCTAGCGCAATTGAAGTAGCATCAGTTAGTGATACAACAGGACCATATACTTGATTTCTAAATGATGTTGCTGAAGCTTCAATTGAAACTGCAGTGCCATTAAATGTTGCAACTGAAGTAAAAGTATTTGCAGCAGTAAGTGTATTTGTTGCAGACAACCTTGCATATCGTGCATCTGCAATTGAAACGTCAGGAACATTTTCAGTACCTGTTCCAATATCTCTATTTGCAGCAGTACCCAGCCCAAGACCTGAAGCATTTAGCCCGTGTACTGATACGCCATCACAAAAGACATAACCATTAGCAGCACTAGTAGGAATTGAGTAGCCATCACCAGCAGCAGTCTTAAGAGTAATAGTTGCACCTGAACTTACTGTTGAAAAGTTTGTTCTAACACCGTAGCCTTTTGAAACACCGGGAATAATAACATTAATTGAAGTTGTTAGTTCACCGACAAATTCAAGAAATGCTGAACGAGCCTGATCTGATGATCCATCATTTGTTGTAAGAGTAACGTCTCCTACTGAAATACTTACAGTAGTATAAGCAGCAACTGCTGAGTCAACCAGATCAATTACATTCTGGTTAAGAATATCACCCCAACTGTTTGGGTTCTCTCCGTCTCCTTGTTTTTCAAGACGAATACGAGTTGTATATGTTGAAGCCATATTTAATCTTTCCTTTTAAGCTATAGCCACTTATTTAAAACTGCTGCAATTAATGCACCACATGCGCCTGAAACTAAAACTACACCTGAAAATAAACCTTTGCCTTTTGCCAACTGTGTTTCAAGTTCACGAACACGAGAATTTAAAGCTGTAACCTCACTTGTCAAAGTTTCAACTGCCTGTATAAGTCGGCCCAAATCTACATCACTAAGTTTAACTTCTGACATCGGGTAGCCTCGTATTGTCCATAATTGTTTGGCCTGAGTATTGTGGTCCTGTGCAATATTCGCCATTAACGGTTTGCACAATGACAGTCCATGTGTTTTTGCCAAGATAAAAATGAAGAGGACTGCCACTTATAGTTATACCTGCAAAGATATAACGCTCTTTATATTTTTCAGTCAGTGTTTTGTGGATTTCTTCAAAGTCTGTATTACATATATTATCAGAAATCTGTGCGTTAGCAAAGCTAACTGATGCTATAAGTAAGGCAAATGCTGCAAGACACTTAAACATTAGATTGAATCAGGCCAGTTGTAGATGGGAGCATTGCCAGTAGGATTGCCGTCAGCATCGGTCGGGACAACAAACAATGCCTTGAAAGCATCGAGATCGGCACATGCTGCAATCTGCCCTTCGATAATCCCAGCAGCCAGACGAACCTCATCGCGGTATGTCTGAATATACGCCGGAACTGCAATGCCTGTGTCGGTCTTGCGGATGTACGCCCAATCCGTCTGTGCCAAAAGCGAACCCTGTGTCTGCTTGATTTGGGCAATCCAGTTCGACTTCAGACCCTTGGTCACCATCTGCACACCGTTATCATCCAGCAGCGGTACACCAGCGTGAGTCGTTCGTTTGGTATCTTCCAGCCTCTTTGGCGTAATTACATACGTCCCGTCAGCATTTTGCGAGAACCAGTAGAACCGCTCATCAGGTTTTGTCTGAGGGGCGGTCCAGACAAGACCGTGAGCAACCTTCTCGTCCTCAGACCAGATAGCCCAGTTAGCCGGATGCTGAACGCCATTGTCGTCCGTCCATGCCCGACCCTCACGAATACGTTTTCCGTTATATGTCCACATGTCTTTCTCCTATCGAGCCGGGACGGGGGCGACACCATCGCCGCCAAAGGGGTTACCCATGATTGCAAAGTAAATAATCGTGCCTTGGTTATGGAGGGTATTTCCCCCTCTGATCTTAAATCCGTTGGCGAGGAAATCTACAGCATAGTTAACACCTTCCGCTCCCGTAGTGTTGGGGTGCAGGTAATCATCTACCACATTGTACGGGCTTCGATTTCCGTCCAGAAGCAACCAATCGGCAGCGTAGGTTACATTCTTTATAAGAAGGAATGTCGGGCGACCACCCGTGTAAACAAACGGCCCGTTTGTACTTAAATTTCCTTGGTAGCTGCCGATTTTGCTGAAGCCTTCTACTTCTGCGAAAGCGTAGGCAACATAATCAACACCAGACCCATTAACCTGCGCATCGGTATTAACCGTAAAGACACTGCTGGTTGCGTCAGTGTTGTTCCAGTAGACACTAGAGGCCAAAACAGGAGATGTTTCGTTTAGCTTGAGCCGATACTGACCGCCGTATCCCGTCGAAGTGCCGGGATAAACGCCCCAGCTATCCACGTTTGTTCGGCCTTTAATTGCAATAAATTGTGGCTCCGCCCCAAGACCATGCCCGACCGTAGCCAAGGCACCCGTACCTGTATAGGTTGTGATACTAAAGCCGCTCGTAGCGTTCACCGAGCATACAGAGGGTGTGCTTCCATCTGTATTCGACGCGGTGCCGTTTCCGGCTAACCATTGCCATGCTGCGTAGGTAAAACCACTTTCTCCAGACGAGCCGAAAGACCCATCAACTGTAAACCCATCTGAGTCGAATGAAGTCAACCCGCCTGTGTCTTCGGCATCTGTTCGATCCGAAGAAAGTCGTAGTTGAACTCCTCGCACAGCATCTTCAAGTTCATGTCTATCAGTGCCGCTACGTTTTTTTATCCAGACAAAATCAGGTTGAAAAGTTGAGTTACCAGACTGGTTTACTGCAAGACTGCTACCTGTTCCGGTGTACAGCGTCGTTTGAAAATACGCCGAGCCGTCAGCGATTGCAGGTGTGGGCAGGTTGGCGGTGGACAGGGCGGAGAAGCCGGTTGGCGAGGGGTGGTCGAAGCCAAGTTGGCCGAAGTTAACGGTTACATCAGATGAATTTCGGCTGCGAACATATGGGGCAACAGCGCCGTCTGCCGCCCAAGATAATGTCTCGCCGGTCCCTGCGCCGGGATCACCGGAGTTGTACCAAGTTCCGTTCTTTCCGAACCAAATCTTTTTGGCGTCTACGTCAAACGCCATCATCACAACATCACTGGTCGTGTAGGTGAAAGCTGGGCTTAAAGTTCCTGTTGTTCCGTCGTAGTCGTAACCACCGTTTCGGTCGATATTGGCTTTTGGTGACGTTGGAAATCCGACACCTTGAATACCTGTAACCGGATTTGATGTTGAGCTATCCGCCGTGTTAATTTGATATTCGACGTAATATTTTCCGCTATTAACAAAAATTGTTGCCATTACGTCAGTAGCGGTGCCGGTGGCGTCAGCGTTAAGATTTCCATCCTTCAATGTAACGCCGTTAATTGCTGACATATTTAACGGATTCAACGTCGCAAAGTTATCAGTCGGCGTATCAGTAACCTGATCGTCGCTGGTCATCCCTGACGATGTGAAGTCGTTGCCGTTGCCTGAGTAATCTGCGCCAAGATCGGCACTATCTTCGCCTGTGATGTAGAAGCCGTTGTTGCCATATGTCCCGGCATATGCCTTCGGAACCCAAACGCCGTCGTCGTTGAACTCACCGAAGTTAGTAGGGGCTAGGGCTTGGCCGTCGATACCGTGAGTTTCGGCTAGATAAAGATCACAGTTACTGGCTCCAGTAGTACTGCCACCAATAGAGTGAATAATGTTGGTGAAGAAATTATACGTTGTGTCCGAGACAGAGGCGGTTGCAATGCTTTCGTTGTTTACATACAGCGTGACAGCACCGTTCTCAAAAGTCGCGACAATATGATACCACGCAGAAACATCCCGAAACACTTGAGTGGTCGTGATGTCCCAACTTGTTGATGCGCGAAAGCGAATTTTATCCGTAGATTCGAATCGAATATAATACGCGGCGGCACTTGCACCGGAATTAAAAAACCACTGTTCCGTTCCTAAGTTGCATCGCTTGACCCACGCAGAAAACGTCCAGTTGGTCGCATCGGTCGGCGTTCCAAAAGTACGAGACAAATACGCCGAATCATTGTCGTTAAACCGGATCGACTGGTCGATGGCGTAGCCGCCACCGGCTGCACCAGATGCACCTGCAAGAATGTCGTTTTGAAATACCATTATTATTTCTCAACCTTTAATGATTCTGTTAGCATACTAACAAAAGCTTGTTTGCCAACTTCTAACTGATCTACATTAAATCTAGCAGAAGTAAGTTTACGATCTAAATCAGCAATGTGGTTTACATATAGCTGTTGTTCTTCAGACATATCTTCATATTGATATTCAACATCGTCAATAATGATTGGGGTCTTTTCATTTTTTCCCATCTTTATTTTCCTTTAGTTATTGTTATTAGACTAAGCAGCCCACGGAGTACCGCTACCTTCAACAGGATTTTCAATTAGCTGTAGCTGTGCGGCTACATTCGCCTCAATAGAGGCAACCTCGTCAGCACCAAGGGCATCCTTAGTCCACTGGATTGCCTGTTCTTCGGTAATGTCAGCATACGGAGTAAAGTTAGACAGATCGTCCGTTGGAATTGCCACGGACCCGTAGACTCGTGCTTGATTACCGGAGGCATCTTCATCAATGCACTGCCAGTGCGAGTTGTTGACTACATCTGTATGGCCGTCTTCGGACAAAGCGTAGTCAAGTTGTACGATAGACCAAGTAATAGCCATAATTTTTCTCCTTAACTTAAGTTTAACGTTGCCACTGCATGAATGGCAGTTGAAGTATAAACAACATAATCAATCCTGTCAACTGCTGCTGCACCTGTTGACATTGTTGGAGCAGTACCACCTGCAAACTTCCAGTACGATCCAAATGATAGTGTACGTCCACCTGTTCCATCCTGCACGACAAAGATTGAACCTGTCTGACCCGGATCAATGTTAGACGGGTTTGCCAGAGTTCTGTTACCGGCCAGAGTTACTGCAAAGTTCTGGGCTGCGTCAAAGTCAGATGTAATTGACGTAGCGTCTGTCAGGCTGGTAATTGTTGCGCGGGATGACTTAGTGATTTCAAGCTGTTTGGCAGGGCTGCTTGTCCCAATACCGACATTGCCGCTGGTGTCGATACGCATACGTTCTGCATTGCCAGTAAAGAATGTAAGGAGGTTTGTACCTGCCGCGAAATTTATACCAGTTGCGTTTGCACCACCGCTGTCGTTAAAGACACCATATCCTGTGGGAACTTCAAGACCACTGCCAGAAAGTGTAAGTTTTGCATTTGCATTAGGCGAACTCGTCCCAATACCAACGTTGCCGCTGCTGTCGATACGCATACGTTCTGCGTTGTTGGTATCAAACTCAAGTATTTGATTGGAGGAATTAACGCTAAT
>Ga0208542_1000226_pt1 | contig 26345 bp, 44 predicted proteins | sample DEB08_DNA_3_FD_185495 | JGI IMG/M metagenome (GOLD analysis project Ga0208542, IMG submission 185495) | Aqueous microbial communities from the Delaware River and Bay under freshwater to marine salinity gradient to study organic matter... | ecosystem: Environmental > Aquatic > Marine > Coastal ... | reverse complement strand
TCCTCTGCCACCACCTGGCTTAGCTAACTTGACTTGCTCTAACTCAAGTTTGGCTTCTGTTTCTTTTGCTTTAGCTCGCCACTTGACAGCCGTGTTGTAGCAAACACCAGAGATACGTGCAGCTTCTTTTGTGGATACGCCAGACTGTAGGGCTTGCCAGAATAGGGCTCGGTCTTCAGCCGAGATCGCCCTTCTACCTTGGGACATTTAACGTTGCTTAATTTTTTTTGCGCCAATAATTGACGCAGCAACAGCACCAACAATTTTACTACCCGATTTTAATAATTCTTTTTGTTTAGCAATCTGGATTGCTCTAGATAATTTTTGTAAATCTTGTGGGCTAAAACTTGTCATTCCGCCACGATATGTAGAACCAGAAGCAACAACGGTATTAACAATTTTTTGGCTTCCTTTCAATTCTCTAGCAATAGTGCCAGGAACATTAGTGTCTGCTTTAGCAACACCTCTAGGACTTTTTGTTACATAACCAACCGCTTTTTGTCCTGAATCAAGAATCCATTTATCAGCAATTTCTTTTGTTTGAAAATCCACTTCGGAAACTGCTTTATTGATTCCAGGCTTTCCTTTTCCTGTATCCCAAAAATAAGAATAACCAACCTTTTGATCCATTGCTGTTAAGCTTTTATTTGCTACAGATGGTTTTACTATTTTTGTAAATGGTAAACCGCTTTCTGGGGTAACACTATGATGCACACCAATTTGCGATGGCAAAACTTTGTTAATTGTCTTCGCACCAACACCAGTTTTGCGCAAAGCCACACCAGCAGCAGTTAAACCAGCAAAACCAGCAAGACCTAAAGCCAACGTCGAATTAACAGCATCTTTCTCACCACCACCAGTATCTATTTGGGATTCATTGGAGTCTGGTTGGATCATCGATTCTTTATATTCAGCCAAAGAACCGTAGTAGTTGGGACGACGAGGAGCCATCGCTTACTTAGACTTCCTAGCCCGCTCCGCCCGCTTAATGCCCCTCTTAACAATCTTTCGTTCGGACGCTAATTCTTCAAACTCTTTCATGCCAACCTCACTAGTGATTGCATCCATTTGCTGTTGGATCATCTTGAGACGTTCACGCATTTGAGTAAGCGTACGAGGATCCTGTTCTTCCATTGAGGTTTCCTTGTATTCAGCAAGAGAGCCATAAAAATTTTTATTTTTTGGTTTCATCATGTTGTCAAGTGTACACCATGGTGCTAGAGTGGCAGCACTCACAACCGACTAAACGCACGGGCCGTACTCTATTCGCACAGAGCGGGGCATTGAACACCAGGTAACTGGGGTAGATCTCCCATGACTGGGAGAAGCGACGTGATGAACGATACATCATCAACTAAGGTGTCGGCTAAATAGCTTGGCTACGGCGACCTGCTCCATAAAGGATGCGAACCGTGGGGGGAGCTGACAGGTCTAGGTCGATTCGTGACAGTTAACCAGCGTATGTGTATCGTATACACACAAACTAGCGCCGTTCACCACAGAAAATGTAACAAATCCACACATATACAGGACGGGTATTACCCCCCCTGGGGGGTAGGGTAGGCTCGGCAGACCCCTAGTTGCCTAAGGGCTTACCGAGCCTAGAGCCTAATTACTTCTTAGCCTTGGTCGCTAACTTGTAGAGACCATAGCCTTTAGTCTCTACAGTCTCAGCGACTGGCTTTACAAGAGCGCCTATAGCGACTAGCGACTCCTGACCCTTCCAATTTAGAACTCTGACAATTTCGCCGCTTTTAACGACTCCTTGCCCGTTCCATACCTTCACGCCGTAAACGGCGGTCTTATCTTTTTTAGACCCTGAGATAATGCCCCAAGAGCCTAGTTTGTATTGGTTAGTAGTAATGATTTTCTCCCTTGTTAAGTGTTGGCGGAATTGCCAACGGAAACCACGCTATCAGCATCGCAACCCGATTGCAAATCGCCCCGCACAAATCGCATTATTGCCCCACACAACGCCTTTACCCGTTACTCGTTACGCTAAGCGTAGTCGTTGTTGGTAGCGGTAGCAGTAGGGTATAGCCCCTTAAGGACACAAGGGATAAAGTCCCTAAGGGGCTTAGTAACCCTAATGGTCAGTGGATACTAACCAAATCACAACAAACACTATTAGGGTTAATAACCTATGCACTATGTCATAACTCTCCTTCCTTCCTTTTGTTTAAGACTTAATCAGTCATCATCACTAGACCCATCGCCGAAGTCGCCTTCTAAGTCCCCTGGTCTCTCGCCGTTAAGGACTTGCTTGGCGATGTTTTTCTTAAGCATATCGAGAATATGCTCATACATAATTGGGCTTTGCGCTTTAAGCATATTGGGCAGATTTAAGTGTGTGTAAGTGTTCTTAAGGAAGTCAAAGTCCCACTTGTTATCAAACTCTTCTGGTTCTGGTGCTATCTCGTCGTTGGTGTCCCAAGACTTGGTGATAGTGTCGCCACTTGCTAAGACCTTTTGGAATATAAGGACATTCCCCAACGCCATAGCCTGAACCAACTCGCCTTTGCGCTTAGCCCTAGCAAGTAAGCCTTGTGGCTCTTTCCATTGGCTAAGCACCAACGCAGTCTCTAGGTCGCCCAAGAACTGACGGATTTTACTGACTGGCACACTATCTGCTATCAGTTCTACCCGTCCTGCGTGTGATGCTGTTTCGTTTTCTTCCTTGCTGAACCCATTACTGACTAACCTGCCTGCACCTTCTGCTAGTGCTTGCCTTGCTTCGTCAGGCTCTACGGCTCTGATTGAATATACCTGAGTCCCAACGAGTGGATTGTCTTCTTCCATAGCAGTTATCAGGTTCTTAAATATCGCCAAGCCTTCAGACTGTGCGTCTGTTGGTTCGGCAATACGCTTACTCTCAGTGGCGATTATGTTTTCTAATTCTGCCATTAATTCATTGTCTTGATTTTCCATTGTTCTATCCCTTTCCTTGTAGTTGTTTTATGTATTGAGTTATTAACTTAATTGTGTCATTACTCAGGATTACTTCATCATCTTTGTATGATATTTTCCAAGGAAACAACGCTTTAACTTCGTGTTGTAATTTAATCACGGAGTAAATTGTTTCTTGCTGGACTTGTTCTTTAGTGCGACAATCCATTTAAGTTACCCTTTTCCTTGTAGTTTTTTAAGTGTTTGTATTGCTGAGTAAGCATTAGGGCAAACAATAACGCCATAACGCTGTTTTATTCTGTTCGTTTCTTCTCTTAGAGACATACCACCACTATCTCCTACGCCTGTAACCATCTCGTCGCTAATCCAAATGACTGGCTGACGAGAACTCTCTCTAAGAACCTTAATGCCATACATCAACGCTGGTGCATCGCAACCGTTACCACCGTGAAAGTATGGCAACTTGCGTATCCTGCGACCCTTACGGGCAACGACATAAGCATTAGGGTTATCGTGGCTTGGTCTATTGTCTGACGAGTAGCAAAGCACCGTAGCACCTGCCGAGACTTTAATCATCTCGTCGATATCACTCTCATCTAGCGACATAGAGCCTGAACAGTCAATAACAACGACTGCCCCTAACGCTCTAGTCTTGCGAGTGAATATCCGTTCTTCAGGGTCAGAGAACAAGCGACCGATATTCTTAATCGCTCTGCCTGTATCTGTGTAAACAAGCCGTCTACCGAGTTTGCCTGTATGAGTTAATGGCAACTCAGGCTTAGAAACATACAACGGATACCACCTATCCGAACCGTCTGTATATTCTTTGCCTTTGCCAAACTCATAAAACTCACCTGGTTGCTTCTCTCGTTTCTCTAACTCCTTAATCTGCTTCTCGCCTGCCATTGAGAGTTGGTCAATTAACTTAGCCAAATCTCGATAAGAAGTTCTAGCACGGCGACGGCGTAAGTCAGACGGCGAGTTAATGTCTTTTGTTTCTCGCCAACGCCAACTGCCTTCACCATAACAACTCTTAAGGTGTTTCTCGTAATTAACTAACAAGTCCCTGAGTTGGTGATTGTTTATCTTTACCATCAAATTATCAAACGCTTCCGTGTTTAGATAACTTATGGCTTTAGCAAACAACTCACTATTGGGACTTGGTTCGTTAAGCATTGTTGCTAATACATCAACGGACATAGTGCCTATGGTTGGGTCGTCGTTAAACGCTTGCTTGTATGCGTTGATAGCAAATATCTGCTCGGCGTATTTAACGCTGCTTGGCTTTACTTTCCAACGCTTTGCAAGTTGCTTGCTATTAGGTAACTGAAACCTACTAAGCGTCAAAGCAAAACGCCTAAGGCGACGGCTTGTTAGACCGTCGCCCGTAGGGGCTTGATAAGTGTGTGGCTTAGTGGGTGTTCCGAAACTAACGCTTACCCCGTCAAAGTCCAATGGTGTACCACCTGACTCGTAACGGTTATGATCTAACTCTGGTCGTTGCCCCAATGCTTCTGGGGCTACGGTGTTGTGCTTAGTTGTCATTGTGTTCTCCCTTTGTAAGTTGGGTGATTACGCATTGACTTGCGTTTAGCCCAATAACGGTTCTCTCGTTCTCTCTGTCGTTCATCAAGAGTGTGTATAAACGCACCAACTTGATAGCCGATAAAGAGACAGACCATAGCAATAACTATGAAATGGTCTATCCACAAGGTTATTTTGTCGCCTTCCATTACTGTGCTTCTACCTTTTGCAGACTAATACTGTCAATGATTTGCTCTGCTATACGGGGTAAGCAGATATCAACTGACTTGTGCAAGTCGTTAGTCTTTGCGTAAAGTTGGGCAAACTCCACGAAGTTTCTTAACGAGTAACGGTCTGACTGTGTGGTTCTTGATACCACAGAGAACGCTAAGTCCCTAAGGTATTCAGGCAGACTAGCAATAGCGTCAGGGTGTGGTTCAGTTATCTCTAACTGCACAACCAAACGGTCTTGGATAGCGCGCCCTAAGTCTTCTGGCTCACCGTTCATAGTGGCTACAACGCTAAAGCCTTGAGCAGGCTTAATCGTTTCACCCGTATCAGGATTTTGCCAAGATGAACTAGCGTGAGTGTCGATAAGAGACATAAGGCGACTCTCAATATCGCCATTGACTCTGTTGATTTCATCAACGACCAAACGACCACCTGTTCGCCAAGCCTTAATAGCAACGCCTTCGTGGAACACAAGTTCCTTAGAGCCATTAACTACTGTTGGCTTATACATACCGATAAGGTCTGCGTCAGTCATTTCTTCTGTGCAAACTAACCGATAAGCGTTATCAGGATTAGTGTGGTAATTCATAGCAAAGTATGTCTTACCTGTTCCTGGTGCGCCATAGAGCAATACTCGCCCTAAGTTATTCTCAAGAGCAAAACTTGCTCTCTCCCAAGGGCTATTAAAGCCTTGAGTTTGTGTTGCTTCCTGTCCTTCTAGCATTTTATTCTCCCTTTTGTTTTGTTGTTGTTGTTTGTATTGCTTATTACTTTGAGAGTTCTAAACTCTCAAACCTTGTTACCAATGCTTGCTTAATCTCTTTAATTAAAGGCAGTTCTACTTGGTTATAGACCAACTCATCATTAAAACTTCTAGTTGATTTAACCAATCTCTCTGCCTGTATTCGTGTAATGGCGTGTAACACTTGCTCTATATCCATAGCGTTATCTCCCTTTGTTTTTAAGTTAAACGCAATAGCAAAATTGCGTCGGGTCAATGCTAGCACCACAGCGAGCCGAGTCAAAATCGGCGCAGAGAAAGAACGCGCGTGCGCGTGCGTGCGCCCGTGCGCACACACACGCGAGCGCGTGTAATGTATTTCGTTATCGGTAGTGGTCGTTATCGGTAGTGGTCGTTATCGGTAGCGATCACCAATGAAAGCACGCATTAACCAATGCGTCAATCAATTCATTCTCTCCTGTTTTGATTTTAGATTTAGGATAGGTTGAGCAGTCCACTTCATCACCATTTCGGATGATGACATGCACGCCACGCGGTGTAGTAAGGGTTGTAAGATGCATGGTTATTTTGTCATCACATTCTGACGCCTGCTTCTTCAGTTCAGCTGCAGTCTTGGATGCCCATGCTTCTGATCGAGTAATAATACCCACACATTTATCTGCTTTACATTGTTGAATCATCTCTGAATCTTGTAATGCAGTATAGAAATCTCCGTAAGTTCCTTTGTATTTAATAGCCAAAGTTTCTGGGTCTTCACCAGAGGCATCATCTGGGTTGACGATATCCATGTTGGGTTCACCGTTTAAGCTGATGTACCAGATTTCCGTAGACGAATCATCAATCAACCCATTAGATGTTAAATAATCTTCCACTTTTTTGAAGTCATCAAGCTCGCGCTTTAATCCTTCTTGCACGATGTTGTCGTATGCTTCGCGCAAAATACTGTCTACTTGTTCCTCAAACTCCATGTCGTTCTCCTTGCTTGGCCCTGTACAAAGCGTACTCTTTGCTGCGTTCTACTGCCTCTATTGGTAGATGGTTTGATATACCAACAGCTAGGTCGGTTATCGGACCACGGATATGGTTGGGTGCCCTGAGTGCAGCCACCAACAATTCGACTAACAGGTTTTCCATTACTTCTAAGTCCTCAGTTTGAAACTTCGGAATGTTCATTTCGTTTTCCCTTCTCTTCCATTTGTTTAATTGAATGACGGTTCGAGCATGTTGGTGGTTCAGACAACTCTACATAGGTAACTATCTGATTGTTACAAGTGCTGCAATTCCAATGACGTTTCATGTGTTATCCCTTCCCTGCATATGCATGGCTTGACGTACGTGTATTCCTTGCCAGTCTCTGATAGTGCTGTGTATCTCTCACCCCAACCTGACCCATTACAAACTGTGCATGTGGTGATCTGGTCATTGGGTTTCATGTCTTTCAGTAATGTTTTAATTCTGTGTAGTGATGGAAACTCTCCATCTGCTTCAACAATATCAATAACCCTGCGACACATGTGCACCGACGCAGCTAAGAGTTCTTTGTCTACTCTCCACCCAGACTTGATTGTGTTGCGTGCTACCTGCCTGTTGGGGTACAGCGCACACAACCTATCTACGAATCGATCTATGTTTTCTGGCAGCATCAATCCTCCTTTTCATTATTTCGTTTTCAATTACTGATACACAATTGACAAGCTCATCTTCTTCTAGTTTGCCAACGAATGCGCGACGCAGAAACTTTGACACACTAACTAACATCTCGTCTGTCATGATGATTTCTTCGCCCACTCAACCCTCGCTTTATATCTACGCCGTTCATTCAATGTCATGCCACCCCAAATACCGTAGGTAATGAAGTTGTCAACCGCAAAATCTAGGCATTGCTGCTGGACTTTACAACCCCCACATAACTCTTTAATTGCTTTTCTTTCTGAGCTGCTGTTGCCACGCTCTGGAAAGAACATGTCGGTTGGCATACCTTTGCAGGCTGCTTCGTCACCCCAGCTGAAGTCCTTGTTAAACAAGGAGAACTCATTCATTAATTCCATATCCCATTCCTTTCTATCTTTCATTGGTTTCTATCCGATATCCCAGGGACTCCACCCCGCAACATCGTAAAGGAGTTTGCCTGCTATGAGATTAGTGAGCGGGTCTAACAGTATAGACTGCTCGCACACCCCAAGTCTCTTACAGATAAGTCCGTGGTATTGGGCATGATCCTGCTTCCAATGCACCCCGTTAATCTGCAGTAGTCCTGTGTCTGACCTATGGTTCCATTCGGAAACCCCAGTTATATTGCAGTTCTTGTCGACCATATCCCCGCCAGCACGGTTAGGGCAGCCACCCGATTCCCTCAGGATTATCTGACCAAGCTTCTTCCATGTCGAGCGAGGCCACCCAGCCTGAGCTGCCAAGCTCGGTAGCCAAGAGATATCCCCGTGCTTGAAGGTCACGGGTCTTGGCAAGTCCAGCCTCTCGTGCTTGATGTATGTGGTTGGTGATTGACTCTCCCAACCAATAAAGGTGGAAGCTGGTGAGGGTGCGATTGCTGCTTGAGCCTGCGAGCCCAGAGCAATTATCCCTGCCAAAGGTACGGCTATACACCGTATAAGTATGTTCATTGTTCCCTCCCATTATAGTAAAACTCCTGAAGTCCTTATGGAATAAGGCTTATAATTTCTGTGAACTCGGTAAGAGTAATTAACACGATGCCTTCTGTTGTTCCGTCTGGCATTGCGACCATCACAAATGGGCGATTGTCACCCAACGCCTTTGCTTGATCACTCTGTGCTTTCGCGTCTCTGAATCGTGTATAAATCGGACCAACTTGCGCGCCCGCTTTGACCTCGGTACGAAAAGCACCACCCCAGTTTTCTTCGTGACGGGTAAGATGACCACCCAACCCAAGTTTCTTACGGGCACGACGCGCTTTCGAATCCCCTTTAGATCTGTTACGTTTACCCCTAGCTGCAGGGTCGCCACAGTTGCGAATCCTACGCGCACCGTCACGACTGGGGCGCCCGAGTGTTCCGAATAAGGGACATCCCTTGGCGTTGCACTTATCTTGGTTGCCTTCACAGTAACCCTTCCTTTCATCCATTGTATTGTCCGAGTGCTTCTTTGAGTAAGACTCTGATTGTTTCTGATCTTGTGGAATGTATCCGTTTGGATACCTGGTTGACCTGCTTAATCAACTCGGCATCCAAACGGATGGTAATCAAAGTCTTGGCTTTCTTGCTCACTTGTACTGGGTGATAAGCGATGATGCCTCACCCTTTTCAAGTTCGTCAAGCTTGGAGATATTGCGGTTGATTGCTGCGCTGCACAGATCAAGCACCTCTTTGTTATCGGAGATACCTTGGCTGCGTAGTACTGCACGCAACATACCTAATTGCTTGGGTGATGCTGGCTCGTTCGGATTCTTGATCGAGATATTCCGTGGCTTCTGCTCATCCTCTACATAGGTGGCACCGTTGCTAACCAATTCCTCCATGATTTCATTCACGGTATTATCTTTGGTTACGACTACGGTTGGATTCATGGGTCGTGAAACCCACACATCCCCACGTTCTACCTTCTGCATCTCCTCACGGCTAGGGCGTGCACCCTTGGCTGCGTATCCACAGTTAGCAAGAGCCCTACCAATTGCGCTGGTCTCTGCGTTTTCTGCATGGGATGTGCGGTTTACTGGGCTTGCACCCCGTAGTTCTTCTGCGTATCCCGTTGCTACTGGTCTCACATCTTCACGGTCAAAGTAAACCTCTGCCCGCACAAGGATGCGTGTGTCATCGTAGTAGTGGATAGATGTATTGATCCGACCATCTGTATGGTCAGCCCAAAACTTTACGAGTCTGTCCTCTACTGTTTCGTAGTTATCTAAGTTGAACCCTGGCATTGTTATCTCCTTACCTTTGTTTTAAGAACACGAAAGCTCGTGTCCTTCCTGTATTTTTTTGACAGAGCTGGATGCTCTTTGTCAAACCTTGCTGAATCAAACACATTGCGTGTCTGAGTTTTCCATGTCACCACGATATCGCCGTTGAATATTCCTTCCTCAGAATTTTTCATCATCAATCCAAGCTCTGCCTTGAGATTGTTTTCTACTTCCTCAAGTTTTCTTTTTGCTTCCTTGGTTTTCTCCAATTGATTGATGATCTCCATTGCTGATGGTGGCAGCATGGTTTGCATATCCGAAGATTTGCTGTACAGATTGGATACGTTGTCATAAGAAAGCTTGGCTACCTCAGGCACCAATCCTTGCTCGATTAGATTCAAGAACTCATCAACTGCGCTGATGTGTATCTGCTGTTCATCGGACGTAATGATCTGCGTGTACTGATGCAACTCAAGATCGCTGTCAAAGATACGCCACTCAATCTGATTCGTGCCCACACAAATAGATTGCTGTACTCCTTGCCAATACCATTGGCGTGGTAGTACACCATCCCAGCGCTTCTTGGTTGTCTTGATTTCAAATGGCATGCCGTCCGCACTAATTGCATCAAGTGTCGCAATCATGCGGGCATCACCGTTCTCAAAGCAATACATAATGTCTGGGGTATTCAAAACAATTTCTTCTAGATCTGCTGTCCATTGAATAAGGACTGGTTCAAGTCTGTTGCCACGCTCCATTGCAGCATTGGCCTGCTTTGGTTGTGGTGCTTCCTCTGCCAAGAGTTCTGTTGCAAGATCTCCCGCTGTCATGTATTCGTGCTCGTTATGCACGGCTGCTGCGCTTGATGCAGCGATACGAGACAGACCGTTGTAGTCACGCCATCGTACTTCCAACCATTCTTGGCTGCCGTGTTGTGGCTTGTTGATTGTATATCTCATGTTCTTCCTTTCGTGTAATACAAATGTATCACGTCAGGGGGATGGACACAACCTTTGATTCCAGATTTATTTGAATGCACTTGAATTCTTTGACCATCGCCGTCGGTATATGTAGGACATGATCTACGTCATCGTTCGGGGTGATGCTTTGATATATAGTGATGTGCCCTTCTTTGCCACCATCTGATTGCGATAGTAGAAATCCTGCCGTGCGCACGAGCACGGGTTCTTGGTCAAGGTCACGTATGTTGGTCCACGTTTCGCTACCTGAGTGCGCGTCCGTCCACGTCACATATATATAGGTGAGCTCATTCTTCGTCATCGTCTGGTTTCTCCCCGCAGATTGGGTTGCGCGGGGGCACACCTTTATTTATGCACGCGCACAGGCGCGCGCGTGTGTGTGTCATGACTGTGCCCTTGGTAGGTACTCGTAGCTAGCGTGAGACATGGACATGATTCGACCCTCGCGAGTTATTGCTATCCATGTCGGGGCATCTGGGTCGCAGAGACACGAGACCATCTTTGTGTCGTCATGCTCAAGGATTGCCTTGCACTTCTGGCACGCAAGTCTCATAGCCAGCACACGTACTCTGCGGTCACGCGTCCTCTATCTGGGTCAACGAAGTGAATGCGCTGCGATGGTTTGCCCACGGCAGCAATAAATGTACGTGCGTATTCGTTGTGTGATTCTGGTGAACCCGTAACAAAGATACGCCCACCATTAGCCATAGTCAATGCGGTTGGGGTGTGGAAATGTCCCATGTAGCAATCATCAAATGGTTCTACTACACCCGTGGACCAAGCCGATACTTTGCGCAAGATGTTTCCGAATGAACCGATCTCGTCACCGTGCACCAATAACACTTTGTAGTTTCCGATATGGAAAATCTGATACCAATCATCCGACATCTGCCACTTGACGTGCTTGATATCTTTGCAGTTGTTTGCAGCAATTTGATAAGCCATGCGGTCAATGTTGTCACCTGCTGGCATCTCACCTTTTTTACCAAGTCTGCCATGGTTGCCGAACTCACACACGACTGTGACTTTTTCAAACGATTGGGCAAGCGAGCGAATGCATCCTTCAATGATGCGAACCACTTCGAACAACTGTTCGTATAGATGTGCGCTCACCTCATACTGTTGGCCTGGAAATATTCCAACACCTTCCACCATGTCGCCACCCAGCATCACTACGCATTCTCTAACTGGGTGATGTGCTCGTTGAATTTCGGTAAGAGACAACACCTTCTTAATCATTGCCTCCATACGGGACGACAATGCAGGGATGTCGTATGAAATAGTTTTCTTGCCAGCCTGCCAATCGGTAAGATGAACAAGGGCTACTTCTGGTTTACTTTTCCTTGCATCTTTGAGTGGAGGAATAATCTTTGGGCGTGGAGTGGACAGCAACGAGTTAGCTGCTGCTTCATATACAGCTTCTATTAGGTTGGCTGTCTTGAACTTTGCTTTTGCTTCAGCTCTTTGGCTATGCAACAATGCTTTCTTTAATTCAATTAGATTACTTTCGAGCTGGATAACCTCATTGAATTTACTCACGTTATCTCCAACGTTGAATCGTCATGTTGGATACCTGCACCCCGAACTCTCGGAGTGTGGAACCAATAGCTGCCGATGAAACAGATTGATCTTTCAAAGCTGCTTCAAAATCTGCGTAAGATTCTTTGTCAAGTAATTGTTTGATTGCTTCCCGTGGATTTACTTTTATCTTTGTTTTCAACGATTCTTTGAATTTGCTCATGTTTCCTCCCGTTTGTTAAGTGTAACCCAGAGGGTAAAGGAAGGGAAGAACCAAAACCCCTCTGGGCTACAATCAAACTATAGTACACATGTTGCAACTTAGCAAGCATTACGCTACTGTGTGAACACAATTTATTAGGCGCATGGTTGTGCCCCTGTCGCAAGGGGTGGGACGTAAACAGGGGAACCTGGGTCGATTGCCACGTCATGTGGCAAGGCGCTGTGATTGAAATAGGGAGTCGGACTGTGGCAACCCGACGGGGGGACACAGACAGGTCTAACTAACTGCGGGTATGTTCCTTGATGTGGTCGTTGAGTTTGTTCTCAACCTTATCCACCTTCGTTTCAACTCTTCCTACACTTCTATATATATGAGAAAGCATCCCAGCAACTACGGCGTGATCTTGTTTATTCTCTTTACGGAACTGTGCAATCAAAGCGACCAACACTCCACCTACCGTAGTAACTACAGCAGAGAGTATTAGCGCCCAGCCCCCGTCCACCTCATACGGCTTTCTGTGCATCAACCCATGCCTGCACAGCAGGAGTAGGGTTGTCCCCAGTAACTAACCGTATATGCCAGGGTTCCTCGGGAACCACTTCCCAACTAAATCCAAACGCTGGCGCATTAGCAAGCATCCATTCAAAGCGTTTACCACTTGCCCCGCTGATATCCACAGCAATCCCCAGGTTGTGTTGTGATGTACCTGGTGCTGCAAGCGACGCTAACTTCTCAGATTTCTTGTACCACTTAACACCATCCCACGTACGGGTTGAAGCACCAGGGATAGGTTCTTTCTGATAGCGCTGCAAGAACGTTGTAGTTTGCATAGCTAACGAACGATATGTATCTCCTGTAGATGTGGGCTTAAATGGTTTAATACCATCAGCCAACGCCTTTGCACGCATTGCATGATATGCATCAGCTGCACGCCAATGAAGCCTACCGTAAGGTCGTATGTCTCGAAGAAGGGACTCTGGAAGAGCGCCAGGTTTTACACCCTTAAGATCCGCAGGCAATACAACCTTAACAATAGGCCAATTCTGCTTCACTACTTTTTTTTTCCCTTTTTACCGTACTCTTTCATGCGTTCTTTAGCACCTTCCATCTTCTCGTGCTTCATCTTTGTTTTCTTTGAAGAGTACTTTTTACCTTTTGACATCACTTGCCTGCTTTCTTTTTTGGTGTGCCAAACGCTGCCGAGATTTCTTCTGATGTGAGTTCGCCGTCAACTGATGCGGCTGCGAGTTTCTGTACGACACCGAATAGGGCTGTGAGTCCTGCAACACCAGCGGACTTGATTACGTCTACACCGAGGATTGCGCCACCTGTGATGATAGGTAGGGCTGATGCGATGAACAATGATACGAGTCTTTGTCCGAGGTCTAGGGCTTTGGCGATTGTTGAGTTCATTCTGGGTCCTTTTGTGTTAGGGATATAACTGAGTGTATTAAAATACCTACGCCTGTAAGAAGTATAGCTTGTCTTAGAGTGGGGCCCGATAAGGTGATCAAAACCATGCCAGTTCCCACCCATGTCCAAGTGTTCTCCATTACATACGTGATAAGTCGTTTCATTAGCGTCTAATTCTAGTAGATGGCATTGCTGCGATTAAAGCGCCAGCAGCTACAAGGGTTCTACGTGTCTTAACGGGGATGCTCGAGCCCGTAGGTACGTAGTCTTCAAACTGGGAACCAAAGATATCAATGATTTTTTCAAACGCTTTCTTTACCTTAGTAGGCGCTTCTTGAATGGCTGCCGTAAACTCTTTTAACTGTTCCTCAGTTAACTCCTCCACTTCAATCTTCTCAAACAACTGCTCAGCCTGGTCCTCCGTAATAGCAGCTAACACCTCAGGACTTGAAGCAATCTCAGTAGCTTGATCTGAGGTAATCTCTGCAGCTAACACCTGGGTGATAACAGCAACAATCTGCTCAGGTTCAGCCTCAACAAGAGCATCCAAGATCTCCTCTATTTGTTCGTCAGTAACTGGCTCATCAACTGGGATATCAGGTAAGGTAGTAGATGATGAATACGGTTCTTCTACTTCTGTTGTATCTGGTGTATATTCCTCTGGCTCTTCTTCTACTTCTGGGGCATTTGTTTCGTCGGGAACATCTTCAGGAAAAGTCTCGTCAGGAACAGTCTCTACGGGTTCTTCAGGAAGATCGGGAAGATCGGTTGTAGATGTTTCTTCTACTGTGGTATCGGACTCGTCAACTGTGGTTTCGGATTCGTCTATGGTTGACTCAGGTAGAGGCTCATTGGTGGGACTAGTTGTTTCTTGAGTACCTTCTGACCCCCTTTCTTCTTCTTCAGGCTGGGTCGTGGTTGTGGAAACTGGGGCTTCTGTCGTCGTTGTCGTTGCCGTGGGTACTGGTAAAGAAGTCGTAGTTGTAGTTACAGGGACAGTCGTTTGAACAACAGTAGTAGTACTTGTCGTCGTTGGGATCGTGGATGTTGTAGTTGGCTCCCATGATGTGGTGGTCTCCTGAACTGTAGTACTACTAAATGTAGTAGTTGTTTCTACAACTGTAGTAGTTGTACTACTAGATGTAGTAGTTGTAGTGGTACTAGATGTAGTAGTCGTTGAAGTTGTGGTAGTTATCGAAGCACCGTATGACCAAGTGTAAGGTTCAGGTGGTGCGCCGTCCTGCCAGTTAAGGCAGTCAGCCCAAGTCGGATATAGCCCAGCCAAATAATCGGCTTCGGGTTGTTGCATTTGCCAAGAATCACTACCCGTAGTGCAGGTCCAAGTTCTATAAGTTGCTTCAGCGTTGGCTGTTTGTGGGAAGAACGAGAACAGGATCGCTGGTAGCGGAATCAGCCACCTTGTTAGATTGCGACCCACACTTTAAGACTCGGCAGGTTCTTCAACTACAGGTGCAACAAAATCCTCTGTTGCTTCATCGTAAGTGAAACCGATACCAGCATAAGTTTTGCCTGCTGTATCAAAGAATGTTTCAACCCAACGACCCGTGTAGCGTTCAGGGTTCGCCTCTAAGAACTCTCGTTGCACTACAGCAACATCGGTTACTACATTGTTGTCGTCTAGTTGTGCGAAGTATTGTGCTGACATTGTTTATTCTCCTGTGTGATTTATTTAGATTTTGAACCTGACAAACATTTGACCAGACGACCCATTACCACCAGGAGCAGTATTTGAATAAGCACCGCCACCACCAGACCCACGATTTGCTGTTGCATTAGTGCCACCAGCAGAACTACCACCAGCACCGCCAACACCTGAACTACCACCAGCACCACCAGTTGAACCACCGCCACCGCCACCTGCGGCGTTAATTTGCGAAGTGCCCGTAAATGTTATTATGTCATAACCAGCACCACCAGCACCACCAGTTCCACCACTAGGCGCACCACCAGCAGCAGTAAATCCACCGCCAGCACCAGCGCCAGCACCACCAGTATTACCATTAGACCCGTCATAACCAGTAACGCCACTCACCCAAGCAGACCCTTTAGGGTCTTGACCTTGTGGGCTACCACCACCACCGCCACCACCCGAACCACCATTTAACAAACGAGCAATATTTTGACCCGTATAACTGCCGCCAGCACCACCGCCAGCAGAAGTAAGATTTGTTAAATTGCCACCCAAAATTGTTGGATTACCAGGTGTGCCACCACCAAAATTAGTTATACCACTACCACCAGACCCAATATCAACAGTATAAGTAGCAGCGCTTAAATAAATTGTTTGTTGCAGTATTTGTCCTGCGCCACCGCCGCCACCGCTAACGCTAGAACCATTGCTGCCAGCACCGCCGCCGCCACCGCCGACAAGAAGCACATCAAACAAACCTGCTGTAGAAACAACAAGGTTGTCGTCACTTGTGAACGACAACAGCGTATAGTTCTGACCTGAAACAGTTATGGAACTAGGAGTGCCACCAGTTGCAACACCATAACCTTGTGTAGCCCCAACTACTGTCGGTGTGTTGCTAGCCGAAACATAACCCATCAACCTTGCAGCCATAACTAAACCTCACTCTCGATATCAGGGATAACAGGCGCAACAAACTCTGTGCCGTTCCAAGTATCACCGATACCAGCGTATTTGCCACGAGATGCACCTTCAATCGGATTGTTGTTGTATGAAGTTTGCACCCATTCACCTGTCAAACCAAGTGATGCAAGAAATGTTTGACCTGCTATTTCCGTTGGTGCGTCATCGTTGCTGACGACAATTACTTGTTGCACTACACCGTTTTCAACTTTTGCAAAATGTGCCATAACTAAACCTTGAACCTGACATACACGATTCCGCTACCACCAGCACCACCGCTGTTTGCTGAAGTTGTGCCGCAACCGCCACCGCCACCGCCCGTATTTGCTGAAGCCGAAGCACCAACAGCGTTGCTTCCACCTGCACCACCAACGCCTGAACCGCCTGCGCCGCCTGTAGTACCGCCGCCACCGCCGCCACCCGCTTTAAATAAAGAACTTCCACCAATGAATGCGCTGACATCGTAACCTGCGCCGCCTGCACCACCCGTTGAACCCGTACTATTTGCGCCAACGGCTGTTGCACCACCACCACCACCGCCGCCACCCGCGGCATCACCTTGACCATTACCGCCTGCAAAACCACTAATGCTTGGTGCTAGTGATGGTTTTCCATCCCTAAAAATTGCGCCAAAATATGAAGTGCCGCCACCGCCACTACCACCACTTGATGCAATCGTATTTTCACTAATGCTATAACCGCCTGAAATGCCACCGCCTGCAACCGAATTGGAAAAAGCCGTGCTATTCAAACAACTTGACGAACCACTTGATGCTTGAGCGCCTGTGCCACCAGCCGCACCACCAGCACCTACTTGAATAGTTGTGTTCGCATCTAGATAAACAGTTGTAATAGAAACGCCGCCAGCACCACCGCCACCAGCACGACGTGGATTATCGCCACCAGATGAACCGCCACCGCCTGCAATTAAAAGCACATCAAACAAACCCGCAGAAGCAACCGTCAAAGTACCTGTTGAATTAAAGGTTAGATACTCGTAGTTCACACCAGAAATAGTTACAGCAGTAGGCGAACCGATACCACCAGTCGCAACACCGTAACCCGTAGTCGCAGGAATAGTGCTTGTGCTTCCAGCACTCACATAACCAAGTTCACGCCTGTTCGGCATAATTACGCCGTGATTCTATTTACGAAACCAGTAATCAAAATCACATCTGCAGTCCCAGCAAACGCCTTAACAGTCAAAGAGTTCTGCAACAATAAACCAGGAATTACAGTTACCAAACCTGCTTCGGGTTGAACTGTTACTTCGATGTTGCCATCAGCAGCAGTAGCGGTACCCCACTCCAAAGTTAATTTAACCGATGAAGCAGATGTGTTGTTTGCGTAAATCCAAATCTCATCAAAGTTTGTAGTACCAGAAACAGCAGTATGCACAGTCACAGCAGCGCCCGTGTTTACACCAGTTACCTTAATTGCTTTGCCGTCTGTGCTTGACTCTAATTTTCGTTTGCTGAATGTTGCCATGTCTCTCCTATATTAAGCGAATACCTGTGAACCTAAAACTAACTGGTCGCTGTCACCAGCAACACTCGGCGGAAGAACAGCCCAAGCAGCATCCGTACCATCAGAAGTTAGCACATAACCCGAAGCACCGATAGCAATACGGGCAACCGTAGGACCAGAACCCATCGTCAACAAATCACCACGAGTAGTCATCGTCGATACCAAAGTGTTCGCTTCGTCAGCGTCAGTTGCTGTGAAAACTGGGTAGCAAGTAGCACCAGCAGAATGCGAAACAGCAGTAGTGCCGTCTACGCCACGAGTAATAGATGAAAGCGATCCAGTTGATCGCGATCCAACAAGAACTTTTTCTTCTGTTGAAAGACCTGGATCAATAACCATATGAAATGGTCCGCCAGAAGTTGTAGGCCAGTCGGTTACAGTACCAGTAAGCGAAGCAGTTGTATCACCAGAAGTAATACCACTAGTAAGTGTGCAAGCAGGAGCTGCACCTGCATACGATCTCCTAGTTACTGCTGCCATTTATTCTCCTAATCCTGTACAGATCTCATTGTAACAACACAGATACCCTCAAGGTTCCATTTACCCTGGACGCCATCAAGAACCTGGAATTCCAAGTCCTCTACGACTACCGAAAAGGTCTCCGTATTTTCTTGATAGTTTACCACACGGGGATTTGTAACTAGGTTCCTTAACAGACTTAGTTCACTTTCTACATCTAGGTAGTATTCAATGCCATTAATTACCTGTTGGTGATGCATAAGTAGGGGTACTTTAAATACCTGGCTGCGAGCTGGGGAAGCATAGGCTCGAGCCATCCAACGTGTCACGGTTGGTCCAGTAGTGGTAGTACCCCTGGTAAAGTCCAGCTTAAAAGAAGCCTCGATGAATTTGGCTTGTGGACCAGTAGCAACAGACTCGGTAGCCGACGCAACATTGTGTGCCGTCATTGCCGTGTATGCCCCAGTATCGCTGGAGATATACGGAGTTACCGTACCAGCTAATGGGGTGCTACGAATATCGAACTTTGCTACAAACTTTCTGTCTGGAATACCCCACCTATAGATACCAGTAGTGATCGAGCCAGATGCAACAAGGTCTGATGATTCGGCATATAAACCGCTACCCGAAATTGCAAACAGTCGTTTTGAGTTAAATGTTGCCGCGGCTTGAACCGTACCCCCAACACTAGCCATCAAGTCAGAAGCATAAGCTGGAACATTAACTGCGGTAAAAGTTGAAAGATCTAAACGTCCAAGCCCTGAAGTTGATGTTGCAAAATCTGACCAAGTAAACCAAGTAAAGTTTCCTTCAGAGGTAAATTGATTTACGTCTTTGCCCGTAGAAATGAGTGAACCAGTAGTTAGGTCCCCATTGTTATCTGCTGTTGCAAATCGCACGCCCTTGTTTGTCCCAATTAATACACCATTAAGGTATGAGCCAAGATGCGTTGGGGTTTCTCCGATTGGTAAATCAAGTGCAACAACTGGAGTTTCTAACACGCCAGCAGTTGTAATAGTTATTTTGTAAACTGCTCCGCGGTTACCTGTTGATCCAGCTACATACATAGCGTTAGGACCAGATGCAGCACCAATCCATCCCCAATCTGTTAATGGATGTGTGTAATCTGCAGCTCCCACATTTCCAGTTGGGTTGTAATAAAGTTTGTGTTGATCAGAGCCAGAACCAGTAATAACAAAAAACCCTTTAGCCAAATCAACATAACCAAACTCATGACCATAAGCAACGTTTACTGGTGTGTGGCTTGAAGGAACCTTCCACAATCCATACGCATTGGTTGTGCCTGGATAGGTTAAATAAATAGATGATCCATCGCTAACCATGTCACGTGGTGTACCAGTAGGTAATCCAGTTACAGCTGTCCATGTTGGGCTTGATGCATACGGATTCGTTGAGTAATAAAGATTCGTGCCGTCTAAGAAATAAACTTCTGTGTCAGTTGTAGCAATCTTCAAGTTGGTGCCAGTAGCTGACTTTGACAAAGCCACAGTCTTTAGCAATGAGATTTGACCTTTGGTCCATGGGTCAATTCCTTGACTTGTGTAGAACCTGTAGTCTTGCGCTTCTGCTGTATCGGCATACTTCTGTCCAGCACCAAGATGCCATGATGATTCACCGCGACGCCACAAACCCTGTGGGTTAATTGCTGCTTCGCCTGGCGTGGTTGATTGGTCAACCGAATCTCGAACCCTAGGTTCAAACCCACGTGAGAATAAGTTTGATTTGGAATCTACAAGAAACGGTCTTGAATCGATAGCAACAGGAAAAATATCTGGAACCAAAGAACTACTTTCCTTTCCCGCAAAGTAAGGAACGGCTGGATAGTAAGCATCCGTATACCGCAGTACTAATGTCACCGATCATTCCCTTGTCAAGAATGTCGGATACGACCGCATTAAGCGAGCAGCCTCCGCAATGATTCTGTCTCTCCGTAATTGTCTTAGTGCTGTTGCGGAGTTGGTAATTGCGCCTGATGCAACTTCTTCTGCTCTACGGGTATCACCTTGTGATTCAACAAAGTTGCGTTTGATTTCGCGTGGTGCCATCAACCTAAGCTGTGTGCCTATAACAACAATGTCTTCTATGGATTCCTGTATGCCGCAATCTGTATTGAGGTTGGTTGCTTCTGTGGTAACCGAACTATAAGGCGCTTTATAAACAATACGAAGTCTGCCTGGGTATACGGCTTGATCAAACTTTAAAGCAAAACCAGAAGCAAAGTCATCTGTTGGTAAGTCGCGAACAAGTTTTACTTTGCGGGCAATTGGGTAATCGTCATTAAGGTAACGAACAGATACGTTTAAAATATCAATAACATCAGTAGCAGATGTTAGGTTGATCATTCTGTCCGTACCGTTGTATGTAAAATTTAATGTTTTAACTTGGAACAATCCATTAACTGGTGACGATAGATCCAAGACTTCATCATTAATAGCTTCAAGAACTTGAGCTCTAGGGAACCTAGGGTTTACCGTAACTATTGCGCCAGCAGTATGTGCAGCTGCAGTAGTTCCATTAAACCCACGCTCTACGGTTAAGGTTTTTGTTGTTGTGTCGGCAGCCCAAATATAAAACACTTCAGATTCAATTTCAAAAATTTGTCCAGCACGCAACCCCTCAAGGGCATACGTGCAGACAATGCTAGTAGCAGAACTGTTGACAGTAGAGGCTAGTTTGTTGCGAGCCTCCACCGTCCCAGATAGAAGTTGTCGCAACGTTTTATTAATTACCGTTGCTGCAGTTGTCATTACTTCTTTTTCTTGCCTTTCATTTTCATTGACTTGCCAGTTTTCTTGGCTTCTGCTTTAGCCATCGCCATACCTTTTGGGGTGTAAGCGAATTCCTTTTTTCCTACTTTTGGCATTACTTGCCTTTCTTGTTCTTGTTTCGTGCGGATATTGCTTTAGCTTTAGACCGTGCATCCGCTTTAGACGAAGCACCCCAAGCCTGTAAAGATAATAGCAGTCTTGTTGGTCTACCTTTTTCATCTCGTTCAGGTCCTGGCATGTTTCCCATACGTGCAAGGAATGATGCCCGACGTGGATTGTCCCCTGCTTTAACAGGAGCTTTCAATGTCCCACCTTTGTATGATGCACGACCCTTTGCGTTGAGTCCACCTTTTGGATTCTTTCCTTCTTTGCGTTGCCATGCTGGTGATTTAGCCATTTATTTTCCTCTGTACTTTGCTGTTTTTTTTGCGATGTTTTTAGGTTGTTTAACAAACTGCTTGCCCTTTGCATTGCCAGCAGCTTTGGCTTTATTTGTTGCTGCTTTCTCTGCAGGAGTTAAAGCATTCCAAGCTGCTGATGGTAGATAACGCTTCTTTCCCTTGGAGGGTTTGCCGTCAGAAGTTCTCCATTTTTCTTGGGTCCACTTCTTTAAAGATTGTTGGGATTTAGCAAGCGCCACTACTTGTATCCCCCACCAGCTTTTTTATATTCACTTGCAAGCAACTGTGCTTTACGTGCAGACCATTCACCAGGATCTCCACCTTTAGAACCAGCCTTAATTTTGTTAAACAATCTTTTACGCATTGCTGGTTTTGTGTAGTTACCAGCAGCATTTACCTTAGATTTGCTTTTCATTTAATACCCAATCCTGTTTCAACTTGCCATTTATATTTTGCTTTTGCTTCGACTTCGGCTGCACCATCAATTCGTTTTGGTTGCAAACCTTCTTTCCTTAAACGCTTATAAGCTGGCATGTCTTTCTGCCAGTTGCGTTCTACCTTATTTGTTTGCTGTACTGTTTGCCCGCGAGTTGTAGTGCTATTGGTGCCCATGCGAATATTTGCAATGCGACAACCAAAGCAACCATCAACATCTAAATCGGGATGGGTTTCTGCGTGCTTCACGTTATGTACGCTCCGTATCCAGCTGCTGTCAGGTTTGTTACTTCCTCGTCCGTCAATGGAATTACGTGCGAACCAAGGTAAACCCTGACTGCTGTTCCGTCTCTTGGATCATTAATTGTATATGAACCATCTTGTAATTCAAAGAGGTTCTCCACCCTTGTGCCGTTGGGTAGACGAGCAAACAATCGTTCTCGTGGCTGCCAGCTAATTTCTGAATATGCTTCGACAAAAGCAAAGCCTGTTGTTTGTGGAACCCTAAACATATGAGACTTAACCCATGTGGCATTCTGACTTACAGCGCCAACGCCAGAGCCTGTAGCTGTTCTAGGAAGCGATTCTATTGCGGTGGCTGTCTCGGTACCCAGACCCGATCCTGACGCAGTACGAAGCCACACAATGCGTTTGGTGGCATTCTGTGCACCCACTCCAGATCCCGTGGCTGTTCTAATATTGATGACAAGTCTTACTGCTGTTTGTGTACCAATCCCAAAACCTGTAGCTACTCTTGGTAGACCACGAATAAATGTTGTTGACGAAGTTCCAGCACCACTACCTGTTGCAGATTTAGCAAAAACTAAGAATGGGTCTGCTTCGCCAGAACCAACACCAGAACCCGTAGCTGTGCGTGCTAAAACTTCTTTAATTGTGCTAGCTGATTCCCCAGCAGCACCAGAACCAGTAGCCGTTCTAAGTGTAATTACTAATCTGGTTGCGGTTTCTGTGCCAAGACCAGAATTCGTTGCAGTACGTTTAAATACTGGGGCACCTAAGTAATAGCGTCCACCAGTTAAATATGGGAATGAATAATCGGTGTGTGTTTCAAGACGCAATTGGTTAGAACCTGAAACACCAGTTACTTCTGTGCCAACTCCAGATCCAGCAGCAGTACGACTTATTGTACGCGCAGGAATAAAAGTACTGCGATAGTACGGGTGTGTATCTACATACGCTTCTGTGTAGCCAGTTACGATTGTCTGCATAGGGTTTACCCCCTACCGACTAATCGAGAGACAGCGTAAGCGAAGTGATTTGGAAAGTATCTCCAGCTGTAACAGCAGCTGATGCAGATAGTGCACCAGTCCACAAAGCATTACCACCAGTTGAAGCATCCCACAACGACCAATGCGAATATGTTTCTGTTGTAGAAACGTTGGTCCACTCAATTGTTGCATCTGTAGCAATAGAACCAGAAGACGCAGCTGACCAAGATGCCGCTTTGCGTGTAGTTTCTGTGGCAGCATTTGACGTTGCATCTTCGCCAGGATCACCTGTGTGCAGCTTGACATACACCGTTGTTGGCATAGTCCAAGCAGCCTCGCCAGTTACGTGGTCAAGAATTTTGTTTTCAGCATAGTTAGAAATCGACATAAGAACCTTTCAACAAAAAGAGTATAGCAAAGCCCCCCGCCCCGATGAGGAGGAGCGGAGGGCTTTGACTAATTAGTTATGAGTTTGCGCCAATAGTTGAAGCTGACTCAATTCGACGAAGCGAAGCCTCGCGGAAGCGACCGTAGCCACCAAGCCAGTACCAACCCATTGGTTGCAGACGCATCAAGATGTCTGTGACATTGCCACGAACAATCTTTGGAGTTGCGCCGTTTCCATCCTGTGTGCTGAACGCCTTAGCAAGAGCCTGACGACCCATGATGTTCGTTGCATACACGTCAATGTTGCCTGCGCCGCCTGTGCCATTACCAGCATTAGCAAACACTTTGGCGCGTGGGGTCTCGATAAATCGTACTGATTCAAAGAGGCCGATCTCGCCATTGTAGATGCCAGTTGGATCGACGTAGTTAGCTGGCGTACGCCATGCTGATGCATCGGTTGCCGAACGGAAGTCGTACGACACGTCTGGGTGGATAAAACCAATGTATGAACCGTTGAAGGTTGCTACGTTTGCTCCACGCAACTGTGCCACAACTTTGCGTACGTTGTTTGCTGTCAAGTTTTCATCAGCCGAAACTTCATTTCGAGCTGTTGCTGTACCTGAGTAAACAACGTTGCTACCACCAGCAAGGACTTCACGGACAACTTGATCCATTGAGTCACCTGCGTTGTAGCCAATGATGTTTGCTGCTGCCGAGTCAACATCCAAGAATGCTGTTCCGCGCAGTTTTGCTGTTGTAACAACTGCGTTGCCGTATTCAGCCAAGGTAACTGTTACCTGACTGTCCGAGAGCGCTGTTGGGGTTACGTCAGTTACTTCGTTCAACGTAGATGTCGCTGCTGCGATGTCTGCGAAGATTGTGAATGTAACTCCAGTACCAGGCATTGCCTGTGCTACTGGTTGTACGTCCGCTGCCTGATCGAAAAGAAGCTCTGAACGCAATGCGAAATACGCAAGACGGTCAAACGCCACCTGGTCTACAGACAAGGACGAGGTTGTTGTTTCGCCTGCCATGTTTTAATTCTCCTTAAAGAATTGGTTAATTGTTGATTTGATTCATTCTTGCTTGAGCCAACAATTCCATTACTTCTTTTTCGGATTTAGCGTTTGCAATTTTAGTTGCATAGTCAACCGTCGCTTCAGTTGTATCTCCAACGCGTGATGCGTTGCTAACTCGATCCCATGCTTGCTTCTCCTGTATCGGGGCTGCTTGCACAGTTTCTTGGGGCTTAATGAGATTTGCTTCTGCGGCTGCAACTCGGATTGCCTCGGGTGTGAGTTCGCCATCGTAAGCTTTCACGAAATACTTGGACATCCCTGAAGATAGGTCTACGCCTGCCTTCACAAATGCCAACTCTCGTTGAGCTGACTTAGCTTCCTCTGCTTGCTGACGCAAGCTCTTAACCTCTGACTCCAACTCACGCATCCTTGCACGAACTGGATTCTTTGTTGCCTGGTCTTCCTGAACGCTGTCCTCTTCATAGAAGTCTTGTTCTTGCATGACCCACTCCTCCGCCCACACCTGGCTGGAGGGGCCAAGTGGCTGCATATCTCACCCCTGTTAGCACATTGAAATCGGGGGGGTTTCCAATGGTTATCCCTGATGGGATATAACTATCTTACATCACAATTAGTGATTGTCAAGGGTTGACTATCTGTATTAAAGATTTGCCTGACCGTACCCAGATCTGTAAGAACCACTATCACCTTGAGCAAGAGTTGCCGAACCACCACTAGCAGTTACCTCACCGATACGACGCTTTTTGCGTTCTTCTACCAATCTCTTAGCTTCAGCATCAGTACCCAAAGCAGCCTGAGCAAATTGAAGATCCGTGATTTGCTGTTCGCCAAAACCACCACGTCGCAGTTCACCCATCTGTCCTACTGTTGTGAAGGCTGTTTCTGCTTCCGCTAGAGTAACGCCCTGTCGTACAAACTGTTCAGCTACATCTTTATTAAAGCTGAGCGCTGAAAGCCTCTGAGCGCTTTCAGCAATAAGAGCTGCTTGTGCTTGACGTTTGTAGTCTGGGGCCATAAGAGGACGTGCTCGATCTGGGTCAATTACGTACGCAAGAAGATCTCCGTCTGTAACCCCATACATTTCCGCCATCTTGTTCTTTACTTCTGGGGAAGCATCACGCACAACCGTGTATGCATCCTTAAGGCGATTGTTTAATTCTGCTACCGATACGTCACCGCCAATTAGTTTTTCAAAATCATCTGGGGAATCGTAGAACCCCTGTGGCAAACCGTTGGCAGCCAAAGTATCTTTGTATGACTTTTCTAAAGCAATATAAGTAGATGGCGACAACTCTTTGAACCCCAAAGATTTACGCCGTTCGTTTGCAGCAAATCTTTTCTTGTAGGCTTCTTGTTCTTTTAACGCAAAGATAAGAGAATCACCGTCATTAATATCTATTTCATTTTTAGCGTAAAGAGAATATGCATATTCATACAAACTCTCTAAGCCATAACTAGCTAGCACGTTGCGCAATATTGCTTTTGCTCCAACAGCTGGGACAAATTCTTCTTTATCACCACCACCACCACCACCACCGTTATTGGTGGGGGCACCTGGAAAAGCATCTTCTGCTCCACGTTCTGCAAGATTGCGAGCTTTACCTTGTTCAATAAGAGTGTTAAGAGCATTTTGTCTTTGCTCTAAAGTCCCCGACCCAACTCCAGTATTAGCTACAAGTTCGTTAATGTAGGTTTCATCACCGTAATAATTACGAGCTTCACTAACGAGACCTGGATCCAGGGTTTGGGGAGTAGGGCGAGTTACTTGACGACCACGAGCCTCAGAGAGTGCCCGAAGATCTTCTTCTGACATTGACATTAGAGCACCTCTCCAAACGTTTTAGCTATGGTTGTAGCTAGGGTCATAGCATCACGCTTTGCTTTCTTTGTGTTTTCAAAACCATATTTGGGATCTGTACGTAACATAGTTTCCCATTCACCCAATGTAGGTGGTGGGGTATTTGGTCCGCCAAATGCTGTTCTAAATTTTGGATCATTAAACGAAATGGATTCTGGGGCCAACTCTAATGTGTTAGCAGCTATGTCTCGATA
>Ga0208542_1000220_pt1 | contig 26495 bp, 38 predicted proteins | sample DEB08_DNA_3_FD_185495 | JGI IMG/M metagenome (GOLD analysis project Ga0208542, IMG submission 185495) | Aqueous microbial communities from the Delaware River and Bay under freshwater to marine salinity gradient to study organic matter... | ecosystem: Environmental > Aquatic > Marine > Coastal ... | reverse complement strand
TGTATCATCCGCGGATGGATGTCTAAGTCCCCATCTATAAAGCAGATCGTGTCGCCTGTGCATTGGCTTAAAGCCTCTCTTACCGCCCAACCCTTACCCTTACCAAGTGAATCGTTACAGACTATGATCTGGTGTGCTTCGGGGAACTCTCTCTCAACCTCCTTGACCATTTCGTGTATCTTGGGTTCATCACGGCTAGGGATTAGGATAGATAGTTTCATAAGAGGACAGCTAGGTTTCCTTTCTTCCAACCTTCGATTAACTCGTTGGCTTGTTTTTCTTGTCCGGCCGGGATGTTCTCCTCGGCTTGTTTGATAAACTGTTCGGCTTCCTTGTCGTGTTTGCCTAGTTTTAAAGCTGAGGCGATGTTAAATAGTATCTTAAACTCTTTAGGGCTGATTAACCGGGCCATAGTCCACAGGATAAGAGCTTCTTGATAAGACTGATTCCCCCATCTTTTCATCGCGCGGACGTGCCAGACAAACCAAGAGTTTGGAGAGGCTATACAAGATGCCTCGACAGTGTAGTAATCGTCCTGAAAAGCGTCCATCCAGAACCACATCTTAGTTGCGTACATTGTGATAAATACAGCCGACCATATTGGCGAAGCCAACAGAAAGGTCGCTAAGGCTACCATTAACCCAGCATTTGGAAGGTAGCAGTATCTTTCAGCAATCTCCTGTTGTAGCCTGAACAGATTACAAAACGGAGCCAGAGTGATAAGCCACCACAAAAGTCCGAATGAAGCCATAGTCCAAGGTTGTGTAGTCCAATACCAGATCATCCACCCGAAGATCACAAGACCTAACCAAAAGAATCTGTCTCTAAGTGAATAGGCTTTTTCTTTTCCCGCGCCGGCCATACTCTGCATATACGAGTGATAAAAGGTCGTCTTGATCGGGATGATCGAGTGGATGAAGTAGAACGAAGCGGTCTTAATAAAGAGGATAAGTTTTGATATGTGAATCTTCCTGTCCTCGGTATACATCTCCTGGCTGATTTTGTTCTGTACATTATTTTTAAATCTTTTCCAATAAAACCCCCAAATGAGAGGCATAAACAGAAGGAACCAGGAATAGTCTGATCCTAGGAATACAAGCGGAGCCAGGAACCCGGCGTTTGAGTAACAGGCTAGCAAGATCCAAGCCGGAGCCAGCAAAGGCATACTCATCGCCCCCACCATTCCTAATGTGGACAAAACGTACCCTCTCCCTGAAATCCAAACCGAACCTTGATTGTTGATAGGATTGAAAGAGAAAAGTAAGGCAGCTAGAAAAGACACGTCGTTAGCCCCGAATCCTATATAAATAAAAGCACAAACTAAGGAGTGTAAAACTATGGTGATGGCGTGATCAATTACAGGATTGCTTTTTAAATGGCCTTCTAGGACTAGAAGCCAATACTTCCACTTAGGGTGAGTTTCTTTGCGGTTTGCGGAAGGAATGTCGTCTGATACGTATTTAAATCCGAGACATTTTAAGTAGAAACATAAGTTTACTAACAGGATGATACAGACTTTTTCAAACAAAACTTTCTCACTTTCTCCTCCAGTACTAGCCTACCCCCGCGAAGAAGGTAGGTAAAATCTTCCCATCGTTTAATGTCTTTTACTTTATGAAACCAAAACTCAGGACTTCTGTATGCGTCGAAAAACCTAGGAACGTACTTATGGCCTGGGGAATTTGGATCTGGCTGTGTCCTGGGTGGGGAATATACGCTTGCCTGCGCTGTTTTGAGATACCCTTTTTTAAGAAGGTAGTGGCAAAGCTCTATCGTGTTCTTTTCTTCTTCCGGCGTCTCCCAAGGGTAGCCACACATGAAGGTTCCGTGAGGATCCAGTCCTGCATCTGACATCGCCTTTATGTTCTCAATAACTTTATCTGCTCGTTGCCCTTTCTGAATCTTGTTAATAGTATTTTGATTGGCAGATTCAATGCCTACCAATATGAACCTAAATCCAGCTTCTCTCATTAATTTGAAATCCTGTTTAATCGGTTTAAGATTACACCCCAATACAATCTTTTTATTTAGTCCGGTATCTATCATTTTTCTGCATAATTCATTCAACCACTCATTTATCGGTATTGTTCCAGCATCATCAAACAACTCCTTATGCCCTAACTTAACGCAATCTTCAATCTCAGTTAAAACATGATCTACTGTCCTAAGCCCTCGTTTCTCATTTTCAATGATCCTCAAAGAATCCACACAAAAGGTACACCCCTTTGCCCCGGCCCACCAGCAAAGGTTAGAGGATAAAAGATGACTACCTGGAAAATATTTATAATTTCCATAAGAAAGATATTTAGGATTCATTGAATTAGTAAATTTCCTGTCAGGTATCGGCAGTTTATCAAAATCAACATCTATCTCTCGATCAGATTTAATAATCCTATCAAACTTACCATCATCTTCACCAAACCAAACAACTTCATTCCCTTTATCTCTAAGGAGCGTCGCAAACATCGCAAGATGAGCCGGATAAATCCAAACCGGCTTCTCATATTGACGCTGAGAATGATAAGGGCTGTCTTTAAATAATATTCTCATAATTTATGAACTTTCTTATGGCACGAATGACACAAAGTAACTCCATTATTAATATCCCAAAGCAAAGAACAAGAAATCGCTTTAGCAATAGTATCAATCCCTTCATCAACTAAAATCCTTTTCATTCTTACAACATGATGTGCATTTAATACTTTTCCAGACTCCAAACACATCTGACAAACAAACCTGTCTCTGCGAAATACTTTTAAACGCCATTCGGAATACTCAACCAAATCCCTAATTCGAGTAGCGATGCGTTGAAGATAAACACCATTAATCTTCTTCGCCCAACCCTTTTGCCTAACACTTGGATTTCTATATTTCTTTAACTTTGAACACGGCTTACATCTAGAAGATGTTTCATGGCAAACATCCCCACAATCTAAACATTTATTATTATATCTACGTTTGTTCCTTAATCTAAAATATTCTCTTTGTACTTCTTTATCTTTATATGGCATCTATTGAACCACCTCCCTCGGAACTTCCTCCGGCCACTTCCACCCTTTAGGACACCTTAGAATGACATCGTGTCCTTCTTCCATTAGTTTGAATATCTCTGCCATCTTTTCTTTCGCCGCCCTCTCTGATACCCCGTAAGTGTCGGTAAGAATAAAAAAATATTCAGCGATTATCTTTGCCCTATCAGGGAAGTTTTTTTCGAATATCTTCCTCCACTGCTTTTCAGGGATGGTGACTGATAACTCGTATCTCATACTAACTTCTTTCTTCTTCCCCGGCGCGCGCCGTTATACAAAACGTCCTTATAGTCTATTTCCTCTCGTGTTTCCCTAGCCCATCGGAAATGCTTAGCGTAATGCTTAGCTATTCTCTTAGCTTCTTTCATTAGACTTTTCATTCTAGCCACTCCTTATTGTTTAACGTCCACTTGACCATCTTCTCAAGCGACGAATGAAGGTTAACGGGGAATTTATAACCATAAGACTCTAACTTTTTACCACACAGCCCATAGTGAGGATCATGCCCCGGACGGCTTGAGTGTGCGTCAACAAGCTCGTAATCTAAATCTTTTCCCATAACATCGGCGATCATCTTTGCGATTTCTAAATTAGAAATTTGTTTCTCCCCTACAATGTTAAATCTCTCCGGCCTGTCTACCTCTGGAAACTTCTTTACATCTACATTTTTTAAGATAAACAATATCGCGTCTGACGTATTCCGGGCGTGAAGCCAAAATCTTGATCCTGGCTCTCCGCTTTTCGGATCGGCGTGGACTTGCACTTTTTCCCCATTTAAAATCTTCTTAATAACCATCGGTACATACTTCTCGCTTGATTGATACTCCCCGGCGGTGTTCATAATGTTAGTAATCATTACCGGAACCCCGTAAGTCCTCCAATAACTTATAGCGATAGCTTCTTGACAAGCCTTACTAGCTGAATACGGGTTAGAAGGAAGAATAGCACTCCATTCCGGATGAGTATATTTTCCATCAGTAGCACCATAAACCTCGTCGGTGGAGATTTGAACAAACTTTTCAGGGTTTATCTCCCGCGCATACTCAAGCATATTCAAAGCAATATCTACGTTATTCTTAACAAAAGGAACTGGGTTTGTGATTGACCTGTCAACGTGGGATTCTGAAGCGAAATTTATTATATAATCCACCTTCCCAATCTTGCTCTTTAGGACGCTAGATATAGGAGCAATCAAGTCGTGTGTGTAAATATTGACTCTCTTGATATGTTTTAAAAAATGTTCATTGTGAGTTAATCTCTCCGAAATTCCTTTATGCCGCCAGCTATCTATCCCGACAATCTCCCAATCTGTGTTGACTAATAGATGCGACAAACAATGTGAACCTATGAAGCCCCCAATACCAGTCAGGAGTATTCTCTTACTTGACATTTCATTTTTCCTCTCTCATGATGATTTTAACCAAGTTGCGGTTTATTCTGTGCCTGTAAAATGATGTTAAATGTCTTAATATAAAACTAGGTACTAACAAAGCCACTAGAGCATACAACCAAAAGTTTATAATTTTTAATACGTCTGGATCGTGCTTAACTGTCAGCCTTATCTCTTGCCAAAGTAAATGAGGAGCGCGGTTTTTTAGTTGGATGAAACCTTCGTTGAACCTTAAAGGTTGCCCTAAAAGCTCAAGCCAATTCATAAAAGGTGACTCTGTGTAATAAGACTTCTTTGTTCCGGTGTTTCCTCCTGGGTGGAACCTTGCCGCCACCACGTCCCACTTGAACATTGACCACCGCCACATTTTTAGGTATTGAGATACGATGTAAGGCATTTCTACAAAGATTTTGTTTGTACCTTCCACTTCCATCTTGCGGAAAGCCATCCCCGAAGGACAGCAGGACTGAGTTAAGATATTCTCATCGCGACTCACTCCGATAGCTCCGGGATAGCCGTCGCGGAAGAAGTAAAAGTATCTACCGAGTACACCTATATCAGAGTCACCTGTATCAAACTGATGCACCACGTCCCCGGCGAAGCGTTTGTCTGTGAAAACATCGTCAGCGCAGAGATAGATTACATACTTGCCTTGAGCTTCTTTCATCAACTTGGCGAGGGTAAGACCTATTCCCTCATTCTTCTCGTTGAGTATCAGTCGGACATCGTACAACCTTGCCACCTGTGCAGTAGCGTCTGTTGATCCGTCGTCTATGACCAGAACCTCTTTGTCTGGATAATTTTGTTCTAGCGCGGACTCTATGCTTTCGGCGAGAGTACGCTCGGAGTTATAGGCTGGTATGCAGATGGTTAGTTTTGGCATTTTCTTTTCACTTCTCTAGTCGTCCATCGGCCCCACGTCTTGCGGTAAATATCGGGGATATTCCTTAATATCCTTCGCGGTGTTAAAATGGCGAGTAAAGCAAAAAATATAAAAGCCGGATTGATTAAGTTTAAAGGACGTAAGCGGATAAAATTCCACACCTCTTTTAAAACCGCTTCCATCGTGAAGTAGTTTTTTATTTGTAAAATGGATGTGTAGTCTTTGAGTAAGGCATACCCTCCAACCTTAGACCATTCCTCTACCGGCGAAGAAGTCCATCTCTTTAGGTAGTAATCTTTACTGCGGGAAATGCTCTGGTGTATACGAACAGCCACGGTGTCGTATCTTAGAATATCGTAACCCCATTCCAAGCAAACCTCGCTTACCAAACTAGAAACTTCCACAAACATACGATTGGTTAATTCTTTCCCATAGATTGCTTCCCGGCGAAACGCTAGACCCGAAGGGTTATTAGCAAGCTCCATAACATCATCCCCTCTCCACGCTCTTACCGGACGCTTATCCCCGTCGATAAACTGATGGTAGTATCTTGATATATGCCCCAAAGAAGGAACGTGATTAAATAAATCAACAATGTCTTGGATTACGTTTCGGTCTAAAAAGTAGTCGTCCGCGCAGAGGAGAATAATAATCTCCCCCTTCGCATAGCTGATCGCCTTGTTGAATGACCCCCCTGTTCCTGATGGAGTTTCGCTTCGGTAATATTTAAACTTTGGCTCTTTCTCCCCATACCAAGTTAGGTTCTTATACTTCGGCGTTTCGTCTGTGGAAGCATCGTCTAAGAAAATTACTTCTACGTTCTGATACGTCTGTAACAATGATGTGGTGATTGCGTCTATCGCAAATTGAGACTGATTGAAACACGGAATACACACGGAAACTAGCGGTTGCATATATAAATGATCCCCCTTAAAAAGATAATCCCCATCACACACGCGAATAGGATAGGATGTTGTAAAATTTTTCTCCACTTTCCCTTTTCCAAGAACACTCCAAAACACCGCCACTTCCAATCTAAAATCTTGTCTGTCGGGTTTCTCTGCACATACCTTTTCATACTCTTAGAGTAGTAGGCCTTTTTACGGAAGTATTCAATGAAACCTATGTCGTCGTGGTGATATAAAGGATAACTTGAAGTTACTCTTGGCCCTAAAATCCTATTACCCCAATCCGAATCCTCGGGGCCTCGAAGATTAGTATCAAACTTGGGGCATAACCTTTTCTTAACGAACCTCGGCACGTCCACCGCTGTACCTGTATAGAACTCCCTCTCATACGCCCGAACTTTCCCGAAGAAACTCTTGGCGACAATAATCTCAGGTATATAAACCGAACCATAACCCATCTGACAAAGAGAAACACATTCCTCGATTAACTTGGGATGAACGCTCTGGTCGGAGTCTAGGATTAAAAACAATTCCCCTTTTGCTTCGGCGATCCCCATGTTCCTCTGTTCGCTTCTTTCATACCCGCGGTCGATTACCAAAAGCTCCACGTCCTTATATGTGGAGTTTCTAATTGACTCCACTAAGGTCGTTATGATTCTTCCGTGATTAGGTACGATTACGCTAACAAGCATTGAACCCATCCATTATTGATTCGGACATTCCCTGAAATTTCCATTTACCATATCTCCCTGTCGAGATAACTCCCTGCGTAGCCAAAGACTGCAGATAAACTTCTCTCTCCTCCGGCGTTCTGTTCCAAGTGTACGCGCAACGAACCCAGGTCGGGTCTACCACTCTAACCTCATCAATAAATCTCCAAGACTGTAACTCGGAAACAACCTCTGCACACATAGAGTCAATGGGGAGATCGGCATACTCTAAATTCCTAATTGCTATCTCTGCGGACACAGAAACCATCCCTTCTGGAGCTTTCTTCTTATTGACGTTCGTGTAAAACCCTAATCGGTAAAAACCTGATTGAGAAAAAGGAACGTATAACCAATGTTCATCCGGGTAATTAACCCCTCTTTCCGCGCCGATGTTGATAACCAAAACCGAGGAATAGGGTAATTCATACTTATTCTGCCCGCATAGCTTGAGCAACTGATCGAGTGGGATAGTGGAGATCAGCTTGTCGTACTTAACCACTTCCCCATCGGCAAAGACTACCATCTTTTCATCTAGGGCGACCTTAATCGCTCGCTTCTTATAATTAATCATGCACTTCTCAGCCATCTTATTAACCAACTCGGTTAAACCATTCACTGGATCGTGGAATCTTGAAACAAAACCTACCCCACCGGCCGGGGGAGTCTTATAAGAGTCAAACTGAACGATACTGTCGTACAAGCCTGCTGTGTATCTCTCGTTGAAAGGATAGAAAAACATATTACATTCAGCTTGACTAAACTTCTTTGAGAGCCAGTCTTTAAAGTACCCAGGAGTGGAAACCGACTCTTTCTGCGTGAAGGTCTGGATAGGGTAAGGGAAGATTTTGTTATAGTAAATTCCCGCCTTTCGATCGTAAGAATTAAGCTCGACCAACCCCCGGATAAACTCCATCGCTTTCTGAGTCTTTTCATTCTCAAATATCCAATGCCCCCCGCCTGTTGAAAAGTCGAACCCGTATTTCTTATAAGACCGGCAAATCCCCCCGGCGTGTTCTGTGGCCTCGTAGATAGGGATGTCTGTTCCGTAACCTGCCGCCAACCCTGTAAAACCTGCTCCTAGAATAATAGTTTTCATTTAATGCTCCGAATAATTACAGGCGTGAAACTCTATGTGTAACCATCTTTTTTCTTCACGATGGTATTTCCTGCCTATTTCTGGTGTTATTAAGTGCGTTTCTTTTCTCGGTGTGATGTGAAACTCAATATTCCCTAAAGCGTTTGGAGGAAGGTTAGAATCTGCCACATAAGACCTTTGCTCATTAACATACCCTTTTAGAAAACCACCAGTCCTAGCACAATGCTTGACTCTCTGTAAAACTGTGGGACTTCCTTTCCTCGCGTCTGTTACCCCTAACTCTGTCACTTGGATATGGTTTATGCGGTGATCGTGGCCCTGTAATATTATGTCTGCGTTTGTCGTATGAGCCATATTCTCTAACTTTGAAACACTCGAGCTTGACCTTCTCCCCCCACCTTCCCCGTGGTGATAACAAAGCACCATCTGATGAGCGTGATGCTTGTCGTATCTAAAACGAATAATTACGAAACACTTAACACCTAAATAAGTTGTATTAAGCTCCTTACACATCATTTGTGTTGTAGTAATCCCTGAGTGCATAGCCTGAAAGTAATGGTTCCCCTCGCAAAGACCGATCAGCCGACCTTTCATAAAAGAAATCTCTTTAGCGAATCTCATAGCTCTTTGAATATAGAAATCATTTAAGTTTGCTTCGGTGCTGTCGTGCCGATGGGCTGCATAAAAGGCGTGTCTTTCGGACGTACTTAATTCGTCCATGTAATCCCCACCACCTATAAAGTAAGCGGACTTATCATTCTTGTACCTATCAATAAATTTATGCCAGACCTTCTCGGCGTGGAGAGGGGCAAATCGGTGAATATCGCTGAAAGGGACAATCTTAAACTTATCCCCGTAGTGCTTAAAAGGTATTTCGTACTCGTGAACCTTAAAAAATCCTGTCGTCTTAATCTACTTCTCCTCAATGTAACAAATTCTCAGCTGCTTTTTGACGTTGATGGTTTTCTAACAAGATGATCGCGGCCTCACAATGCTTCTTAGTCTTTTCAAAATCCCCACACTCGCTTAGGCTGGAATACTTCCTACCGTTTATCTTCTTTAGGGCCTCGCGTTCGGCTTTTTCTAAGATTTCTATGGCTTTATACATTTTCCCTCACCTGCTTGGCTCCGAATTTGGAACAGATGGCTTTGGCTAAATCTCTAGGATTGTCAATACCATCTTGCATTTTTTCTTTCATAGAGCCATCATCATAGCTAAAGTCTACATAATGAAAACTGCTAAGTAACTTATAAACCACCTCCTCACTCAACGGCTCTAGGTCGGTGGGCTTGGCTTCCCCCCTGTTCAGAGAGGCTAGGTGGGCGTGGAGGTGTATTTTTACCTTCTCTTTTGTTTTGTTTGGGCAAAATTCTTCGCACATACAATTAAAATCATTTCCCGTGTGCCCATTCGCTAACTTTCTATAAAATTCGTGAATTGTTTCTACCAATTCATTCAACTCTCTAGGCTCCTTCATTTGGTTCCTTTTGTCTTGGGGTTCGTTCTCTTAAACTTCATTTTTTGCAATTTCTCCCATACCGATTTCTTAACCTTTGTTGCTTCATCAACCCATATAAAAACCCTACCCTTCATTGGGAGCCTCGGCTTGATCATGGTTTTAAGCAGCCCATAATGCCCTTTTCGAGCCTGTCATAAAATTTCTTTTTGCTATCCGCACGAAGAAAATAATCTAAATCACCGTCATTAATAAACGCTCTAATTTCCTGTCTTACGGCATTTTTAATCAGCTTCTTCCCCTCATCGGAGCCTAAAAACCTATCGGCTTCTTCAAGGATTAACGCCCTCTGCTTCTTAATCATCAAAGCCTCTGTTAAATGGCTCATCCCTCACTTCCTTTCTCGGCTATGCCGGTGGGTGCTACAAAAGTATCCCAATTAAAAGCCCTATTAGAAAACAGGCACACATCGCAACAATCAAGTGCCCAGAACAAAACAAATGCTTATCTGCATATTCTTTGGCGCAATCACAAACATCATATTCCCCTAACTTCATCTCTCACCTCAATTTATTGGCTGGGATGGTGGCTGATTAGGCTCTTATTTGTGCGTTGGACTCTAGATATCAACCTGTTGTCCTTATCCGCTAACGCCAAACTTCAACTAGCTCCCGACTGTTAAATCGGTAAGGGGCTTTCAACCCTCGGTAGCGAACCATCCCATCAATTTATTGGCTGTTGGCATTGGTATGCGACTAGGTCGGCTATTTTAAGTTAAGAACGTTACTTAACCCTCAAGTCTGTTACAGGTCACCTAACGGGACACCATATCCCACAACAGCCATATCACTTCGGGTTAGGTATTGCTTCCCGCAATCGTCATTAGGTTTGGTGAGTAATCTCAAACTGCCAAACTTTCTTTGACACTTGAACTAACCCGAATATCTATTTCCCCAAGATTACCTTAGTTTCATTACACCATCGCCTAACTTCATCCCAAACTTCACACTTCGCTTTTCTCACGGCTTCGTCGAGTTCGGATTGGGTGTGCATAGCAATTTTTATATCACGAAAAACATCTGGCTTGACCTCCCCCTCCACAGGCTTCTCGAGTTCTTCGACAAATCTTAACAACCTTGAGCTAATAATGGCGTGTATACAATCAACCACCTCCATTGAAACAGCGAATACCTGTTTCTCGTTTTTTAATCTTTCTTTTACCGACTCCTTAGCGTGTTGTAGACTCATCTTATCCCCTCCAGATTTTTAAGTAACTCTTGCATTTCTTCTATCGTCCATTTCTTTATAGACCCGGCCCTATTCTTTAGCGGCGTATAGTCTGCCCCCAACCACTCCTTCACAAAGTCCCCGAATAATGTTGGGTTCTGATGCGCCCAAAAGTGACATCCAGCACACAAACAAAGCAGGTTCTTTAAATCCCACCGCACAGCCCGATTCGCCCTTGAGAAAATGTGACAGCATTGAAGCAACGAATAAGTTGTATTCCCACACCGCAGACACGATCCCTGACTCCTGATTATGCGCGAACACTCGCGGTCTAGCTTATGGGTTAGGCTTTTCTTAGTGGGTTTCACTTGATCGCCCCCATCTTCCGGAGTAACTCGTCTGTCGCGTCTGCGTCGTTATTGACCTTTTTCTTCTTAACGGCCCGGTACTCTAACCAATACTTATCTAGGGTTTCTAGTGTCCAGCTAAGCTCATCCCCAAACTTCTTATCCATCCAGTCAATCCCCCGATTTACTTCTTCGGCGTTCCCGTCTGTCCTCTCTAAAAGCTCGTTGATCCTCTTATAGAACCGACCATAGTCCCTAGACCGGATCTCTTTAATAGGGAACCCCTTGACATCGCAGTAGTGGAATAAAACCTTGTTGAGTGTGTCTTTATCCATTTTTATATAGCCCGACTTAAACGCTCTTTCCTTTGGATATGTATTTATCTTTGGGAAAGGGGTAACTACGTTTATCGGGATAACCTTTTGGCTTTTCACCTTGGGCGTTACCAGCCCTCAGCACTTCACTTTATCCAAAGTCGGGGTGGACAGGTTGTAGTCGGGTTTATCGCGTCCATGCTTCCCCTCTGATCCGAGCCGTATCGGTAGCGTTCTCAACAGAGTCGCTAGGTTTGAAACAAAAGTTGTCCGTTAGCTTCTACTTCCTGCTTTACATATCGGAACCAGGAGTGTTGGACTCCGTTTACCCACTCTGTTCGGTTCTCGATAGTCATTCCTGAATCTCGTAACTCTTTAACGCGCGCCCCGTATTGGGCGATGTGCATATCCAATATCCGGTAAAGAGGAATCCATTGGTTAGCACAGCTTTCAAACATCGTTTTTAGGCGTTGTCTTTGCGTCATCGGGCCGCGTCGATTAACTTCTTCTCGACCATCAGGGCTTCTTGAATGGTCTTTAGGTTGTTTTGTTGTTTCTTAACTTCGTTTTCGGCGAGCTTGTGCTGATGGCTCGCCGTAGTTTCTTCGTCTATTGCCTGGTTAAGCAATTTCTTTTGGGCCTCTAGCTTACTAATTAACTCTCGAAGATAGTCACCACTCATTCTTTCTCTGCTCTCTGCCAATCTAGGGCCTTTGTATCCTCATTCTTGCGGAAGTAATAAGCGTCACCCGTGGTGGACTTACCCAGGGTTAAACCTGCATTACACGCCTTGCAAGACACTTTGATATACTTAAACTTCTTCTCTTTGGTTTCGTAGGCGAAAAGGGCCAGCCGGTTAGACTCGCATAGGCCGCAAGCGGAAAGGTCGTGAAAGCTGATCTTCTGGCTCTCTACCAGGACTTCCCACAGGTCTTTCCCCTCGAAAGAGAAGCTGTAAGTGTTAGTTCCGATCTTTTTTTGAATAGTCAATCTCATCAGTTACCTCCGTTTTTTGTCCAAACACTTCCCCCAAATTCCTTGCACTTGTCTTTCCAAGAGCAATAGGAACATTCTTTTCCTTCATAGGCGCGTGGGATAGCGTCAGGGACTTCTTGTTTTTGCCAAATATCAATCAGGATTCCTTCTTCTTTGGCGACTTCCTCGGTCCACTGCTCAAGAGGAAATCCGTACTCCTCGATACATAAGTCGTCTTTTGAGATAAAGATTAACCTTCCCCACTTCTTGCCTAGGTGCTTGGCGTAAAACATAACTTGGAGAATGTTATTTTTCTTTTTCTCATTAACGTCGTAGGAGTCTTTTTTCATGTACCAAAAGCCCTTTGAATGTTGGCTCTTAATATCACCTACATATTCCTCGGTTACGAAGTCCGCGTAGCCGCAGAAGTGTTCCGTTTCGACTTTAACCTCGACCTGTTCAGGTTTTAAAAGGTTCTGCACTAGATCGTGGAATAAGTGACCGGCTTCAAAGACTCTTAAACTTCTTTTATCCGGCGGGTTCGTTTGCGGTTCGTTCTTACGGTTCCAATACTGCGCGCGGTAACAACGCCCTAACATAGATGGGGAGTATTTACCGGAACGGACTCGGTTCGGGTCACGACGTGAAGCGATATGATTATCGACTAATTCTTGGACGGTCATTTTTTACCTCCAAGGTAGTCTTGAAACTCTCTGTCAATTTGCTTCATAATCTCATCGTGGGCTTCTCGCTGAGCATCAAAGTTATACTCATTGACAAACTCCAACCCAGCCTTAAAACCTTCTAAAAACTCTCTTGACTTAAACTTCGTGTATTTTTCGGGGATAATCATTTGCCACCTCCAGGGTTCATAAACTTGTCTATCGCCGCGGCCCATGCCCGGTTGATAGTTCGGACGTTTTCTAAGTAATCAATCTCTACTGCTAGTTCTTCTTTCAATGCTTCCATTCGGGCGATGTCGGACTTGATCTTAGAGATCAGTTCCTTTTCGCTCATTTCGTCGTTCTTCGTCTTGTAATTCTTGTAAATCGTCATAAGTGTCCTCCTTTGGTTCGCTCCAGGGTTCGTCGTACGATTGTAAATTTTCTAGGGGAGGCATTATTCACCTCCCTTTTTGATGGGTTTCTCCACACACTGAATCTCTACCTTCATTCCAGGAAACTTCTTCTCCATCTCTTTAAGCTGGTAATAGGCTTTCTTCATATCCTTATCTAGCTCGGAAGGATCGCTACACTCTGCCGAATGAGCCGGTAAGGACAAAAGAAGAAGTCCTAAAAGAATCCAAATAGGCCCGAGATACAACAGTAAATAGATAATTTCTCTACGCATGAATAATCCCCCCTAAGATAGCTCCCATGATGACTACTAGAACCATCCCCAAACAAACAGCTACCACTAAAGCACTCCACTCCTGATCTTCTGTTTCTACGAGTTTCATACTTCCTCCAATTTGTATGGAGGGGGTGAGAGGTAAGGTCGCTTGATGTCGGGCAGGCCCCCATCCATAAGTAAAGGCAGGGAAAGGCCCCTGGAGGGAGGACACGCCGTGGCTTTTGGCTTTTGGTGTGATTTTACCTTCCCCTACCTTAGATTTTTTTGTGTTAACCATTTCTCCCTCCAGAGTAAAAGTATTCATCGACGAAGATTGTTAAGATTTTGTGAGTTATCGAGAATCACAAAACAATCTTAATTCACATAAATAAACTTGTCAATAGTTTTTTTAAATTAATTTTTAAGTATTGCCACAGTGATGTATTTCGTGTCAACCGCCGCGAACGAAGTGTTGATGGTGCTGATCGTGATTTTCTGCGTCGAGGTCGTCGTACCATCTTTAATCTTCCCCCCTAGAAAGTTAGTCGTCCCTCCCCCGGAAATAATAACCGCATAGTTCGTGTTTGAGAACGTAGGCACGAAAAACACCGTATAATCCCCTGTCCCGTTCTTGATAACCGAGGAAGATGTGGCATAAACCGCCGTTGGAGTGATCGGGTTTGAGCCCGTCCCGTCAAAAGTAACCCAAGCCGTTACCTTATTAGATACGTCTGCTATATCGTCTGCCTGTTCCTGGGCCATTAAAGTTAACCGGTCAATATCCGTTTCTAAGGTATTAGCCGGGAATTGAGAGTAATCGTCATAATCCGAGGACTGTGTTAAGCTAGACTCCCTTTTAACCACCTGTGTATAAGTGGTCGCATAAGTAGGGTTTACTCGGACAGTCCCACCTATCCCACTGGTATTGATCGTTACCGTGTAGTCTGTGTTATAGACTAATCGGGTTTCCTGACCAGTAGCCGTTACCCTCTCGATTAGCTTGATGTCTGACTCATATCCGGGAACCGCGCGGAAGGTAAAGGTTAAATTCTGCTGTCCACCGGAGAAAAGTTGCGTTGAATTGGTTGTTGATACTGTCATGGTGCCTCCTGATTATTGTTGCTTTATATATGCCTTAGTGGTATAGTGAGCGCGTGAAAGTTAATAAAGAAAAGATGGTTAGGTTTATATTTTGGGTTACGTTCTTCTCATCTATTATTGGGCCAGCCATGGCTCTTTATTATTTTATGGTTAACAAATATATTGACTCGGATTTTGCTCTTTTTTTCTCCTTAGCTTACTTTTATGTCCATGCTTTCTTATTTAATAAACTGATACGAATGGGGCCGCGCGCTCTAGATAGCTTGGATGATATACTAAAAAATACTCAACGCTAGTCACGCACCCTTCTTTTATTATCTTTTAGCTTATTATTCACTGATTCTGCTATTGTCGTTGATCCAGGCACCCCGGCTAAAGCCCCTCCAGCACCTAAAACTTTTACAGCCCCTTTTAGTTTTGTCTTTGACTTTTCCCCTTTAGCAACCGTAGATGCTCCATCAAATACATCATTCATGGTTTTGATAATAGGCACAGGATTTGAAGAATAAGCGATAGATGAAGATAAACTTCCAACAAGAGGAACAGTACCGATGGCCTCCTTAACCATTTCTTCTGTGAAAGTTGGCTCGTCTTTCCTCTTTGGTTTACCGGTGATAGCATTACTCATTTTTCTTGTTCCAATACTACCAGCCAATCCGAATGTTACTAACCACAGCAAGGACATAATTGCTTTTTTATAGTTTCTGTCTTTTATCCCTAATCTGTATATTTGTCGATTAATATTATCCCAACGCCCAAGCATGAAACTTTGGAATTGAAGGATAGTCTTATTTACAGATTGGTTTTCTGCAAGTCCATACCCTGTGGTAATAGCAAGTGGCTGATCCTTAAAAAATGATGAACCTTGGCTTTGACGCATGAGCTTTGTCGCTTCTTGGATTATATCTTTATCCGGATTAGCAAGGTCAACGGCTACGCCTCTCTCTGCGGCAATCTTTTCATAAGCCCCGGAAGCCGCAACAGAACGCATAACGCCATCCATAAACTGTAATGGAGCCATCCCAAGTCGTACAGCTTTATCAAAATAACTATCTCCAAACTCTCGAAAAGCAACATCGTCCCCAACGGCTTTTTTGATTTCAGGGAAATGATCCATAATGAAATTACGCCATTCTTGAGAAGTGGCAATATTCGTTGCCCCTTTGGTGGCGTATTTCTCGCCCATCGTTGCCATTGTGTCACCAAAAGAAGAAATCTGCACCAAAGCCGAAGATAAACGATAAGCTAAAACCCCTGCCCCTACATTTCTTCTAAGAATATCCAGGGCCGCTATCCTTTTAGCTGAGTCAACTCCTCCCTTTCTTGCCATCAAGTCTAACCATTGTAACCAAGCCATAGCCCCTACATCACCGAGGGATTCTCTCATTTCAGGAGAATTAACAACTTCATAATACATCTTAATATCTCGGCCCATTGTTAACAGGTATGCAACATCGTCAAGATGCCGTCTAAATATCTTGTCTATATTTGTTTCTATTTGAACATTGCTCGTTGCGGCGCGGCTCTTTGTGAACCCCTGCTCAACTGTCTTAGTTCTCTTATTAATAGCTTCTTGCGGGCGTTGTCCGAAGCGGTCGTACATTTCTAAATCATTCATATTCTCAAAATCAGACATGAATGAAACATAGTTTTCGACTTTCCCAACAGACTCGTTATAAACCTCTTTTGAATATTGAGCAACCTGATCGAAATACTTATCAAAAGTTTCTCGCGCAAAATTATACGCTTTTTCTTCTTCCGCACTTAATTCAATCTTAGTCGCGTCTGTTATTCCGGAGTTTAAAAGACGCTCAATCCCTCCCTCTTGTTGAGAGATAGCGTATGCCCCAATCCTATCAAAATTCCCCTCGTCAAAATCTTTTGTGAGTTCATACCACTTGCGGAAATTATCATCATTAAAAGATAAGTATTCTCCAAAATTCTTATCTAACTCTTTCTTCATGCTCTGCATACCAGTTACATCCGCCAACCCCTCCATAGGAGTCAACCCCACTCTGGTTTTAGTGAAGTAATTTCTTAGATTGATGTACCTATCAACCATCTTATTTGTAGATTCCCCAAGAGGAACGTTTGGTTTAGATACAGAGTTAATAGCGTGGACATCTTGAATAAGTTTTTGCTTAATCTTCTCTTTCTTTGCTTCGTAAGTAATCTCTCTTGCTCTTTGTTTTGTCTTACCAAGCCGCGCAAGATGTTCTACCTCAGCGCGAACCTTTTTTAATTCCTCAATATCTATTTCTTGTAAAGAGGGGCGATCTAACATCGCAATAGTCTTTTCTGGTATAGGGATGTCCTTGCCTTCTGACTTTAGGCGGTTAATGAAGTCCCTCATTTGCTCTCGTTTAGCCAAAGTCTTTCCTGACCTATTTTTTAAATCGAATCTTTCTTGGATATTCTCTATAGCTTTCTTGTATTCGACGGCCAGCCCTTCTGTTTTAACATTATTAATGTCTGAGGCGATATTCCTCCTCTCCATCTTATCAAGTAGAATGTTTATTTTCTCTTCTAACCCGACACCGACCACCTCTCCCTTCTTATTAATCTTTGGAGCTAATGCTTTTTGTAAATCCTCCGGGGTTTGTATGTTTTTAATAGTCTTTAGAAACTTAGCTTTATCTGCCGGTTCTAATTCTGACTTATCAATCAATTCGGTTAAATCTTTCTGAGTGTCAAAAATTTCTTCCTTCGTGAAGTTCTCAGCCTGTTTAGCTGCCTTAACACGATCACGCAGGGATTGAATAAAAGCTACCCTCTCAGAAACAACCCCACCGGTGTCTTTAATCTGACCAGTTTCTTCCCTGACAATTTTCTTTATTTTAGAAGCCGGTAGTTCTTGACTAAGCGTTTTTTCTGTTTCCTCAAATTTCTTTAATGCTTCCTTTTTAGATACATTCTCAGGTAAACTATTAACAAATTTCAAGAGCTCTCTGCTTTGTTTTGGTGAATATCCAACAAACCCTTCCCCTTGAATAGCGGCTTTAAATTCCAAGAGCTTTACTTCCTCCGTAGCTCCGCTAGGGAATAGCGTATCTTCTTTTTCAGCCAATGGAGGTAATCTAAACTGCGACATCATAGCTATTATCTGCCGCCCCTCTGCCTCGACCGTTACTCTGTTCCCCAATATCTCCGTAACTTTCCCCAGGATAGGTTTGCCTTTAGACATTACAGTAACCGTATTCCCAACAACCGGCTTGATAGATAAACCAATAGACAAACCAGAAGCGTCTATCTCATCTAATAACATTCTTGTTATTGTTTTTCTCGCCGCCAACTGTTGCCACCCGGTCATCCGCGTATCAACGTCAATCGCTCCCAATTTTTCCATATAGGCATTGACAAACTTTTCCTTTAAACCTTCTAGCTTGCGCGCGAACCCTGCCTTATCCCCTGCCAAAACACCTTCCCCCTTAGTCATCGAACCAAGCATTTCCTCCGCTTGCATTGTCGCCGCCCGATCAACGTCCTTCGCCAAGCTCTTAGCTAACAACTTAGTCTTTAACCCACCCTGGACAATCCCTGCCACGCCATACTTGACAATATCCTCCGACACCCCTGCAAGAATAGCCCACCCACCCGTGACGTTCTCTCCACCAGGTAACTTGGTATAAAGACCCTTTGTTTTCTCAGGATATAAAATTCCTCTCGTCACTCTGTCCATCATCAAATCATCGTCGCCGGTGATCGCCCCCGTTGCCCCCTGAATAACAGGATAAGCCCCACCCGTCGCGGCAGTCATTAACCCTGCCTTAGCAACAGCCAATTCCTTTTCGTGGGTTAAGACCCAATCCGTGACGGCTTCCTCTGTCTTTTTCTCTCGCTCAGCCTCCAACTGTTCCGGCGGTTTTTTCATCGCTTCCAAAACAGTACCAACAGGCCCCGGAATAGGCATAGCCGTAGATACGTCGAAAGTGTCCTTTTCATAGAACCCATCATCGCGTTTTCTAACCTTCACGGCTGATTCAAAATCAAATATCATTCTCCAGGCTCCGTTATCTCTAACCCGTTCTCTCCGCGTTTAATCATCTTGACAGACCCGTCCTCGTCAATAAAAAGCTGCCCTTCTTCGGGGATAGTCATAATGCTTGGATTTCTGTTTACCGCGTCCTCATCTAAGACTTGCTGAACCGTTGTCGGTATCTTACTCGGATCGTAACTAGATAATAGTTTCTTAATAGCCAACGCTGAGTCCTGTTCGGTAGCGGATTTCCTCATCATCATCGCTTCTTTAATGGCAAAGATGGCGTTCTTGAAAGGAATAAGATTATTCTGTGACATATCCGCTTTCTTCCTCGCCCATTGGATATTCTCCGCTTCCCTTTTCAAGCTGTTAAGCATAGTAGCTTCTTTGGTCGAGAGAATACCGTCCTTGAAAGACTTAACGATAAGCTCCCGCCCCTTCTGCCTGTCGGTTTCGTCGTCGATAAAGGTATCAACAAAATTTAAGTAACTTTCAGCTTTCGAGTTACTTTCTACTATCAACTCCAAGTCGGACTTAATCCTAGACTGAACCCCTTTGCGAATATCAAGGATTTGTTTCTGGTCTAAAGCACCCACCACTCCACTCTCAGCCGCCGCTTGCTCCGCGTCTAAATCGGCTAAGGTAAGAGTTCCCTCATTGGCTTTTTGAAATATATTATTAAACCTTTCATCCTTTCCAGACTCATCAGCCCTTTTGAAAGTCTGGTTATTCTGGAATATCCGTCGCTGGCTTTCCTCAATCAAATCCAATCTCTCATCCGGCGGTAAAAAGGAATACTTCCCGTTATGCTTTTTTAACTCTTTTAAAACAACCGAATCCTTCTCCTGTGTCGCTGTGTCGGCATAAATCTCGTACTGCACCCCTGTTTTCTGAGCGTTCTTAATCATACTGTCAGCTTCTTTATAATCCAACACCCCGGCCGCTAGGTTAGCGTTAATCAATCCCTGCATCTCTCCGTCAATCTGTTTCCTCTCTACATCCGTGACAGCATTAAGTCTTTTCTGTTGCATTATATCTAAGCTCTGAGCGATATTGATTTTATTCGCCTGCATTTGCTTAGCCTGAAAATCTGCCCCGATCTTCATTCCTGTAACAACGTTCCCTCGCTCAAAGTCCATCCTTAACTGACCGGCGATCATTTGATTAGAAACACCTTTTAAACTCTCGACCTTTACTTTCTCCAATTCTTTAAAATACTTAGGCGAGTTATTAAAGTCCGGGTCTGCCGCGGCCCTAGACTGTATCTCTGCCGAGGCTATTTCATATTTAGTCTTAGCTTCCGTCGCTTGCATTACGTCGTTAGCATCACTCCACTTTTGGGCGATCTGCGTCACAGTATTCAAAACCTGATTCTGGTTAGCGGCGTTCTGCCCTGCCTCTTGACGGAAAGGAGCAGATTGCATTGGCTGTATATTATTGCGCTGATTATAAACTGGCAAAGTCGGCATATTACTCCTTATTGATGATAAAACTTACTCCAAGACCCTGTGTCGATTGTTCCTTTGGGCGTTCCACTTCCATAGATATTCCCTTTGTTGCTTATTCCCCCACCGCCCATATCTTGACCCCATCCCTTATACATCCCGTAATTAGAAACGCCAGTCAAAATTGTACTAAAAGCGTTTGTATACCCTGTCCTCGCCGCCTGTGCCCCATACCTTCTAATCTGACCTGCTTCATTTAACTTATATTGTTTCTGTTGCTCAAGGTTAAACTGTCCGATAGCTTGGTCGATTCCTATTTCCTTTTGAGTCTTTAACATTACCGCCATAGCTGAACCGCCTAACCCTACTCCCTGCCCGGCCACAGCATTGACAGATTGACTGAGCGTCCTACCTTTCAATCTTTCATACTGTCCATACTCGATCTCCTGTTGCGCGCCGATCATATTCGCTTCGCCTTCAACAAGAGTGGCGTTGTAGTTAGCTTCCGCTTTCGCTACCTTTCCCTGCCCGATTTGGGCGATAGCTTGGACAGCGTTCATAGCAAGTATTAATCCACCGAAAGACATTTTAATCTCCTCTACTTGTCATTGGTATCGACCGTGTATACAACTGATAAAAGCTCGACGGGAAGTGGGTCGGGGTTCTGAATCCACACCTGCGCGCCGTACCTGTACCCATCACCAAAAGGTATCTTTGGAATTACCCCTGTGTATAGGGCCTCAGGTGTCCCCATTTCTGTCGCTGAATTTCTAAACTGCACCCTGTCTAAAGTGGACTCTGTTCCTCCTACATAAAACCCGGTGTGAGAGTTGTTCACTTTAAATCCTAATTCGTTAATCTTTTGGATTTTGCATTGAGAAGTCCCTCTTTGACTACCGGCTTCGATGGGTAAAGTCTGAATCTTTTGAGTGTACGGAAGCCCCGCGTGGACTTTGAAATAGTTGTACTCTAAACTGATCGCCCCTCCGGAAACTGTCTTATTCGGTTTATCTAACCCTCCGTCAGCTAAGACAACCACCTCCAACCCCTCAAGATGGTCTAACCCTGACACAGTCGAAACAGAAAGCCCCCACTCTCCACCTGTGTATGAAGTAGCGTCGAAATTCGTCTTTACCTCTCCAACAACCACCGTCGAAGAAGTGAAAGCTGTGACCTCTAACTCCCCTACTGTGTCACCGTCTGCGTCTATCGCTCTTATTCTCTGCCCTATATCCCCGATAGCGAAGTACGCCCCGGAAGAAGTCACCACAACAGTCGTCCCGGCTGTCGCTGATAGACTGATCGTGTATGACGTGGGAGAAGCTGTTTCATCGTAGGCGTTGTAAGTCAAACCTGAGTGGACGTAGAAACAGTCATCTTTTCTATCCGGCACGATAGGGCTTTTAAATCTTTCGATATACCTTCTCTCGGCTCCACTTCCTAACGTCCTCTTAACAACCACCCAAACCTCGTCGTGCGGCTCGCTCTGAGATGGAATTGAAACGATAGACTCATAGTTTCCGATAGTTGTTTGTCTAGCCCACCCCTGCACCTCTTGATCGACCTCTCTAGTCATTGTCGAGATCGTCCCTTGTGACGTAACACACCAAAGAATAGAGTCAGGGTTTTGTTGGTAAGCCATATCTATAAACCCATCCCCTGCTATGTGTGGGGAAAGGATAGTCTTATCTACCGATTTATAAGCGTCTAGGTCGAAGTTAAAGAAAAGCTCCCGTACCTTACGGCTGAATCTTTGAATGTAATAAAAGAAGTTTCCTATCTTCTTAGGCACAACCGCCTCAGACCCCCAAGATGTTTCCTTCCCGACGTTCGTGTTGGCTGGCGTTAAAGGAGAACCATCACCAGACTTGATAACAAACTCCCCTCCGTACGTACCGGCGATTAAATTAGTCCCAGGAACGATCCACTTGATTTCGTTCGATTCGTTAGAGGCAAGCTGTATGTCTATCGCGTCGTCGTCCTCTCCCCCATCAAGAGCGAAGTTTTCAAACTCGAAAGATTTAGACAACCAGACGTTCTGTGGTTGATAATCTGTGCGAGCGAATACAAGTCTTTGCTGGTAAAAGGTTGTCCGAGCAGGAAACCCTAACACATAAGACCAAGCCCCCTGCGCCCAGTTAGTCGTAGCCGAAGCCGTGGAAAGAGTTTTCATTACCGTTGCCGTCGCTGTGGACGGATTAGTGACTGCTGTGATCTTCACATACCCCTGTTCATCTAAGCCGGTCGTGGCACTCGTTACAGTCGACCCGACTTTCCAAAAAGTATTAACGTGACCTAATGTCGAACCAGAAGCTGTAAAGATGTTCGCACTCGCTGAGAGAGTAACCGTTCCAGCCGTGGCACTCGCGGTGATCGTAGCCGAAGTTAAGAGTAAGATGGAAGAACCAGAGAGGATTCCGTTATCGGTAAAGAACGGGCCTCCAATAAAAGGCACATCCGTTAAAGTCCAGTTATTCGAGGCGATTCTTGTCAGTTTCCTCGGTGGGTGGTCGGGGTGGGCGAGATAAATAACGTCGTTTATCTGCGCGTACTGTATGTCGTAGATTTGACTTGCTGTGTAAGTGTGTGTTAATTCATAAGCTGCCATTTGATCTCCTAAGCGTTTACTACTCCACCATTAGTATAAAATCTGAAATATGTTTCTCCGGCTTCGATAGCATAAGCGTCGTTACGGCTGAACACGAAGGGGATCAGGCGAGAACGGCCGTAATTTCTTCCACCCGTGGGTGGAGTAAAATTAGACGTATACTTTGCTCGGTTTGTAATAATAAAGCTGTCCATATAACCGTCTGTTCTTTGCCCTATAACAACCGCAGAGTTTGGCGCAGCAAAAACAAAACCAGCTGAGAAAGTCGCGGAAGCAATATTGGAACCATCGAGATATATATTCAATGTGCTTGAACTCTTTACATAAGCAATATGGTGCCATTCATTCAGGCTTGGGGTTAGATCGGAAGATTGGGCCACCCCACTACCGGAACCTGAGTCTGTCATATTGAATCCAAAACGCACCGAACCAACAACAAATTCATCGGCATCGCATCTAATCAGATCGGAATTAGGGCCAACTTGGTAATAAAAATTATTATTCCCATTCCCCGCCGGGGCTAAATCTGTCCATCTCATCCACAACTCATAAGTGCGATCTTGTGCAATATGAATATCAAATACGTCATTATCTGCTACATATATTCTCTCCTGCTCATCCTCTACCGCTACATATTGATATAAAGCCGATGAACCGCCAAACTTGTATTGTGCCGTACTGATTGCAACATTCCCCCCTGTAGCACTTATCGAATGATTATATGAAGATGAATCGGTGAATGTGGTTGATCCATTTGTTCCTTCCATCTCAAGATATAAAATCACATCTTCGTCGATATCATCATCAGATAATCCAGATGTGTCATACTTAGCATCATTAATAAACTCTGTCCCCGGTGTAGAGATAATCGTCCCATAAGGCCTTACAAGCATATTCTCCACCACCGCGCAGGCTGTTGTGTACTGAGCAATATCCGTCCTGCCGAATAACCTCGGAGAAAACTCTCCCCCTGTAAATGTGGTTTGAATTATATCTGTTTTAATGGTATAATCCTTATATGATAAAAAACTGCATTGTTTGCAATAAAGAATTTAATCCTAGACCATACCATGTGAAGCGTGGACATGGGAAATTTTGCTCCATACTCTGCGCTGTATCGATTAGAAAGAAAATTAGAATAAAAAGATATTTTTGTCATAATTGCTGTAAGGCGTTTTCTGCTTATGAAAACAAAAGAAAATATTGCTCTAGAGAATGTTACGGTATTGCTAACCGCGGGAGATTTGTAAGTCGAGAAACTAGAAAGAAACTTAGTATTTCCCATATTGGAATATTCCTCGGTGAGAAAAGCCCTACTTGGAAAGGAGAAAAATCTGGCTATAGAGCTACCCACATTTGGGTTGAGAATATAGCTGGAAAGCCTAGAGTTTGTTGGCAATGCGGTACGACTAAAGCAAAAATATATCATTGGTCTAATATAGATCACAAATACCGAAGAAAAATTGAAGATTGGCAAAGATTGTGTCCTAAATGCCATAGTAGATTTGACCTTCATTGCGTTACGGCTCCCCCGTTAGTAAAGAATCTGAAATAGTTATGCCCCATCTCTATCGCAAACGAATCGTCCCTAGAAAAGACAAAAGGTAAAAGCCTAGACGTGTTATTCGTACTCTGTGCCGAGTGCTTAGTCCCTCCGATGTACTCAGTCCCCGGACAGCTAATCAAACTCCCGAAAGGGGTAACTAACACATTCTCCAATTTCTCACACGCGTATTCATATTGGGCGATGTCCGACCTACCAAATAAAGCCGGGGCGATCTCCCCTCCCACAAAGCTGGTCTGTTGGAAATCGGTTTTCACGCGTTGACTACCCCTCCGTTGGTGTAGAACCTAAAGTAACTCTCCCCGCACTCGATCGCGTAAGCGTCATCCCGGCTGAACACGAAGGGAATCAGGCGGGAACGGCCGTAAACCCTTGTTGTTGGATATTCCGCTGGAGAAATCCCATTAATAATATATGCTTCATCAACATACCCATTTATTCTCGCCTCATAACCAGACTCTGACGAATTTATTTGCCCGCCAATCACAACAGGAACATTGTCTTCAGGAACTATAACACCCGTCAGATCGGCTGTAGCAACAAGAACATCGTCTAAATACAAATACATTGTGTTGCTAATTCTATTTGTCATTACTTTATACCAAGTATTTGCTTGAAACTTTGTACTGGCAGGCATTGTGTAATCACACCCATAGTAGTTCCCAAAGCCACCTACAACAGCCTGAAGCCTATCATTTTCGCCAAAATTCTCCGTTCCAATAAATATACTGAATCCACCGAAATCAGATGCCCCAACATGAGGACGACCCTTGCTTATTATTGTTCTACTATCCCCATGTACTAATTGATTGCTGATACGAAATCGGACACCTATCTCGAAATTGTTATCGTCTAATTCAAATATGGAATGATATGAATAAATAAGAATTGAGCTAGAAGTGTTCGGGAAATGCCCGCTTGCCGGTGATGTCGCAAATGTCGCTGTGCTAAGAGTCACAACAGAAGAAGATGGAATGTGATTATATGGAGACTCATCTGAAAAATCAGTTGAGAACGGCACATACAACGCCAACGTATTAGCCGTCGATGCCCCACTTGTGTACTTAGCATCATTAATAAACTCTGTCCCGGGACAACTTATCAAAGAACTATGCGGCCTTACTAAGAAATTCTCAACAATAGCACAGGCATTTACATACTGCGCTATATCCGTTCTTCCAAACAACGTCGGAGCAAGCTCGCCCGCGGTAAAGTTACTCTGTTGGTGGTCGACTTTCATTTCTTTTCCAGTACACTTCTGTCTGTAACCGCCACGCCGCGCACCCGAACAACGGCTCACGCTGGCTGTCTGCCCCGTAGACGTTGACTTGTTTCTCTATCTTTTCGATATTACTTGAATTACTCGGAAAAAACTTCTGCCATAACCCTACACCTATCAAAGCGAAAACGGCGTAGACTATGAAGTGAATCCCACGCTTCCCTAAAAAGCTAATGATAGGAACCAGCCAAATCGGCATTTATTTTCTGAATTTAAGAGTTGATCCGGTTAAGGTAAAATAAACGACTGCCAACGCCCCGCCTAATGCGATCCCCACTAGAAAGTTAACCATATTTCTCCTTAATTTGGAACCTTCCGTCTTAGAAGGTCTTTTATTTCTGTTAAATCCTGAGAGATAGACGAAAACTTAGCTTCTATCGCCGTCACCCTCTCTCCTATTTCAAACGCTTTATTCTTCCCCTCATTCGCCGTCACCCACACAGCGTTGACGAATAAGCTAATAAGCAACATAATAATTCCTGAGAAAACACTAATTACGATTTTCATCCCAAGATCATTTCTCCTCTCTTGCATCATAAATCCCCCCACCATCCTGTACGTGTTGTCATTATGCCTAAAGTAGAACCCCCTGTTGGTGCTGATAAAATATTGTAAGCTGGATTCTCAAGACGGTTAAATGGGTACTTAATAGGAGGATGATTGGTTGGGATTCCGGCAAACTCAGCAATCGCTGAACCTTTGTAATCTATAATAGAACTCCCCACGAAAGGAACAGCGAACCTTAACCCTTTGCGGATATATAATCCAGAGAAACCCTGATAACAAATTAAGCTCTGCTCGGCTATATTTAAGACCCTATCCCAAACACAAACGTCGGCGATCTCACCTGT
>Ga0208542_1000219_pt1 | contig 26662 bp, 41 predicted proteins | sample DEB08_DNA_3_FD_185495 | JGI IMG/M metagenome (GOLD analysis project Ga0208542, IMG submission 185495) | Aqueous microbial communities from the Delaware River and Bay under freshwater to marine salinity gradient to study organic matter... | ecosystem: Environmental > Aquatic > Marine > Coastal ... | reverse complement strand
CGGCAAAGGTGGGAATCACGGCTCAACAAGCCGCCGACATCCTCAACAATAACGCGAAGGTCTCTCTCATTGCAGGAGGTACGACGGGGCAAGCCCTCGTAAAAACGAGCGGAACGGATTACGACGTAGAATGGGCTGATATTTCGATAGATGTTCAATACCATAACCGTTACCAATCGGAATCGGAGACGTTACGAGCAGGAGCGACAGCGACCACGGAACTTTATTATTCCGCACAAGCCGACGGGGACGGACTCGCGGAGAGTGCTTCGAGTGATACCCCTGCAGCGGGTTATGACATCCGAAGAAAGCTCTACTATTCGGAAGCGGGCTTCGCCGATCCCGACACGGGGACTTGGACGCAGTTTACAGCCATTGCCGACAATACGACATTCAACAACGCGAAGGCGGCTTTACTTGCTTACCTAAAGGAACGCACGGGGGGCACTGTACCGATTAGCCTCAAAATGACGTGGGAGGAAGTAGCGCAAGCGCCCGCGTTTACGGGTCTTTTAAATGAGAGCTACGGAAGCGGCGCAGAGGCGGCGTACTCAACGCGAAGGCTAAATGGCAACGTTACCGAATGTATGGTCATTCGCAGGGCATCGGATTCGACCACTACCACGATAGGGTTCGTAGATGGAAACATCGACGAGAGCGCGATTACGACATTCTGCACGGGTACTACCTGCACGGTGTATCAATGGCGGGACCAAAGCGGAAACGGGAACGATGCGACGGCGGCAGCACCTACGAACGAACCCACGATTTACACGGGGGGCGCGTTGGTGAAGGAAGGCGGGAAGGTTACTTTAAACTTTGACGGAACAGATGATTTTTTAAATGTTTCATATTCAATCACGGCACAACCTCTATATATGTTTGCCACCTCAAAATTGAACTACAATGGTACGCAGGGAAGCATAATTGTTGGAACGCCCACGTTTACTAACGGGTTAATTTACGGCAGAAGACAATCAACAGGCAACTGGATTTTATACGCGGGAACTGTACTTACTTCAACCAGCGCGGACAATTTCCGCAATTTACATTCTGTTTATGCGAATGGCTCTAATTCTTTCGTATATCTTAATGGGGGCGAAATTTTAAATGGAAACGCAGGAACGGGGTACAATATTGACCACATAGGTTTATCAGGCACAACAGATTACCAACAAGGAAACACGCAGGAAATTATCTTGTACAACACTGACAAATCTAGCGTCCGCACCTCCATCGAATCCAACATCGGCGACTACTTCACCCAAAACACGCCACTGCTCGACACGTACTCAGGGGCGGCGGCTGCTTATTCCTTGCGGCTTTTGGACTCGACGTATACAGGGGCTTTGATAAACGTATGGAACGGCACGAGCTACGCTGACATCTACCCCAATGTTTTTGGAGAGCTTGACACGGTTGCACTTGCTGCCCACTGTGGGTCAAACGACGGGTTCATTCGTTACTGGTACGACCAGTCATCTAACGGAAATACGGCGACGCAAACGACGACGGCTTCAATGCCGAAGATTTACGACGGGACGACGGGCGTAGTGACGGAGAACGGGAGGCCAATCGTGTTAGGCAGTAGCGGTGATTGGTTAAGAGCATCAACATATACGGGAAATTCATCGGCTTCTGTTTTTTCCGTTATTAAAAGAAACTACACCGCAAACATAATAATCTCATACAGCGGAAATCCTTTTGCGTTAGTATCTACCCAAAATTCAACTAATACAACTATTAATTCATTAATGGGGACGGTTTCTTATTATCAAGATGGAACAGCCGCAAGCTTCACTACAAGGGGCGATGTGTATACAGAGACAGCGAACCAAGTGGCTATAAGTTTTTTCGGGAGCACGGCATCTTATTCACTTTTAGACATTGGTTACCCAAATACTTCCGCAACTTTCCCGATGTATTCGATGCAAGAGCTTATAATTTATAACACCGACCAATCCAGCAACCGCACGAACATCGAGGACAACATTAACACCTTCTATTCGATTTTTTAAAATGAACGGATATATCATCGTACTTCCAACCGCCACGCAGACAAGCGAAGCACGGGCAAAGCAAATCACGCGAGAACTCTACAACATCTCGCGTCCCGTTCTCATTCAGGCAGAAGGCGAAAAGGCGTCAACCGTGTTTGGAATCGTTACGCACCCCGACGGAATCCAGAACGCTCTGCAGGTGGATACCGATTACCTCATCCACGTTCACCCCGCCGCAACTTTGGAGAAGCTCGTTGCTTGCTTCCCTGAACTCTCCTCGGATGAACGTTTCGCCCTTTCCTCCTTCGTTCAAACGAATTCAAAGTTTCCTTTCGGATACATCATTCCCTCAACTACGACCGTTCGAGACTATCAATATATGGTGGATAACGGATGGTTTCCAGAAGACCCCGAACCATGAACCAAACCCTCTTAGGAATCCTCCAGTACTTCAACGGGACTCCCCCGCCTTATAACCCCGTTTACGACCTTAACGGAGACGGGTTTATTACGATCCTCGACCTCCTTCAATACCTCTCGCTATGATCGCCCTCAAAGTAGTCTTTCTTTTCTTGCTTGCCTTGGTAGCTATCCCGGTCGGGATATTCTTCTCCGTTATGATTACGTTCTTCGAATGTGCGGAAGATATGTTCATAGCCATTTGGAGGCTCATATACGGCTTCTTTCACTCTTTGAGTAAGGTGGTATCGGTTATGGCTTCAAAGTTCCTTACAGGCTCTCTAACGAAGCGAGGAGGCGTTCCCTTTGGTGCGCATTCCGTTTCCGCCGTCTTGGGGGCTAACCTTCGGGAGAAAACTTTATCAAAGGTCGGTATCTGGCTCGCTAATATGCTCGACAGCATCGAAGAGAATCACTGCACCCGAGCCGCTGAACGTGCGGGGATATGAGCAAGTTTAACGAGGTACTTCTCGCCTTTGCAGAAGACATAGTCCAATCCGCCCGGAGGCATATCGGAGGGCGAAGGATCGGCAGAAATAAGAATTACGGCGTAGCTACGGGGAAACTCAAACGCTCCCTTAGTTACAAGATTCGCGTTCGTGGGAATGAGATTCGAGAGGTAACGTTCGGCTCTAAAGTGAAGCACGCCCCCTTCCTTCATTGGGGCGTCAATGGCACTCAGAAGAACCAGAAAAGCCCTTTCTTCAACTTCCGCAAACAACCCCCTTCTTCGGTCTTCATTCCGTGGATTAAAGCGAAAGGAATCAAACTGCGAGATAAAAAAGGAAGGTTTAAGAAGCAGACAGAGAGCAACATGAACTCTCTCGCATTCTTGATAGCTCGCTCGGTGAAACGTAAGGGAATCGTTGGACTTCGGTTCTATGAGAAAGCATATACAGCCGTTTCCGCTCGATATAGTGAAAAGTTCGGGGAAGCGGTTGTTCAGGATCTTCAAGAAAAGTTGAAACTCAAACTCGGAAACATAACCATTAAATAAATGGCTTCTTTCACTTACGCGCCCGACGAAACATGGCTACCAGCGGGGCAGCCTTTGGTATATACGGTGAGTTCGCAAACCTCCCCCCTTCCCGCTGCGTTTCGTTTCATTATCCAAGTAGAGGAGAACGGAGTCGAAATCGCGAAACTCTACCTCACGCCCAACCCCGAAGAATACGCTCATTTTAATTTGGCGGAAGTGGTGCGGGGAAGGGTTGAAGTAGACTCGAAGAAATTCGGGTTGAGTTCCACGATTCATTCACTCAATAACAAATTCTATACAAAGGCGGAGAAGGGCGTTAAATTCTACACCGTGAGGGTTGGGGAATGGAACGGAAGTACAGAATCTCTGAATAACGACTACCTTAATATTTGGCTCATTGACGGGCATTTCCAAGTGAGGGACGGATACCTCCCGAGTTTTTCGGCATATTACGGAACGGGGACGACCCGAAAATTCTGGCTCACCGATCGCGTACCAGAGAACAACATCATTACCCTATACGCAGATATAGACGACGATGGGACAGCCGCCTTCATAAATACCGACGACACCGGGAGCACCGTCGTGAATATGCGGATATATATCTACAACGCTTCGGGCGTTCAACAAGGCTCCGCGATTGATTACTCAATCGACAGCACGAACGGCACGTATCAAGCGAATTCAAACTTCACCCTCTCGACATACGTACCGGGGTCGCTTACTTATGCGTATTGCTACCCCTCTTCGATTACGGCTCTAAAGACGGCTCTCGAATCCGTTACGGGAGGTTGGGGGTATTACGAAGTGCGCCCAACGGATTCTCTATTCGCTGAGAAAGGCAACAAGCTCCGCATCTACAACAGATGCACGGGGTATAAAAATGAAGTCGTTCGAATTGCGTGGGCGAATACCGTAGGCGGATGGGATTACCTCAAATTTAACGGCAAGAAGCAAAAGACGCTCACGCGCGAAGAGAAGACATACCGAAAGCTCTTGGGTACATACAATACGGACGAATACAATTTCGCCAGCAACGACCGCGAAATCAAGCCGTATCAACTCGAAGCGAAAGAACAATACCAACTCAACGGCCTTCTTACGATTGAGGAACTCACGCTCCTTCAATACTGCATGAGAAGTAAGAACGTAATGGCAAAAATCGGAGGGACTTGGTTGCCGGTAACGATTCAGACGAACTCGATGCAAATCGAAGAAGAAACCGTCTCGAAGGTATTCGTTACTTCGTTCAATGTTGAACTCGCTCAAATCATCCGATGCTAAGACTCACGATCGAAGGGAATGAAATCGAGCTTTACCAGAACGAGCCGGTTAACCTCTCTTATCAGTTTTCGAACCTCCAGGAGATCAACGCCGCTTCTTCGAATTTCTCGCAGACCTTCCGCGTACCCCTTACGAAACAGAATCAAGACTATTTCGGGGCGGTGAATGAATTCGGACTTATCCCGACATGGAATCCAAAGACGAAAGCCGACGCGGAACTCACTTATAACACGATCCCACTCATGCGGGGCTTTGTTCAGGTGAAGGCCGTATACGTTCAAAAAGGGAAATACGCAGACGTGGAACTCGTCTTCTTCGGAGAGACGGCGAACCTCTCGCGGGATATTGGAGACGCTATGCTTTCGGACTTAGATCTTTCCTCTTATGATCATACCCTAAACGCCACGAATATCGTAGGGAGTTGGGGCGTCCCGGGTAGTTTGTCAAGTGGGGCGATTCGTTACGGCTTACCGGATAAGGGTCAAAATTGGTTTGCTAACCTTACCGATAATATTTGGAGTTCAAGCAACCCTTTGGAACATGGTGACTTTACGCCGTATTTCCGAGCCTCGAAACTCATGGAAGAGATTCTTTCGGCTGCTGGTTACACGATGGAAAGCGACTTCTTCAGCGGAAACACGGGGTTCGAAGAGATTCCCGATTTGTATCTCTTGCTCAATAACGGGCAAAGGGCGGTAATTGGTTACGATGCTACTTCGGGCGACGATATTCCGCCGCAATCGGAAACGATGCTCGTTGGATTAAGTACCGACCTCACCGGACTCTCTGCACACAACCCCGGCGCGGCTATAACGGCGTGGAGCGAATCAACTCCTTTTTACGATACGGGCGGGAATTTTTCTGGAGGCTCGACCTTTACCGCACCCTTCCGGGCTTACTATACCTTTCGAATCAACCTCTTCGGGCGAACAAACGACACGACGCACGCCTTTGATTTATGGCTTGAAAAAACGAGCGTCAGCCCCTCCGAAACCGTATGGGAAATTTTGGACAATTACCCCGGGGCGGTATTCAATGATCAAGTTCACAACTTCACAAGCGATCCGATACTCTTAAATGCGGGCGACGCCGTGAAGGTTTATTACGAGATGGCAAACAGCGGCCACGTTTTAAACCTCGACGGCGATAACACAATCTCCCCCCAAAGCACATGGTTTCAGGTTTTAAATATCACTGACCCGACTTCGGGGCAAACCGTAGACGTGGAGCGCAATATGCCGGTTATGAAGCAAATCGACTTCGTGTCGGGGCTTCAAAAGATGTTCAACCTCGTATTCATCCCGGACAGAAACAATCCTAAAAAGCTCTATATCGAGCCGTTGAAATCCTACCTTGCTTCGGGTACGGCGAAGGATTGGACGAACAAGATAGATCTCTCGAAGGATATCTCCATAGTCCCGACTACCGACCTTCAATCACGCACGTACGACTGGACTCATTCCAACGGGAAAGACCTTGTTAACGACCTGGTGTTCAAAAACGCTTCTCGGGTTTACGGGAGGTATCGAGTAGATGATCCGGAGAACGATTTCGCTTCAGGCACGAAGGAGATAAAAAGCCCCTTCGCCCCTCATGTTGCTTCGTACATTCCGGGAACTCAATACGCGGTTCACCGGATGTTGGTTGACACCGACCAACCAGATAAGCGAATTAAAGACCCGCTCCCACGGTTGGCTTTTTGGAACGGGCAGGAAAACGGAACGATATATTACTACAACGACGCAAATTCAGAGGCAACGCCGAGCATAAGGTATCCGGCTTTTTCTCAATATTCGGATTTAGAGGCTACGGTTACTGACGAGGATTTGAGCTTCGGATACGAACGCCCTTTTCATATTATAGAGGCTAACCCCGTTAATACGCTTTATTTTAAATATTGGCGTCCATTCGTGAATGAACTTTACAGTTCTGACGCTCGCAAACTGACGGCCTTCTTCCGCTTGACACGTGCGGAAATATCGACGTTTGAATTTTCGGATAAGATTTACCTCAAGGATACCTACTGGAGAATCCTTTCGATTTCTTACGACGCTACAAGCGAAAACCTCGCAAAAGTGGAGCTTCTGAAGGTGTTAGGGGACATAAGAGATTGCGCGTTAATTCCTTACGACATAAACAAAGCAAACGGAAGAATTAGATTCACAAACGCCGCGGGTACGGTCGTCGATCAGGTAAGCCCCGCGAACTCTATTTGTTGCACGAAGTACGGGTATGTCTACGACTCAGCCAACAACTATTGTTACCAACCCTTCGAGCAATGAGGAATCTCGATAACCACCGTTATATAGGAGAGGCGATTCAACTGCTCCAGGCGAAAGGCGAGAAGACGAAAGTTCCCCTTTGGTTTAAGGTCTTGGATTGGTTCCTCGTGGCTTGTATTATTTCAATAACACTAACCCCGCTGATATGGCTCGTGAGCAAGATTACATCTTAAACTTAGACGCGAACACCTCGAAACTTGATGCGGCGGTAGATTCTTCGGGTCAAAAAATCGACCAGCTCGGAAACCGAGGGAAGGCATCTCTAGAGTTACTTGACACCGCCACTGGAGGGGCGACATCGAAATTGACTGGCTTGGCCAGTAGTTTTCAGGCGGCAAGAAACGGGGCGAAGTCTTTAAACATTGGGTTAAAGGGAACGAAAGCCGCACTCGCGGCAACGGGAATTGGGCTGTTCGTTGTGGCTCTTGGGGAAGTCATAGCCAATTGGGATACAATCACGAACTTCTTCAAGGATAAAACTATCGAGAATTCACTCTCGAAAGAGGTGAACTTGTTGAGCGAGATAAAGCGAAAGCAAAGCGACAACTTAGAAATCGCTCAAGCAGAAGGGAAGTCAGTCGAAGAGATTAACAAACTTCGGGCTACTAGCTTAGTCACTACCTCTGAACTTCTAAAAAAAGAAATCCTCCTCGCGAAGGAACAAGGCGACGAGGAAACCTTGCTTGCGAAGCAAGAAGAACTGAGGCAAAACCAACTCGACATAACGATTCTTCAAGTAAGCGAAGAAACGAAACTAAAAAATCTGCTCGAAGACAGCGCAGAACTTTTAGACCCTAATCTCGCCGCCGCAAACGAACGCGCTGAATTAGTCGCGAAAGAAGAGGAAGCGTTAAAGAAAATAAATCGCGAAATCAATGGAATCACCCAGTTCTCAGAAACCTACAAGCAAAACGCCGAAGCGGCCGCGGAAGGAAGCAAAGACCAACAGTATTGGCTTGATTTAATTGCTCAAGATCAACAGAAGCTCAACGAGCTACTACCTCAACAAGAGTTGTTGCAAGGCGCAATAAACAAGAAACTTGAAGACTACGAGCAAAAGAAAAGGGATTCCCAAAAGAAAGGGAAAGAAATCCTAGAAGAAGAGAAGCTCGACGTCGACCAGTATTTCGACGACCTCCTTGACGCCGAAGAAGATTACTTCGCGGACTCGATGGATTTCGCCTTGGACGACTTCCGAAAGGAACAAGAGCTAGAACAGCAAAGAAGAGCGAATTTTCAGGCTTCACATGATGAATCAATGCGGCTACTCGACGAGGCGCAAGCAAAAAAAGACGAAGCACTTCAAGCTGATGAAGACGCGGAAAAGCGAAGGCAAGAGCTGATAAGCATGACGAACGACATGAGGCTTCGACTTGCCTCACAGTCATTTCAAGCTATCGAGGCACTTGGAAATGCGTTCGCCTCTCAAGACGAAAAAGACGCAGAGAAGAGCTTCAAAGTGCAAAAGGCTTTGAGCCTTGCGAGTGCTACGGTATCAGCGACAGAAGGAGTTGTAAATGCATACAAAACAGCGCAAGGAAGTCCTATAACACTCTTAAATCCTGCGTATCCCGTTATTCAAGCGGTGCTTGCAGGAGCCTTTGGAGCCGCACAAGTCGCAACGATAGCGAGGTCAAAATTCAAAGCACCCGCCAAAGTACAAACGTCGGCCGGAGGTGGTGGAGGGGGAGGATCCGCACCAACACCAACAACCCCACAACTCGACCTCGGATTCTTAGGGGCGGGAGCAGGGCAAACGGGATTCCGTACGTACGTCGTCTCTTCGGAAGTATCGAACGCCCAACAAGCCAACCAACGTATTAACGACCAAGCCTCTTTAGTAGGATGAATATTTTAGAACTCATAATTGACGAAGAAGCGGAACTCTACGGAATCGACGCTATATCCCTCGTAGAACATCCCGCGATTGAGTCGGATTGGGTTGCGATGAATTCCCAAGCCGTACAATTCAAAACGCAGAACGAAGAAAAGCGTCTCATCATGGGCGCGGCTCTCATTCCAGATAAACCGATTTATCGCAAGACGGGAGAAGAAGAATATTACGTCTACTTCTCGAAGAAGACCGTCCGACGTGCGATGGAACTCTACTTCAAAAACGGCAACCAAGCGAACGCCACCCTCGAACACGAACACAAGATAAACGGCCTTCATGTTGTTGAGAGTTGGATCGTAGAAGGCGATCAAGACAAAAGCCGTATTTACGGGCTTGAGGTTCCCGTCGGTACGTGGATGGTATCGATGAAAGTAGAGAACGACGCTATTTGGGAGAAGTTCGTCAAAGAAGGAAGCGTAAAAGGCTTCAGTATCGAAGGATACTTTACGAACCGGTACGAGATGGCACGCGCTACGATTAAACAAGACGCGCGATATAAAGAGGGGCAACGGGTCGTTATGGAATCATATTCAGATTACCCCGAAGGAGTCCGTAACAACGCGAAGAAGGCTCTCGAATGGGCAGATGAAAACGGTTGGGGTTCATGCGGGACGGACGTAGGCAAACAACGAGCGAACCAGCTCGCAAAGGGCGAACCTATCTCTCTCGAGACTATCAAACGAATGCGGAGTTACTTGATTCGCCACGAAGCCGACCTCGAATCTTCTTCTTCATTTTCGGAGGGGTGCGGTTATCTCATGTATCAAGCGTGGGGAGGAAAAGCCGCCCTTCGTTGGGCAGAATCGAAATTGAAGGAATTAGAGCTCCTCTCAGCCCTTGAAATCGAACTCGGGTTACATCACCTCGAGGAACTGCTAAAGAGTAAGGAATGACCCTTTAAAATCGTTATTATCTAAATCCCTTTTTTGATATGAGTTTAAAACAACGCATCTCCGACTTGTTCGCAGAGTATTCGGTCGCCCTGGAGACTGAAGAAAAGAAAGACGAGGAGAAGGAGGTAGAAATGACCTCCGCCACGCTCGACAGCGGGCAAGTTATCCAAACTGACGCGGAATCTTTCGCCGTTGGTGTTTCTGTTTTCGTAGTCAATGACGAAGGCGAACAAATCCCTCTTCCAGACGGTGAATACACTCTTGAAGATGGAATGATTTTCGTAGTTGCTGAAGGCGTCCTAGCTGACATCAAAGAACCCGCAGCCGAAGAGCCCGCGGCGGAAGTCGTTGAAGAGGTGGCAATGAGCCGCGAAGAAATCGTTTCTCTTATCGCGAAGGCGGTCGCAGAGGCGAAGAAAGAATTCTCTTCTCAAATCAAAGAACGAGACGCAAAAATCACGGAGTTGAGCAAGCAAGCCGCCCCAAGTATTTCACGCGCTCCAAAGATGGAAGCTGCAAAGCCCGTCGACCTTTCAAAATTATCACTCACGGAACGCGTCGCAGCGATCCACAATCAATTTTCTAAATAATGGCTAACGCTTCAGTCAACACCAATAGCACGTATGCTGGTGAACTCGCGCGACCTTACGTCGCTGCTGCGATTCTGTCCGCTGACACTATCGCGAACAATTATATCTCTGTACTTGAAAATGTGCACTATAAGGCGGTTCTTCGCCCGTTCTCAGGGGCGGCAATTCAAGCAAATGATGATTGCGCCTTCACTACTCCGAGTACCAATGCTTTGACAGTCGGTGAGGCGGTTTTGACCGCTTCCGCTTTGAAGGTTAACGAGCAAGTTTGCAATGCGGATCTTCGCTCGACTTGGGAGTCTGTTCAAATGCGCGGGCAATCTTCAGGCGCTCCCGCTGATTTCACTTCTTACGTGGCTCAGTATGTAGCCGCAAAGGTTGCAGAAGGAGTTGAGCATAATATTTGGGCGGGTAATTGGAAGCAAATACTCGACGAGGCCGCTCCTTACGCAAGTTTCACAGGCATTATTCAAAATATCGTAGACGGTGCTCCCGCTCGCGAAACAGTCTCAACTTCCGTTCTCGGTGTTGCTGACGGAACCGGAGTAGAAAGCATCTTGGACGCTTTGCAAATCTTGACCGCAGGAGCGGAAGGCGCACCGGCGTCTATCGCAGGCGACCCAAACACCAAGATTTTCATGAGCCGCGGATCGGCCAATTTGTATTATCGCGCTCTCGCAGCGACTTACAACTTGCCTTTCTTGAATGATGGCCTCGTAGCTCGCTACGCTGGATACGATATCATCACCCCGGGCGGTTTCCCTGATAACGTTTTGTTGTGCTCTAAGGTTGATAACCTCTACTTCGGAACTAACCTCTTGACTGATCATATTCAAGCCTCTGTTTTGGATTTGCAAGGCGTAACCGGAGACGACGTTACTCGCGTTATCATGCAGTTCTCAGGCGGTACGCAAGTCGTAGATATGAACGGCTTGTCTATCTGGCGCACTGAAACAGCATCCTAATTGAACCGGGGAGGGGCTTGAAATCCCTCCCCTTAATTCCTCTTAAACATGGCTTGTAACATTACAGTATCGGGGCGTTCCTTCCCCTGTAAAGATAAAATCGGAGGAATCAAACGCGTATGGGTGAAAGCCTTTGACGCGGCGGATTGGGGCGCGGTTTCAAACGGTGCGATTTCTGACGCAGAATCGGCAATCACGGTATATGGTTTTGAACTCACGAAGAACACCGGTTCTTTTCAGCAAACCGTAACGGCTTCCGTAGAAAATGGAACGGTATTCTTCTCGCAGGTTTTGGAGTTGACAATGCCTAACCTCGTAGCAGCGGATAACGCCGAATTGTACGACCTTCTGAAATCTCGCTTGTGCGTTATCGTCCAAGACAATAACGATAACTATATGATTATGGGACATACCACCGGCGCGGAAGCTACGGGAGGTACGTTCGGTACGGGTACGGCGAAAGGCGACCTCAACGGGTATCAAATCCAATTGACAGCCGAAGAAGCTATCCCTGCTCCATTCTTGACGACTCTTTCTGGAGGTAACGTTACGTTCACCGCCGGCTCTTGATTTCTCTTTGTTTGGTTTTTGGTTAACAGGACGGGGGAGGGCGGAAGTCCTCCCCTTTTTCTTTTCACATGATACATCTCAACCCCAATTCTTCAGCCGAACAAATCATTTACCTGACGCTTCAGGAGATGAAAAAAGACTTCGAAGCGTTTACGCATTATCTCGTACTTTTCGAATCAATGGCTTCGAAAGAGAAATATTACCTTATTGGAAACGTAGACGCGGATAACAAGCGATATACGGCTCTAATCGTTTACACCAACGAAGACGCACCGACTACGGGAAAGGTACTTCTCACGGAGTCCGGACAATATACTTACAAGGTATGGGGGCAGAACTCAAGTACGAACCTCGATCCTACTTCGGGCGACGTGGTGGCACTCATCGAAGAAGGGACGCTTTCTGTATCCGGGGAAACGGGTTACAACATTCCGGAGATTACAATCCCCGATAACATCATCTATTATCAGTAATGGAATTTATTCAGCTCAATAAATACGAAGAGAGGAGTTACCGCGAAACCCCAAACCGAGGGGGCTTCGTGAATTACGGGGATGACAATCTCTTCCCGCAATACCTCGTAGATCTCTTTCATTCTTCGGCTACGCATAACGCCCTATCGACGACTATCGCCATGATGATTTTCGGGGAGGGTTTCGATGCTTCCGACCTCGAAGGGCGGCTCGCCTTCGACCAATGGAATTTGAACGACGAACTCCGGAAGGCGTGTCTCGATTTTAAGATACAAGGCGGCTTCGCCCTCGAAATTAACTGGAGTATTGACCGGACGACGATCGCCAACGTCTCGCATTTGCCCTTTGAAAATATCCGTTCGGGATTCGTAAACGAAGAGGAGAAAGTCGAATATTATTATTATTCGAAGGATTGGGAAGACAAGCGAGAGGAACCCATCGAAATATGCGCGTTTGATATTGAAAAGAAGATTGACCATCCTACACAAATCCTATACGTGAAGCCCTTTTCTCCGGGTTCGTTTTATTACCCGAAACCGGATTACGTGGGTTCAATCAACTATATCGAGCTGGACAAAGAAATCTCCGTTTATCATATCAACAACATTAAGAACGGCATGAGTCCTTCGTTCTCGATTCACTTTAAAAACGGTATCCCACCGGAAGAAGAAAGGAATCGTATTCGAATGGATATAGAGAGGCAGTTAAGCGGGGCAAGCAACGCGGGGAAGTTCATCGTCACGTATTCCGATGATCCCGACCGAAAGCCCGACTTCGAGCCGTTTCAACTTTCCGACGCACATAACCAATACCAGTTCCTTTCGGAAGAAGTTACGGCGAAGATTATGGTCGGCCACCGCGTTACGTCGCCTCAGATGTTCGGGGTAGCTGTACCGGGTAAGTTGGGCGGCGGAGGCGAATTGGAGGAGGCTTCAGAACTCTTTGAGAGAAACGTTATCGCCCCGGCGCGGCAAGTAGTTACCGAAGCCGTGAAGACGCTCTTAAACGCTTCGGGACTCTCTTCGCAGTTGGTTACCTTATCGAGCGAAGAAATTGATTTTTCGGACGCTTTTAACCATTTGATGGAATGCTCGGAAGAAGTGAACGAGGAAGAGTGGGAACTCATTGACGCAAGGAAAGTAGACTACGAGAAAGAAGGCGAACAAGACGCGATTTGGAAATTCGCTTCGGTTATTGATTTCGAGCCGGGTATCGACTCGGAACAAGACAACGAAATCATAAAAGTTCGTTACGCTTATATGCCCAAGGTAACGGGAACTCCTGACAGCGAAAGCCGCGACTTTTGTCAAATGATGGTAGGGGCTGGAAACCGCGTTTGGAAGAAAGAAGATATTGAAGCCGCTTCGGGTGCTAACCCTGGTTGGGGTGCAAATGGCGCAGCACGGTATTCCATTTGGCTTTACAAAGGAGGCGGATCGTGTCAGCATTTTTGGGAGCGTCGAACCTTCTTACAAAAGGATAACAAACGAGTTTCCATCAGCGAAGCTCGAAAGTTATTGAGAGAGGCGGGTCTCGACCCTATCGAACGCAACGAGTCGGAAGTCGCAAAGCGTCCCCGCGACATGAAAAACAGGGGATTCCTCGAACCTAAAAACTGGACAACCCCCCGATAAATGGCACTTACCGCAGAAGTACTCTTTGTGAATCCGGACTATATCAAGCGGATCACCAACATAAACGGAAGTATAGAAGACGCTTACCTCGTCCCTTCGATTATCCTCGCCCAAGACAAGTACCTTCAGCTTTATTTGGGGACTGACCTCCTCAACAAGTTGAAGAGCGACGTTTCCGGGGGTACGCTCGCAGGCGATTACGCTACGCTTATGGATTCATACGTCCGGAAGGCTTGCCTTTGGTGGACTATGGTCGAGCTCATCCCTTCGCTTTATGTGAAGATGGATAACGGGTCGCTCGTTATTCGCACCTCAGAAGATACTACTTCAATATCTCAAGCCGACCTTCATCGAGAGGTAGAACGCGCCCGCCAAAATGCGCAGTTCTATACCTTCCGCCTGTACGATTACCTCTGTAACAACTCGTCTTTGTTCCCTGAATACACTTCGAATACAGGGGCGGATATGTTGCCACAACCGGCGGACTATTACCAGAGCGGGATGAGCATCTCCGGCAATAGCCGATACCCGCGCCTCGTCGATTTAAGAGCCTTCTTTGGATGAGGAAAAACAGAAAAGAGAATATAACCCTATTGAAAAAATTCCTCGATGAACTCGACCGAAATCGTAGTAACGATACTTCCAAGCCTTCTGGCGATCGTAGCCGTATGGGTAAACCTCAACCGTGAACTTGAGAAATTGAAGGGGCGTATTATCCGCGTAGAATCCGACAAGGACGAATTGAAGCAAATGATGAAGGAAGTAATTGAGGCCGTGCATAAAATCGAATTGATGCTCGCGAAGCGATGAGGTACTTCACTTTTGACGAATTCGATTCTCCCGACAAGCCGCGAAGCGGTAAGATGATGGATCCCGACTTCCTTTCGATGTTGGACGAAGCGAGAGATTGTGCGGGGATTCCGTTCGTTATCTCCAAAGGCGGGGGGTTTCGTACGGTGGAATACAATCAACACTTGATTGAACAAGGATACCCGGCTTCGCGGAATTCTTCGCACCTCTTAGGGCTTGCCGCCGACATCTACTGCACCGACTCCCGTTCTCGTTATATCATTATGGAAGCCCTCGCCGAAGTGGGTTTCAATCGAATAGGGGTCGCTCCGGCGTTCCTTCATGTGGATCTCGATTTAAACAAGCCTCAACACCGAATTTGGGTTTACTAAATGCCTCGCCCTCGACTCACTCCGCGCCAATTTAAGGCGGTTAAACACCTTCAGAAGAAAGAGCGGAGAATCCTTGTCATAGGGGATTTACACTGCCCCTTTGAACTCGACGGGTATCTCGACTTTTGTTTAGAAACCTATGAAGCTCACTATTGTAACCAAGTAATTTTTATCGGGGACATCATCGATAACCATTACTCCAGCTATCACGAGACCGACCCAAACGGTATGAGCGGAGGGTACGAACTCAAACAAGCGATTCAACACGTAGCGGATTGGGCGGAAGCCTTCCCGGTAGCTGACGTAATTATCGGGAATCACGATCGCCTCATCATGCGAAAGGCGTTCTCTTCTTCCGTCCCTCGGGAATGGATAAAGGATTATAACGAAGTTTTGGGTACTTCGTGGAATTGGGTTGAAAGGATTGAATACGACGGCGTGCAATACGTCCACGGCGAAGGAGGTACGGCACGAACGAAAGCGAAGAACGACTTCCAGTCAACCGTTCAAGGCCATATTCATACGCAGGCGTACGTTGAATGGATGGTCGGGAATAACTTCAAGCTCTTCGGGATGCAAGTCGGCGCGGGCGTCGATCGCAACAGCTACGCCGCCGCATACGCGAAGCACTTCAAAAAGCAAGCTATCGGTTGCGGCGTGGTAATTGGCGGGCATACCGCCTTTAATGTATTGATGGAACTATGATTAAGGTATCTACGCGCCTCGTAATTATTACGAGAAGGAAAGCGTTTAAAATCCCTCTCGACCGGCGCGGCTGGTTGCAAGGAATCAATGAGCGAAAGATATGGGAAGCGCACAAAGAAAGCGGGTTACTTGCTCCTTTATTGTGGTCGTTGGGTGGCTTCGTATGTATGGAAAAGGTACGCCCTACATATTACGTCCCCCCGCACCTCATCCGCAAAATGAAGGATATGATTCCAGCGATGAAAATCGAGAACTGCGATTTACACCGCGTGGAAAATTGGGGCGAACGGCACGGGAAGCGCGTGCTCTTAGATTACGGAATTGACGAACGAATATCAAAGATGTACAAATGAAATTGAAAGAAACGAAGCTCGGGAAATGGTTCAGGGACAAAAGCCCCGACGTACTCGAAGCGATTGGGGAACTCGTGCCAGGGGGAGAAGTGTTGAAAGCCCTCGGGGTTTTAATTGACAAGACCACCGAATCGGAAGCGGAGAAAGAAGAAGCGCGGTTCATGCTTCAAGAGCTGGAGAACGCCGATCGCGCAAGCGCACGAAACAGAGAGGTAGAAGTAACGAAGGCACTCGGGAAACGAGATTATATGCAAATGTTCGTGGGGGTCTCTGCTATGCTCATCGGGATAGCTCTCGTTATTTGGGCGAAGAACGGCGTGGAGGATAAAGAAATCTTCTTCCATATCCTCGGGTTCGCAGAGGGTACGCTCGTGGGGCAGGTGGTGAATTATTATTTTGGGAGTTCTCAGAAATAGGGGTATATTCGTCGGCAGGTTATTGCATCAGATTTTCGTTTGTTGTTTAAGCAAAGGAGGGGATCCAAAGGGGTTCCCTCTTTTTTTGTGCTTTTTCCTCAAAATATTTTGGAGAATGAAATTAATTGCGTAATATTGCCCCATGAACAACAAACAAATGGAACAATTAGAGTCAATACACCTTGACCTCATCGATTCGCTTACGCTTGAGGTTTACTTCCGCCGAATGCCCAACGACCAAGAAAGGCTTGAAGGGTTTTTAAAAGGATGCGAGTTGAGGGATTGCGTCCCTATCACTATCGAACGGGTCTTTCTCTGTAAACCGGGAGCGAGTAAAATCGACATCAGCGAGATTCACGCTTCAGGTTATCTCGATATCGATATGAAAAAAATCCGATACGACCTCGAAAACAGCATATTATGAAAGAGATTAAAGAAGACGTCCTCAAGATGTGGGATTGGGCAGAAGGTGAGTTTGATCCCGAAGAAGTCCACCGCCTGAAAACAGAAGTAGAGTTTGCAATCAATAACCTAAACCGATATATCAATGCAGAATTCAAACGAAAAGCAATGGGTAAGACCGATATGCGTTCGAAGTAGCGTAAACGTGAACCCCGCACCCACTTACGGAGAATGGGCGAAAGCCCTCCGAGATGAAGACGCAGAGTTGGAACGCCTCTGGAAAGACTTCAAGAATTCGATTATTAAAGCGAGAACTATTAACCCCAAAAACCAAAAATAATGGGACAATCTAAAATCAAGACCATTCAACCGAATGGCACTTATGAAGGCCGCAACGGTCTTATGTACAAGTTCGAAATTGAACTTGAAAACGGACAAGGCGGAGAGGTATCCGCAAAGAGTGAAGACCGTTGGAAAGTCGGCGACGAAGTAGAATTCGAAATCACCCCGAGCAAATGGGGCGATAAGATGAAACTCACGAAGCCGGGATTCCAACAAGGAGGCGGCTATAAAGATGATCCGGAGAAAACGAAACGAATCACCGCTTCTTGGGCGATAGGACTCGCTATTCAACAAACCTCAGACCCTCAAGAAATCTTGGAAGCGGCGGAGCATTTGATCAATATGCGGGACTCTTTAATCTCGAAGCTATGAGATACCAGAACACATGGACACAAGAGGAGGGACACAAACTTCTCGAATTAGTGAACCGCAATCTCTACCCTTCGGGGCAGGTGATGTGGCTGACCGTTCGAAAGGGAATCGGCTCGCATTCGCTTGGATCTTGCCAAACGCATTGGAACAGGACGGTTAAACAGTGGTGTAACTGGAACGGCTACAAATGGGTTTTAAAGCAACAAAACCTCTTCGATGTAGTTACCCCTCAACCGAAGAAAGATATTGCAAAGAAGACCCCTCAAAATGCGTCTACAAGGAAACGAGTAAAGGAATCGCGAGGGCTGAAGATTAAGAAGTCGTTTTTATGGGGTGCTTTTATTGTTGAACATTACAACTAAACGAAATGAGTAATTTGAACAACCTTTTTGGGAATGAATGGAGCGAATCAGAAGATCAAGCAATGCTTGACTTGATAAACCGATATCTTTCCCCTCGTATTCGTTGGGCTGAAATAAGCGAGAGCGAATTGATAGAAGGCCGAACCAAGATGGCTATGAAGGAACGAATGAAACGCTTGAATGAGTTTCTCGTTTTTGAGAATGAACGTTTCCAAATCGACATGAAATCTTATCAAGCTCATAAGGATTCTATCAATAAGATGAAACTCGAAGAGCAGAAAAAGAGAGAGGAAAAAGAAGCGATTCGTAATCAGAAGAAATCAATCCGAATTCCAGCGAACGCGATGGATTTAAGATGGGATTTCATGACTACAGCGGAATGCGCTGAATTGTTACGGGTAACACCGGCCACAATTAGGAGCATGGTTAAGAACAGCCGGCTGAAGGCAATCACCCTTGCAAGCTCGAAAACCATCCGGATTCCTCGGAGTGAAATCGAAAAACTCTTGAATCATGAATAATATTAAATTGTTTTTGATTCGGAACTACGATTCACTCGAGAAGGCTTCGCGATCAATCGGCGTAACATCGAACACCGTTCGGAATTGGTGTGGAAAGATGCCTCGCAATATGCTGAAGTACATTCCAGAGATTTCGAACACAAGCGGGGCGACCTACGCGGAAATCGTCGAAGAAGTTTTAATTTGCGAACGGGAGGGGCTGGAATAGCCCCTTCCCTTCAATCTTAAACAATGGAACGAGAATTCAAAGGGGTTTGGATCCCCAAAGAGGTTTGGTTAAATAATGAACTTTCACTTGTTGAAAAAGCCCTCCTCGCAGAGATAGACAGCTTTTCGGGAGATGGGAAAGCCTTCTACAAATCGAACGAAACGATTCAAGAAGAGTACAAAATCAGCCGCCCCACCATCTCGAAAGCACTCAAGAAACTCGAAGGTATGGGGTTTATTAAAGTGGAGTTCGATGGGCGAAAGAGGAAAGTAACCTATCAGGCAGACCGTAAAATATTTACGGGCAGAAGGAAAGAATTTTACGGGCAGACCGTAAAAAAGTTTCCTGCAGCCGGAAAGAATAGTACCTCTATTAATACAGTTAAAGAACATATTAAAGAACATTCTAAAGAAGAGGCGATCGTTCTCCCTTGGAATTCCGAACGATTCGCAGATATTTGGAAGGAATGGAAAGAAGACCGCAGAGAAAGGAAAATCAAGAAGTACACGCGGCGCGGAGAACTCGCCGCCTTGCATAAACTACACAACGAAACAAATGGAGACGAACAACAAGCAATCGAAGCAATCCAACTCGCTATCGCGAACCAGTGGCAAGGAATCTTCCCTCGACCAAAGAAGGCAGGAACAAGCGCACCGAACAGAGACCAGCTTGAAACGTATCTCAAGTACGGGACTCTTTAAAACGACTCCGGCGGAAGCGTGGCACGAAGGGACAAACATCCTCACCGCTTTACGCTGTTACCCGGAAGAGACGCGGGCGGAAGTGGTGAAGCTCATTAAAAAGACCGTCGATTTCATAGACGCGAAAAAGACCCTCACGAGCTTCGAAGATGTAGCCCTTTGCGCGGAAATGATATTCGAGATATTTCCCGTTTTGAAACTCGAAGAGTTGAGGTTAGTTTGCGACCGCATGAAACAAGGGCATTACGGCAAATTTTACGAGCGACTCAAAATCCAAGAGTTTCGGGAATGCATCCAGAAACACGAAGAGGAACGCGCCCCGATCCTCGAGGAGATGCATAAGCAAATTTACCGGGGTACGGACAACCCTACGAACATCCCTGAATACGACAAAGAAGCGGCTCACCTCGCTTGGAAACTGAAGAATAACCCCTTTTTAATACCCGGAAAGAATGACAACGACTGAAAAAATAGAAGACCTCATCGGCAAAGAATGCGTATACACTGCAGCAAAAAACATGATCCCTTGCCGAATCAAAAAAGTATTCGTACAAAGGGAATTGAAATGGCCTTATGAGTCCGATATATTACTTGAAATAGAACCCTTACACCGTAGCAAGGTAAATGAAGTTGACTTGGAAGAGATGCAACAAGGCGTAAAGATTCACGATCTATTGTCTATCGAATGGGAATAGCGAAAACGAAAGCGAAACTTGACTCCATCTTTTCGCAGTTCATCCGCTTGCGCGGATCTAACGATGAAGGGTGGGGGGAGTGCTTCACCTGCGGACGGTTGAGGTTTTGGAAGGAGGTTGATTGCGGGCACTTCATTACCCGCGCAAAACTTTCAACCCGCTGGCTCGAGTCCAATTGTCAATTTCAGTGCAAAAAATGTAACATGACAGGCGGTCAACAGTACGTTTTTTCTAAGCGTCTGGATGAGGTTTACGGCGAAGGGACAGCGGAAGGGATTCTTCTCAAAAGCAACCAAAATAAGAAATGGACTGTAGAAGAGTTAGAAGAGAAAGTCCGATATTACCGGCGGAAAGTAGATGAAATCAAAGCACAAAGAGGACTGGAATAACTTCCTCCGGAGGAATTATTTGAAACTTCGAACCATTGGGAAACGATGGACTCCGGATTCTTCCGACCTTGTGCACCACGTTTATTTGCGCTGTATAGATAAACCCTTCCCGGAAAACCCTCTCGGGTATTTCGTTAAGGCCATGTACAACGAAGCGACCCGAGGAAAATTTAAGGAACTCTATTCAACGACGGACAATGAACCAAAAGAACAAACAAGCGAAAGCGATTGGGCGAAAGCCATCCAACGAGAACAGATGCAACTGCTCCTCGACCGCCTGTCTTGGTTCGATCGTACCGTCTTCTCTTTGTACTTGCAAGGATGGAATATGGCTGACGTATCTCGACGGTCTGGCATTGGAGAGTCTACCTTATATCGAAGCTTACACCTCACCCGTAAAATTTTAAAAGATGTTCTTCGTAACGGGACAGAAAAGAAATGACCGCCTTGCCATTTGTCAGGCGTGCGAGCACTTCGTAGAATCCACGAAGAGTTGCGGCGACCTCGTAACGGAAGCCTTCAAAGACTCTAAACTTTGCGGCTGCCATATGCCCACGAAAACGCGGCTCAAAGTAGCCTCGTGTCCCCTCGGGAAATGGGAAGCCGAAATAAAAGAAAACGACCTCGAAGAGATTCGAAACCTCCTCGACAACCCACACAAAGCCACGAACGGAGACCTCGCCCGGCTGTATTCGAAAGCGACGGGAACGAATACCCGCCCTTCTCAATGCTCCTCGTGTAACCGCCGAATGTTTAACGAACTGAAAACCCTACTGAACGATGCCACTCCCAAAGCCTGAAAAAAACGAAAACCGCTACCAATTCATGCACCGCTGTATCAACAACGTAATTGTTAAAAGAGATTTCGAAGACCCCGAACAACGGATCGCCGTTTGTTCGAATATTTGGAAAGAAGAAACAGGACAATAACCAAACCAAAATGAGCTACACAAACGAAGAGCGCGAAGAAATCGCAAAGAACATCCGGGAGTATATGAAGCAACCGAAGACCGAGAAGTTTGAAGAAGTATCCTACTCCGGTATGAAAGTCCTCCACCGAAGAGAGCAAAATATGACATGGTACGACCGGGAATGGCTCGAAACCATCGCCCAAGACGTGGAGGGGAAAATCATTCACGGATGAATCATGGAAGCCTATTTTCAGGAATCGGAGGCTTTGACCTCGCCGCCGAATGGATGGGGTGGAAAAACCTCTTCAATTGCGAGTGGGAAGAATTCCCGCGCAAAGTCCTCAAGCATCACTTCCCAAACGCCGAACAGTATGGAGACATCAGAGAATTCAACGCGTCAAATTACGCTGGACGAATTGATATCCTTAGCGGGGGATTCCCTTGCCAACCATATTCCGTCGCAGGGAAACGACTTGGAAAAGAAGACGAACGCCATTTGTGGCCGGAGATGCTTAGAATTATTCGAGAGTGTTCACCGCGTTGGGTCGTGGGAGAGAACGTTCGCGGGCTTGTTAATTGGTCAGGAGGGTTGGTTTTCGAAGAGGTGTGCGTTGACCTGGAAGCTCGTGGGTACTCCGTTCAACCGTTTATTCTTCCAGCTTGCGCCGTCAACGCTCCCCACAGACGCGACCGAGTTTGGTTTGTTGCTCACGCCGACGACGAGCGAACAGGTGCAGGATTTGGACAAATTCAAAACGCGGATGGAGAAGTATCCCAACGGAACGACAATGCCGAATCTTGCCACTCAGGTCATTGGAATGCTCCCGACACCGACAACGAGAGATTACAAAGGAGCAAGGAGCGAAGAGGCTTTGGAGGCAGTAGGAAGAAACGAGACAAACAGCCTCCCCGACGCATTCGCACAAAGTGGGAAAACTTCCCAACTCAACCCCCGATTTGTGGCGGAGATGATGGGCTTCCCCGAGAATTGGACGGAATTACCTTTCCTAAGTGGAGAACCGAATCAATCAAAGCATACGGAAACGCAATAGTGCCTCAAGTGGCTTTGCGTATATTTGAAGCAATCCAAGAATATGAGATCAGCACGAAAAGCCCTCCTCCATGCGAAGAACTATCTCCTCATCACGGAAAATAGTCAAGTTATCCGATTACACATCGGAGAAGACCCCGCAACCCTCCTCCTCACGTTAGCCGTTAATAATGCAGAATTCCTCCACACCCTTGAGGCCGTCATCGTCCAAGCTCATGAAGCTCTCGGAGATCCGGGAGAACCCGAAGAACCCTCGATTAATTAAAGACGAGAACTTCCAGAAACTCGTTCGAAGCATTGAGGAATTCCCGGAGATGCTCGAAGCGCGTCCGATCGTAGTCAACCCGGATAATATCGTCCTCGGGGGTAATATGCGCTATAAAGCGTGCAAAGCGGCAGGACTTATTGAGGCACCCGTTTACGTCGCTTCGTGGGAAGAAGCCAAAGCGAACGCGTTCATCATTAAGGATAACGTCGGTTATGGGGAATGGGATTGGGATATTCTCGCGAATGAATGGGACGCAACCGAACTAAACGATTGGGGTCTTAACGTATGGGATCCACAAGAAGAGGAACAAGAGAAAGAGGAGAAACCAAAATGCGAACTCTGCGGTAAGTAATGGAAGCGATACAGACCCACAAATCCAACACCAAAAAAGAGGCTATGTTGGAAGCCCTTGAGAAGTCGCTCGGTATCGTATCGACCGCCGCGAAAATGGCAAGTATCGACCGCTCCACTCACTACGCTTGGATGAAGGCGGATGAGGAATACAAGAAAGCCGTTCACGCGATTGAAGAAAGCGTCCTCGACTTCGCAGAATCCCACCTCTATAAACTCGTGAAGGAAGGCAACCCGGCGGCAACCATTTTCATGCTCAAGACCCGAGGCAAGAAACGCGGGTATATCGAACGGCAAGAGATTGAAGTTCAAGAGAAGAAGCCGCTCTCATGGTTAGATGAATAAACTCCCCGCCACATATTACCACGTAAGGAACTCAAAGGCGAAGATTCAAGTCCACCAAGGCGGAACGCGATCGGGGAAAACGTACTCCATCCTCACGGCTTTAATCGAGCTATGTTACAAGAATACCGGCCTCGTAATTACGATATGCCGTAAGACGTTCCCCGCCCTTCGAGCGACGGCCATGCGGGACTTCTTCGAGATACTCAACCGGGAAGAGATTTATAACGCCGACCTCCATAACAAATCGGACGCTACCTACCACCTCGACGGAAACCTCGTCGAATTTATTTCGATCGACCAGCCTCAAAAGGTACGGGGAAGGAAACGGGACGTTCTCTTCGTCAATGAAGCGAATGAAATAAGCCTCGAAGATTGGCGGCAACTCCTCCTCAGAACGACCGGGAGAACCATAATCGACTATAACCCTTCAGACGAATTCCATTGGATCTATGACGAAGTTATCCCAAGAGAAGACGCGGACTTCTTCCAAACCACGTATAAAGACAACCCCTTCCTACCGCAAAGTGTTCTCGTGGAAATTGAGCGATTCCGAGAAGCGGACGAAAACTTCTGGAGGGTGTACGGCCTCGGAGAGCGAGGAGCATCCCGGGCGACTATCTTCACGCATTGGAAAGAAGTAGACCAAATACCTAACGAATTTAAACCCCTTCATTATGGAATTGATTTCGGATACACGAACGACCCAACGGCCATCGTCCGAACGTACACCGACGGACACGGATTCGCCGTCGATGAAATATGCTACGCGTCGCGCCTCACTAATAGCGATATATCAAAAGTCCTCCGAGATTCTGGAGTCCATAGATCGGATGTTATCATCTGTGACAGTGCTGAGCCCAAGAGCATCGACGAGATACACGGCCACGGATTCAATACTCACGGAGCAAGAAAGGGAAGAGATTCGGTTAAGAATGGAATCCAATTCCTCCATTCGAGACCGCTTCTTATCACGTCTCGGAGCGTGAACCTTATCAAGGAACTCCGAAATTACAAATGGAAGGAGGATAAGAACGGCAAGCAACTGAATGAACCCGTCGACGAGTTTAACCACGCTATTGATGCCATGCGCTACGCGATCACATTCAACCAAACGAACCCGAACTTTGGTTCATACGCTATCGGGTAAAATACGGGCGACCCGTAAAATTCCCGTAAACACGCAAATTCCACGCACGATTCACGCAAACCGTTTTTGTAAGGAAACCCACGAACTTTAGTTAATAAGACAATGGAACTACGCCTCCCGCATAAATGGTCGGATCTCACGCTCGCAGAGCTTCAGGTTATTATGACCAGCGAAAACCCACTCGAACGGATTTCCGTTTGCACAGGGAAAAGCGTTGACCAATTACGCACGCTGCCTCAGAAGCTCATAGAAGCCGCTACGGAGCATTTAAACGGTTTAATGAACCAAGAGACGGCACGCTTCGAGAAAGTCGTTCAAATGGACGGAAAGCGATTCGGCTTCATTCCCGATTGGGACGCCTTCACCGCGGGTGAATGGATCGACCTCGAAACGTACCTCGAAGATTTCTGGAAGAACGCCCACAAGGTTATGAGCGTACTCTTTCGAGAAGTAACGTACGAAATCGGGGACAAGTACGAAATCAAGAAGTACACCGCCAAAGAAGACGCTTCTATCTTTGAAGAGATGCCCGCTGACCTCGTATCGGGTACGCTGCTTTTTTTTTGGACTACCAGAAACAAACTGTTACACGATATGAAGTCCTCTTTACTGGAAGTGGCGGCGGAAGCGATCCGGTCGGCGAAAAATGGGGGTGGTATCACGTCCTCTATGCCCTCGCAGGGGAAGACATTCTCAAAATGGACTCGGTTACTTCGCTTCCCGTTCAAGTCGTATTTCAACACCTCGCGTATTTAAAAGATAAACTCGCACATGATCACGTTCAATAACATAGTCGAACGCTTCGAGATTTTCGCGGAGAATCACTTCTTCATCAAGACCTTTTCTTTCGGTTCTCCCGATGATGTAGACCTCTCGAAATTCACTTCGTTTCCGCTTATGCACCTCGTATATACGGGAGCGACATACGACGCCGGGACGAAGACTTACAACCTCGAGGTATATATCCTCGATGCTCCCGCCGATAAAGACGGGAAAGTCATTCGGCAAAAGGAAGTGGTCTCCGATGCAGAACAATGCGCGGAGGATATTATCGCCGACATCAAGAACGGAGGGAATATCTTCCTCTTCGCACAAGATTACGAGGTCGTAAACGCCACGACTACGCCCCTCGAAGAAGAGACGAAGAACGTACTCTCCGGCGTGCTCTTAGATTTGTCCGTAGCTATCCCGTACGAGTGGGACGCTTGTAACGCTCCAATAGATGGGGTAACGCCTGAAGGCGGCGATGAAGTGAGCTACGCCCGAAGGGGTATCCTTCGTATGGTTACCCAAAACGGGGCGACCGACGTTCTTTCGGTGCGAACGATTAAGGTAAGTAACGGCACGCTCACCGACGAGGGAGACGGAGTTGTTAGCCTCGATACAGCCGGGGCGGAATCCCTGGACGAACTTACCGACGTAACAATCACAAGCCTCACCCCGAGCCAATTCCTACAATACAACGGGATTTCTGGCTTTTGGGAAAACGAAACCCTCTACCTCGCTACGCTTGCAGATACCAAAGGCACGCCAACCGAAGGGCAGCTCTTGAAGCGTACGGGGGGATTTTGGCAACCCGCCGATATTGGCCTGAATGATTTAGAAGGGGTAACCATTACGAGCCCGATCACGGGCAACGTACTTCAATACTCCTCTGCGTTGGGTTGGTACAATACCAATCTACCCACGCCCTCACCGCCTCCAAGTACGACCGACCAACTCCCGGAGGGAACGACCAACCTCTACTATACAGAAGCCCGGGTAAGTGCGAATTCTGACGTAGCCGCGAATACGGCAAAGGTGGGAATCACGGCTCAACAAGCCGCCGACATCCTCAACAATAACGCGAAGGTCTCTCTCATTGCAGGAGGTACGACGGGGCAAGCCCTCGTAAAAACGAGCGGAACGGATTACGACGT
>Ga0208542_1000218_pt1 | contig 26684 bp, 14 predicted proteins | sample DEB08_DNA_3_FD_185495 | JGI IMG/M metagenome (GOLD analysis project Ga0208542, IMG submission 185495) | Aqueous microbial communities from the Delaware River and Bay under freshwater to marine salinity gradient to study organic matter... | ecosystem: Environmental > Aquatic > Marine > Coastal ... | reverse complement strand
GCCAAAAATGGTCCCTACTGCAACTCCAGCAATAAAAGATCCTAAAGGCTTCTTTAGCCAAGGAATAAGAACTTCCTTGCCCCACTTTCTGATTTTTTCTTTTCTACTCATGTTAGTATTTAGGTAACATTGTCCCTTGCCCGTGTAATCAAAACATCAAAAATTACTGTGTCTTGAGCGTATGACCCGTTTCTAGTTGTTGTGCCTGCGTCTACAACCATTACTTCTATAGCATATTTCCCTTCGCTCTGTCCGCCATAAAAGATTTCATGATTTATCGCAAACCTATTGTTACCAGTAGTTGTATAGTTATCAGCTAAAGGTATTCTAAGTCCAGTCTCCCCATAAAATCTATGGGATACATAAGTAGACTTAGCATCAAAATCTTTATCTTCCGTAGTTATATCTGCTCTCTTCAGTCTGATGAGAAGATCAGCATCTCCTGCAAAAGTCTCCCTATCGAAGTAACCTTGTACAAACCATTTATAGCCTCTAGCTGGTTGAGGCGAGTTTACTCCTCTAAGGGCTACCGATTGAGATCTAACAACTCCGCCTCCGTCTCCTCCGCCGTTACCAGCACCAAGACCTCTAGAACTTCTAAACGAAGTAAGGTTTACTGTTTCTACAGCACCTCCTCCTTCTAGATTACTTATTCTCTCGTTGATTGTATTAAAATCAACCACGGAATCCAGATACTGAGCCAAGTGTCCAGATGTTACGAATGGGTTATCTTTGCTAGGGGATATAGAAGCGGCAACAGCTTGCCTTTCAGAATAAGTTAGCTCTGCTGTGCGGAAGAATGGACGAATATCTTTCAAGTGGTCTTGAGAGATAGGTTGTCCCGCATCAAATGTTTCTGGTACGAATACATATGCAATAGGTAAGAAGAAATCGGCATTGCGATTCTTAGTTGCCCAATCTATTAGGTCTTGTGAAATATTAGCCCTGTGAAAACAGATGTTTACAATATCATCAGGTAGGGGGACCGTACCAAAACTAGGGTCAAGCGTTTCAGAACCATCACTAAACTTTCGTCCGTACTCATTTTGATTGGCTACGGTACTACCAATAGTGTGATATTTTTCTCCTCCAATGACTACTCTGTAATCAGTGTTTTCATTTCCATACAACATTCCAGCACCCTTTACAACTGCTAGTCGTGGAGTACCATCTTTCACATCAATGTTTGTATCGTTATAGTTATTTGGAAGCCAAGTTTGATCGTCAAAAGCACCTTCCCTAGTCGTGATTCCAATAAGATCAATACGACCTTTAGGAGCCGTAGTAGCTAGATTACCCTCAAAGTCCACGGTTTCAAACTCATCAGGGTTGAAGGCATCAATAGCAATCGAGCCTCCCCCAAAAAGGAACAAAGATGTTCTACCAACAGTTGCACCAAAACTTTCCTTATTGGACTCAGGAGGGTTAGTTACATTGTATCGAGAAGTACCATACTTCTCTGCTGGGGAGTTATTCTGTTCAATCAAGCCCTCGGAGCTTCTGCTTGTATCGCCCGGAGAAGCACTGCTGCCAGCGGTTCTGGTGCTTCTCTGTGCGCGACCAATGAAGTTTCCAGCATTGACGGATATCCTACCTGGAGAAGTTGTAAGAATGTAAGGCTTTAGTTCCGCAAATCCAGATCTATTAATTACTGCGTTCGTAGAGAACTCATCAAACTGATTCTGTAGACGCTTATCATTATCTAACAAGTCCTCTAAAGGAAGGTTGTCAACCTCATGGTAGTATGGGTCGTTTGGTAGGTAAAACCTAATGTCTTCGTTGATTCGTGCCATGTTATAGTAATCTTTCTAGGTCGAATAGGTTGAGAGACCTCACTCCTGCTCCGAAAGTTGTTGAGTTTGCGGATCCATCTCTACCCTCCCCTCCTTTATATGTATCTTGTACAGAACGATAGATTGATACGCCGTTTACTTTATCTTCAGATAAGTGCTTGGCGTTTTGGAATGTGTTAGCTGCTGTCTCATCTAGCCAGTGCCGCATATACCCTTGCCAATCCATGCCAAGAGGAGGGATCGGGAACTGAGGACTCATGGCTTGAGTTAGGAAGGCGGCAGATGCGTCTAGAGAAGTAGGGGTATTTTGCATATTTGAGGAGGTCATATATGCGGTGTATTCAGCCATTCTGGGTTGCATTGTTGCTACGCCAGAAAGCCCAGAGCAGGCGGGTGCGCCCCATCCGAAGACTCTACCACAAGAAGATAGTTGATAAATTCCTTGCATGAAATCTCCGTCCTGAGACCCAATATGCCGCCTCTCATTTGATAGGTCCAAGGTTCTTACATTTTGTAGAAGGAACTGGTATCCTGCGCCGTTCACTTGGTCTACTGGGATTCCTCCACTTACATTCGTGTTTGCGAAAACAGCAGCAGTATCAGCAAAGGAAGAAACCCCATAGAATGTCTTTAGGTCTCCTCTTGTGCTAAAGATCAGTCGGAAAACTCCGTGGTTATGGAACTCATTACCGAGGGAACCATAGGTGGTTCTCCTTCCTTCGTGTCCATAGTAATCAAGAGCTACGCCATTTGCCCACTTTCCTCCTGGACCGTGGAAACCTACACTTGAACAATAAGTCTCTGGATCTCCGTAGTTTACGAGAGTGTTGGCTGCGTGGATTCTTGAAGTATCTGCGATATTCCAAATATGAATTCGTGATCCTAAGTTCCATCCATTAACGGTTGAACCCAGGTCAGTGTTTACAGGAATGTAATCTCTTCCATCTCTACCAGAGACATCCCCATATCTCTCTTGCCCTACAACTGGAATTCCTGGGTTGTGTAACCCATCATAATCGGTTCCATCTCCAACCACGGGGCTGTACAAACTTTCCTCGACAGAGGGGAAGTTATTAGGTTGAGAGCCTCCTCGGTTAGAGTACAAGGGATCAATTCGTGATAAAGTCCAATTGTCTTCGCTTGCGCCTGTCCCTTGTCCGGCTGCGGTATTTGTGCCGAACTTATTGAACTCACTGGCTTCGGAGTTACCAGTGGGAGGATCTTCAGTTCCGGTTACTACGGTGCTACCGTTTCCGCCGAAGCCGCCCGACTCTCCACCAGCACCAACTCCACCCGCATACTCAGCCCCAGTGCCACTGAGATTATAAAAAGCACCAGACAAGTCCGCAGGGGCTAAAAGTACTTTAAAGTTTACTAGGTTTACATCTACGGAACTATCTTGGATAGCTCGCACACACATACCCCCGGTGGTTCCTGTAGAATGCAAAGAATCATCTAAGATAGTATTTTTAGTTCTATTAAAAGCATCTGATGTTGGAATAGACACTTGTGAGAACTCAGCAATTGAACTAGTAAATCCATTCGGGTAGAACTTTACATATCCCCCAACAGTGCTGTTTTTATATTGATTGTTTTGATCACCAATGTAAGGATCACCGAAACTGTTAGTTAAAACATCAACGGAGTTTGATACAGTGGTTCCATCAGTGCGAGTTGTACCTCCAAGAGATACAAGATTTAAGGAAGATTTCTTATTGGCAACGAGTGCCGCTCTTGTTGAATGAACTTCAAGAGTAGTGTGATTTCCACTAGTATCCAAGTTATATCCAGAGACATCAAGGACAGAATCCGTGCCTAAAAGAGTAGGGGGCTTTGCAGAAAACTGTGACCCTGATTCAGCGAGAACGCCAATTCCAAATCTTGATATCTTGGTAGGACCAGTCATTTCAAGAGTTGAGTTATTCATGGCTACCACAGCAGCAGTGAGCCAACTGCGGAACTGGGTAGTAACATCATTCACAGGATACATGGACATGGTTGTCGTACTACCAGAGGTTCCCCTGAAGATAAGGTTAGAGCCGTTTGATGCGACAGCTACTTTGCCCTTTCCAGTATCCTTTGATTCTACACCCGCAGCAAAGTTTACAAACTCAGCGGTCGAGTTATTTGTAACTAGGACAGCAGGGAGGTTGTTGACTCGGTTATAAGTTGCTCCATAGTGAATTGAGGGAAGAGAGATGCAGTCGCTTCCAATTCCGTATGTTGCATCTGCGTCTGTCCAAGAGCCACCTCCCCACCTACCATAAAGAGTAGGAATGCTATTGACCCTAAAGGGAATAAGTGTGCTTCCTCTGTCAACTACAATGTTTTGGTTATTAGCATCAGCGTTGAACTGCGCCCTGTTTCTGATTGCAACAGCAGTATCATTGCTTCCTCCAGCGAACTGATCGCTGGCATAAATGATTGCCGAGTAATTGTCAGGCTTATCTGCAAAATCATCTACTTCCCAGCCGTAGGTAAGGTTGGAGTTTTTTAGTCGTAGACCAGTATCTCCATTGTGGTTTAAGGTAAACTGGGTTAGTCTGGATTCAGTACGAATCATATCCAGCCCTTGATTTTGGTTTAGGTACGCGGAGATTCTACCTCGGAACTCAACATCCGACCCTTCTAACTTAATACCTGTGTCAGTATTCCAGCAAGCGTGAAGGATTGATGTGTGCCTGTCTCCTCCTGCGCCAGTAACATTGTTGAGGTTTTGCAACCCTCCAGTGATTATATTTCTAGTGTTGTTTTGGGATCCACCGTTAGGTAAACCAGACGCGGACTCGGGATCATTAGAAGTAAGTCGTACCCCACCTCTTAGAGTTGAATTTCTCATCTCAAGACCATATTTACTCTTTGCAAACATGATCATATACTTTCTGGACTCATCATACAAAGTTGAATCAAACTCAATATCTGAATTCAAAGCAAGCAATCCTACGCCGTCCTGATTCCTGTTATTTTGATCGGCCTTAGTATAGTTTCTCCAAGCTATAAGGTGACCAGTAGACTTTACTCTTGAGTTCTTTACAAAAAACCCTTGCTTTATATTTCTTATTGAAGCACAGTTATCAAGAATGACTTCTGAATTTTCAATGTCCCATCCAGTGTTACCTCGGTGAGCGCAACCATTAGCATCAACATCGTCCACGCCGGATGCGCTGTCTACAAGAATGTTTGTAAACTTTACAGTTCCTTGGCAATCTTTTACTTCAATAGAGCTAAAGTAAGAGCCAAAGCCAGCCATACTTACTTGGCTTCCCTGCTCAAGAATAGACTTCTTGTTTACCATAAAGTCCAAGCCCGAGCCAGTTTTGGGGGCAGCGTCTAGGGAGGTTACAGAGTTGTCTTCCTCCTTTCCATAGTTCTTGAAAAGGAATCTATTATTTGCTCCAAAGAAGGTTGGTGAGCCAGTTGCAGAGGCTACATGGACCGACATATTAATTGCTTCGCGGTCAGTATCAGGACCAACCATCGCAAATACCCTGGCGTTATTATCCCATGTGGTAGTGTTTAGGAGCGTGGAGCCTGTCTTCTCTGATGCCATAGCGTCTAGGGAACCAGAGAAATCGTTAGAAGACACATTTAGGATGTGATTTAGTGCGCCTTCCGGGGAGGAGCTAACGGAAGTTTGCAAAGTTACTTGCCCGTTTAAGTCCTCTGCGTAAACCTTGTTAATAAACTCAATCCTGCCAGCACCTTCACAGGTGATATTTAGAAGACCTAGATGACCGAGATCTCCATAAGCGCAAAGCTCTACGCGCACAGGATACTTCAGTCTTTTGGGGATGCGCTCAATAATATCATCTATACTATCATAGATTCCTTGATCAAGATCAAAGTTACCCGTGGAAGAAAGTGTCATAGTAACACCATCGGGGTTCCCGCCTGGAGATCCTAAAGCTTCGTATAGAGTACGGTCATTAGCTTCCAAACTCCAAAGGGGAATGTTGTCCTCCTCATAGTTATAAAAACTAGATGGATCGTACTTCGGTATGTTTGTGTCGAAGCCTAGGTTGATGACTCCATCGCCACCAAGGGAAGTAATATCTTTGAAACTAGTCATAGCTTAGAAGTCGATGCTCCATCGAAAAATGAGGGTTATCGCATCTGTTTTATAGATGGGCTTGAAATATCTATACGCCACCAAAACAGACTGTTCTGGTGAAACGGTTCCGTGAAACGGATTCTTGGCAAACAAGCCAATTTCGTTGAGTGGAATTCCTCCTGGGTCTTCGCCTATATTACAGGATGCTTGGTCTAACACAATTTGGTATAGAACTTTCGTATCCGTAATCTTTCTGATGTATGCGTAAGGAATCACACCAAAAACCTCTCCCGGTGTAGTAGTTCCGTTGTTCCATAAGGTATGCTGCGAAAGATCTAGATATCCTGTTCCATACTGATCCAAGGTAAGGTTTGCGGATAGCTCACCCGTGCTGCTTACTTGTAAAGCTGAGGAGCCAGAAATACCTACTTGGAAATAAGTTAGCTGATATTTATCAATAGGCTCCTGAAGAGGTGCAGTAAAGAACTCAGAAAGGGTCCACCCCATACCTGAACAAATTACATTATCATCAGAGTAATGAAGTTCCTTAGTACCGTCAGCATATTGCTTCCAGATTTCAAGGTGACCCTTAGGGCTTGTTTTTTCGTTGAACAGCATTTTAGATATAGTCTATGTCCCAAAGAAGGGTTAAGTAGTTAGTGGTATCATAATCAATATGAAGACCTGGGGGGAAAGCAACCTTCTTTGCCAGAAGCCTAAACTCTGGCTGGAGGCTATAATCATGGTTATATAGTGGTTGTCCATCCCCGAACGAAATGGTAGTAGCATTGGCAGTCGTGAAGAGGAAGTTCGGTCCTAATCCCTTGGAAATAGATTTTGCTCTATCAATGGACCATAAACCAAAGCCACCTACGCCACCATTATAATAATCTATAAACTTCCAATCATCTTTGTGTATTTGTATGGCTATTCTGGTTCCAGATACTAAAGTCCCTGCTTGACCGTAGGAGGATACTATGAATCCCATCTTAGCTTCATCTGCAATGTAGCCTGACGGGTCTAGTCTAGGATGCCTATAGATAAATCCGTCGTGATTTATGGCTCCATATACATTTAGAAGTGCAGATGTTAAGGTTACCGCAGGCGAATCACCAAATGATCCTGAAGGAAAGAACATCCCAGCAGAGGGGAGATACCCACCCTGGTTCACCGCTTCAAAGAAAGATTTATCCCCTGCATCGGTAGGGGCGGTTGGCTGATTAAAAAGCACAATTGAGCTAATACCATTAGCGTACACTACTGACGAAGTGGAAAAGAAATTTATTCTGTTTCTAAGATGACCAGACTCCCCTGCTGTCCCACTTGCCCCTGCCGTTTGAACAGTTTCATCCTCAGGACGAGGAAACTCTGGGAACAGGAATGAATCCCCTGAAACTCGATAACCTTCACCTTTTTCTAGTTTTCTAAACAGATGAGCTTCCTTGATAAGAGCGTCGGCGGTAGTGGTTCCGTTGATGCCCTCAAAGTACATCCCGAACATAATAGTTGCCGTTTCGCTTATCGTTGGTACTGTAAACTCTTGAGATATGTATTGGAAATTATAAGCATCAGACTGCCAAACATCCCCGTTCTGGCTAGGTTGACTTGAAACTGACTGAGATACAGCTCTAAAGTTGAAACCTTTATGCCAAGTGTTATCCTCTGGTGCAAATGAATAAAACTGGTCGCCGTCTCTTGCTATACCAAAAATAAAAGCGTCAACAGAACTTGTGGCGGCAGTTTTTAGGGCAGTTGTAAATTGAAGATATGCCTTGTCTCTTGGAGACAGTCCATATTCCTCTGGTGTAAAGGAGAAACAGGCAACTGGTTGGTGGCTATTCCTTCCTCCAAGATAACCAGATGCAGATATAACATCGTTGTAGTTATCGTTTACATCTACTGCGGGAAGTCTTTCGCCTCCCAGAACTGCTACGCTGGAGTATCCATAGGAACCCGCTTGATTTAGTGCGGATAGATAGTAATCAGCCCCGCCTAAAGAGAGACATTGACCATCTTCTTGCTTGAAGAAGAAGCCTCTATAATCTGTGTATCCCTTTCTTGCCCAAGGCTCAGAGGTAAATTTTTCCTTGTCTAAATCAAACTGATTTACAGTTCTTCCAGCCGTGTGAGTTATGTCCGCCAAAGATACTTCGTTGACACTAAACACTCCTCCCGAAGCATCAATAATGTTTAGTTGATATTCGGTGTCTTCGTCCAGACCATAGATGTGCATATTTTCTATAGTTTCAGTGGTTTGGTTTATAGGAAGGCGATAAGACTTATGCCCTGGACTCCAGGATCTGTTTTCAAAGTCATAGTATAGTTGCTTGTAAGCATCAGAAACATCACGATAAGACCTGTCTACATCAAATCTGAAGTTTTTAAAGTATATTTCTTTATCAGGTTCTCCAAGTGGACCGTACACCCTAGCTTGAACAATATAGTCTCCTATGTTTCCTATTCCGGTTGTATTATTTTTAGTGGTTCTTTTAGTGACAAACCCAAGATCCTTCTCCCTAACAGGTACAACTCCAAGGTCAGTCTTCTTAAATGAGTTCCTGTCATCATTGTAAAATGGTTTGTAATACAAAGAGGATAGAGGATTACTTGAGCCAAAATCTACATCGGAGTTGTTTGTAATTGCATCCCATTTTGAATCTACCCAGTTGTACTGGTAGAACTTATCCCCAAACACATTTTGAAGGATGCCTAAAGAAACATACCCAGATGTATCCAAATCTCTTTGAATAGATTCAATGGAAACACTGCCGAACTCGTTTGCGTTTACCGCAAAATTCTCGGTCAACCTTAAAATATTTTGAGTTAGTCCAGTTTTAAAGATGCAGGTATCGTTAGCTTTTGTTGCGTCACTTTCAAATGCGCGGACATTTTTAGGGTAGTAAACCTTGGCTCCACCTGGAATACTATCATTGCTGAGTGGGTTTAATTGTGATACGCCTGTTCCACTCCAAACTCCAGGAGAATCCCAGGTTAGCCAGTTTGAAGCTAGATTTCTTTTCTTATTCGGTCTGGCGAATGCTTTTAGAGTAAGATCAATAGCAGATGCTTGGGTTTCGTTAGAATATTTTACTGCTATATTGTATGCTTTTTGAGGTTGAAGCCCTCCAAACCTGGAGATTATCTGTTGTTTACCAGCCCTTTTAGGATTTACAATTGTACTGGAAAATGCATTGTAGTCTGCATTAGAGTCCCAGGTTGTGGCAGCAGAAAACTGAATGGGGTTGGTGTTAAAGTTGAAGTTAGAAGAGCCGTCATAGTTGAACGCTCCTATCGCGGAAAAGTTTAGCGGGAATAAATCCCATCCTTCTAGCTCACCAAAACAAAAGTCTTTGATGTAGTAATCAATAAAGCCGTCAGCGTTTGTTCTTCCATTAGCACGAATAGTAACAGAATACTCTCCCCGTGACTCAGCATCAAAAACTACTGGAAGAAAAACTTTAGTCCATGCATTTTTTGTTACGGGGAATGGTATTGAAGCTCGTCTTACTGAATCCCAAGCGTATGTCCTTGTGTTAGTTTCAGTATCAACCTTATAGGTTGCCCCATCTTTTAGTCTAGAGATAACAACATCAATATCGCCTATGGTATCAGAGTCTTCCCCCTTTGCAAGTACATCAAAGGTTAGAATGTATGATTTGTTTGCATCCTCTAGTCCGTAGGCTTCATCTATATTAGTTCGTATATCTAAACCAGGGGAAGCGAACTCGTTATCTACGCTTAAGAACTGCGTTTGTGAAATTTGAGCGTATCCGTCTTGCTCAGGATCAACAGAGGAAGTAGATAAAAGCACACCGCGAGTGCCTACAATACCACTGTATGATTGACCCTCTCCTTTTATAGAAAAGAGTTCGTTATATTGTCTGGCGTATCCGTACTTCCCGAGGGAATCCTGAGGAGACTCTTGGTCTGCGAGGGGAGATTTATTTTCCCACCCAACAAAATTTACGATTCCTAGTTGGGCGCACTCAGATGGGTTAGGTACTTCCTTCTCCGTGAAGTTATTGAAGAACCGAAACTCGTTATTTAGTAACTTGCTTTGAGTTTCCAAGAAGTTGGGATTACGAAGAATATAATCCTCCCCAGAAAAAAGTTCAACCCTAACAATCTCTACAAAAGGATTAGGGTTGTCCCTATATTGGAAAAAATCTTCTTGTTCGTAGGCGTAAGAGGGAGTTACAACTTCTAGGAAGTAGTTCGTATACTTCTCTAGTGATTGGTCTATGGAGTTTCCTTTTAGTACGAAATGTACATCATCGGAACTAAAGTAGCTTTTTAAGGAGATCTCCTTTGCCGGGGTATTTTTTCCTGCTCCTCCAAGTACGAACTTCTCCGTGTTGAAGTCATAATACTCAACAGGGCGTTCGCCACCTCTTCCGATACGCATGGAGATAGTTACTCCCTCACTTGATTTTCCTTCGTGTACAAACCTGTACTCATTACCTAGCTTTATGTTTAGCTTCTTACGAAAGACTACTCTTGCATCTCCGGTGTCGTATTCAAATCTGTGAACAGTTCTATTTCCTGTTCCGAAGGGTTTTGTCTTGGTAGTAAACTTTCCACCTCTAAAAGAATCTACATCCCACTCACTAATATCAAAATCCTTACTGTCAGTATACTTATACTGATTATTTCTACTTCCTGAGAACAGATGATTTACTGAAGGGAAGTTCGTTGTAGTAGTAGGGAGAAGACTCCATGTATATGCGGAGGTATCTGTTAATGCAGAAGCCGTCCAAAACATTGAGTCCTTTTGATCGAAGTAATCTCTTGCCGGGGAAATTGATACCGCTTGATGAAGATAGGAACTAACCATGTCCCAGTCCTCAGGTGATGTAGAGGAAGTGTTGGGGATGTGGGTGAGGTAATCCGCGATCTGTTTACGCATACCATCAACAATCATGTTGTTCTCTTGAAAGAGAACTTCATCATTTCCATGTATGTCGGTCTTGATAAGCGTAACTTTACCTTTCATCTTATTTATTCTCCTCAAAAGTGTAGATTCCATCCACAGCAGAGTGTGAACCTCCAAACCATTCTAAGCCTTCCGAGCGGGAACCTCCAGAAACATAGAAAGTTCCGCTGCTATTAAAGGCATCTCTAGAGTGGGAACCTACAGAAAGATCATCAAAATAATTGAAAACAGGAAATAAATCCTCTTTTTCATATCCGTCCACTGCCTGTTCGTATTCCATGTCTATAATATTTACAGATTCTAGAGTTGCAGCATTTAAATCATTAGTGTAGTATGGCTTTGCTATCTCCACATAGTAAGCCGTATTTTTATCGTGTACTGGTCCGGCTAGATCGTAGTATTCAGTCGCGGCTAGAGACTTATACTTCAAATCAGTTCTGTCATTTCTTGTGCTAAAATAGAATGTACTAGAAACACTTTGATTATCTGGAGTCATATCTAGGGCAAACCATTGATCAGTGTTCTTTGCATCCACATCCTCCCAGAACTTGTTTTTAAAGTTCCAGCAAAAACTTCTTTGTTTATCTTCATATCCATACCCGACAAGGGGGCGATAGTGAGTTCGGACTCTTAGGAAAAGAGTTTCGGGTACACTTTGTACGAAAGTTCGTGCAACCCTTCCTACAATTTGTCCACGGTAGTGTTTTTCCGGGCGAAGCCTGTTTCTTTTTGGCATTCTATTGTACAAGCCTAAGTTTTTTATTCTAGCGCGAGCTTGCCCCCCGGTACTTACTGGATGAATAAGAAAGGATACTTGGTCGTTAGTGTAATCTTTGTTTCCTATGTTTGCCGACAAGTTCAAATCATAACTCCAAGTTTGATACTCGTTGGCTTTTTGGGTTCCAACAACACTCATAGGGGTCAAAGGATAGGCAGAAGTATCCACCCCCACAATGCTATCCCATGAAGATGTTTGATAGTTCCACGCCTCTCTTCTAGCCTCGTTTATTACTCCAAAATACGGAGTCCAGTTGACAGTGTTAGCACTAGCCTCTAGACTCAACTTATGATCTTCAAACAAAGTAAACCTGTTTGGATTTCTTGGGTACTCAGAGACGCGAGGAGAGGCTACCGTGTATAAAGTTCCGTTAGTTTTAGTTCCTACTCCAGAAGTTAAACCTCCAGAGAAAAAGAACTCAACGCCTCTAACAGAAGACGGAGTTAGTTGGTTCTCCGTAAAAACAGAAACCTCACTTATCGTGGCGGGTAGCGGGGCAATACCTGACCGAAACTTATTGAAGTCTGGGGTTCTGAATATGTCACGCAAACTCCACCCTGCAATAGAGGAAAGAGATGGGTCTGCCACAGAGACGCTATCAAGAGAAGAAAGCTCTAAACCTCCGTTGATAAATCTGTTCTCATATCCATCTATTGGATACCGAACTATAATTCCATCAAAAGGATCATTAGTTTTGGGTCTTTTGAAAAAAGTGATTCCGTTATCCCCAGCAAAGTCTGCGTTGTATGGGGAGTTTTCTTGGTTGAATACAGCAAAACTGTTTGTGTTTTGCCCTATTACGGAAATACCCGACACAAGGGAATCGTTAGAGTATATCGTCTTGTTTGGGAACTCCAGGATGTCCATGATATTTGCGTATGCTCCATAAGACTCTAAAGAGATATTTGGATCTGTAAGGGTAAACTCTTGCTTATCATCCTTAGCGTAAATCTCCCCTTTAGCGGCTTTAGTGTGGGCTATCGCAGACCATTGAGGGTACTCCCCTGAAATAGTTTCGGCTCCAAGTCCTTCAAACGCAAGTTTACTTTGTTCATTAGAGATTTTCCCTTCAAACTTATTGTTATGATTGAAAAGAATAGGACCATATGCGTGGGCAATAACATTGTATCCACCTTCATACTTGTATTTTAAACCAACAAAATTTCTCAAGGACTTTTCAAAATCTACAACATAGTCCTTATACAGTTTATTCAAGCCCCTTCCAAATCTAAAGTTTTCTAGATTTTTTTCAGAGAAGTTCCAGTACCTCCTGTCCTCCGCCCCCTTTCTTATGAGATAACGAAGGATAGTTCTTCGTATGTTTGCACCGAAAAAATCCCTGTAAGCTGGAATAGATGATAGAGTGTCTACCCCGAAGTTATCTATATCGGTAAAAGGAGGAACTCCTCTCGATGGAAAGAAAGATGAAGCTACAATACCCTCATAGGTATAAGTATCGTTTAGTTCATACCTGTATACTCCTGAGAACTCACCAGTGGTGGACTTGAAGTTTTGCCCGGAAAAAGAAAACCCCTTTGGAACAAATCCCGAGTAATCTTGACCGTACAAAGTATTTTGAATCATAAAGTCCGAGCCAATAGGCTGGGCTTTTCCCTCTCTTTGTAGAGGACCAGAGGGAAGAAGATAGCGTAGATTTCTTCTTCGTCCGATATTTCTAGGAGCATTAGGAACCTCTTTATTCGTGGTACTTGTGGATGACCAAAAATAACCATCATCGAGTAGAGTGGCAGATGGAAGGTATCTTCCTTGTTTTGGGTTGAAGGCTCCTCCAACTACACCTGAATAAATACCAGTTCCCTTGGTTCCTGGAAACGCCGAGGTAGTGAAACTTTGTTGAAATCCCTCCCCTGTATCGTTGAGGTAAAGGTCAATAAATAAACTTTGGTCACCACTTACCGTATAGTCCTCTTCAAAATCCAAGCCGAGGAACCATTTTACAATAGTATGGAAAGGAGTAAATGACTTTAGGATTCCTCCTAAAGCTGGAATAAACTTTTTACCTAGACGATTTGCCATTATCTACACACCTCATCTAACTCAAAATCAATGCTGGTAGCAAGCATCTTGATATGTACCTCTGAAGATTTACTATTCCAATAATCAAACATAGTTGTGGCATCAAGCTCGCCTCGTTCAATAACGGCTAGGTAGTTTATTGGTAACTCAGGATTTGCCGTAAAAAACTTAAACCCACTATTTGCTCCATACCCAGGAGCTAGGTTAGCGTCAACAGAAGGGTAAAGTGCGCTAAGAACCCAGCTTACGAAATCGGAAGCTACGGTCGTGCTAATACCCATGCCGAAAGCATTTTTTTCTCTTACCATGATGGAGCTAATATCTTCAAGGTATATCCTCCTAATGGAAGCCTCTTGATAGAATCTTGAATCCTCCCAAGGTGGAACGGTACATAACTTTCCTCTATGAAGATACCCTGGAGCTTTTCCCGTAGCCTCTTGTGCAATCCAAAAATCTGACTCCTTATAATCTTTTCTATTTATAGTAATAATCTCATGTTTCAGGTGCAAGTATTCAAGAATTGCGTCAACTAAAAATCTAAGAGTATTGTCATAATTATTGGAATCATAGTTTAAAGTAATCGAGGAATAGCTTTGGTCTAAACTAAACAGCTTATCCGCCCATCCATTTAGGATAGGAATAATATCTTGCTCCTTCCTAAGAGGAGATTCCGTCTTTAGCATATAATAGATGAGGTTTGGTAAATAGGACTCGTACAGTTCTTGTAGCCCACTAGTGGGGTCTGAGATACTAAAGAGAGAGGATGGAACAAAAAGACCTATAACATACTCAATGGAGTTTCTTGTTCCTTTTGCTTTGTAAGCGTAAATGGCTCCACGAAGTTGTGACCTCCAAGTATCTTTGTTATCAGTTAGGAACTCCCATCCGAGATAGCTTGCAAGGTACTCAAGGAACTCTTCGGGACACTCTTCAATATCAAGAAGATCCTTGATATCCCGCGTAAGGATATCCACATCATAAATACCATAGCTTAGGGCGCGTAAGAACTTACTAAACGGACCAGCAGTTTCTCGTCTGCTTTGGATAACTCCTACAAGAGAGTCTGATAAAAGGTCATCAAATCTAGAGGCTTGGGTTTCATCAGGAGAAACCCAAACTTTTAGGTTTGTATGTAGACTATTAAGAGCTAGTTCTCCAGAAGTATTTACATTTGCGCTGAGAACACTATTTGGTTGATTCCACGGGTAAGGTAGGAAATCATCAATTTTATCCGTCAAGAACCCAGAGTCCTCCCTGTTTCTCCACAAGTATTCAAAGATATCTTTTACTCCGTCAAACTCTGTATACTCCTTACCGTAATACATTTTGTCAGACAAAGATGAAAACAAAACACTACTTAAATCGTAACCTACTCCAGCTTGAGTTCCACTAGTGTTGAGAATGTAGACCCACCCTAGCCTGTTTAAAAGCTCTGCTTCTACGAGTGCTACCGTGTTTTTATCTAAGTCTACATTTGCACTGAACCCTTGAGCGAAAGTAGCGTCAACATTATTTAGTTCGATTAGGGGAAGTGCCGAAGCCAAAAGGAAATCCTCAAACTCCTGTTTATTTCGGAATCCTGAGATAGACTTTCCTAATGGCTTCAACACAAATCTTGAGAAGTCATCAGGGCTAACCCGTGTGGATTTACTTTCCGGGTTAAAGTATTTGAAGAAGGAGCTAGGGGCAGAGAAATTGTCAGGAAGGGGGATGTAAGAGCTTGCTTGAAAAGTTGCGTTCAACAAGCTATTCAGTACAATATAAGAAAGATCTTTTTCCTCCCCATATAGTTGGTACTCTTTCTCCCCATAAAATTCAGGAACATTTCGTTCAACAACTTCAATATAGTTGGAACGAAAATGTTCTTGATCTCTTTTATCCCTGCTGCTCATTTTATACTACCTCTACTTGTAACTCAAAGTTGTTTAGTTGAATAAGTTCGTTGTAGTTTACAAATATATCAGATGGGATGTTGTTTATTCTAAAAAACCTCACCTCTGGAATAGAAATAACTTCTGCTATAACATCGGCTAAGGAAAGTGATTGTCCAAAATCCCTATTATCCACATTAAAGTATTCGGTTAGTTTGTTTGCGACTTTTTGTTTAATTGATTCCTCAAATGATGTTTTAGCAGAGTCTATAAAAAGAGTAGCATTGATGTCTATAGTACGGACTACGCCATCATTTATAACTACTTCATCAGTAAGCATTTTATACTTCTTGAAATAATCTTGAAGCTCTTTTTTGAAAGCAATGGATGCTCTTTCTACTTGTAAATCAGACGCTTTTGCTAGTACAAAAATATCTACGACATTCGCAGCCGCGCCAGATTTTCTAAGGGTCGCCATAGCCTTTGCAGTGGTCCCTGCTGTGCCTATGAAGGTATTTGCTAGTGTGGTGTAGTCTTCTCCAGTAACGGCTCTGTACTGCGCCTTGAAGAAGTTTGGAGCGTACCTCTTTGCCTTGGCTACAGACTCGGCTTCCGCTCCCCCAGAACCTTTAGTGGAGTTTATAATTGTTCCTTGTATTCTGGTTGAACCTTCTAGAACTTCTATGTTTTGGTCTAGAAGTTCTTTCGCAATGTTACCTCTAGATCCTCCGCCAACTCGATAGGATACAATGTAACTTGCATTAGGAGCGGGAAGTCTTCCAGTGTTTCCGTCACCAAAGGTTAAGGACACACCAAAATCAGGCAAGTATCTCTTTTGAAACACGGGGTCTGAAGTTCCAGATGCCAAGAACAGATTTTGAATTTCGTTGTAAATCACTCCCTCAGACGAGGAAACAGAAATGCTACCCTCAATAATACTAGGCTCATCAATACGAACTTCTTGTTGAGTGGTTACTGAAGCAAAAGTTCCAAGTTCAGATCGTAGGGTTCCTTCCAAAAGAAAGAGATTATTGTAAACAAGACCAGCACCGCCCTCGGAATCTGCAAGGTCTAGTTGAAGGTCTGGGGTGTCAAGATCAATGCCTCCATTAGCATTTTGTTTGTACACGGTAAAAACAACAGAACCAGGGTCTCTGTTATTCGCAACAGTGAAAACCCTGTTTGATTGAGATAAAGATATTGCTCCCGTAGCTGCCGTATTAAGGGTGATCTTTCCAGTTGCCTTAGCACTCGTCGGGCCTCTCATTTCCACGCCAATAAGACGAAGAAGCCGACGAAGATTGTCTTGGGACTTTACGGTGTCCAAGTACATTTCATTGGCGGTCATATCCGTGCGAAGTGTTATTGCAGCCGCCATGTACGCAAAAAGCTCAATCAACATTTGCCCGAGGTCAGAGGTGGAGAAGTTGTCGTAATCTAAAGGGTAGACTGCTCTGAGATAGTTTTGTAGGGCGATTCTATAATCTTCAAAGTCAGCGATAGCATAATCTATAAGATCAGCTTTTCTGTTATCTTTGACCCCGCCCAACTTTAGGAAATCTGTCTCAATAGTGCCGTCAAAGCCAGACACATTAACACGACCATTAGCTAGAAACTTAGAAAAAGGATCGGTAGGCATTATACTAGTATCTCAATAGTCTCTTCCGACAAGAAATCATTCTTGGGCGCAATGGTTAGTCTGATATACATTTTATTTGTCTCCGCCTCTTGCTGAACGAAAAGCTCTTTTACTATAACCCTAGGCTCGTAAGTTCTAATAGCCTCGGTAATTTCCCTCTCAAGTTTTTTCTCTAATTGGGAATCGTTAGGTTCAAACACAGAGATTCTTAGGGAGGTTCCCCAAGTTGGGCGCATGACTCTTTCCCCAGGGGCTGTCATTATTAGCTGTTGAATACCATCTCTAAGAGAGGTTGCACCCTCATTTGCTGTTGCGTATCCACCCGCTCCATCTTTTCGGAATGGAAAGGCGAGGCCGGAGAGTTTTTCTCTCTTGCCTGTCGTGAGGTACTGGAGTTTGAAGTCGCGTGGCATACTAGGTTACAATATTCTTAAAAAAGTCTCTTTGAGCTTCGTAGTTATTATCTACCTCTTTATTAGTTAGGGGTCTATCGTAAATCTTAAAACTTCCTATATGTCCATCTAGGCCGCTTCTTGGGATTACCCTGTCTTGGGTGTTGGAGGATAGCGGAGGTTGGTGCTGCCCCACAATGTATGTGTTTGAGTTAAAGGTTTCGGTTGCAACTGGATTATAAATATTTTGCCCTTGATAAACACTATTTGTATTAGAGCCTAAGAATCCCATTGGCTTGTAAGATTGCCCATCAACCGCCCCTAATCCATCAGTGAACCCCCCACCAATAATCCAAGGAGTAAAGACTGGAAGGTTATTTCTTACCCTAGTAGGCTGCTCAGTCCAACGGGAGTCTCCTAGCCAGCTTTCAGAGTATGCAGGATTATTTGTTATCCCAGCCCCCAAACTTAAATCTTGTTTTACGGGAGTAGGTAGTTTTATATCGTTTATGTTCAAGCCAAAGACTTCAGACATTGAAGAAGTAACGAGAGATTCTCCGTCCAAGAAGAAGGATATTTGGTCTTTGGCGCGATCAAATCTAATCGCTACATGACAGAATCCTGCGCTGACATCCCCAATTCCTGACCCATTAGAGTTAGAAAGGGAACTAGCAATCGTCATTCCTAAGGCAGAGGCTTGACCGCTTACTGGAGCGGTTACTCCATCAGGGTACTTCTCAGCCAAGCAAACGCTATGCCCCCAGTTCTGAGTTTCGCTAGAGGACTTTGAGTTTTGGCCCACAGTAGGCGCAATAATAAACTCAAGCCCGGAAGAAGAATAAGGCGATGTGGCTTCTGGACTCCCCCTATCCCGCCAACCCATAATCATTCCCAGGGTTTGGGAGGCATCCTTATTGGATGCGTTTACCCAAGTGCTTTGGGATGGGCTGCTGTTTTCATTAGCTAGTAGGAGTCGGTATCTATGGGAGTCTGTCATATCACTCCAAACATTTGGAACATGAACCCATGCCTCTATCGTAGCACCTTCTCCGGCATAAAAAAGATTGTCTAGACTACGAGAGCCAGTGTAGGCTTGATTTGTGTCTTGGAAATCTTTTGCAATATTTGGAAGTCTTACATAAGAGCCTTTTACTTGGGTGAAAAGAGTGTTGTACTTCCCATCTGCATCAAACAAAGTTCCTCCGAAGTAAGGAATGCCAACTCCACTAGGAAATGCAAAAGAGTTGTCATACGCAACAATCTTAGCATCCAATCTAGTGGATCCTTCAGCATAGTTATTTTGGAAAAAATCGTTTGATGAAGGCGAGGTTGTCGCTCCTGGATCTAGAAAATTATAACAAAGTAACAGACCTTCCGTTGTTATATTATCAGTCAGTGATTTTACCAAAGGGCTATAGTTGGCACTAACAGAAGTAGTTGCGGTTCTGTGAACAAAATCAGCAACAGACGGTGGATCTACATAAAGATCATTCTTGAGAGAGCGAGGCTTTACTGGCGAGACAACATAGGACGGCTGATATGGCAATACTACATCGTCTAAATCCTCAGAGAACAAAGTTAGTTTTCTCTGGAATCCTACGGGGATGAACTCAGATTGAAGATAGCTGAAATCATTTACGGGAATGCGAGGTATCTGTTCATAGTATCCTCCTCTAGCAATCACTACATCGGGACCAGATTCTTCAGTAACTCTTTTTAAGTTAGTATCCCAAAGAAATCTATCTCCGTTTTCAAGAGTAAATAGATCTATTCCTTTGTCTGGAGTTTGATCTTGGTCAAGGCTTTTCTCAAAGGATTTACCCTTACCCCGTTTAAAAACAAAAACTAACCCTTCGCCATAAGGGTGGGTATTATTAGTGACAAAAAAAGTCCTCCCTCCAAATAGCGCAGCAACTTGAAGCTGCCTTCGTCTTTTTTGTATTTTTTTATCGTAGATGTTTGCGGTTGAACCTAGTTGCTGGATGTACGCTTGTACCGTAGCATCTGTATTATCATAACCTAAGCCAAGAAGCTCAGAAATATAACCGCTCACCTCATTTAGGTGTGACTGCTTATCTGATATAAACTGGTCAAGCAAATCATCATTTTTATAAAATACCTCAACCTGTTCATTAGTTTCAAGGTCTGCATTGATATCAAAGATTGTACCTACAACCTCGATGGCATCGTCTTCTGTGTAGGAAACACCTTTACCACCTTTGTTTGGCGCAAAATCTAGATTCCACATTTGAGACGATACGGGAAGCGTGTCTATCTCTGGTACACTACTTGTTGTTCTAGAGTCATAGTAAAGACCATCCTCTGACAAAATATACTTGCCTTGGGTGCTGATGGGAGGACCAAACGCCAAGTCGAACCTAGGCAGAGTTGCGTCGATGCCTTCTGCAACTACCTGTGCCTTTAGCTCTGAGAGTAGACGAGCGTTCTCTGCGAACGGTTGGATGATTTGATTTTCGACATACTTCTCATGCGAGATCAAGGCTTTAGCTGCCGTATCGGATATCTCGCCGTCTAGCGCGTCGATATTGAATCTTGGGTTAGGGGCAACTCCGTTCTTTCTCTCGTCTAGGATTGTTACGATGAGGTCTATGGATACCTGGATCTTGGTTACTTCGTTTGTTAGGGTAGCTCTTAGAGCCTCAAGCTGTACAACCTTTGCGTTCGTAATATCATTTTGTGCATCAAGAGCTTCCAGACTTTGATCTTGAAAATAAGAATCAAGTTCTGACTCTAGGATGTCCAGATCAGCCTCGTCTGGAGTAAACTCAGTTGAGCCAGGAACATATACTGGATCCCCATTAGCGTTTGAGAGCGGGTCTCTTAGTGCTTCAATGGCTGTCTTTGACGCAAGGGAGCCACCTATCATACCACTCTTTTGATCCTGACTAGTCTTGGCGGAGCCAGCGGAAGATACAGTAACCCTACCCCTTTGTGGAGTTCTTACAGAATACTCCCCTGTGATTTTGGATATCTTCTTGTCTGAAGAAGACAAAGCCTTTTGTTTCTCAGCCTTGTCCAAAGTGAGTGATTTCTTCAAACCAACGAGAGTGTTGGTAGGAAGTAGTCTTAGGGATCGTTCGCTGAATGTCATATTGTAGATACTATGGATAGTTTGCTAATTGCAGCTACTAAATGGGCTTCATTACAACTAGCTTTGTTTCCTGTTATGGCGACCATCTTTCCGCTGACAGTAAGTTTAGATGCTGCTACGACGGACCAGTTACCTTCATCGTCATCTCCAGATCCATGTGAGTCTCCTGTAGCTCCATCAAGCACAACCTCGTATCCCTCTAAAGTGAGTTTAGAGGAATCTAGGTTTGTGGTTATTAGGGCGGTGACCACTTCAGAAAACCCTATGATAGCTGCGTCAGGCATTATACAATATCTACTCCACTATCAGTAATCGTCATGGTTGTTCCTCCCGTTGTCAAGACAATGGAGTTTGCGGACATAATAATCTTTGCTTTTCCCCCAGCAGTGAGAGTGATCGTTTTACCAGCCTCTTGGGAAATGCTTCCCTTAGCTGCCGTGTGATTGATGTCTCCAAATCCGTGGTTCTCCACAGCGTAATCGCCTTTGGATTTAGAAGAGATCGTATGTTCGATTGAGCCAGTCTTGGTATCTACCAAGATGTTTTCGTTGATGTTGATCTGAAGGGAGTTAGGATCGGAGTCATCGTCTGTGTGAATGGCGATGCTGTTTTTGTTCTCGTCTATAATTTGAATCTTATCACCTCCGCTGCTATAAGGAGCATCGGACATGACAATCTTCTTATCTCCGGCTGTCTTCAGCCTGATTTCATTCTGATTGATATCGGAAGTAACCTTTCTTCCCAGGATCATGCCGTGACCGCAGGGATGTTTGATTGACCAAATATCCGGCTGGTTGTTGCCAGCATAAGATTCAAAGGCATCAGGGATTCCGTCGTTGATTATTGGCGCGTCATTATCATCCTCGCTAACCTCCTCCTTGATGAGATCGTCATTTGCGGTTCCATAAGGTTGCGTTCTTACGGATTGAGTTTGAGCAAAGGGAGTGTATATGCCTCCCAAGCAGATATATCTTACGGCTGGTTCCGAGAGAGGCAATTTTGCGATGACTACCGTTGCTCCTTTACCGGGAGGGGAAAAGAATCCATATCCAGCACCAGCACCTGGGGCGGAGTATTCAATCTCTTTGGCGGAGTCTCCGAAGAAGGTCTTACACCTAACAAGAATCCTTCCGCCATTGGACACATCTCTGAGGGAAACGACAGTACCTAGCGCAAGACCGAAATCTTGGCTAGGTTGATTATCCTTCACATGATCAAGGATAGGTTCAAAGTTGATGTCGCTTGCAATTCTCTTGTCTACCACTATAGAACTCCTTTGATTAGTTTTAGTTTGGTGAGATATCCTTTACTTGGATCAATGGCATGAGCTACTCCTAGTATTTGATATCTTCCCGTAAGCCAGTGGGCGTTTTGGGTTCTTTCGTCCCAGACGGACAACTCTACCCCCCTAGAGAAAATCTCTTGTTGGGGGATGTCGAGTTCAGGAATGCCAAGAGTAACTACCTCTACAGACCAAGCCTCACTAGCTAGATTTTCCGCAGCAATAATGGTGTCCTTGATATATGAATCTAAGTTATTATTGTTTTTAGAGAAAGCTTCATAAATTTTGATTTCCCTCGTTAGTTTTGTGGAGTTGGTTACTCTTTGAATTGTATTTCCGTCAATTCTATAGTAGGATTGAATGGATTTTTTATTTAGTGGAAAAAGAGTATCTAGTAATGAGTCAGACTCAAAGATGGCGAGAAGGTTGGCAAGAAATGCACCATCTAGTTTATCAAAATAGTCAGGTTTTCCTCGCATACCCATCTTCATTTCCCTGTAAGTGAAACTACCAACCAAAGAATCTCTCTTTTTGTCCTCGGATACTACTTTTCTCAAATATGGAATAAGAATCCCCTGCACCTTGGATTCAGTAATAAACTGGTCCTTTCTTCTTATAGGGCTATTCAAAGTTGATGTAAAACTTTCACCCTCCAGCCCTATAGAGTCTAGCTCGGCTGCACGAACAAGGAACTGTATAACATCAATCGATTGCTCCTTAGTATCAAATAGCTCCTTGTACTGTCTAGCTTGTCTGGTAATAAAGGGAACCTGTGCCAACGAAGCTAGTATCCTCTGATCCCCTGCAAAGGATAGATCGACCACGATAGAGTTCTCTCTTGCTACATCAAGATAGATGTAGTCTTTGATGTTATTAGAGGATTCGTCATCTCCTTTAGTCAACACACCTTCTTGTGTAATCTCTGGAAAAGAGAATACTTTCTTTAGAAGGGTTGAGTTTGCTTGTATCTTCAGGGAAGAGTCATCGGTAATTAGCAACATACCAATATTCTTCTTTACTTCGTCTGCTGGTATTGATTTGCCTTCAAGAAATTTGTCTTTGACAAGTCCCGCAAGTGCGCGACCTTCTGAATTTGATTTTTTATTGAAAACAAGAGCGTCTATAGTAGCATCACTTAGGGAGTTGAAATCAATATATGAGTACCAAACTCTGGATACTCTGTCTGGAAGAAGTGTATTTATGTTCGTCAGAACTTTTTGTAGTCCTTGCAGGACTGATTCGTTTTCATCAGAATCATAGGTGATAAGATATACACCACTATCACTCTCAAGAGTACGGTTTCTTTGAGACTCCGTGCTTTCTTCCGTTTCCGGGTCGCTAGTTAGTGTTTCTTCAAGGGGAGTCTGACTGTCCTTGCTTAGTTGGGAGTTTAACTGTGTAAGCCCTTTATCAGTTAGTTCGGCATACCCTCCTCTGCCGTATCTGCCATCAAAAAATGGAGCGTACTCACCGTCCACTAGCTCAAATACTCCAGGATTGCTGTTGTAGTTTTTGTACTGTACCCAAATAGCCGACCCCCTTTTTACTTCGTGAGGGTTTACACTCTCTGGAAAAGTTATAGTTACTGGAAGGCTGTCATAACCAACCTTTAGTTGAGTCTGGATCTCTACAATCTCTTCGGGAGTTGCGGGTCGGAATCCTCCAGGATCATCTTTTATACTAATAAACGCTTCCGAGTCTACCACCTTAGATGTCCCAGCCATTAGGCGTTCAAGTTCATCCTCCTGCTGCTGACTCTCCGTTGTTCCCTCCTTTTTATTTTGATTTAGGGATAGTTTGGTTTCTAGGTCTGTGGAGATCTCTTGTCTGTAAAACTGAAAATTGAATCCTAGTCTAGTAAAGAGAAGTTTATATGCAAGGATCTCAACACCAGCGTTGGTTTTTCTATATTGCCCTGGCAGAGACTGACGAAAGGCTTTGGGGTCTTGCCTATTCTTTACAGCTTCTCTGATGATGGCTATCTCCTGTTCAGAGAAGTTTTCAGTGACGATAGGATCTTCCAAAGCCTGTCCATCCGTCAGCTTTAGAAGCACATCATCCCCCGCCTCAGAGATTGCAGCAATCATTTCGTATAGGGCAACATCTAGACGCTTACCCACATCCCCGGAATCAAGATCTGTGTAAAACATGATCTCTGGAAAAGATGCGGCGAAATCAGAGAACAACTCTCCGATCAACTGAGACGGTAGCTTTAGATTCTCTCCTTCTGAATACAAAGCGGTTTTTGCGGACAAACCCTCCTGGGAAATAGGGTTTTGCGTAGACTCTCCTGCGAATGAGAAGGGGTCCATAAGGGTAAGCTCTGCGATCCGCTCCTTTTTTGCGTTGAGTCTGTATTTCAGGTCAACTAGTTTTGCTGTATGAACTGAGGAGATGCCTTCCTCGATACTTTTTCCATAACCCCATCGAATATAGAATGTTGGGAAAGGGGGGATAGCCGGGGGTAGTGAATTGGAGGTATTCTTTGTGACCCGTTCCCCCCGCGAGTTTACGCTATACGCTTCATCGGCAATTTCATCTATCGAGTATTGAACTGCTGCGTCGGTTTCGTCGTAATAGGTATTATAAATCTTTAGCAGTTGCTTTTCTAGATTGACAGATGGGTTGATTAGTCTTAGTTTGAATCCAACAACACCTCCAGTGCCAAAGGAGTAATCTAACTTCTCCAGAGTATTGTCTATGTCTAATGGATCATCATCTATAAGTCCGTAGGATGCAGTTTTTATATTACCGTTTAGGTCTAGGCGCAAAGAATCAGGATCAAGAGAAACCCAAACTTTGATTGTTGAGTTTCCCTGGTACGCCGCAGTTTCTGTTTCTGTCGGAAGTTTACGCTCTTGGCCTGCCATTAGATTTGTGGTATTTTGATAACTGTTCCTGCTTTCAGGTCTATTTCATAATCATAGACTTCATTAGCTTCTACAATAAGCCACCAATAGTTTGGGGAGCCATATGCAGCATACGAGATTAGATCCGGGCGACCCTCCATATTGTTTGGGACTTCCGCAAGTTTGGAGTCAATACTGTCCAAACGAGATATAAAATCTCTATAATCTACAGAGCTTCCTATATCAATTAAAGTCTTCCCTCTATGAGTAAAGACCTTATTTCCGAACAGGTATTTTCTATCTTTTGGGGAAATAGGCATTAGACTACTCTCCTGGTTCTCTGAACTCGCCCAGATTTGTGATAGATTGATACCCTGGTAGGTTTCCTGTAACAGTGGAGGCTCCTGGGAATGACCCGTGAGCTTGATTGATCTCTTCCAGCGTTAGGTTTACTTGAATCTGTTGAGGGAGAAGTGTTTTAGTGTTGTACCCTGCACGGTCGGTAAGTTCGATTCTATAGTCTTTGACAATACAAGGAATTTCATTATAAACAGAACCCCACTTTAGTTTCACAATAGGAGGTCCGTACTTAGGGTTCCCGTCACTTCCAACGACTGACGCTCTAATATGATTGATTGCTGCTTGAAAGATCGACAGAATTTCAAGCTCTTTATCAGAGGCTGCGATGACATGAAGAAGAAAGACATTCCACAGGTTATCCAAATCGGCATCCGAACTCGTCTTCAAAAAAGGCAGCAAGGAGTTTGTTGATCTTTCTGTCATAAGGAACGGGCCAACAGGACCGTCTAGACTATCTTTGCGATCAGCAATAGCTTGCTTTGCTTGCTTTACTTGTTGTTCTGGCGTAAGTGAAACTTGTTGATCAGGTGGGACTAGCCATTGATCTACATTGGGATCTTGGTTCAATGCGCCTTTGGTTACAGTTGTTTCGATGATATACTGGAGATAGTATTTTACATTCTCTAGTTCTTGCTCGGTGAATCTTGCGTTGTATCCCTTCGTAAGGCTTTTGATAATATCACTAGTAGGAACAAAGTGAGCAAGGTGCGGTAGCGTGTAAGAGAATGAAGTATCGATTCGTCTGGCTTTTGAACCAGTGTATAGACGAGCTTGCTCGTTTCGTCCTAGTATATTGTTCTCTGCATAGTTTGCGGATCGTGATTCGTTGAAGGTTGGGTTCTCGACAAACGGAAGGATTCTATCCCAATGCCCACCTCCCGGCTTCTGGTAAAGGAAACGAAGGTATCCACGAGATTCAAGGTCTTGATTCCATCGGTGTCCTTGTCTGGTGGTATATCTCTTCAACTGCTCAGGCTCGGGGGTTCTTCGGTAAAGGCGAGGCTTGATTCCCAAACCTTCCAGTCCTTTACCCGCTACCTGTGCGCCGAGTCCAATCGCTGCTAGGGGGTCTACATCGTTGATACTTGCCATTTTACTTTATTCTTGCTGGTTTGACGGTAAAAGGAAGGACATTCCCTGGACGCCGTTAGTCTTTGCAAAGTCTAGAGCCTCTTCACTGGTTCTAGTTCTGCGAGTTCCGTCTTCCATAGATCTACGGGAAGATTCACTAATGGAGTCTAGTCGTAGAAGCATTGCTGCACTTTGCTTCCTGAGAGCTAGGAGCGCGTCTGTTTGTGTTCTCTTCATAACTTCCTCTGTAAGAAGACCGTTTGTTTTCTTTTGCTCGTCAAGTTGTGCTTTTGCTATTTCTTGTTCTTTCTCAGAGTTCAGGCCAAGAAGAGAGGGAAGAGCGAATATTGTTGAGATAGCTCCGATAATTGGTAGAAATCTGCCTAGAATGGGAAGCAGCCCTCCTCTAAACTGATGCCTTGCCGCCACTCCTGTATTATGAGAAATTTTTCTGAGGAGTGATAGATGTGCATTTGATCTGGTCTTCCTCCAAATCCAGTTTACCCTGTCACTGGC